>Ga0210406_10000530_pt1 | contig 51348 bp, 36 predicted proteins | sample IncBWC30MmetaG_FD_155454 | JGI IMG/M metagenome (GOLD analysis project Ga0210406, IMG submission 155454) | Forest soil microbial communities from Barre Woods Harvard Forest LTER site, Petersham, Massachusetts, United States - Inc-BW-C-30-M | ecosystem: Environmental > Terrestrial > Soil >...
ATGTTGCCGCGCCAACTCATCCTCGCGCGCGAGCGATGGATCACGTGGCGTGACTTCAGGGTCGTCCCAAAGGAACTCGAGAACCGGAAGGGTCCATTGTTTTGGGAAGAAGCCACTCTTGCGCAAGAGCCATGCGCTGTAGGGATCCTTAAAGCGATTGACCGCATAACCGAGAACGGAAGTATCGCGCAAATCCAGAACGGGATATTCGTTATCACCTTCCCGCGAGGGAGTGCCATCCGGGAGCAGCTTGTAAAGGTAAGTATTTCCAATATTGCGAAACAGGGAGTAGTGGTGCGCGGGATCTACACCGGTCGTCGTGCGCTGTAATTCAGCGAGCAAGGTCAGGCTGGCCCATGTGATCCGCATGTAGTCCATCGATTCGTGATAGCTGCCCTCGGGAGAGACCACATTGGTGGTTTCGAGAACGTTGGCCAGGCACTTTGCCACCTGCGCACGCCACGCACGGCAACGATCTTTGCAGGAGGCGAAGCCTTCGAGTGCGGTAGAGACGAAGGCAGCTAATGAGAGATAGCGCACCGAATAATTGTGGTACGAGTAGTTGCCTGGATCGGCGAAGTCAGGGCTCGCAAGCATCGCCGAGGCCCCTTCCATCAATTCATCGGCAATCCGATTCTGTAAGGTAGGCTCGAAGCCGGGATATCCAGAAAGCCAATCGAACGCCAGCGACCAGCGGGCGTAGTCAACCCAGGAACGCGAAGGCTTTACCCCTTTGATGATGCGGCCGGCGCGCATCGCGGCCAAGGCCTTCTCCGCAAAACTCTCTTGCCGGGTGAGCTGCCAGGAAAGAGCCCACCCCTCCATATCGTCAGATGGGCGCATCCCGCTCGCGTATCTGGTTCTTAGCAGAGGCAAACCGGTAAAAGCATCGGTATTGGAGATCAGCAGCCGAGGGCGCTGGGCCGGGACTTCAGCGTTGCCCTTCGTCACTGCGAGCAGGATTGAGGCCGCCACGCCGGCCATGAAGTCGCGCCGCTTCATCGGTGAATCGCTCCTTGAACCGCAGAGTTGGGCCCGGGATGCAGTTCAGGCGAAGATTGGTTCCCTTTTACACGGTGACGCAAGTAAACACAAGCAGTCGCAAGCAAAAGTCTATCTAGGGATATTCGGCGGCTGGCGGCGAGGCCACGCGGGCGGCGCTCTGACCCGCTTCAGTGGCTGGATTTCGGCCAACTTGGGCAGAAAATCCCGCATTCTCTGTCGCTTTCTTTTATTTTCCTTGAATGGGGTGTATAAAATACGGTAATGCAAACTCAGAGGAAAGCACCGCTTCTGCGAGGGATCCTACTTTAATGATGACTGGAAGAGACTCCCGTCTCTTGGCAGAGCAACGCCGCCGCAAGATCCTCGATCTAATCGAACAAAAAGGGCAGATCACCGTACGCGAATTGGTGGAGCGGTTTGCCGTCTCGTCGGTCACGGGGCGGGGGGACTTGGATGCCCTGTGCTCACAGGGCATGGCGGTTAGATCTCACGGCGGCGCAGTTCGCAGTTTGGAACTGAGTCCAGATTCGGCCTCCCAGTCGAAGGAAACACTGCGTTACGCCGAGGTGGCCCGGCTCGCGAAGGTCAGCTTGACGACGGTTTCACGCATCGCCAACGGAAGTTCCCATGTCGCTCCCTCCGTTCAGGCAATGGTCCTGTCCGCTGCTCGAAAACTGGGTGTAACTCTGGCGGCCGGGAAAAGAAATCGCACGATCACGTTCATACTGGGAAACCGCGACACGGTGAACGAGTTCCAGTCGAAAGTGCTGCTGGGGGCGGAGGTGTACTGCGCCCAGCATGACTGGGATTTGCACTTCATCAGTTTTCGTTGTGACCTTAACGCCCCCTTGGGAAGCCTGCGTCTTCCCGAGGCGCTGATGCGATCCAATCGACCGAGTGGCGTCATTCTCACGGGCACACACTCTGTCAGTATTCTGGCGGCGCTTGCGGAGAAGAAGATTCCGTTCTCTCTCGTGGGCAACAACATTGTCGGCGAGTGGCGACCGGAACAGTACGACTGCGTTTTCACCGACGACGTGCGGGGTTCCACAGAGATCACCCGCTATCTTATCGCCCAAGGACACCGCAACATCTGGTATATCGGCAATCAGCGTCTTCCCTGGTTCGCGCGCTGTGCCGCAGGCTACCGCCAGGCTATGAAGGAGGCCGACCTTGAACCCCGTTTCAGCGAGATCAGTTCCGAGGATCGCGAACTCGGATACCTGGCAGTGAAAGCCCTACTGGCCAGCGGAGAGAGGCCCACCGCGCTTTTTGCGGGGACAGATCAGGCCGCCTCTGGCGTGTACCAGGCGTTGCAGGAATCTGGAATCCGAATTCCCGATGACATCAGTGTTTCGGGCTTCAATGACACCATCGGCGAAGTGCTGCACCCCGGGCTTACAACGGTGCGCGAATTTCCTAAAGAGCTCGGCGGCCATCTAGCCGAATTCGCGCTACGGCGGATTCACGAACCAGACCTGCCCCCCCAGCAACTCGTGATGCCGACCGAACTGATTCGCCGGGAAAGTGTGCGCCAGGTTTCATCTGGCCATACGTTGCGGACTTCTGTTCACCTTCACGAAAACGTCCTGTGAGACCCGGCATCAGAACGTTTCTTCGCAGCCTACACAGGCGACAAAGCAGAATATTTCTTTGCTTCATGGTGGTCTTCTGGACAGCCGCAAGCGCACTCGGCGGATCAAATCCCCCGCCGGAGGCGTTTTCGATATTGCAATTGCCGCCGAGTGGTCCGCAGATCACGCCCTATCTTCAGTATCAAACTGAGTTGGCTTGGCGCGAAGACGGAGAAAGGATGAAGGTCTGGGACGGGATTCGCACCGAGCAGGATCTACTGCGCGTGCAGAAGGAAATACGGCAAAAGCTTCTGACCATGCTTGGAGGATTGCCGACGCCAAGAACTCCGCTACACCCCCACGTCACCGGACGCATTCAGATGGACGGCTTTCACATCGAAAAGCTGATCTTCGAAAGCCTCCCGGGCGTATACGTGACGGCCCTCCTTTACCTGCCTGACCAGCTCAACAGCGGTGAGCATGCCAAGCACCCTGCCGTCCTAGTCCCGGCCGGCCACGCGGAGAATGGGAAGGCACACTATCAGGCGCTTTGCCAGAGACTGGTGCAGCGCGGCTATGTGGTCATCAGCTGGGACCCTGTGGGTCAGGGGGAGCGCAGCCAGTTCTGGGATGCGAAGGCAGGCAAGAGCCGCTACAACCGGATCTGCGCAGAACACGCGGTACTCGGCAATCTGGCTTATCTCGCTGCCACAAACCTGGCACGTTGGGAAATCTGGGATGGCCTACGCGCCTTCGATTACCTGCTGACGCGTCAAGAAGTCGATCCCGAACGTATCAATATTACAGGTACCAGCGGAGGCGGCTTTCAAGCGATGCACATCGCGGCGCTCGAACCCCGCATCAAGGCAGCCGCCGTCTCCTGCTACATCACCTCATTGCCCATGCGAATTCACAATCGGATTTTCAAGGACCCGGACAGCGATCCGGAGCAGGACTTGTACGGCATGATATCGAACGGCGTCGACCATGCCGGACTTTCGCTGCTGGTGTACCCCCGCCCGCTCTTGGTTGCCGCCGCGACGCTCGATTTCTTTCCCATTGAAGGCACGCACAAAACCTTCCAGGAAGTGTCAAGGCTGTATCGCCGTTTTGGTCATGCGGATCGCATCGCGATGGCGGAGGGTTATCACGGTCATCAGTACTCCGATGAAAATCAGAAGGCAGCGTTTGAGTTTCTGGATCATTTCAATCAGCTGCCGGAGAGACACGCGCTCGCTTTGGCCAAAGATTTGGATGAGAACACCATCCAGTGCACGCGCACTGGCCAGGTGATGCTGGACTTCGAAGATGCACGGTCGCTGATGGATCTGATCCGGGATTACTACACAGAGCACCAAACAAGTGCAGTTCAATCTATCCGGCAACTCTATCTGGGCGGCAACTATCCTGGCATCGCAACCTGGAACATCAGCCAACATAGCGGCATAGCTCCGGCCGAGAGCGGGATTGCCTGGGAGAGTGCAGGAACTTCGATATTCGAAGACACCTCCATCGATCGCTACGTTTTGCATCACAGCCGTAGCCTGGTTATGCCCCTGTTGTACATCCACCGGACAGCCAACCAGAGTGGCCGCTGGTTGCTGTGGTTCAGCAAGAACGGCAAGGCGAGCGTAGACGACTGGCCCGAGATCAGGAAGTACCTGGAGGCCGGCTTCGATATCGTCACTTTCGATTTTCGTGGGCTTGGCGAGACGCGAATGCCCTACCAGGCGGTTTCCGAAGACGATCCCTCTTTTGCTCAGCTCGATTTCGGCCGCGCCTACGTCAATCCACTTTCCAGCGTGTTAGCGGATTACGTTTACAATTCGCTGTTGACGGGCAGACCCTATTTCTTGCAGATGATCGAAGACGCTGAGATCGCGGTCCGTTTCTCGCGTCTAAAACTGCATGCGGGGCACTTTTCCGTGGCCAGTGATGAGGAAGGATTCGCGCTGGCAAATGCAATTGCAGAAACCCTACCTGCGGTCAAACAAATTCCGCACCCCGGCGCGCCGATCCTGAAGTGGTCAGATCTTGTAGTCCAGAGGCGCGAACAGTGGCCCATTCAGTATCTGCTGCCGGGCGGGGCCTACCTTCACTAGCGGCCTACGACTTCCTCTTCGGCTATATCGGGCGCACTAGCCCCAGTTTCGTTGCCCGCGTGTTGCGAACGAGAAACAGCACGAGAATCATTCCCATGAACGGCACAAGTCCCGCCACGATAATGATCGTGTCGAAGGAGTGTGTGGCCAGCGATTGGTTCGCATCGGAGAAGTGACCGACCAATTTGAAGGCCATGATGGTCCCGATGCCCGCGCTCATGCCGCTAAGTCCACTGACCGAGGCCACGGAGTCGCTCCGGTAGAGGTCGGAAGGCAACACGTTGGCAATCGTCGAGAACGCGGCATAGCAAAATGTCGCCAGAGCAAAAAGAACAGTGATCAGCGCAAGATTGACGGTAAGAACCGTCGGTATTAGCAAAGTCACTCCAAACCCACCGAAAACCACCAGAGCCTTACGGGCTGCGCCCAGTGTCCAGCCGCGCCGAATTAGATATCCGGAGGTCGCTCCCCCGAAGAAATTGCCAAGATCGGCGGCGATGAAGGGGATCCAGATTGCAATCAATCCGCTCTTCAGCGGAATCCCCTTCGCCACCAGATAGATCGGAAACCAGTCCGCAATGAAGAACCAAACGGGGTCGGTGAACGATCTCGCAATAATCACTCCCCACGTCTGGGGAAGCTTCAAAAGATCGACCCATCGGGAACGAGGCTTTGCGAGCGGGGCATCTGTAATGGCCGCATCCGCGAGAATCATTTGCCGCTCTTCGTCGCTCACGCGTGGATGATCCTTGGGCAGGTGGTACACGCGACGCCAGATCAGCAGCCAAACGAAACCCAGCATTCCGGGAATTGCAAACGCCGGACGCCAGCCCCAATGGTTGTAGATTGCGAATACGATAAAGGGTGCAACCGCTCCTCCAATCGATGAACCGCTGTCGAACAGCGCTGTGGCGAGAGCTCGCTCACGCTTCGGGAACCACTCCGAAACGGCCTTGGTCGCGCCCGGCCAATTGGCAGATTCGCCGGCTCCCAGAAGAAATCTGAACGTCGCGAAACTGTAGAACCCACCGGCTAATGAAGTGGCCACAGACACGATCGAGTACCAGAGAACGGAAAGTGTCAGTCCTCGTCGGGTGCCGATGCGATCCATCAGCCTTCCACATACGCTTTGGCCAATCGAGTAGGCAATGCGAAAGCCGATGAGCAGATTCGCATAGTCGGAATTCGTCCAATGGTAGAGCTCTTTGAGAGATGGCGAGAGCAGGGACAGGGTCTGACGGTCGATGTAATTGATGACCGTGGACGCAAACAAAATGGCACCGATCCACCAGCGCAAGTTGCGGATGGGCCGCGCGTTCGGCTCAGTGGCTTGCGCAGATACAGGCATATTTGCCAAATTATGGCGCGGGGTAAACTCCCGGACTTAGGAGCGCAGCCGAATCCGTATCGAGGTAAATAGTGGCATTTGCGTGGGTCCGCAGAATCGATGCCGGCATCATGGGACTGATGTCCCCTTCAAGGCACGCCTTCACCGCACGAGCTTTCCGCGTGTCCGGTACTACCGCGATGATCTCCTTGGAGCGCAAGATTTGCCGCACGGACATTGAAATCGCTTTCTTAGGCACGTCCGTCAGCTTCGAGAACCAACCTTCATTCACCTGCTGTTGGCGGCATGCTTCGTCGAGATCAACGATGAGGTACGGGTCAGCCGCTTGAAAATCCGCCGGCGGATCGTTAAACGCGAGGTGCCCATTCTCTCCGATTCCGGCAAACAGAATATCCACCGGCTTCGACTGGAGTTCGGCCCCAATTTTTATAACCGCCCCGTGTGGATCGCCATCTCCGTCCAGCAGGTGATACCTTCTGATTCCGACTTTGTGAATCAATCTCTCGAAAAGATATTTGCGAAAACTGGCTGGATGGGTGGAAGGCAGACCGACGTATTCGTCCAGGTGAAAAAGCTCGACCCGGCTCCAGTCGATGTTAGGCGCCCTAGTCAGCGCATCCAGGAATTCAAACTGAGATGCCCCGGTTGCGGCTACAAGGCGGGCGCTTCCCTGATTGCTCAGCGCGTGCCGAACAGAGCGTGCGGCATGGTCGGCTGCTGCCTGCCCTAAAGAGTACTTGTCTGCAAGAATCTCTATTTTAGATTGCAACACCTTATTCATTTAACCTCGTCACTCCCTAGTTCATGCTTAACTGCAATTCGAAGGTTGCGTTGGATCCATTGATTGCTTCTCGTCGATCGCTTGGAGCTACGGCCGAGCTTCGGCGCGTGCCGTGCGGGTGAAGTGAGACATTGAGATAGCGTCGCATCTAAATTCGTAATATCCGGGCGGAGTTCTCGTAGTACACCTTTTTGAGGATCGTCTCCGGCAGTCCAATCCCGTAAATTCTCCAGCGCCCCTGCGGTGGGATTTTAGCTGGAGCGTAGTCGAAGTATTCATCTTCGGTTTCGAGAAAACGAAAGTAGATTTCATACAGCCTGTCGTTGAAGACCTGCTGCGGAAACTGGTCACCGTGCGGGGTCGCATCGGTGCCAAACAGAATCCGGTCCTGATATTTGTCGAAGAACTTACTCGCAGTTCTCGGCTGGCGTCCGAGTTCTCCGATGCGCGCCGCGAGGTCCACGAACATGTTCGGATAGCGATCGAGATTCTCCGACACATTCTGCAAATCTTCCGCGAAATTGCCTACGTGCAGGACAACGAACTGCGTCTTGGGATGTCGAGCGATGACGCGATTGCGAGCGGCGATCAACTCGTCGTTACTGGGGAAGTCCCCGCCATGGAACGACCAGTCGGGGTGATTGTTCAGTTCCTCGTAACGTTCGTTGAAGCGATCCGTGGGTGTAAAGAATGCGATCGGATCCGAAATATGAATCGCCACCGGAAGACTAAACTGGCGACAGGCGTCCCACATGGGATCAAAACGCGCGTCATCAATTTTCACCAGCGAACCCGAGGTTATGTTTTCGCGGAGATAGAGTCCCAACGTTTTAAGAATCTTCAGGCCTCGCCCGCCGTCGCGATACGCTCGCTCGATGGCCTGTGCCTGCAGGGTCGGGTAATCCGGTTCTTTGAAGCGGGCATAAGAGGGCTCGGTGAAGGTGTAAAAACGACCGGGATACGTCCGGTCGTATTTGGCTACGGCTTCGGCAAGACCACGATCGTAGCCGCCAGTCAAGTTGACCATCGCCCGAATGTTCTTGCCGTCCATCACCGCGAGCAGTTCTTGGGGGGTGCCCAAGTATTCGCGATCGGGCGAGAGTTCCACACCGTTCTCCGATTTTGTCGAGGCGGAGATGTGCGTGTGAAAGTCGATCAGCGGAAATCTCGAACCATCGACGCGGGACTCGTGCACGCGGAGCATACTTGTTGGCTCGTACTGGGAAAGCTCCAACGGCGCGGCATGCGCCTCGTTCCCGGCCGTAACCCCGGCGGTCGCGCCTACATTCATTCCAGACCCTGCCACCAGACCGATTCCATACAGCCATTGGCGACGATTGATCACCTAGCTCCTCCGCTATTGCCCAGGATCGAGCACTGGCGTCGCGATGTCCGCGCTCCGCTGTTGTCCATGGATCGCACCATGCCAGACACTCCCGCCGAACGTCGTGATGTAGACCTCATCGCGATTCAGCGGATCAGGAATCACCCTGTGTCCCCACTTGAAGTTAAATCCGGAGATACGGCTCCAATGCAGCCCTCGGTCCGGGGATCGCCAGGCCGACGATTCAAAGCCAGTCGCGTAGATCACCTTGGGGTCTCGCGGATCAATGGTGACGTCGTAAATGTGGCGATCCTTGTCGAGCACTTGCTTCCAGCTCTTGCCGCCATTCTCCGAGACAAAAATCCCTCCGCCATCTCCGTGTTCTCCGGTCGCTCGAGCCCAGGCGGCGAGGTAAAGACGATCTGGCGACCCGGGATCGATGGCGATGCCGTTCGGTCCATTTGTTCCCTCAGGCAACGAAACGGGCAGCCAATGTTCCGCTCCGTCGGTCGACCGGTATAGGGCACCATCGCCCGCATTCCCGATGCTTCCATCCTCCGATCGTCGCGCTATCACCGCGTACAGCGTCCCATTCGAACTGCGCGCCAACCTCCAGGCAAAGGGCTGCTCTTGCGCGATCCCACTATTCTTCAGCGCCCAGCTGCGTCCACCGTCTGAACTTTTGTAGACTCCTCGGCCAAAACCGGCTACGTACAATACTCGTGCATCCACTGGGCTGGTGGGATCGAGCAGGATATGGGTCGCACCGGTCTCATCCATCCCGGCGTTGGACTTGGTCCAGTGCTTTCCGCCATCATCACTGCGGCAAACGCCACCCTTATAATGCAGCACCGAGGTATGCCGCCACATCTTGGGGCGAGGAAGATCATGAGTATAGCTGTTAACGCTCCACATCCGGCCGCCCACCTTGGGGTCGAAGACGACCCAATAGGTCGTGTTCATCCAGTCTCTGGGTACTCCGGCCGTAGAACTGGTCCACGAGACGCCGCCGTCTTCGCTGCGGAAGAGTCCGATATCGGTGTAGGTAATGAACTGGCGCTTTGGATCAAACGGGTCGAAATGAATTCCGTAGCTGGTGGTGACGTCAAGACCGAGGCTGGTCCAGCCTGTGTCATCTACTTTGCGGGAATAGACCGCTGTCCACGTTGCGCCTCCGTCAACCGTCCGCATCGTTCTTCCGAGGTCTGTACCATACGCCAGATTTGCGTCCTGTTGAGCTACCGTAAGGGTTAGAGGATTTTCTCCCCAAGCGGGCCCAAAGCGCTCGGTGATCCACGCGTCGTTCACGTTTTTTGCCGCTACCGCTGATTCTTTCCACACCAACTTCCAGTCGGAGCCAGAGTTCGTGGTCTTGGCCACGCCCATCCAGGACTCTCCGTCGGCCCTCAGCTGATCGTAGGAGACGTATGCCGTCTCCGGATGATGCAGGCTGGTCGCGATGGCACGCACTTTCGCTCCCGCACCCGGCAGATCACTCTTGCGCCAATTGACCCCGGCATCATTCGAAACGTAGATGCCCTGCTCTGAAGTGGCATAGATGGAGATAGTCGGCTGCGGGCCCGCATCAAAACCCATCGAAATGTCACTGGCAGGCGCGGGAAGCGGGAAGCTGCGTACTCCTCCGGGACTGATCACGGTGATCGCGCGTCCGCTTGCTAGAAACAAGTTACGGCCACTGGCCGCGGAATTCGGGTCCACCCATAGACGGCGCGGAACATCGGGCAAGCCCACTTGCTTTTGCCAACTCTTCCCGTAGTCCCGCGAAACAAAGAGCGCGGGACTCTGCTTCGTCCCAGCGGCGGCGTAAAGAGTCTTGGAGTCGGAAGGATCAACCGCCAGGGCTGCGATCTCGCTCAATGGATCCGGATCGGCAAGAATCTGCTCGTCGGCGTGATCCGAACTCATCTTCACGCCCTTGACCGCGGAAGGACTGGGATAGACCAGATCCCACCGTTCGCCGCCATCCGTACTGCGCCACAATCCGGTCGCATGGGCATATATCGTGTTCGCATCTAGCGGGTCGAAGACAAAGAAATTCACCACGCCGCGCAAGTTAAACATGCGCCAAGTGCGTCCTCCATCATGGGTGATATAGGAGCCGGTCATGTCGCAGGAGACCAGTACCGTTTTCGCATCGTGGGGGCTGATGGTGGGATTGAACATCGCCCCGCCGCCGCCCGGCCCAATAACGCGAAACCCACCCGGCCGGTCAGCGAAAACTCCGGTCAAGCACACCATCACGAACAACGCGCGAGAGAGATGGAGTTTCATCGGTTCCTGAGACGGTTGCGCAAGCACTTACTCCAGTGCGCGCAACCCTCCGTTTCCCCAACTGCATGCCGCCTGGCGCCAGCGGGCTAGAAAGTGATTCGCAGCCGCAGACGAATGGTCCGCTGACTGAGCACGCCTTCCTGGGGAAAACTATTTGTCAATTGACCAAAAAGAGGATTGAAGTTGGTGTCGGAGGTTGCAATCGGCAGCACCACACCGGTGTTTGGATCGACCCTGATGTTAAAGTCGCCCAGTTGTGCGAATGTACCCCCGCCGCCCCCGAAGTTGGCATCCGGCGCCAGCAGCGGGTGATTGAAAATATTGTCGAAATCCGCTCCGAGGGTCGCAACCACGCGCTCCCCTACCGGAAATGCCTTGTGAATACCCAAATTCACGCCCCAGGCGCCTGGCCCCGTCAGCGAATTTCTCTTGGCAACGGCCGGGTTGCTTAACAGGTCTGCTCCGACCGAGGGCAGCCCAAACGAAGCGGCGTTCCAAATGATGGCGTTACTCCCTTTTTTCCCGGTATTGATCTTGTTGTTCAACACCAACGGCCGGAATGATGGCTCGGTGTTGAAATCTCCGACTGCATCGATCGATGAAACCGCGATGTTCCCGGGCTCTACCGGATCACAGTCATCGCAGGCCCAGAACGGCGTAAAACCTTGTCCGGACTTGGCAAACATATTGAAAGTCGTCTGCCAGCCACCAATTAGGCTGTCCGCCAGCCTGGAGAATGATTGGCCAATTCTATGGCTCCGTCCGATGGGCAGATCATAAATTCCATAGGCGATGAAACGGTGCCTGGAGACGTAGCCATCGGTGCCGTAGTCCGCGTTGGGGTTAAATGGGTTGTAGGCAATTCCTCCGAGGCTGGAGTTCGCGGTGTCCAACGCGCTGCTCTTCTGATCGAGATACGTGTAGGACATATCCAACATAAGGCCGCTCTTGTAACGCCGCGTGAATTCGGTTTGGAAGGAGTTGGAGTTTGCATGCCCGAAGTTTCCGTAGGTCAGCAGAAACTCTCCCACCAGCGGGAAGGGCAGTCGACCCAGGTCCGCTGGCGAGTAGGCACAGTCTCCCTGCGTAGGATCACAAATCGTGACGCCGTCCCCTTGGGTTGTGCCGAAAGGAGTGGGGTTCGGAGCGAGTTCATCCAGGTCTTTGCCGGCGATCAAGCCACTCATGTGGGTCCCGAGATAAGACAGCCGCAGAGTTCCGTCGCGAACAATCTCACGTTCAAAGGTGGCGTTGTATTGCTGGATTCGGGGCGTCTGGATGTTTATCGGTACGGCGTTCGCGGTAACAGAATTGCCAAATCCTTGTACCGTTCCACCGGTGATCGGACTGATCCCATCCTGCGAAGCGGTTGGCCATCCCTGGAGCGTCGTTCTCGAGGTAACTCCTTGGTTGAATGGATTGGTTCCGATGGCGTCACGGATTCCCTGCGCAGCGGAAGTCGGATAGAAGACGCCCCAGCCCCCGCGCACCACCGATTTGTCCCCCAGTTTGTAGGCAAAACCCAGGCGAGGAGCGAGATTATTATTGTCGGTATGGACAAGGCCCCGGCCCAAGCCGGCCTGCGAAGCAGTGATATATCCATAGCTGACGATCCGCGTGTCCACATAGGGTAGAGTTTTCGACGAGGGAATGATGAACACTCCCGGATTTCCCTTTGGATTGGCGCGCGTTGGGTCGAAGTTGATCAGCAGATCATTCTTCTCGACAAAAGGGGTGGCTAAGTCATAGCGAAGGCCGAGGTTCAACGTGAGCTTGGATGAAACCTTCCAGTCGTCCTGAGCGAAGTATCCTTCCTCCCAGTTATAGACATTCATGGGAGGCCGCGCCTGCAACACGTAGCTCGCGCTCTTCGGGGGCAGGCCCAGCAGAAACTCTGCAAATGGGTCCGCATTTGAGTCAAAGCAGGGATCGGCGACACAAGTAGCGGGGTTCGTGTAGGTCATGGAGCCTCGGGGATTTCCGCGGTTCAGAGCAAACCCGTCTACCGCCTGATTGCGAACAAAATCCGCTCCCATCCGCAGATTGTGCTTTCCCCGTGTCCAGGTCAGAGTGTCTCCGAAAGTAATCAGATCCTGATTCTGCGGCCGATAGGTGTTGCGCCCGCCGTTGGTGAAAGTCGCAAAGGTGTTGCTGAAGCTGATGGCGGGATGCCCGAAGGTACTGAGCGCAAACTGACCTACCACCGAACCATAAGCACCGATATCGGCCGCGTCGAAACCGATGCTGGAAAGGAAACCTTGCAACGTGGTGTTGCTGTGTTCCAGCAAATTCTGCTTGTTGAATCCACCGCGCGCTTCGTTGACGAGCGTCGGCTTAAAGATACGCGTGTAAGAAAGTTGCACGGTTTGGTTTTGACGAACGTTTTGCGTCAGACCAAGTCCCGTATACGGGGACACAACCGGACTGGTCGCGCTGGTTTCCGCTGACGTGTTGTAGCTGGCATAAACGTGATCTTTTTCGCTGAAGTCATGGTCGATGCGCAGAGAACCGGTATCCAGCGTGTCCCGTCCCGGCAGCTGCGTCTGATAGCTCGGAATCCGGCCAGTCGTCGGATTGATAGGCGCGGTTACGCCGATATGCGGAAAGTACTTGGTGATCAGACTTTGAACCGACGGGTTCAAAAGCCGCGACGGTATTTGTAAAAACTGCGCGCCGGCGCCACCAACCGTATCGTCGGCCATCTCTTGTGGTGTGAGCACGACACCAGCGGGCACGTCGGGTTCGTTATACACTGGCGCGGACCCACTATTGTCCGTCATCCCGGAAAAATTTCCTGTCCAAAGCGACGGATGAGCAAGTTTTGTCGTCGAGATGTCCACGGGCGAAACGTCGTAGTCCCGCTCATAGGCCGCAAAAAACCACGTACGTTTGAGTCCTTTAATAGGACCACCGATGGATCCTCCGAGATCGTTGATATTGAAATAGGGCGTGGGATATTTCGAGGCAAATGCGTTCGGCTGAAAATCGGCGATTCCAGCAAGATCCTGCAGCGAGAGAGCGGCTAGCGCCGAATTGGCATTGTTGTAGAACACTGAACCATGAAACTGATTTTGCCCTCGTTTGGTGGTAATACGGATGTTCGCCGTGCCCGCATATTCGGCGCTAAAACTGTTGGAGAGAACGTTCAGCTCGTCGACAGCTTCGAGCGAAGGCTTGCTGTCGGTTTGCGAACCGAATATGCCTCCGTTCGAGCGCTGTCCGTCTACGGAGAAGCTGCCACCATAACTTTGTCCGCCGATGAACTTGAAGTCTCCCGGTTCGTCTGCGCCGGTGATATTCGGGTTCAAATACAGGAACGAATAGATATCCCGGGTGTCGCGAGGCAGGTCAATCACCGACTGATGACCGATGGAGTCGCTGATGGTTGGATTCTCGGTATCGATGGTCACATCTGAGGCCGAGACCTCAATCTTTTCCCCGACTCCGGAGACACGCAGGGTTGCGTTGACCCCAACGGTCGCGCTTCCGGTCACAACTACATCGTTAATCTCTTCTGTAGCCATTCCGCCGGCAGCGACCGAGACCTTGTAGCGGCCCGACTTCAAACCGAAGATCTCAAAATCGCCCGCTCCGTTCGTGTCGCTCTGCCGCGAAGTGTTGGTATCGAGGTCGGTGACGGTCACTTTCGCTTTGGCAATGACCGCACCGGTTGAGTCCTTCACGGTGCCTCGGATTGTGCCCAAGTCAGTTCCTTGCGCGAACACCAAATGGGCGGCGCCCAAAGCTGTTAGCAAGGTAAGAAATAAGGCAAAGCACTTCACCGACCTCATAGTGATCCCCCCACGAATTGCGGTGAGTTTCTATCGCGGAGCTTTCTATCACATTGAATACCAAAAGTAAACAAAGAATAGTAAATGAAGAAAAATGAAGAAACAAAAGCAAGGGGATGCCGGGAACCCTCCCCCCTCCGAACTGCCTCCTATGCGAACTGTGACGCCGCCCCTTAGTTTTCAGAACAGTTCAGAGCGAAGGTCTGAACCACCCTAACTGGTAACCCTGTCTTCGGAAGGCGAATCGGGACGCAATCCCTCGCCAAGCCAGCGAAACGAGGCCAGGAGTTGCCCGGCAATGACTGCAAATAAGAAAGAATTTGAAACGCATGATACAGTAAACGAAAGTAAAGGGACAATCAAATGCTTGCGTATCAGGAATTTACGCGCTTACTCCCGCCCAAGGCCGGAAATGAGTGAAATTCATTGCCACGGTGTTCTGTTTGAGTTGGACGGTGTCTTGATCGATTCGACCCCTGCGGTTACACGAGTTTGGCGGCAATGGGCCCTGGAACACGGCTTTAATCCCGAGGAGGTGGTTGCTCGCGTCCCCGGCCGGTCCAGTCTAGCCACAGTGCGGGAGTATTTACCGAATGCTGATCACGCGGCGGAAAACCGCGGAATTGAACGTCGCGAGATGCAGGACGCGGAGGGAATCATAACCCTTCCCGGAGCACGCGAATTGCTGCTGCAGTTTCCGGCGAAACGCTGGACGATCGCAACTTCCTGCACGCGGCCGCTGGCCGAAGTCCGACTTCGCGCGGCGGGTTTACCGGTTCCAGAGCGGATCGTGACCTCTACCGATGTGACCCGGGGCAAGCCGCATCCAGAACCATTTCTGAAGGCCGCTGCAAAGTTGGGCTTTACCGCCCCGGCGTGCGTTGCCGTGGAAGATGTTCCCGCGGGAATCAGCCGGCAGGGCGGCGGGGGCAAGAGTCATCGCTTTCCGTACCACCGTCGAAGAGGCAGAACTACAGCGCGCGGGTGCCGATTTTATCTTGCATAACTGTACCCCGATGTCGGCGTCGCGCACAACCCCGGGGGGGTTGGCCTTAATTCTCAACGGCACGCGCGTAGAAAATTAACCAGGTCGGGTGCTCTACGAGTTTGTCGTAAGATTTTGTTCTCGCCTTTTGACAAAATTCCGCCCCAAAAGGAAACCACGGAAATGCGTCGCAGAGATTTGCTGAAAGGTGCAGTACTGTTGCCGGCGTTAGTCCGAGCCGGCGGTTCCACTCGCCCTGGTCCAGGCTGCGACCTCAACTTTGGTCCGGCCGCCAGCGAACGCCTGAATCAGGGTCCGTTTGAGATCGACCAGGATCAGGGCTGGCAAACCGTGCTGTTTACGACCCCATCCGAGCGGCCGATCCGGAATCCTGGACTTGGACTGGTCGGCTACAGCTGGGAGGAGAGTGGGCCGTCGCTGGCCGCGCGGGCGGGCCGGGAAACACTGGAGCAGCACGTGGAGAAGATCTCGAGCCTGTCGTTCGTGGATGTTCTCTACATTCGCTGCGATTGGCGCAACGTGCAATCTCGCCCGGGACGGCTCGATCTCGATCCGGTTTGGGCTCTGACGATGGACGCGGCCAAGCGCAAGGGACTTCGCGTCGCGTTTCGAATTCAGTTATCGAACGCTTCCTTTCAACCGGAACAATTGGCCCTTCCGCCATTTCTGCGCGAGCGCATTCCGCTGGTGAAAATCGGGCGCATTCCAGACAAGGGCGATGGCGAATATCGAGAGCCGCGCTATGACCATCCCGAATTTCAGAAAGCATTCGCGGAATTGAACGATCTATTGGCGGCAGAGTTTGAGGGCAATCCCCTGATCGAATGGATGGATCTGATGCAATACGGGTTCTGGGGCGAAGGACACACCAGCAACTTTCCCAATCCCTTCCCGGACTACGTCACAGCGGAGCGAACTTTCGTGAACATGACGGCGCGTCAACTCGACACCTGGAGGAAAACGCCTCTCGCGGTCAATACCCAGCCGGATATCAGCAACGTCGGCAACCGCACCGTGATTGACATGGCCGTGCGGGCGGGCGCGTGGATGCGATCGGACAGCATTATCGTCGAGGAGCCGATTCAAATCCAAACACTCGCCAACCGCCCGCCCTGGACGGCGGCTATCCTCGAGGATGGTTACTTCCGCCAGTACGACACACAGACACTCAAACCGGACGCGGCTGGGATCAACGTGATGGAAAATTACATGCTTCACGTTCTGGATTTGCGGGGGAATTACTGGTCCCTGTGGACCGAAGCGGACAATCTGGCGCGCTATAACCAGATCTACCCTCGCGGGTTCGAACATCTCCGCACCAGTCTGGGATACCGTCTGCGGCCTTCCTGGGTGTGGCAACGAAAGAGATATGACACTTTCGAAGTGATCGTATGCGTCAGCAACCGTGGAGTCGCTGGAGTTCCTGGGGTGCTGTGGTTGTACTTGGAGAGCCCCGACGGAACCATCAGTTTGAAAGGAGCACTCGACGCCGGGCATCCTCGCGGCGGCGGCCTCCGCCAGGCGTCCCTTCTGCTTCCTAAACGTTACAGCGGCAAGGTCAATCTTTCTGCCCAGCTGGAGATTCGCAGCGGTGTAAAAAAGCCGATCGCCTGGGCCTGTGAACAGCCAGTCAATCCGGACGGCTCCATCACCCTGGAACTCAAAGGAGGGAACGATTGCGGCTGGCGAAAAGGCGTTTGACGCTTTCGCTTAGCAATCGATTTCAGCGCAGACTTCCTTTATCGGGTTGCACTCTCCTTCGCAATCCTAGCGATCGCGAAGCAGAGTTCGACCGACGGAAAAACTTCGGCAATCGAGGGCTTTGCAGGCCCTCCGCTTAGGGCTTCAATAAACGCCGCGGCTTCGTAATAGCAACCATTCACCATGTCTTCGGGCGTCTCAGCGGGTACATTTTCACCTTCGACAAGTCCGCCGTCCCGGAAGCAGCGCCACCCGAGTTGCGCACCGAAGGGGCAAGTGACAGACGCGCGGAAGCTGTCGCCAAACAGGTCATAGGTTTCTTCCACCATTCCCGCTGTAGGCAGCACATCGACCCGTCCACAAATTCCGTTCTCGAATTGCAGGTCCAAGGCATACCACGCCGTAGCTCCGGCGGGCGCCTTCAAAGTGTGTAGGTCAAATGCGACAACCTGCCCCGCGATGTAACGCAAAGTATCGACCGCGTGGACCGCTGTGGCCCAGAGGAACTCGGACTCCTGGCGGGCGTGCCTGGCGAAAGTGCAATGTACGTAGCGAAGCCGGCTGGCACGGCTGGTCCACTCGATCGCCCGGTTGAGAAGCGGCATGAACCGACGGTTCACCGAAACCATGTTCGAAGTCTTCGTTGCCGCAGCGGAATCCCGGAGCGCCTGCGCTTCGGCCAAGGATGCGCCCAGAGGCTTTTCCACCACGCAGGGAATACCCAGGCTTAGCAGTTTGATTCCGAGTTCAGCAATGCTTTCCGGCGGCACGACGGCGATGCAGCCGTCGAGGTTCTCTTGCCTCAACATATCGTCGAGGTGTCGATAAGCCGCCCGAAAGCCGTACTTTCTGCTGAAGTCGCGCGCGCGCTCAATCTGCAGGTCGCACACCGCAGCCAGCAGCAGTTCGTCGGGATGCGCGGCTTTATATCGAGCCAGTGGAATCGCATGCCCGCTCTCTGAATGTGCACCGCAGCCGATCAATCCAAGACGAATCATAGTTCGAGAGTTACTCAAGCGACGCCGGAATGGGTGATCCATTGTTATCCAGCGTTGGTTTCGCCACGTTCGTTGTTCCGCGCACGAACCATAGAGAGCCTCCCACCGCAACCGTGAGCGCAGAAAACCAAACAACCGTGATCCGCTGATTGGACGGCACGGTGATGAGCAACACCAGACTCAACAATCCAATGAAGGAAATCGTGCGGCTCAGAAATCGGAATACTGGGGCGGTGAAGTCGGCGGAATCCTTCAATTCCGTGGCAACGTCGACGGGCGTATTCAGGTTCCTGAACAACAGCGCCCGCCCCGGTGTATCTCCCCGGTCGAACAGCATGGTCAGGAAAAAAACTCCGAAGGACGCAGGGATGATAATCGCGACCTGCTGAATGAGCGACCAGTGATAGACGAAGGCGCCGAGCATGCCCAGAATCAGCCCGGTGGCGAATGAGGCCAGCCCAGACCATGGAGGCGTCCGTCGCACCACCAGCCCCAGCAAGGCGGGAGGCCCGTACGCCAGCGACATCAGGGTGTTAAATGTGAGCATGATCTGGAAGACGCTCTGCCCGCTGGCCGCCATGATCACGGCGATCACAGTCGTCGCTCCCCCGATCAAAAATGTCGTGACCCAACCCACGACCAGCAGTTCGTGTTCTCCCGCGCTCTTGCGGAACATCGACTGATATACATCCTTTGTGAGAATCGCAGATTTCACATTGAACTGGGCCGAAAGATTGGCCATGGTAGCGCTGAACATGGCCGCCAACATGACTCCGATCAGCCCATGCGGCAGCAACGTCAGGCTGGCGACCGCGTATGCCGCTTCGCTGGCATCGGGCAGGCCCATGCGGGGGAGTTCCGGATAGACCACGCGCATCGCCATGGGCGGAATGAACCACAAGAAAGCCCCGGCGAAAAACAATCCGCAGCACAGCAATGCGATTTTGCGCGCCGAACGCTCGTCGTCCACGCTGAAGTAGCGCTGCGCCATGGCGCTGGTGTTGTAGCCGAACGCCACCATGACCGTCCATGAGGCGATGTAGAGCCAGCCAAACTCTCCCGAAACATGAAGCGTTTTCATTTCTGGCGGCAGCGAATGAACCAGACCGCTCACTCCACCCACCCGTACGAGAGACATCACGACCAGAACCATGCAAAACGGCATGAGGATGGAGGCCTGCAGAAAATCGGTGACGACCACGGCCCACAAGCCGCCCAGCACGCAATAGAAAACAATGAGGGCGCCGGCACCGAGAATAGTCCAGGTCACAGGAAAGCGGCATGCAGACGATACGAAAAGGCTCAGACCAAACAGAGTGCTGGCGCTGGTAAACAGCTGGAACACGATCGTGGTCCAGGAAAAAACTTGATGAGTAGCCGGGTTGAATCGCCCCGAGAGATATTCCATCACCGTCGTGATGCGGCTGCGCCGCCAGCGCTTGGCGAAGACGAAGTAGCCGAGCAGAAAACTTGAAGCGTTTCCGATGTAGAGCCCGATGGCTGCGACCCCCGAGCGATAAGCGACTCCAGCTGCCCCGGTGAAGGTCCAGGCACTGAAGCCGGCCATGAAACAACTCAGGCCGGCAACCAGCCAGGGAATGCGGCTCCCACCCCGAAAATACTCGGCCGCACCCCGGTTGAAGCGCAGAACGTAGAAGCCCACCCGCACCATCAGGAGGGCGTAGAGGGCAATCACCGCGTAGTCCACGACGTTTGCGCCTGCCATAGAGAAACCAGGCTTCCTTATACTTTGTTTTTCTCTAAAACAGAAGCCAAGAAACAACAAAAGAAAGAAAGCGTCGCCATGCAAATGCTATACTCGGTCCCGCCATGCGCCGTCCTTCCCTTCTGATTAGTGCTGGAGAAGAACTGTTTGCGTCATTTTTCTCGCGGCAAGAGCGACAGCGCCTGAGCCGTCTATTCCAATGGAAACGGCCAGGAACCGGCAAATTCTCCGCGGATTTCAGGCAGTCCTTGCGCACAACACAGGCGCTGGTGACCACCTGGGACAGCCCTCATTTCGGCGACGACTTGCCGCTTCTAGCCCCGCAACTGCGCATGATTGCGCACTGCGGAGGCGAAGTAAAGTCGCGCTTCTCGCAATCCCTGTTCGAACGTCTGACCATCACCAACGCTCCCGCTCCCATGGCCCGCGCCACCGCTGAGTTGGGTGCTGCTCTGCTCCTCTACTGCGCACGCAATGTAGACTTCTATCGTGGCGAACTGCGAAAGCGGTCGAACCGGATCTATGCCGAGGTACACCTCCACGGTAGTTCTGAATCACTGATCGGGCAGACGGTAGCCATGCTCGGGTTTGGCCGGGTCGGTCGCGCGCTGGTGGACTTGCTGCGAGGCTTCGACATCCAGTGGTTGGTTCATGACCCATACGCCCCGCGATCTCTATTGCGGCACTATCCCGTGCGTTTCGTCGGCTTACGGAAGTTGCTACCCCAGGCTCAGTCGCTCGTCCTAACCGCTGCGTTGACCGAACAAACCCGGGGCCTGCTGGATCGGCAGAATCTGTCTCACCTTCCGGACGGCGCTTGTGTCATCAACATTGCCCGTGGTGGCCTGATCGACCTGCACGCTCTCCGGACCGAAGTGCAGCGCGGACGGCTGCGCTGTGCTCTCGACGTGACCGATCCGCAGGAACCGCTTCTGCTTGGTGATCCGCTGAGGACCATGCCAGGAGCAATTGTTACCCCGCATATCGCGGGGAGCGGACGCCTGGTCCGGGAAGGCATCGCGCGCGTGGTATTGCATGATCTGGAAAGATTTTTCGGCGGCAAGAGAGTTGAAAATCGGGTGACAACCTCCATGCTGGATCGGATGACATGAGCATGAGAGTTTCGTTCTCAACGCTTGCCTGCCCCGACTGGACGATGCCACAAATCATCGCGATGGCCGTAGGCGAGGGCTATGACGGCATTGAGTTGCGTTTTGTGCAAGGCGAGGACTCGTTGTGGAAGTTGCCGGTGTTTTCCGGAAAGGAACTGGCATCCACCAAACGCGCACTGGAAGATCGCGCTTTGAACATCTCGTGCCTGGATACGAGTTGCCGATTTCATTCGCCCGATGCAGCCGAACGGGGACGCTGGATCACCGAAGCAAAACGGATGGCGGATGTGGCAGCGGAACTGGGTGCTCCGGGCCTGCGAGTCTTCGGTGACACGATCCAGCCCGGAGCGGACCGGGCCTCCACGCAAAGCTGGATCGCGGAGTCCATGCGGGAATTGGCCCGGATCACCGCAGAGCGAGGAGTCGAGATCTGGATCGAGAATCACGGTGACTTTGCAGGTACGGCTGAGACCGCGGCGATCCTTCAGCAAGCGGCCTGTGCAAAAGCCGGAGTGGTTTGGGACCCTGCCAACAGTTTCGCGGCGACAAAGGAGCAGCCGGCGGACGGTGCGGCCCGATTGAGAGCGGTCATTCGACATGTTCACATCAAGGATTTGCGGCGAGACGGAGATGGCTGGAAATATGTCCTGCCTGGCGAGGGCGATTTCCCCTTGCTTGAATTGAACGCGGCTCTGCAAGATCTCCAATACGACCACTTCCTTTCTTTCGAGTGGGAAAAGAAGTGGCACCCAGAAATTGCAGACGCTGAGATTGCACTCCCGCATTTCGCGCGCTGGTTCCGGAAGAACTACCCATGATCGGAACTGGCGGCGAGAACATGCGCCGGTTGCGTGCCGAAGATATTCCGGCCGCGGCTCAGTTGGCAGCGCGGGCGGGATGGAACCAGACGGAGGAAGACTGGCGGACGCTGCTGGAACTTAGTCCGGAAGGCTGCCTGGCAATAGAATTGGATGGCCATCTGGCTGCGACCACGACTTTGCTTTGTTATGGGCGCAGGCTGGCGTGGCTCGGGATGGTGCTGACCAAGGCAGAATATCAGCGACGCGGCTTTGCCAGAAGGCTGCTGGCGCAGGCCTTAGAGAATGCAGATACGATGGGAATCGCAACCATAAAACTCGATGCCACCGATCAGGGCCAGCCGCTCTACGAGAGTCTTGGATTTCGCAGCCAGCAGGAAATTGAACGCTGGTCGCGGCCGGGGGGAAACGCCGCACAACTACCAGCCAGCCGAGCATCGGGGGAGGAACCGTGGCGCGATTTGGATTCGCTGGTGTTCGGAACTGACCGTTCACAACTTCTCGAAAGACTGGCGCGGCTCAACCCTCCGACATCAATTTCGCAGTCGTATTTGTTTACCAGGCCCGGCCGCATGAGTGCATACCTGGGACCGTTCGTCAGCGAAGATCCAAGCCAGGCTCGGCACTTGATCGAGCAGTGCGTACGGAACGCTGCGTGTGCCTGGTCATGGGACCTGTTCCCGCGGAATCAACCCGCGGTGGCGCTGGCTCGCGATCTGGGATTTTCTCCAAAACGGCATCTCGTGCGCATGGCTCGTGGAAAGGAACTGCGCGAAAAAGAAAATTCGATCTACGCGATCGCAGGATTTGAACTGGGTTAATCGTGAAGATCAAAACAGAATCAGAATTGGAAGAATTGCTCTCGCGCCCCGACGAACAGACGGCGTCGGCGATGGCGGCGCTGGAGGGCGACCTTCTGATCCTCGGCGCCGGGGGCAAGATGGGTCCTAGCCTAGCCCGTCTTGCGCGGCGCGCGATTGACCAGACCGGCGTCAAGAAGCGGGTGATCGCAGTGGCCCGGTTCACCAATGACAAACTGCTCTCCGCGTTCGCCGCGCAGGGGATCGAAACCATCGCCTGTGATCTGCTCCACCGCGGTTCGCTCGACAAGCTTCCCGATGTTCCGAACGTCATCTTCATGGCGGCCCGAAAATTCGGCACCTCTGGCGAAGAACATCTGACCTGGGCTATGAATACCTACTTGCCCGGTTTGGTCGCCGAACGCTACCGCAACTCCAAAATAGTGATCTTTTCAACGGGAAATGTTTACCCGCTCCGTACCCTGAAAGAAGGTGGAGCGGTAGAAACGACACCGGTCGGTCCGGTCGGTGAGTATGCGCAGTCGGCTCTGGGACGCGAGCGCATGTTTGAATATGGATCGATGCGCTGGCGCACGCTCGCCGTCATCCTGCGCCTAAACTATGCGGTCGAGTTGCGCTATGGAGTGCTCGTGGATATTGGACGGGCCGTATTCGAACGCCGTCCTATCGACCTGTGCATGCCGCGGGTGAATGTGATCTGGCAGCGGGATGCTAACTCGTGGTGCCTGCGGTCCTTCGCCCACTGCCAGTCGCCGCCCTTGGTCCTGAACATCACGGGCCCCGAAACGCTATCGGTGCGAGAACTGGCACTCGAATTTGGCCAACACTTTGGCGTCGAACCCACTTTTGCCTCCTCAACGGAAGGCTCCACCGCTCTGTTGAGCGACGTGAGCAAGGCGCATTGCCTTTTCGGGAGTGCTAGGGTGCAACCGAAGGAAATGATCGAATGGAGTGCGAATTGGATTCGCGATGGTGGTTCAACGCTGAATAAAGCAACGCATTTTCAAACCCGGGACGGGAAATTCTGATGCAGTTGCGCGAGAAACTGCTTTCGGGCCTGGTGATTCCCGCCCATCCTCTGGCTCTGAACTCCCAGCGCCAACTGGACGAGCGCCGCCAGCGCGCTCTGACTCGCTACTATCTGGCGGCAGGCGCAGGCGGCATCGCTGTGGGCGTTCATACCACCCAGTTTGCCATTCGCGATCCGAGGTTCGGGTTGCTGGAATCCGTGCTTAGATTGGCTGCCGATGAAAGCCGGGGCAACGACATCGTCAAGATTGCCGGAGTTTGCGGCAAAGGCAAGCAGGCGCTCGCGGAAGCGGAACTCGCCGCCAAGTTGGGCTACGACGCAGCGCTATTGAGTCTTGCCGATCTTAAACGCCAAACCATTCCTCAGCTTCTGGAACACGCACGCGCAATTGCCAGCGTCACCCCGATTATCGGCTTCTACTTGCAGCTTGCTGTTGGAGGACGATTGTTGTCCTACGAATTCTGGCGCCAGTTCGTAGAGATTGAAAACGTCGTCGCGATTAAGATGGCACCGTTTAACCGCTATCAAACCCTCGATGTCGTTCGCGCCCTGGCGCAGTCAGGCCGCGCTCAGGAAGTCGCTCTCTACACCGGAAACGATGACAACATTCTGAACGACCTGCTCACGAAGTTCGATTTTGGCACTCAGCCACTCCGAATCGCCGGCGGCTTGCTGGGCCATTGGGCGGTGTGGACCAAGACTGCCGTTTCTCACCTCGCCCTCGCCAAGCAACACTCCGATGCCGTTCCCGGCGAACTGCTGACGCTGGCTCAGCAAATTACGGATGCGAATAGTGCCATCTTCGATCCCGCGCACAATTTTCACGGATGTATTCCGGGCATTCATGAGATATTGCGGCGTCAGGGCTTGCTCGAAGGGCGCTGGTGTCTCGATCCTAAAGAGGAACTCTCTCCCGGTCAGAGCGGGGAACTCGATCGCGTGTGCCGCGCCTATCCGCATCTTCAGGATGACGCGTTCGTACAGGAGCACCTGGATGAATGGCTTCGCTAATATCGCGCTACTTGCACTGATGCTGTGCGTCTCTGGCGTGGCGGGAGGTTCGGACCAAGCCGTGATGGAGAGCGTCCACGCAACTCAAGATGTTCCTCTGCACCTCGATCCCGGGTCAGAATTCTGGCGGGCCTCACCTCCCGTGTACATGGAGAAAGACAGTCTCGGGAAAACTGTTCCCAGGTATCGTACCGAGGTCCGCACGCGTTGGACGAAGAGCAATCTTTACTTTCTGTTCGTCTGCCCCTACCAGGAACTCCACCTTAAGCCTGCGCCAAATACTCAGAAAGAAACCAACGAACTATGGAATTGGGACGTCGCCGAAGTCTTTATCGGCTCCGATTTTACGAATATCAAACGCTACCGGGAGTTTGAAATTTCTCCACAGGGAGAATGGGTCGATCTCGATATTGACCTGAGCAAGCCGCACCACGAAGACGGGTGGACCTGGAACTCCGGCTTCGAAGCGAAGGCGCGCATTGATGAAGGCACACAAACCTGGTACGGAGCGATGCGCATTCCCTTGGCTGCGATCGACGCGCGTCCTCCAGTCGTCGGAAATACCATGCGTATCAACCTGTTTCGGAGTCAGGGGCCGCCTTCGCATCAGCAAGCCGTAACCTGGCAGCCTCCGATGAACGACTCGTTTCACGTTCCTGAACGTTTTGGTTTGATCCGACTGGTGGAAAAGCCTGCGGAGGCGGAGTAAGGAGTGATTCGATTGCATATGTGGACTATCAATAGAGTTGTCCTGCCTAGCGTGTTCGCAATTCTGACTCTCGTTTCTCAAGTTGCTCATGGAATTGAGCCCTATGCCGTAACCGTTGAACACGGCGTCGCGGTAACGATGCGCGACGGCACCGTGCTGCGCGCCGATATTTACCGGCCGGCCGCACCAGGAAGATTCCCCGTTCTTCTCGAGCGAACTCCGTACGATAAACACAATGACGGTGGCGTCGATTTCGGCCATAAGGGAGCGGCTCGCGGTTACGTCGTAATCACCGAGGATGTTCGCGGACGCTACACCTCAGACGGGGAGTGGTATCCCTTCTTGTACGAATCGAACGACGGCTACGACACCATCGAATGGGCAGCGACGCTGCCTTATTCCGATGGCAGAGTAGGAATGTACGGAGGCTCGTATGTCGGGGCTACCCAGATGCTGGCGGCAATTGCACATCCGCCACATCTGGCAGGAATATGTCCGGTCGTGACCGCGAGCAACTATCACGATGGGTGGACTTACCAGGGCGGCGCCTTTGAACAGTGGTTCAACGAATCGTGGACCTCAGGTCTGGCGCAGGATACGCTGAACCGCTTTGTGCGAAGTCACACCAATGCGTTGAACGGCATCGCGAAACTTCCTCTCACTCAATACCCGCTTTTTGCATTACCCCAGGCATCCGCCGATGCAGGCCTGATGCATTCTTTGGCTCCTTACTTTCTCGACTGGGTGGCTCATCCCGGTTATGACGAATATTGGAAGAAGTGGTCCATTGAGGATCACTATGCCGACATCGGCGTACCCTCGCTGACAGTCGCGGCCTGGTATGACATTTTTCTTGGCGGATCATTACGCAACTACGTCGGAGTAAAGTTACACGGCAAGGACGAAGCCGCGCGCCGCGGACAACATCTCCTAGTCACGATCGGCGGCCACGCCGGTTCCGGCCGTAAGATTGGCGATGTAGATTTCGGTCCCGCCGCCCCGTTTGATGAGGACGAAACCACTTTGAGCTGGTACGACTATCTGTTCAAGAACGTTGCCAACGATTTCTCGCATCCCAAGCCAGTAAGACTTTTCGTGATGGGCGTTAACCAATGGCGTGAGGAGGAGGATTGGCCCCTCGCACGGGCCCACAACACAAAATACTTCCTGCATTCGGACGGAAAGGCCAACTCGGCGCGCGGCGACGGCGCTCTGGTCACAGCCACTCCTCGCTCGGACAAGCCTGACCACTACGTCTACGATCCGGCAAACCCTGCGCCCACGGTCGGTGGGCCTTTATGTTGTGACTCCGGGCATCTCGGACCCGGGCCCCGCGACCAGCGCGCGATCGAAGAACGCTCTGATGTGTTGGTCTACTCGACGCTTCCGCTGGAGCAGGACCTGGAAGTATCCGGGCCTGTTCAACTCGAACTCTTTGCCAAGTCGTCCGCCGTTGACACCGACTTTACAGCCAAGCTGGTGGACGTCGGGCCAGACGGATTCGCGCAAAACCTGACAGAAGGAATAGTTCGAGCGCGGTATCGCGATTCGCAGGAAAAGCCACAACTCATGAATCCAGGCCAGATTTACAAGTTCACTGTGGACTTATGGGCAACAGCCAACGTCTTCCGCAAGGGGCACACGTTGCGACTGGAGGTCAGCAGCAGCAATTTTCCCCGTTTCGATAAGAACTTGAACACAGGTGAGAACGCCGTTATCGGCGGAACGTCAGCAGCGGCTACGAACACGATCTATCACGATGCGGAGCATCCCTCGGCACTGCTTCTTCCGATCGTGCCGACCACCTGAGCGATAAGAACAAAAGGCCCCCCTTCGACGCCAGTCTGTAACCATATCTCAGGGAGATTCCATGCCGCACAACACCTCGAAATGCATCTTTCTTGCCCCCGCACCACGGATCGTTTCCGACATTTTCGATGAGAACGACCTGCGTCGGTTGGGTGCGATTCGAGATGTGGTGATTCACGAAGGTGGCCCCGTCACAGAGGCCATCTTTGCAGAGAGCGCCGCGAAAGCAGAAATCATCATCGGCCAGATTGACCTGCCCGAACTACGCTTGAAGCGCGCCACGTCGCTCAGAGCAGTGTTCAACGTGGAGGGCAATTTTCTTCCTAACATTGACTACGCTTACTGCTTTCGACATGGTATACGCGTCCTTAACATAAGTCCGCTATTCGCCGAACCCGTCGCGGAAGCGGCGTTGGGCATGGCCATTGACCTCGCCCGCGGCATCACCCGCTCCGATCGCCATTTCCGCCAGGGTAGCGAGCAGTATGGGTTGGCCGCAAACATCGAGGCGTTCTCTCTGTTCCGCCAGGCGATAGGTTTTATCGGTTTAGGAGATCTGGGCCGAGCGATCTTGCCATTGCTTCGCCCGTTCGCTTGCTCGTTTCGCGCATACGATCCGTGGTTACCGGCGGAATACATTCGAAACTTGGGGTGCGAAGCCTGTTCCCTGGACGAGGTCCTGCAGAGCTCGCGCCTTATTTTCGTGGTCGCGGGGGCCCACATCACAAAATCAAGGCTTTCTGGGCGCAAAACAGTTCTCCTCCATGCAACCGGGCGCCGGCTTAGTGCTGGTCAGTCGCGCAGCCGTTGTGGATTTTGACGCGATGCTCGATTTTGCTGCGAAAGGGCACATCCGCGTCGCGATCGACGTTTTTCCAGAGGAACCGCTGCCTGCCTCACACCGGGCACGGCATACCGAGAATGCAATTCTCTGTGCGCATCAGGCCGGCGCAATGGAAACGGCGATCAAATGGATTGGGAAGCTGGTGGTTGCAGACGCGGAACTGATTGCCCGCGGGCTTCCACCGATTCTATGCAAAGTTGCTCAACCTGAGACTGTTGTCCTGCTTCGGAGTAAACCCATCAGCAAAACCTGACAGAACAGGAAGTCCGCCCTGCCAGCAACTGAAACACCACGCCGGTAGCACGGCAGGCTCAGAGCAGAGACAACCGCCGGGCGCAGTCGGCCATGATTTCTGCCTCCCAGGACGGGCGCTGTGGATTGTTGGGGTGGGTACGATCGCTGGGAATCCGTCCGATCAGGTTCAGGAAAACTGCGGCGGAATGTTTGTACGCGGGAATGGGAGCGCGAAAAGCGACATTGCCCAGGTGCTGCAGAGCGTCGGCGAGCCCGTAGTACTCAGGGTCTCCGGCCTCCCAGAGGCGGTCTCGCGCCGCGAATCTCTCCGGCGCAAAGGCGGCAAGTCCCAGCAAGTAATCCGACCCGTATTCGATCATGTTGATTCCCAAGTCGTTTCCTGTGTAGATGCGAAAGTCTGGCCGGTGGGCATCACGAAGGGAGAGTCGTTCAAGTTCCACAAGACGGTCGAGGGAAGAGTGTTTCATTCCCTTGATCTCTGCAATGTCCATCAATCGCCGGATGGTCTCCGAGTCGTAGATCTCCCCGCTCGCCGCAAACATCGGCCCCAATTCGAACGCCAGCACGTGGGGATAGTCTCGACATATGTCTCGGTAGACCGCAGCGATTTTCGCAGCAGTCTTACCGCGCAAGCGAGCGGTCTGGAATAGGATCGGTATGCCGTCAAGGCGAACGATAGCATCGATCTGTTGGCGAAAAAGGGTGACGATTTCCTCGCCGGCGTGCTGTTCGATATACGCGCCCGCCACAAACGGAACACCCTTTCCGAGCGCCTGCCGGGTCCAGTCCAGCACCTCTTGCTTTTCCTTATCGCTCAGGTGGTTCACGTAGCCTGTGTCCATGTTGACGGCATTCATCAGGCCAGCTTGATGGGTGGAAGTCAGCTGCTTCGCAAACGCGTCGACGGCAACTCGGCCGTCTGGCTCGAAGGGCAAGAGCGCGGCGGCAATGCCCTGCACTTTGCGTCGAGCTTTTCTGCGCTCGATCAAATCGTCAATTGTCATTCCTGGATATCCACTGTGAGTTCAAGTGCGTGCCTGAGAAAATCGTCAGCGTTTCTTGGCATCTTTCAGTTTTTCCGCCATTTCAGACTCCTTGTAGTATTTGTCCAGCGGATAGCAACCAGACGGGAGCCCATTGCGTGGGGCGGTCGTGCAGTCGCTGAAGGTCCGGCAAACCAGCTTGCGTTGGATCCGGGTGCCAGCCGAAGCCTCCCATAGAAACTCGGGATAGCTCAACACCATGCGGCCAATCCCGACCAAGTCGACCCATCCTTCGCGCACCGCGGCCTGCGCAACGTTGGGTAAGAAGTCCTGCAGATAGGTGTATCCCGATCCAACCATGAGCAGGTTCGGGAACCGCTCCTTGAGCCGACGGGTCGCCTCCATCTGCCGCGCAACTCCGACGAGTGGATCTTCTGGTGGCAGATATCCGTCGGAAGGCGGGTATAGCGCCGGACGTTGAATGTGCGGATTGTAGTATGGACTGCCCGCGGTGATATTCACCAGCTGAATTCCAAGCTCTTCTAGTAACGATAAGAAAAGTTCGGGCTCACTCAAGTCGGTCTCTGTAGGGTCGTGCGGATTCACGCCAAATCCCCAACGGTAGGGGATGATGTCCTGGCGCGTCTCTGCAACTCCAATGGCCGATTTTCCCTTGACCCTCTGACTTGGGTCACTCTGGAAGGGCACCGTGTCGATCGCCGATAGCCGCACTCCAATATGCAATCCCGGACAGAGCGAGCGAATCCCCTGGACAACTTCGCGAAGAAAGCGCGTGCGGCCTGCGAAGGTGCCGCCGTAGCGTCCCTCCCGCGTGTGAGCGCTGAGAAACTCATGGCCGAGATAGCCGTGGCAATGCTTAATGTCCACGAAATCGAAACCAAGTTGCCAAGCCAAATAAGCCGCCCAATGGAAGTCTTCGATGATCGATTCGATTTCCCCGTCACTGAGCAGAGGATAGTCGGGGGGCAGCTTCAGCCGCCGGTCCAATAATGGATGGTGATAGAGGATGCGTGGTTCGGGGCAGCTATGTTCGTTGGGGCGGCAGTAGCGGCCGGAGTGCGTCAATTGCAAACCGATGACTAGACCATCATCGCTGCCGGCGGTCAGAATATGCTCGCTCACTAAAACAGTTCGCAGATGCGCAAGGGCTTTTTGCGTTCGCGGGGAAACTAGAAGCTGATGGGGATTGGCTCGTCCTTCATGGGAAACCGCGACGGCTTCTCCGCCCCAGATCAGCTTACCGCCGCTCCGGCCGAAGCGCTGCCACCGTCGAACCGTATTCTCCGAAGGCGCCCCATCGGGAGTTGCGTCCCAACCCTCCATCGGCTGCACTGCGATCCGGTTGCCGATTTTGAATGGACCTCGTTCCAGCGGCCAGCGCAGCGGCGATCGAGCTCCGGTCACGAGCTGAGGATCGCACGGGATCTGCAGGTCGAGGGCCCGCAAGTGATCCTGGAAGCCACCCTCTTTCAGGCACCCGATGCGAAGAATTGCTCCAGCGCTCATGCCGCTCTCCGCCGCTCCGGTAAACCCAAAACAGCCAGTCCGCCTAGCAACGCCAGAGCCACGAGGACAAAGCAGCTCACGGAGTAGCTTCCAGTCGTGTCGCGTAAGCGGCCTATCAACCAGGGCGCAGCAGCGTCCGCAATGGCGCCCGCGGCCAGCAGCACGCCCAACAATCTCCCGAGCATCTGAACCCCAAAGATTTCCGCTGTCACCAAGGGAATGATCATGTAGTCGCCACCCAGACCGATGCCAAAAATCGCGGCGGAAACGTAGAGGGCTATCCGGCTGGTTCCTAGGAACAACAGAGGGATGCCTGCCGCGACGAGCAAGTACGTCAGCAGCATTACATACTTTTTGGCAAACCGATCGGCAAGCCAGCCTATGAGTAGCCGGCCAGCGATACTGAAAGCCAGCACCAGAGACAAAACACCTGCAGCATCCCGCTGAGTGAAATGCCGGTCGAGACTCAAGAAAAGCTTCAGATTCTGTTGTGTACCGCTGACTGCGGCAATCGAGCATACACTCCCAAGGGTAAGCAGATAAAACGACACTTGCTTGAATGCTGACACTGGACTCGCGGAGGTGACTGATCCGGAGTTTATTCTTGCTCGTGGTGGTTCTTTCACGAGGAACGCGAGGGGGAGTGAGACAACCACGATCGAAAGGCCCAACAATCGTAGGGCAGCCTGCCATCCGAAATGCTGGACGAGCGCGTGCGATATCCACGGGACGGTTGCTCCCCCGAAGCCGATCCCGAGGTAGGCGAAGCCCATCGCTTTTCCACGCGATCGATCGAACCACCCTGTCAACAGTACCTGGTTGGGCAGTGGGCCTCCACAAACATAGCCCAGGGCGTTGAAAAAGTAGAAAAAGTAAAACATGCCGAGGTTTGAGGTCCAACCCAGTCCCACTAGCGCTCCCCCTGCCATCACGATGCCGATCATCATCATGCGGCGGGGACCAAACCGGTCCACAACCCATCCTGCCAGAAACCCGAAGATGAGTCCGACGACAAGTTTGCTCAGCGCATTGCCCGACGTCACCTGTGCGCGCGTCCAACCGAACCGTTGGACCATGAAGTCGTAATAGAAAGGCAGCCCCCAGAGAGCAACGCCAACAATGCAGAACAGCACCACAAAAGCTGTCGCGGCTGCTTGATACGACTGGCGCAGGCTCGACGGAAATTGATCGGGGATTGCTACGCCCTCTTTCGACAAATCGTAGCTCGAGGCGCGTCGCGCCCCAGAGGCCTCGCTGGCCGGTTCCGCCATGGGGTGTCGGTTTAACATTCGACCTGTTCTAGCGAGCGGCATGTAGGCATGATGGACGCAGCCTCGCCATACCCTAGCAGATCGCCGAAATGAACTTCCTTCCAAACAATGGCTGGAAACCAACAGGGTTCCTGCCGTGAGAACGGAATGCGTGCTTTGCGGTGATCGCTCAGATCCTTAAAAAGATCTTCCGGCGGTACATCCAATATAAAGTGAGCCAAAAAATCAACATCACTGCAAAGCCGTGAAGTGCGGGCTGAAAAGTCGGCCCTACCATCACCGATATCACCCTTCCAAAGTGGCGGTCCAAGGCGTCGCCGACGAAGCCCGTCATCGTCCAACTCATCACGTAAACGGCAATCGAGTTCATTCCGACCACCCCCAGCGGGAACGCCCATCGCCGCCATTCTTTCCCTTCGATCAACGCGTAAAAACCGGCCAGGATCAGCACCACCCAACCTCCGCTGTACAGCGTGTATGACGATGTCCAGACCCTTTTGACGATGGGGCAAATGCCGGCCCATTGACAGACCAGTCCGAGCAGCAGCAAGCCTGCTCCTGCGAGGGCGAGCCCACGCCGTTTTTGTTGCTTCGATCCGCTGCCCTTGAGCCATTCTCCCGCCAGCAACCCCATGATCATGGTCCCAAGGGTGGGAATGAAACTCAGCGTGGACCAACCGCCCTCATTGAAGAGGAAGGGATGTTCGCGGGGAAAGAGGTTCAAAAACCAAACATCGAACGCCCACGAAAGATTGGAATTCTTGTTCCAATGGGAAAGAAATCCAGTGTAGAGGTGAGGCCAGTCCGCTGGAACTCCGACCCGCGCGTAATCAAACTGCGGCCCGGGCACGGGATAGAGCACGAAAGCCATCCAAAAGAAAATCAAGATCAGCACCAGCGTGATGACCTGAGTTCGCACTCGCGTAAATCCCAGCAGAAACAGGAATACGTAACCCAATCCGATCTGCGTCAGTGTGTCCTCGAAGGTGAAGTAGGTCTGAGGCGACCCCAGTGACCGAAGAAAAATTCCGAGAAAAATCAGGATTAACGCGCGCCGGACCGCATGCCCAAGCATCGATCCGAAGGTTTGTCCCTTCATTCTCCGGCTCGCGATAGAAAACGGAAGCGCCGCGCCCACCAAGAAAGAAAAAGCGGGCTGGATCAGGTCATGCAGCGAGCATCCTTGCCACTCGACGTGCTGGGTATTGAAGGAGATCACGCGCCAGATGACGCTGTGCGGAAACGAGCGCGCCACTTCCCATAGACGCATGTGCTCCGCCAGCATCAGGACCATTACCAGCCCGCGGAACGCATCCAACGAGATCAGCCGAGTGGTGCCTTCAGTTTTGCGTTCAGGTTCTGCTCCAGGCGCTTCGGATACGGGCCTCTCAAGCTGCGCGCTTTCCCTCATCAAGGGCTCCTATGATCAACTGCGGACTGATGCAAAGGTATTCTCGTTCTCGCCCGGAAGTCTCGGCGAATTGCACTCAAGTCTGAAGTGCAAAGCCCGCCGCGTCCGAACCAACGTTCCACTTGCCGCGTGTGAAATCGGGGAATTTCTGGGGCGCGCCATTCTGGGCTACAGAAGCTTCACTGAGAGGAGTCGGCGCACTCCATGCGGCGGCATCGTAGACATTGATGTCGGGCACCAGCCCCCGCTTCAGGCAATCCATCAGCCTGTAATTCATGATGTAGTCCATTCCACCGTGGCCACCCATCTTGCGTGCCAGTTCCCCGGTGGCTTTCCACAGCGGATGCTCATACTTGCCGCGAAAGCCATCGATATTCTCCCAATCTTCTTTCTTTGGTCCGTCCAGGAAAACCCGTGGCGGGTAATCGGCGAATATGCCCTTTGTGCCCGAGATCGAATTGAGGCGGCTGTAAGGTCTTGGGTTGACCACGTCATGTTGGAGAAGAATTGTGCGGCCCATTTGGGTTTTTATGATGCTGCTGTTCATGTCACCACAGACGTACTTTTCGGCGCGCTTCGGGTCTGATTCTGCAAAGTTCGCCTTTACATACGCGCTCAGCGAGGCCTCGGATGAACTCACCGAAACCATGTAGTCGAACCGGTCACCGCGATGGATGTCCATATAATGGGCGACTGGGCCCAGTCCGTGCGTCGGATACAAATTGCCATTGCGCTTCATGTGCGGAAAACGCCGCCACAGGCCTTCCCCTTCGCCAGCGGTCAAAATGCTCCGCAAATCGTGGAGATACGCCGCCTCTCCGTGCGTGATTTCGCCGAAGAGTCCATCCCGCACCATGCCCAGGACCATCATCTCGGTTGAGCCATAACAACAGTTCTCTAGAATGACGCAATGCTTGCGAGTAGCCTCAGAAGTGTCGACGAGTTCCCAGCACTCCTGCAATGTTGTACAGGCAGGCACTTCGACGGCAGCATGTTTGCCATTTTTCATGACGCTGACCGCCATCGGAACATGCCAGTTCCATGGAGTAGCAATGTAAACGATGTCGAGTTCGAGTTCTGTCAGGTTCTTGAAATCCAGTTCGCCCTTGCTGAATCCCTTGGGCGCTGCCTGGCCCGCGTCGGTGACTGCCTTCTGCGCTCGCGCCACTTTCTCCGGTACCAGATCGCAGATCGCCTTGACCTCAACGTTTTCAATCGCGAGTAAATCCTCCAGCAAGTTGGTACCGCGTCCACCGACGCCGATAATTCCCAAGCGCACCCGTTCTCTTGCCTCGAACGGGGCGCCGATCATCGTCGAGTTTGCACTTTTCGATGCGCCGGTAAGGAGGTTAGGGCCCAAAATGTCGGACGATAGCGCGAGTCCCACACCGCTAATCGCGGTACGCTTCATGAAACTCCGTCGCGAAATATCTTTGGATTCTTTATCCGTGGGCATGTGATTGTCCTCCTGTAAGCCTGAATGGTGGCGCTATCCAGATGATGGATGTTTAAGCTTCATCTGCTTGTCGAAGCGGATGCCAAAATCCGCGGCGGGCACTCATCCCCGTCGTGTAGAACACAGGTTTCTCAGGGAACGACGTCAAGTCGTCGCGCGCAATTGTCCAAGTTCCCTCGAGGAGCCCAATGCTGTGCAACTATGCTTGTCCGTCCTGAAGGGTGGGGCTCCCCTTGAGGAAGTGCTCGCCACGTGGTGACAAGTGCGCCGTCACAGGGACCTCCTTTTTCTGTGACCCGACTTACTTCTTACTTCAATGCCTCCCCAACCCCACCCAACCCCCGATCCTCGAGCACGCGGTAGCGTCCGCCGCCAGCGGCTTCGTGCAAATCGCCATTGCGCTCATTGCGCACTACCTTGCTTTTCTCAATGCGAGCAACCCAATCAGGATTTGACTTCCGCCGGAAATCAATTTTCCGCGCAGTCAAGCCTGACCACTACACGCAGCACACCTACTGCCGCAGCCGTCGCCAACAATGTACCCGAAGTTACAACGGCCGTTCCCCCGAGCCGTAGGGCCAGCGGATTACGGCCCAGCGATCCCAACAGCCAGAGTGCAGATCCGAACACCGCAGGTCCAGTCAAGATCCATACCCCTCCGCACGCAATAAGCACGGCTCGTTCCGAGCGCCATTCACTTACAGCGAAGTAGCCGAACAAGAACATCAAAGATCCGAACAAGAACATGAGTAGCGCCAGCACCATCCCGCCAACGCTCAGCTTTCGAACCGTCGTTTCCATAGTGCCGCATTTTACGTCAGTTTCCGCCCCGTGGTTGAGATAAGCGCCATCGGCGCCGCGCGGTAACTGAAGATCGCCAGTTCAATCATCCATCCGGATCGAGATCGTGAGTACCCTTGAGTCTGTCGCCACTAGCAGCCAGACGAATCAAGGGGAAATCTGGCTCTTACCTCGGTGGTTCGGAAGGGTACAAGAGCATGCTAGCGCCCTTGGCGCAACGGCTGATAGATTAGCCTGTCAGAATTGTTCGGGCGTTTCCCAATTCCGTTTCACGCCGAGTTCGAGGAGGTAAACCTGCGCTTCTACGTTCGTCGCAAGAAAGGGAGCGATGATCGAAGAGGAGTTGTTTTCATCGCTGAGGTTGTGCCGCGACGAGCGATTGCGACAACCGCTCAATTCGTATACGGCGAGAACTATACATGCCTTCCAATGAGGCACCACACTGAGACCGGAGGGTTTGGGAAGACGGCTGAGTATCAGTGGAAGGTTGGCGACCGATGGTGCACGCTCTCTGCTCGGACTGTTGACCCTCCGAAGCGTCCTCACGAGGGGAGTCTGGAGCAGTTCATCACTGGACACTACTGGGGTTATTCGACTCAACGGAGTGGCGGTTGCCTCGAATATTACGTCTCACATGCCCCTTGGCAGGAGTGGGCGACCGTTGAAGCGGGATTTGATGGGGATGCCTGCACACTTTATGGGCGCGAACTCGTAACCGTTCTTCAACGAAGCCCTCAGTGCGCGTTCGTGGCAGATGGCTCGCCCGTCATCGTCTTCATGGGGAATAAAGTTCAATGAGGCCGCCAGACCATGAATCAGAATCCGCCCTACCTCGCGAGGGCTGGATTCTCTACGATGGCGGATGCGGGTTCTGCTTTCGTTGGGTTCACTTCTGGAAGAAAGTAGTTGGGCGGCGGGGATTTGCGCTTAAAGACTTGCAGTCCGCTTTTGACGATGGCAGCTTACAAATCTCGCAAGACAATCTGGTGGACGATATACGAGTATTGACCCGCGCTGGAAAATTGGAAGCGGGTGCCGACGCATACCTTTATGTGGCCCGGCAAATCTGGTGGGCATGGCCTTTCTACGCAATCTTCCGTTTGCCGGGCTTTAATCGGATGCTTTGGGGCGGCTATCGTTGGTTTAATCGAAATCGATACCGAATCTCTCGCCATTGTCCATTACCCTCACAAGCCCGCCCCGAGGAGCGTTCCGAAGGTCGGAATTGAAAGTCTCCAGCCCACATCGATCATGACGAGCGCAGCGGAGTATTCACGGCTCCACGAGTCATGGGAACGAAACCACCCCAAGCACTGGCGTGTTGAACTGTTGAACTCCTGCGCCCAACTATGCGCCATGACGCAGCGCATGAACAGAACCGTCTCGTCCTCGGCGGCTGACGTGGCGGCGTCTCGCCGCCACAGGCCGGCGCCACAGTTTTATGGTTCGTACCAGAAAACCGCGCCCTTGGTGATCGTTGGAAGGGTGAAGTCGACGGAATCTCCGTGGCGCACTCCCTGAACCGGCTGCATCTCCCCGAGGAACGGCAAATAGAATCCTTTCCCCTCCGACTTCGACACGACGCTCACGGTGACTCCATTTTGCGGAGTCTGGATCGGATTCGATCCGCCGCGCAGCCCGGCGAAGTTCGCCAGGAAGCACTGGATGTGTCCATCCGGCCCTCGCGAGACCGAAGTCGCAATTTCTATAGATGCCTGGATCTGCACTGTCTTCCCGCCTTGCAGGCTGGCGAGAAATTCCTGCTGCGAATCCGGCGAAGCATGCTCGAAATCTTTTTCTAAAGCCGCGCTGTACAACTTGCCGGGGCAGCTCGGAAACCTCACCACATGTTGCGCATCGCCAAGTTCGGTTGAATCAGTCCCGGTCACTACCACCGTTCTCCCGCCCGCAGCAAACTTCTTAAGCCAATCCCGCTCGCTATCGTTCAGCACCCGGACATCCGGCAACACTAGCGTTCGCCCGTGAAACTCCGCCAGCGTCCGCGGCGTGACAATCTGAAACTCAAGATGCTTCTGCATCAGCAGAATCAAAATCCCGCGGTACGAATCGATAAACTCCCGGGCAAAAAAGTTCCGCGTCTCCGGAGAAAAGTAAACTCCAATGGGATCCACCGGAGCCCGCGGCAGGTACAAAGTCTTCTCATGCGTGGCAATCCATTCGAAGATCTTCTTCCTCGTCGGCAGATCATTCGATCCTGCCATCGAGTGCCCGGGCGCATCCCAGAAATTCGCGCCCACCATCACCTGCGACATCGCTAGGTTCATCATCGCTTCCCGCGGATCGACTTTCTTGTCGCCGTCCCACGAGTAGTTCAGAATCCACGTCGCCTTGCCTTGCGCGAATGCACGAAACGAATGCATGCCCACCTGGTATCGGAACCAATCCAGCGGCTTTCGCGACGAGGCCATATGGTCGCCTTCGCCAAATTCGTATTCATGCGCGATCGCGTCCTCTACCCCATACAGGCTGTAGACGTCAGCGCCGACGCGCACCGCCTCTTCTTCGATCCCCGGATAAATCTCTGGAATGGTCTTGATTTGCGGATTCACGGCCTTCGCCGTCTGCGCAATCTCCTGCAGGAAATCGGTGAAGGTGCGAATCCTGAATTCCACCCACTTGCGAAACGCCGGATCGGAAAAATCTCCCAGCTTCAGATCGTGCTTCGCGTCCAGCCCGGTCTCCCGCTTGAACGCCGCCACCGTCGAATCATCGAAGCTGGCCCACGTATCCTCCCAGCCCTCGAAGTGCGTCATCCAGTAAGGAATATCAATGTAAATCCCGTCGATGCCGGTGGCCGCAATCTGCCGCACGCGCTCCATATAAATCTTGCGCCACTCCGCAGCGTAAGGACTCACCCACACATCCTCATCCCCGGGCCGAATCCAGAACGCCGTTCCGCCTCCGAAAATCGCCGGCTCCCCCGTAATCTTCCGCTGCAGCCAGTCGGGATGATCTTTCGCCAGCGTGTGCGCCACTTTGTCCCCGTGCGCCGTGATGCATTCCGTTCCTGCAATGTAAACGAACGCATGATTGCCCATTTTGTGCGCCGCATCCGCCACCTCGCGAATCGCCTTCAGCTTCTCTTCCGGATGGACAAAGCTCTCGTACCGCCCGGGGATGTCGTTGTCGACTTCAATCCCAAAGACATCGCTCGCTTGCGCTTTTTGTGCGATTTCGTTCGCGTCGCCGCCTTTCAGGCTGTACGCGCCGATGCGCACGTAGTTCGTCCAATCCTGTCGGGACGAATCTGGAATGGAAGCGGAGTTTTGTGCGAGCACGAAAATCCCGCACACGCAAAGGGCGAGCGCAGAGAACAGCCCGAGTATGGTTTTCATGATAGAGCGGCCTGAAAACTGGGTTCCGCACCGGATCAGAACTCGAACCTCAATCCAAACTGGAAGGATCGCGGATTTTCGAGTACAGTCCCGTTCACGCTGTCACTGGTAATTGTCCCGAAAAGCGGATCTCCCACGGACGAATTCGGTTGCGCAAAGCGCGGGTGGTTGAATGCATTAAACGTCTCCGCCCGCACTTCTATCCGCATGCCTTCTTTGGGCACGAACGACTTGTAAACATTCAGATCCATGTTGTGGATGCCGTCGGTGCGCAGCCCGGAAAAGTATCGTGGAGCATTCCCAGGAACCTGGTCGCCGGGGTCGGAGAAGCAGTTGGCATTGAGATAGGCGGGGGTCGCAACGTTTCCCACATTCTGCCAGTCCAAAGCGACGGAGTGCATGCTGGTCCCGGTCTTGAGTTGCGAGCACACAACTTGGGGGCGCTGGGTGCCGTTCGCCAGACGGGCGTTGGACATGGCCAGGGCCATCGGTTGTCCCGACTGCTCGGTGATGATCGTCGCCAGCGACCAGCCTCCCACAACGGCGTCGACCGCCCGGTTCATATTGCCGCCGATCCATTGCTTGCGCCCAATGGGCAGATCCACGACCACGGCGGCCGCTAGCCGCTGTGGCGTGTCGTTGCCCCCAATGCTGTGTTCCGCGGACAGGCGGTCCAGTTGTTGCGGAATGCCGGCTCCGAGCGCACCCACCCAGTTGTTCCTGCCCGCCGACGAATCGTCGGTTGACTTCGAGATCGTGTAGCTCCCCTCAAAACTGATGTGGTGCGTTGTGCGCTTCTGGAAGCGAATCTGCAGAGCGTTGTACCAGGAACTGGCTTCCTCCAACATCAGAGCTTCAAAGTCGCCGTTGAATTGTGGGTACTGGTTCAACAGCGTTCCCAAGGGGAGGGTCCCGGTCGGATTACCGTAATTCGAATTGGGCTCGTTGAAACAGGGATTGCTCGCCGAAGGAACACACCCGGCAGTGAACATCGAGTAAAACGGGTTGCCCACGGGAGTCTGAAGAAAGTTGCTTACACAACCGTCCGCGGTGCAAGTCGAATCTGTCGGTGTTACCGCCGCGGTGATCTGGGCTAGTAAAGCCGAAGGCATGAAAGAGCGGTTGTTTGTGCCAGACCAGGGCAGATGCGTACTTCGGTTGGCGGAATAGTCCACGCCGAGCACGATCTGGCTGGGCAGCAGTCGCTGGATTCCTAGATTCCACTGGTAGAGGTTGGCGTCTCGCGCCGCCGTCGTGCCCAGATCGTTCGGGTTCTGATAACCCCAGTTCGCAAACTGGCCGTACTGCGTACCCTGCGGGCCGGTGAAGCCTCCCGGAAACGGGTTCTCCATGGTCGCGGATTGGGTCGCGAAATTGTCGTTGGTAAAAAACAAGTTTGCGGTCTTGCGGAACGCTGAGCCGGGATACTGGAAGTTGGTGGCCGGGCTCATTCCGAAATAAATGCCCGCCCCGCCACGCACCACCGTCTGCTGACCGAGTTGGTACGAGAAACCCAGCCTTGGCCCAAGGTCTTTCCAGTAGGTCGGAACTGTTCTCATGCTCGAAGTCGGAAATTGCGTTGTGCCGAGCAGTTCTTGCGACGCAGGGTAGTTGAGCCCAGCGCTCTGCATCTGCGCCTGTACACTCATGGCTCCCGCCGCTTGCGCAGGCGCGGGCAGGCTGGTCAGGTCGAGTTTCACGCCGCTGTCAGCGGTGAAATTGCTGAACTCGATCCGGTTGCCGCGCGACGTGTAAGGCGAACTCCACTGGTAGCGCAAGCCCAGATTGATCGTGAGTTTCGAAGTCACCTTCCAGTCGTCCTGGACATAGAATCCCGTCTCCAGCGACCGGTTCGCAACCGAAGGAGTCACCACCAGTTGACTGGAGGCGTTGACATTATCGCCGTAACCAAAAGCCAGGCTGGCGAAGGGATTGCCGGTCGAGATCGTTTGGATATTCTGGGGATTGCTGCAGTCTCCATTGAGGCAAATCTCCGTCGTGTCGCTGTTCGGATTCGGCGACGTAACGTCATCCGTAAAGGTCATGAAGCCGGTCGGGTAATTCGGCTGCCAGAAATTGTTATAAAAAATTCTCTGCTCGCCGCCGACTTTAATCAGATGAGCCCCCTTGGAAATCACCAACTGGGAGGAGTAGCTGACCAAGGTGTGGGCAAAGGTAGTGTTAATGCAGCACTGATCGTAGAGATTTGTCCACGGAGAACTTCCCTGCATCAGAAACGTCGGCATCTTGTCGATCCCATTGGCCTGTTGAAACACCGAAGGCAATCCTTGGACGCCAGCTGGCAGCGAAGCGTTGAAACTGGAGATCGTCGGGATACGCGGGAGCGAAAGTTCGTGCACCCGATCGACTCCTATATGGCTGGTCCAGATGATCCGCGGGTTGATGGTCCGGGTATATTCCAGCGAAGCGTTTTGCGCCACCGTCACACCGCTCTTGATTCCGTCATTGTCGAAGCCATCACCCAGGGTCAGCGGAGTCGTAAAGTTGCTCCAGCCTCGGCTGTAACGGCCGCTGATGCGGTTCCTGTCGTTGATCTGATGGTCGATCTTGATGTCGAACTGGTAATCTGGAGCATTCGCCAGCGTCGTAAAGTTGTAGTTGTTGAACTCGTTCCCGTTGCTGGGTTTCGGATACAGATTGAGGACAGCAATTCCGATCGCGTCCTGCTCGCCGGTCGGTATCATCCCTCCCCCCTGAACCGTCGGCCGGCACATCGTGCCGGGCGTTGCCGGCGCCGGACAGGGAACAAGAGGCAGTTTCGGGTCGTAGATAGGATTCGCTGCCGCCGAAAAGTCGCCTTGCCGCTCTGCCAACGTCGGTACGGTCACAACTCCGCTGGACGAGCTGGAGCTTGCAACCTTCTCAAAATCGACAAAAAAGAACGTGCGGTTCTTTATGATCGGTCCGCCCAGCGAAAATCCACCCTGGTCGCGCTTGCTGTCTGGTTTGGGGTTGGGCAGGGGATTACCCAACACGTACTCGGGATTAAAGAAATCGCGCGCGTTCAACTGCGAGCGCTGCAGGAAATACCACGCGCTGCCGTGGAAGCGGTCGGTTCCGCTCTTCATCACCATGTTTACGACCGTGCCGCCGTTGTTGCCAAACTCGGCCGAGAAGCTGTTGTTCTGCACCTTCATCTCCTGCATGCCCTCGACCAGGGGCTCGTAGTAGACATTGGTATTCCCTCCCTCCCCTTGTTCCGGCGCGCTGATCAGCGCGCCGTCCAGCCGTATCTCGGCGGTCGCGTTGCGCTGCCCGTTGGAAGTAAAGTTCGTTCCCGATGGATAGTTGTCACCGATGCCTGACCCTGCCACCTCGGTCACGCCCGCCGCCAGGAACGTCAGGCCAAAGAAGTTGCGGTTCGCCAGAGGGAGTTCGTGCACATATTCGCTGCTGATGTCCGTGCCCAGCGTCGCACTCTCGGTGTCCATCAACGGCGCCGTCTGTGTGACTTCGATACTCTCATTCACGCTCAGCGGATGCAGGACGAAATCAGCGCTGGTCTGCTGATCCACCTGCAAGACCACATTCTTCTTCTCCGAGATGCGAAAGCCTGACGCTTTAACTTTCAGTGTGTAAACCGCCGGACGTAGACCCGTGAAGAAATATTGACCGTGGTCGTCGCTATCCGCACTCTGCGCGATATTCGTGGCATCATTGGTGATAGTGACGGTCGCGTTCACCACCATCGCCCCACTCTGATCCGTAACCGTTCCGCGCACTTGCGCCTCGTACGATCCCTGCGCGAACCCCGCCGTCACAGCGGCCAATGTGAGCAAAAATGGAGCGATGAAGGATGCGATGGACTGCAAATTGCGACGGTGGACACGCATGGCTCCTCCTCTATCAGCTTTCGTATGGTTACGAGTCACCACTATTACTTTCGTTTATGCCGAAAGTCAAGACAAACCCATCCCTGATTTCGAGGAGCCTTCTCCTTTGCTCTTCGAGCGGGCAATGTTTGTCGTGGACCAACACCGCTTTAGTGCCGCGAACCTTACGCTTCAAACGCTCATCCATACGTATCCAGATTCCGAGTACGCCAGCAAGGCGAAACAAGCGTTGGATGACCCGCGAATCGCAACCGTGCGGCGAGTCGCGGACTTCTTCCCCGCAGTGCATCGACAGGCGAGTGGACAACGAGAACCAAAGGCCCGCAATTTCTCGATGAGCGTAATTGACGGCTGTTTACGGCAGTAACCTAGTAAACCCACCTGGAAAAGAACGATGATGTCCGTTGAGGCAGGTTATGCGGATTGCATGGTTTCTGCTTGCGGGAATACTGTTTTGGCAGTTCTGCTGAGGCCCAAAGCGGCGGCATGATTGTGGCTCATTCGCTCCCCGACGATCTCCAATCCTCTCTTGAGGAACGATTCTCGGCATTCGTCGAGGCTCAGGCTGCGGGACACTGGGGAGAGCTAGCGGACCTGCCAGGCAGAGGTGCCGCCTTGGATGCGATCGTGGCAACCTCTACAACAACTCGTACAAGGAGTGCCTGGTGGCGAGGAAGTAAACTTCTCAATTCAGGTTCTCGCGACTTTCGCAAAAACCTGGGAGGAAACGGAGCCTATTGCGTGGACCCGGCTGAGGGGGTTTATTCTGAAACCCCAACTCGCTACGTGGTTCAAGCCGTGAGTCGACAATTGACTCCGTTTGCCGTTGGGGGCAAGGGATCCCCGGGGTACAGCGAGAAAGGGGCAATCCAAGCGGTTCTGCCGTAATGGAAGAATCTTCCCATGATCGGTTTTTCGCGCATTGTCGCTCAAGTCATATTAGGTTTCTCGATTGCCCTTTCCGCCACGGCTCAAGCGCCCACTGGGGCGGGTGCTGCGACAAAACCCGCTGAGGACGAAGCGAGCCTGCGCTCGTTCGCATCGATCCGTCCCATTGATGTTCACGTTCATGTTTTCAAGACCGACCCCGCGTTTCAGAACATGCTCGAACGTCTGAACCTGAAACTGTTGAATATCCTGGTGATGGACGATACAAGCCCCCATCGCAAACAGTTGCAGCCGCAGATCGACGATGCGCTGGCGCTCGTACGGTCGAGCCGTGGGCACCTAGCCCTGTGTACGACCTTTGATCCATACAAGCTTGGGAGCGCCTCATTCAGCGCCGACGCCATCAAGCAGATCGACCGCGACTTCGCGCAGGGAGCGGTGGCGGTCAAGATCTGGAAGAACATCGGAATGGAGATCAAGGACAGTAGCGGCCAATATGTCATGACCGATGATCCGAGGTTCGAGCCGATTTACAAAGACATCGCCAACCATGGCAAAACCCTCATGACACATCAGGCCGAACCTGATGTGGCCTGGGGGCCACCGGACGCGTCCGATCCGTCCTGGTCCTATTACCGGGAAAATCCGCAATGGTACGTCGCCAAGCTGCCCGGGTTCCCCTCAAAGCAGAGGATTCTCGACGCGCGTGATCAAGTGCTCGCCAACAACCCCAAACTACGCATGGTGGGAGTTCATCTGGGCAGCATGGAACGGGATCTCGACAACATCGCCGGCCACCTGGATAAGTATCCAAATTTTGCTATCGACACGGCGGCGAGAATGGAATACCTCATGCTAATGCCACCGGAAAAGGTGAGCGCATTCCTTATCAAGTATCAAGACCGCGTCCTATACGGCACGGACCTCGATTTAGAGGCAGACGCCAACCTCCCGGATGAGTTGACCGAATGGCAGTCTACTTACGCGCGTGACTGGAAATTCCTGGCGACCGGCGAGACCCTTGTCGTGGAAGGCAAGCAGGTGCGTGGACTGAACCTGCCCGAGGCGGTCCTTCAGAAAATATTTCGCACGAATGCTATCCATTGGATTCCGGGATTGTGAAACCAGTACAGGAAGAAGCCAATACAGGAAGACCATTGGACGGGGCGCGACCTTAAGAATTCACGGCACTCTCCGAACCTTTGACGTTAAGGCCGAACCTCATTTGCCTCGAGAGACGCTCAGCGATCGGTTGGCTCTACGAAGCGTCGGTTGTCGGTAAGATTAGAGTGTGCTTTTAGATTACCGGTCACCTTGACGGAGTAGACCTTTTGAGCCTGTACCCCGTCCACTCCATCCACTGTGAGGCGGATCGCGAACTCCCCCGCGCTGGTGTAGGCATGAGATGCCTTGGGGCTATCCGCGCTTGTGCCGTCGCCGAAGTCCCAATGATAAGCGACTACGGGCGCACCGCCAGCTTCGGCCAGCGCCGAGACCGCCGAAAGCGTGATGGTTTCACCGGCATTTGCCGTTGCAGGCACCTGCGCCGTCACGTTTGGGGCAGCCGGGGCAACGCTCGTGTCGATCAGCTTGATCACCCTCACCGACTGGGGTGGCTGGTTCCCCAGTCCCAGTGCGTCACCCCCGAGCGTAACCGTCTCATTCTGGTTCAGCACATCCGTCGCCGCAAACTTGTGGCCGGCGGGCAGGCCGAGGTCCGCCAGTCTTAATGCGTGCGAGCGCACCGCGTTCGTCCAATTGAAGACCGTCAGTATGGCCTCTCGTTGATCATGCCGGAGGAAGAAAATACTGGGCTGTCCATCCTCCGGCTCGTAGGTCATCAGGTCTAACGGCGTGGAAGCTCGGCCGACTTTGGCCATATTCAGCAACTCTCGGTTTTCAACGAGCGCCAGCCGATCCTTCTCTGAGCCCAGGACCGGCATGTCATCGCCAATTTCATACATGCCGCCAGATACTGCGGACAGCGCGATCGACGCCTCGGCCGCACCCAGCGAAATCGAAGACCGTTCGTTCGCATGCTCCATGAGATGGGTTGCGGTGACGTTGAAGGCGTCCGGATCATCGACGAAGAAATTACGCTGCATGTAGAAGCGGGCAGCGATGCCAGAGGCGGCATTCTTGGTCCTCTCAAAACTGTGGCCCGTATCCGCAGAAATTCGGCCCGTATCTACCAGCCCCACTGGGTTGAGCATGGGACTTCCGTCTTTATCCAAGATCACCTCGACGCCCACGGCATCGCGGATTACCTGGAGGCCGATGCGTTGAGCTTCGAGAGCTGTGGTGTTGGGGCGGTAGTGGTAACCCTCGATCGCGGTAGTATCCATGAAGTCGAGTTTGATGAACCGGACCCCCCATTCGCGGGCGAGTGTCCGGTAAGTGTCCCGCATATACTCCTGGGCTCCGGGATGGGTTGTGTCCAGCGCGTAAAGCACATCTGTCTTCTGGTTCCAGACGTCGCCAATAGGGATCGGATCTCCTTTAGCATTGTGCACCAGCCAGTCCTTGTGGTGCTCGTAGACCCAAGCGCGGCTTGTCACCTCAAACGGCGCTGTCCATACGCCGAATGTCAGGCCTTCTCCGGTAAGGTGATGCCCGACAAACCGCATACCATCTGGAAATTGTGTTGCATTCGGAGTTGTATATTCCCCGCGAGCATACTGATAACCTTCATCAATTTGGAAATACTGATACCCTAATGACTTCAGATGTTCGGCTTGCCAGTCGCCGTTGGTCAGGGTTTCGCCTTCGTTGATGGCGCCATAGTAGACGGTCCAACTCCACCAACCGATCGGAGTCTCACAAGAAACGCGCGCATGATGCAGACGGCGAACCGCATCACCGTAGGCTAGCAATTGATCGTGGTAATCCGGTCCGGTCTCGAACATCAATCGTTCTGAAACCATCTCTTCCCCGGGTTTAAGGGGAAGACTCAATTCGACCTGATCGTCGGCGGGAGAATCCTTCAGATCGAATTCCTTCTGGATCTCCGTCGTTCCGGTGGATTCAACGGTGTAGGATGCGATCTTAGCTTTTGCTCCCGTACCCTCAGCTTTCAGATGCAGCAGGGTCAGAAATCGGTCTGAGGTGAGAGCGCCAAGAAATAAACTCTGCTTGCTCTCCCGGTTGTAGATGAGTTGGCTCCCTGCCCCGCGATGCATCCCGCCGGGCACTTCCCCGAGGTCGTAGAGAGCCAGGTCCGGCCAATCTTCGCTGAAACTGTCGGAGAGAACCCGATCGGCCGATTGACCGCCGCCCAGATTGAGGATCGGCTCGTCTATGGCCTCCACACTCCGAATGGCCTGCACAGTTACTCCCTTTCCCGCGCCGTTTTGCACCTTCACCTTGACGGTGCCGTAAGGGTGCTGTTTGTAGAGCTGCAGCACATAAACAAGATCGGGTTTAGCGTCCAGTCCGCTGCAAGTGACTGTCACCTGTCGGCCGGAGCCGAGATCATCTTCAAAGGTAGACTCCGAAGCTTGGTGCCGCGGGTAATCACTCGAGCGAAGCCACTGGTGGTCAACCTGTGCTCCCACACGGGACCTGAGCACGGGCTGACCGTCATGCAAAGACAGTTGGTACGATCCCTCCTGCGCGTTGACCGTCAGGGAGAGCTCCTCGTTCATCAATTGCTGGGCCATACACGGCAGCCCAATCATCAGTACGCCAGCGGTAACTGCCAGTCCAACTCTGAAAACCTGTGTTCGAGTTCTTCTTGGCACGGTAGCAATCTCCCGATGTGCATAATCGTCATCGCATACTACTTCATTGACTCAACCTCAGTGAAGCGAATACTCGGCTCCAGAATCTATAATGCTAAAGCGATGAATCAGAGGTCTGATCCCTTCGAGACGGATCGCCCCACGGTGGCCGAAGGACCGAGTGAATATCTGCGAAGTGTCGTCCAACGCAATCGCGGCAGCGGGACGGTCGGCACTTACGCAGTTTGCTCTGCGCACCCGGCAGTGATCGATGCAGCCATTCAGCAAGCGCTCGAAGACGGCAACTGTCTTCACGTGGAATCGACATCCAGCCAAGTCAACCAGTTCGGCGGATATACGGGTATGACGCCAAAGCAATTCGCTGATGGAATGCGCGTTGCTGCCGCCTCAGCCGGATTGCCTGCTGGTCGTGTTCTGCTGGGAGCTGACCATTTGGGGCCGTTTGCCTGGCGCACTGAACCGTCGGCTACAGCCATGGCTAAGGCCTGCGATCTGGCTCGTCTTTGCGTTCATGCGGGATATCAGAAGATTCACTTGGACACGAGCATGCCTTGTGCTGACGACGTGAAGATTCTCGATGAGAAGACCGTCGCGGAACGCGCTGCCATTTTGTGCCGAACTGCGGAAGAAGCTTGCGCGGATATGCCGACAGGTTCGCTGAGACCGCTTTACGTCATTGGAACAGAGGTCCCGCCTCCGGGCGGAGAAGTGGCAGAGGGAGAATGTCCAGCCCCGACGAAGGTCGAAGACGTTCATCGCACTTTGGACGTCTTTCACTCCGCGTTCCGAGCGTATGGTTTGTTCGCCGCTTGGGAGAATGTCGTCGGGTTGGTCGTTCAACCTGCCGTGGAATTCGGCGACGCCAGGGTTTTCGATTATGATCGCCGGAAAGTGCATGCGCTGTCGGCAGGATTGCCGAAAAGTCCTGCGCTTGTCTATGAGGCCCATTCCACTGATTACCAGGCCCCGGCCGCTCTAGCAGAGATGGTGGAGGATCATTTTGCAATCTTGAAGGTCGGCCCCTGGCTCACGTTCGCCTATCGAGAAGTGATTTTTGCACTGAGCGGCATAGAGCGCGAGATTCTTGGCCACAAGCGCGAAGTGAGATCATCGCAAGTGCGGGAGGCGCTGGAGTTCGAGATGCTGCGCAACCCCGCACACTGGCGTTCGTACTACCGCGGCGATGACGACGAATTGCGCCTCTCGCGTGCCTTCAGTTTCAGCGACCGCTGTCGTTATTACTGGCCCCAGCCCTCCGTAGGAGAGGAAGTAAAGCGCCTGCTGCACAATCTCGGCCTCTTTTCATTCCCGATGACCCTGCTGAGCCAATATCTCCCGATCGAATACGAGGCGATTCGCCAGGGTGCACTGGAGAATCATGGGGCAGCTCTCATCGGCCACCACATTCGACGAGTTCTTCGATTTTATAGTGCGGCCTGCGGTGCACCGGCAAGTTGATCGGACTTCCGGAATGCCGCTTTTGGCAGAGAGCTCGCAAAAGGCGCTCTTTTGCTAGCCTTGCCTTCGCCGTCTAAATGCGCTTGAGAAGTTCGGAGACGGATTCCTCGGTGGGGTGTTGGAATCCTATCGCAGTTTGACCGCATCGATCAATGACGGTCTGGAGCCGGGCAGCCTCCTCGCTGAGCTTTTCGAGGCATCGCTAAGCTCGTGGCTTTCCGCGTTTTGGGCGAGTTGATTCATGTTCACTGAATCCACCGGACTGCTAAGCACAATATTAGCAATTTCGAATCCAGAGCAGTCGCGATCACTTCCTACACGCCGACTTCCCGATATCGATAATCTCTAACGGAGTGAGCGTTCCGATGAGCCGCGCCCCCGTATACCCGATGCATGACGAGAGGGTCGGACTAATCGAGGGAAAAGAGTCGGGTTCTTTACCTATTTGTCAGTGCACGTCTGGCCGTTCTCTGCGCAGTACGTTTCTTTCCTTTGGCTTCGCCCCTCGACTGGATGGCATGCGCATTGACGATTGCCCGAATTAGTCCCGGAAAGCGTTGCTCGAGTTCCGTGCAACGCGAGGTGTTATGGACTTCCACACCGCGACGCTCACCACGGATCAGCCCCGCCTCTCTCAGTTCCCTAAAGTGTTGAGAGAGCGTGGACTTCGGGATCGTCTTGTCGCTGACTGTCAGAAACGTCGAGCAGTTCTGCGAGCATTCCTGCGAAACGATATCCGCGTAAATTGCGACCCGTACCGGGTCGGACAAGGCGTGGAGAATGCCTTCTACCGTGATCTCCTCAATCGATGGGTGGAACAGAGGCCTCATGCCAATAAGAGTAGTCATTCCAGGGAAATGGTTCAATAGTTCTATTATTCAGAACTACTGAATCTTTTCAGGATCCAGTTCCATCTACTCACTGGAAGCGAGTGCGGGGCGGCCCAGCGCGACAGCCCCGAGATTCTCTGAGTTCAAAAAGTACTGCAAAGAGGGGTAAAAGTATGAGCAAGCTCACAGGCAAAGTCGCAATCGTCACCGGCGCGTCCAAGGGTATCGGAGCCGCTATCGCTAAATCGCTAGCCGCCGAAGGCGCCTCCGTCATCGTTAATTACGCCTCCAGCAAGGCCGGTGCTGACGCCGTCGTTAGTGCCATCACGACTGCCGGCGGTAAGGCCGTCGCCGTCCGTGGCGACGTATCCAAGGCCAAGGAGGCTCAGGGCCTCATCGACGCCGCCATCAAGAACTTCGGGCGCCTCGACATCCTCGTCAACAACTCCGGCGTTTACGAGTTTTCATCTATCGAGTCCTTCACCGAAGAGCAGTTCCACAAGATATTCAACATCAACGTGCTCGGTCTCCTGCTCACCACGCAGGCCGCTGTTCCCCACCTCGGCGAGGGCGCAAGCATCATCAATATCGGCTCTGTCGTCAGCAGCCTGACACCGCCAGGCAGCACGGTCTATACCGGGACTAAGGGCGCGGTCGATGCCATCTCCGGCGTCCTCGCCAAGGAACTTGGCGCCAGGAAGATCCGCGTGAACTCCATCAACCCCGGCATGGTTGAGACCGAAGGCTCACACGCCGCCGGTTTCATCGGTTCTGACTTCGAGAAGGGGACCGTGGCGCAGACTCCGCTCGGCCGCATCGGCCAGGGTGACGACATCGCCAGCGTGGCTACCTTCCTCGCCTCCAACGACGCCAAGTGGATCACCGGCGAACTGGTTCGCGTGGGCGGCGGCCTCCGCTAATCACGAATCACACCGCCAGCCGCTGATAACGACATGGCAGCGGCTCTTGCATTAATCCATCGCACGCATGAAGGGAGAACAGTCATGGGAAAGCTCGAAGGAAAAGTAGCTGTCATCACCGCGGCGACGTCCGGCATGGCGCTTGCCACCGCCAAGCTCTTCGTCAAAGAGGGCGCGTACGTCTTCATCACTGGACGCCGCAAGGATAAGCTCGATGAGGCCGTCAAGCTCATCGGCAAAAACGTCACCGGTGTGCAGGGCGACGCCAGTAACCTGGCCGACCTCGACCGCCTCTACGATGCCGTGAAGCGCGAGAAGGGCAAGATCGATATTCTTTTCGCCAGCGCCGGACAGGGCGAGTTGGCCAAGCTCGAAGAAGTAACCGAACAGCACTTCGACAAAACCTTCGACCTGAACGTGCGCGGCACGCTCTTCACTGTGCAGAAGGCGCTGCCACTGTTCAACGACAACGGCTCCATCTTCTTGAACGGATCCATCGCCAGCATCAAGGGATTCCCCGGCTTCGGCGTCTACAGCGCCAGCAAGGCTGCGGTGCGCTCCTTCGCTCGTACTTGGCTGGTAGAGCTCAAGGAACGCAGAATTCGAGTCAACATCCTCAGCCCCGGCACCATCGACACGCCAGTCCTAGACCCGCTCGGGCCAGACGCCAAGGAGTTCTTCAAATCTCAGATCCCTCGCGGCGAAATGGGACGCCCCGAAGAGATCGCGACCGTCGCGCTCTTCCTCGCCTCAAGCGATTCAAGTTTCGTCAACGGCATCGAACTCTTCGTCGACG
>Ga0210406_10000531_pt1 | contig 51317 bp, 31 predicted proteins | sample IncBWC30MmetaG_FD_155454 | JGI IMG/M metagenome (GOLD analysis project Ga0210406, IMG submission 155454) | Forest soil microbial communities from Barre Woods Harvard Forest LTER site, Petersham, Massachusetts, United States - Inc-BW-C-30-M | ecosystem: Environmental > Terrestrial > Soil >...
ATGGGATTTGTGCTCGATAGCAAACTGCTGATTGTCGCGGGCGCATTGGACGGCGCTTCTGGCTTCATTCTTTCCGTAAACATGTCCAAAGCGATGAATCGCTCGTTCACCAACGTGCTTTTTGGCGCGTTCGGACAAGAGCAATCGACTAACGCGGGAACCGTAGAAGCCAAACCGGTTCGCAGCGCCACCGCCGAAGAAGCCGCCGCGATTCTTGCCGCAGCCAACAAAGTGGTCATCGTGCCGGGATACGGAATGGCGGTGGCGCAAGCGCAGCACAAAGTTCGCGAACTTTACGACGCGCTGAGCAAACGCGGAGTCGACGTGAAATTTGGCATTCATCCCGTCGCCGGGCGCATGCCCGGACATATGAATGTGCTGCTCGCCGAAGCGGATATTCCCTACGACAAGTTGCTGGACATGGATGAAATCAACGGCGATTTTCCGCAGACTGACGTGGCGCTGATTATCGGCGCGAACGACGTGACTAATCCCGCCGCACGCAGCGATACCAGCAGCCCGATTTACGGAATGCCGATTTTGGATGTGGACAAGGCGCGCACCGTGATGGTGATCAAACGCAGCATGGCCGCCGGCTTTGCAGGAATTGAAAATCCGCTCTACCATCTCGATCGTACGCTGATGCTTTTTGGCGATGCGAAGGGTTTTGTCGGCAACATTGTGCGGGAAGTTTCCGGCGGCGGACACAGCTGAAAAGTGCCGATTTCGCGCCGCAAAACCGGCCTGAATTTTATGCCGCTGGCAGGCAAAACCGGGCCCGTTCATGGTCCAGCAATCCTCAACTAACTCCTTTACTTTTCAATATCTTGGCCATATTCTAGCTTTCGAGATGTCAGCCTGGCTGAGCCTAATCATAATGACAAAATTTAACTCTATTTTTGGGTGCCGGATAGTTCCTGCGCTTGCACTATTTTGCATCGTTCTGCCTGCCGGCGTGTTTGCTGGAGAAAGCGACAAGACCGAGGCCGCGAAAACGAAAGGTCTCGAACCCATCCTGAGCTACATCTCAAAATCGTGGGACACGCTCACGAGATCGATGGAAGACTGCACGACCGTGGTGGACCCAAAACTGGCCGAGCATTCCGTGCTTTATCTTCCCGCCGATGTGCCGATCTCCGCGCAAGTCGAAGAAATGCAGAGGCGGTGCCACGTACAAGTAAAAGCGCTGCCGGAAAAAATCACCCGCCCGGGGCAACTGGACACCAGCAAACTCGATCCTCCCGGACTGCTTTATCTGGAACACAAATATGTTGTCCCGGGGGGAAGATTCAACGAGATGTACGGCTGGGACAGTTATTTTATTGTGCGTGGACTGGTTCGCGAAGGGCGCATCGAGCTGGCGAAAGGAATGATCGAGAATTTTTTCTTCGAGATCGAGCACTACGGAACGGTCTTGAACGCGAATCGCAGCTACTATCTGAGCCGTTCGCAGCCTCCGTTTTTGACGTCCATGATTCTTGCCGTGTACGACGCGGAAAAAGCTGCAGGAGTTGATGATAAGAAATGGCTGGAGCGGACCTACACCTACGCTGCAAAAGATTGGGAGATGTGGGTGCGGGCACCGCATATTGCGGGGGATACCGGGCTGGCGCGGTATTACGATTTTGGCGACGTGCCTGCGCCGGAAAGTCTGAAGGATGAAACCGATCACTATCGCAGAGTGGCGGCGTACTTCCTAAATCGTCCGGAACAGGATCGCGGATATTTGGTGCGCAGGACGGTTGCAGCGAATGGTGCGACGGATGCAAAAGATGCGAAAGAACCGGCGCACGACGCGGTTGGCAGGCGCTATTCGGTGCAGATCTGCGATGCGGCGACCACGATGGAACGCGCGGGATGCGATGAAGCGGAAGAGATTACGTTGAGCCGGGATTTCTATCGCGGTGACCGCTCGATGCGGGAATCGGGATTTGACGTGTCGTTTCGATTCGGTCCACACGGCGCGGCGACTCATCATTATGCGGCGGTGTGCTTGAACAGCCTGCTTTTTAAATACGAGAAAGATCTGGAAGAGATCAGCGCGACGCTTGGCAACGGCGAAGCGGGCGAATGGAAAAAACGGGCCGAACAGCGTCGCGAAAATATTCAGAAATATTTGTGGGACGAGAAGAGCGGATTCTTTTTCGACTACAACACTGACCGCAAAGAGCGCTCGACGTACGACTACGTCACTACGTTCTATCCGCTGTGGGCCGGGCTGGCGACCAAAGAGCAGGCTGCGGCGGTGATGAAGAATGTTGGAAAGCTGGAGCAGCCGGGCGGTCTAGTGATGAGTCCATACGAGACCGAAGGGCAGTGGGATTTTCCCTATGCCTGGGCGCCGACACAACTTTTGGCGATTGAAGGAATGCGCAGGTATGGATTCAACACGGACGCGGACCGGATCAGCTACAACTTCGCGAGCATGGTCGCGCAGAACTTCCGTCACGATGGAACCATCCGGGAAAAGTACAATGCGGTGACACGATCTTCTGAAACTGCGGTGAAAGCCGGCTACAACATTAATGTTGTCGGCTTCGGCTGGACCAACGCGGTGTTTCTGGTGTTCCTGCACGACTTGCCGCAAGCGATGGCGGAAAAACTGGCGCAAGAGCAGATGCCGGTGGAAGTGGGGAATTAGTTCGCGAGAGCAGACGGGTCTGCTACGCAACCGCTGCTTCCTAACGGCGCTAGGAATGGGTGGCGCGGACTTCGGCCAGGATGGCGGGGTCGGCGGGGGGCATGGCGCCTTCTTGCGAGGCGACCCAGGCGCCCATGCGATTGGCGGCGGCGTTCATGGTGAAGAGGGAGGAACCGCGAAGAGCGTGATGGACGAGGGTGGCGGTGAAAGCGTCGCCGGCGCCAACGGTGTCGGCAATTTTCGCGGAGAAACCGGGATGCTCGTGGTGGGAGTTGGCTGTGACCAGGATGCTGCCATGTGCACCGCGGGTGATGCAGACCAGGCGCATGGCGAATTGGCGGCAGAGCCAGCGGGCGGCGGCAACATCAGCGCGCGCGGAATTTTCCAGCGGGCATTGCAGAAGATCGAGGAAGCGGGGAAATTCCTCGTGATTGAGTTTGAGGACTTTGGCGTGACGTAGAGAATCGCGCAGAATTTCCGGGCTGAAAAAAGACTGGCGAAGATTTGCGTCGAAAATGGCGATGGCGAAGGATGGAAGCGCCGAGAGAAAGGCGCGGATAGTCGAACGCGAAATGGAATTGCGTTGCGCGAGAGTGCCGAAGCAGACGGCGTGCGCGGAACGAGCCAGTGAAATCCAGTCTTCGGAAAATTCCAGGAAATCCCAGGCGACGTTTTCGGTGATCTGATATTCGGGCTGGCCCCTGGAATCGACTTCGACTCTTACGGTGCCGGTGGGATGCGAGAGATCGCGCTGGATGCGGCGGACGTCCAGGCCGCAGGATTTGAGATGCCAGAGCGCTTCCTGGCCGAGGCGATCGTCTCCGACGCGGCTGGCGACGATGCCGGAATCGCCGAGCAATGCAGTGATGTAGGCGAAATTTGCGGGGGCGCCACCGAGTTGTTTGCCGCTGGGGAAAAGATCCCAGAGGAGTTCGCCGAGGCCGACGACGATGGGGCGCGGAGTGGTGGAAGAGGGGGTCATGGCCGAGGGCACAGAACAACCACCCGGAAGCAGATAAAAGAGCACAGCCAAGAACGGCTGTGCCACAAGAAGCCGAAAAACGTCCGCCTCACAAGGCCGGCCGCTACAAAGAAAAGAACGAACAGCGCGATGAATCCGCCACAATAAAGGGAAAGAAAACATCGAGAAAAAGAGCAAGTTTGAAGACCGGCCGCTACAACAGCCGCTGCAAGAGCCGCTAGAACGGAAGAACGGTGAGCCAATTGGGAATGTGCGGTCACGGAGCGGCTTTCGAATTTTGCGAGGATAGGAGTTGTTCGGCGAGTCTTAGCTCGCGCTGGGCGTCTTCGGCGCGGCCGAGGTCGCGGTAGGCGAGCCCGAGAAGGTGGTGCGGGATATCGTTGTTGGGATCCATGGAAATGGCGCGCTGCAGAGCGCGAATGGCGAGTTGGGTTTCGCCTTTTTTCTGAAGAACTTTGCCGAGAAGAATATAAGGGCCGGTGGAAGTTGCGTCGAGCCAGATAGAACGCTGCAGAAGTTTTTCGGCTTCATCGAATTTTTGCGCGCGGGTATAGGCGTCGGCGAGTTTGTAGTATGCGGCGGGATCACCGGGGTTGATGGCCAGTTCCTGTTCGAGTTGCGCGATGGCTTCGGGAATTTTAGATTGATAGAGATAAAGTTCGCCAAGCAATTGGTGCGCGAGCGGAAGCCTGGGATCGAGTTGGACGGCTTTTCTACCATATTCTTCGGCGATGGGGCCGAAGTCGAGTCGAAGCAGCAGGCGCGCGGTGAAGAGATACGCGGCGGCGGAATCGGGCGGGACTTGAAACATTTTTGCGAAGGCGGCGCGGGCGCTGGGGTAATTTTTGGTCTGGATGTAAGCGACGCCGAGAATGTAAGAGGCGTCCACGCTGGCGCTGGGATACCAGGACTGAACTTTTTCAAGATAGGGAATGGCTTCGGCGTGCTTTCCGGAAAGATAAAGAGAAAGGCCGATGAGCTGAGTGGCTTCAGTGTCGTTGGGATTTTCTGCGGTGGCGCGTTGCAGTGAAGCGATGGCGTTGGGGTAATCGCCCTTGCGGTAATAGATGACGCCGAATTCGTGGGAGAGGTTTTTGGAGTTCGGATTCGATTCGGAAATTCCCGCGAGCGAAGCCAGAGCCTCGTCGAATTTGCCTTGATCGGTGAGGCGATGAACTTCTTCGATGGATGGCGCGGAGGGTTGCGCTGAAGGCGATGATTGTGGGCTCGCTGGTGATTGAAAGAGGGGAAAAAGAAGGAAGAGAAGCGAGGCAGTGCGTGCGTAAATTCGGATTTGGCGAGAGGGCATGAATCGTAAAAGCGGCAGCTGGGCTGCCGCACTCCAAAAAGGGATTAGAACATAAAAAACGGGGAGCCCGCGAGCGGACTCCCCGTTTTGTTTGGGGTGTTAGGGGTTAGAAAATGACCTTAGCTCCGAACTGGAGTTGCCGCATGCCGATGGGCGCGCCCGGTGCAGAATCGGCCTCGATGTTCGATATCTGGCCAGAGGAGACGCCGCAATCGACGCAACTGTTGGGGAGCGCAAGAACGGGATGGTTGAACAGATTGTAAGCATCGAAGCGGAATTGAGCTTTGATTCGCTCGGTGATGGTAAAGGTCTTCGATAGCGCCGCGTCATCATAAAAGGCATGCGGACCGCGATAAGAATTGAAGCCGACGTTGCCGATCTGGCCGCAAGCGGGAAGAGTAAACGGCCCGGAGGTCGGCCGCGTGAAGGTGCATGTATCCAGTCCTACATCGGCCGAGGTGAGGTTGTAGGAGAGTGGGGAAACACCCGTGAACCAGTAGGTAGCCTGATTAGCATGAGAGACACCGGTCGCAAGCGTCTGACCTCCGATGGCATTAGGACGGCATATGTCGACGTCCGTCACGGCACTGCATTCACTAATGCTCGGAGTCCAAGGCAAACCGGTACCGTAGGTTAGGGTGTTCGTTAGTTGCCAGCCTCCAAGGATCAAATCGGCAGCCCGACTGGCGTTGCCCATAAACTTTTTGCCGTGGCCAACGGGCAACTCGTAAATGGTGTTTATGACAAATACTTGATTGCGATTGAACGGATTGGGGCCCCAAGCGAACTTCTTGAAGGAGGTGGAATATTGGTTGGTGTCGTAGGCAAAGGAATGGGAAAAGGTATAGTGTGCGATGAACTGGAGACCATTGCTCGCGCGCTTTTCAGCCTGTATCTGCAAGGCGTTGTAATTATTGCTGGCGTCGTTACCGTAATAGGTTGTGCCGCCGGCGCAACATGGCGGAGTCGGGAGCGTTTGACCGTTAGGGAACCCGGGGACTGGGGGCGTAGTAAAAGTAAAACCGGGATAGGTGAAAGCGGGCACGCCGTTCGCAAATAAGCGCGTTCTCGCCGAAGCCGACAGGAATGGATGAAATGACGTCTGCAGGTCAGCCGGTGGGCAAGGACTTATGGGCACTGAGCAGGTCACAATGTTCGTGCCGCCGATCGGCGCACTCTCGTTTGAGTTATAAGATGGACCAGTGCCAGCAAAAACGTGCGTTCCCTTGTTTCCTACATAGCTGGCAGTGATGTTTAGAGTCGGAGTAACTTGGCGCTGAACGGAAACGTTCCACTGATCAATGGTGGGCAATCGCTGCACGAGGGGACGCGCTCCGGCCGTTGTGTTGCCATCAATGCCGTTAATGGGCAAAGTGCCACTGGAAGAAATGGAGCCCAAGACTGGCGAAAAGTCAAAAGCTGACGGCCCAAGGGTCAATGTCTGGAACGGGTTAATGGGCGAAGGCAGGCCTGCGTTGGCAGGATTGAGTGTGAAGATGGCGCTTCGAGTATTTGTGGCGTTGGGGTTGACGTTGGTGTCGGACAGATCCTGCCGAGCGAGCACAGGAAGGTTCTGCGTGACGACGTGACCATAGTTGGAGCCAAACACTCCGATGTCGAAGCCGCGGCCATAGCCCAAGCGAACGACGGTCTTCGGATCGAATTGATAGGCGAAGCTGAGGCGAGGTGCAAACGCCTTATAAGTGTTGTTAACATTGCCATTTGAGCCAACTCCACCGAAGCCAGCGACCCTGATCAGGCCATCTTCCAGGTTGGCAAAGCCACCGTTACCCTTGCCGTTGACAGTTTCGGGGAAGTAGATTTCCCAGCGCAGGCCATAGGTCATGGTGAATTTGGAGCTAATGCGCCAGGAATCCTGGCCGTAGAAGAACCAGCGCTTCTGGCGTTCGGCAGCGTTGGCGCTAGTGCTGACGAAGCGCTGGAAAGAAGTGACGTCGCCGAGGAGCATAGTCGCCAATCCCAGGCCACCGGTACCTCCATTGGCAGTGCCATTGGTATCGAAGGTCAATAGACCAACACGGCTTTGATCGCTGGGCACGCGAAGGTTCATGGCGTAACGGATGTCGGCACCGAACTTGATGGTATGGTTACCTTGAGTGCGAGTCCAGTTGTTCACAACTTGGAATTGCTGTTCGCTCTCGGTCAAAGGACAGTTGCAACGGGCGGCATCCAAGCCATCACCAAAGGCGAAGGTACCACCGTTGTTGTTACCCAATGCGCCGTTTGCGGGCGAGTTGCCGCCGTTCTGCTGGAAGAGAAACCCAGAGAAGCCACCGGTCAAAGGTGGACCAGTTACTCCGGCAGCGCAATTTGTTCCCGCTGCGGTGCTAACGGAATTCAGACAAGGGAACCCGAGTGCATCCATAGGCGACGCCCCTTGATCAGAATAGGCGGTTTGCGGATTGTATTTGAAATATCCGAAACGGACGTCGGTGAGCCATTTGGTGCCTATAGGCTTAGTAAAGCCGCTGGCCAAACTGTAGTTGTGAACGTTGGAACTGCCGTTGAGGCCGCCGGGCCCGAACCCGACGCTACCCAATTCGCCGAGCCCACCCTTACCGGACAGCGAGAAATAATCGAGGCTGAAGCGCCCAAAGACCTGGTAATTGTGAGGGGCGCTATAATCAATGCGTACATCGAAAGACTTCTGATCGAAGGGCCCAGAACCGGCCGCGACGAAGTTATTGGTGACAAAATTTGCGGATGTCGGATCCGTTACGGTCGGAGCCGGAAATAAGGCAAGGAGACTGCCTATATTCTGGCTGATCATACCGATGGGAATGAGATTGCCTGTGCCAACACAAGTCCCCGGCGTCGAGGCCGGCCCGCAGAACGGCGCGCGAGCTGAACCGTCGAGCGTATTTGAACTTCTCGGGTTAAAAATCTGTCCGACACCTGCCCCGTAAGCGTTCAAATACTGGCTCAAATTGCAGAAACCGGGAGTATCGCTGGCGGCATTAGTAGCTGGATTGCACGTGCTGACGACCTCCGCGGTCGGGACGTTGTACTGGTTGCTGATTCCAGCTATCTGCTTGGTCCCTTGATAGTCGCCAAAGAAAAACAGTTTGTTCTTGATGATCGGACCGCCGACGGACCCGCCGAATTGTTTCCAATTGGCTGCGGGGAGAGATTTTCCCGGGGCATCGACAAACGGATTGCGCGCCTGTTGATCGCTGTTGCGGTAATAGTAGAAGCCGCTGCCATGGAATTCGTTGGATCCGGACTTGGTCTGCACTCTGACGATGCCAGAGGTGGCCTTACCGGATTCTGCGTCGTAATCCTGAAGAGCAATCTTGGCTTCGGCGATGGCGTCCAAGTTTGGGTTCACGACGATGATACCCAAGATGGGATCCTGATTGTCGGTGCCATCGAGTTCAAAGTTGGTCCCGGAGAAGTGCTGTCCATTGACTTGGATCTGTCCTCCGCCCTGAGGATTTTCCGTGGCCGCATGGTTGAAGCCGGGCAATTTCTGAGTGCCGGGAGAGAGCAATTCAAAACTGGTGAAATTGCGATTGAGTACCGGAAGATCTTCGACGTACTTCTGGCTAAACTCGACGGCCACGTCGGCGCGGTCGGTTTTGAGCTGAGGAATTTCGCCGGTTACTTCGATGGACTGCGAAACCGAGCCAACTTGCAACGGAGCGTCAAGCGACACAGATGAGTCAGCGCTTACAGAAACGCTGGCGACGTCATAGGCTTTGAAGCCAGTAGCCTCAATGTGTACGCGGTAGTTATCTGGTATCAAGTGCGTGACGGAAAAGTTGCCACTATCATTAGTGGTTGTTTCAAATACGGTGTCCTTGCCTATCGAGGTGACAGTGACTTTGGCTCCAGCGACAGCATTGCCTTGGCCGTCTGTGACCGTGCCGATTACGCTGCCGAAAACGGCTTGAGCTGAAGAATTTGGTGCGAACAATGCAAGGACGAGACAAAAAACTGCGAAATAGCCAAATAGCGCACGACTTCTCATTCCACCCCTCCTGATCTAACCGCCGAGCCCATCACGTCAGCTACCCCAGCTGCGCGACGGACTTTGCTAAAAAGACAAAACCCAAAGGCCTCGACTATTTTGAAAAAGGAAAAACTAGAACGGAGGGTGCGTCCATGCCGCACCTTCATCTTTGAAGCCGCTCTGTTGCACCCGACTGCTGAACTCGAACTGACCGAGGACGCGAATCTTGGGACGGAGTCAACGCTAAACTACGCGAACAAACGACACACGCCCCGCGCATCCCTTCGCACCGGAACACTTCGAGCGAAAAATGTGATGCAAGTTATCGGCTTTTTGACCGACAGAGGCAAGTCTCCCTGCGTCTGATACGGTTACGTGAGGTAAACGCAACTGTTGCAAGGAGATGGACGAGTTGATAGGCTCCTGTTACATCAACGTAACAGGAGTTGCAGTGACCGACCGCACGCAATTTCAGGCGGAAATTGAAAAACTCGTTGCGAGCCATGCCCTGCATGGGTCGGAGTCCCTGTGCAAATTGTTGCGCTACCTTGGAAGGCAAGCGCTGGAGCATCCAGGAACCGCAGTGAAGGAATATCAAATTGCGACGGAGGTTTTTGGCAGACAAGCGGATTTCGATCCACAACTGGATTCGATGGTGCGGGTGCAGGCGGGACGGTTAAGAACCAAGCTTGCCGAGTATTACAACACCGAAGGCGCGACGGATCGAATCGTGGTGGAGCTGCCCAAGGGCAGCTATGCCGTGGCGTTCCACGAGCGGGCGAACGCGGCGGTAGCGCATGGAAATGGAAGCGGTACCGGAACTTGGGCTAACGATCATCTGGAAAGCGCCGGGGCGGCAGCGAAAAGGCGTTATCTGGTGCCGGTGCTGAGTGGCGCACTGATTGCGGCGTTGCTGATGGTTGGGTGGCTATTATGGACGCGGCGAGAGTTGGGCGCATCCTCTATTTCGGCCAACACTGCTGGAGAAATTTCCGCTCCGGCGCCGATTCGTATATTTTGGAAGGGATTTGTGCGCGGGCCAGAAGAGCCCTGGGTGGTTTTCAGTAATGCGGCGTTTGTCGGCCGGCCAAACACCGGGATGCGGTATTACGATGCATCAAAAGATGCGAAGTTGCCCATCCTCGACCACTACACAGGCGTGGGAGAAGTGCTGGCGGTGCACAGCCTGGATGTGGTGTTCGCCGAGCTGCATCAATCGCTGCGCGTAAAACGCGGCAGCTTGTTTTCGCTCGATGACGCCAAGAACAACGATTTGATTTTCATGGGATCGCCATCGGAAAACCTGACGCTGCTGGAAATACCGAGCACCAGGGAATTTGTGTTCAAAAAAGTGGAGAACGGGCCGCAAGAGGGAAACGTAGAGATCGTCAACGTGCACCCGAAGAAAGGCGAAGCCGAGAAATATCTGCTGGGCCCTTCGAATACTGCGTTGACGGAGGATTATGCGGTGGTGGCGCTGGTAAAGGCCATCAATCCGGAACATTCGGAATTAATTTTGGCCGGAACTACTACCATCGGAACGCAGGCAGCGGCGGAGTATGTCACGCGGGAAAATTATCTGGATGAGCTATTGAAGCGGATGAAGGTGACACAGCCCAGCGAACTGAAACCGTTCGAAGCGGTAATTCACGTGAAGGTGGCACGGGGCGTGCCGGTGGAGTCGTCGCTGGTGGCGCTGCGGCTGCTGAATTGAAAGTTCGGGCGGGCAGCTTAGTTGCTGAGGCTGGCTGAGATTTGACCCGTTGAAACTATTCGCTGGGGGCGACTAGTTTAGGATCAAGCGCCGCAGCTTTCTGAAATTCCGCTGCTGCTTCTTCCTTTTTTCCTGCCTGGCGTAGCGCAATTGCCAATTCGAAATGCGCGGGGGCATAGTCCGCAACAGATTGTATCGCAGCTCTGAATTGTGAGATGGCGCCAGCCAGATCGCCTGCGTTACGCAGACGGCGGCCTGAGTTTGTTGCGAATAACGCGGCTTGCAAGTTCGTGGTTTGTTTAGCGAGTGCAGCGCCCGCGCGGGATTCGCTGGCCGCGCCAGTCATATCTCCCAGCTGGCGAAGCACGGCCGCGAGTGTCGTATGAGCTCCCGCAAAATCGGGCTGCAAGCGAATGGCTTCGCGTAACGCTGCGGCGCTTTCCTGAAATTTCGATTGTTGCTTTAAAACTGTGCCTAGGGTGTAGAAGGCTTCCGCATAGTCGGGCTTCACGCGCGTGGCCTTTGTGAGTTCCTCGGTCGCGCCGTCGGCATCGCCCATTTGCCAGAGCGTTACGCCGAGAGTGTAGGGAGAATCCGGCTGAGACGGATCGAGCGCTTCGGCGGCGCGCAACTCTGCCACTGCTTCGGGAAGTTGGTCTTGCAGTTTTAGCGCGAGGCCAAGGTTGTAGTGCAGCAACTGGCTGTTGGGAGTTGTTTTGAGCGCTTCGCGAAATACGGTTGTCGCCGCGGCGTAATCCGCTTTCTGCAGGTAGGCCGCGCCGAGATTACCTTGATAGCCGGAATCGCCTGGACGGATTTGCAATGCAGTGCGAAAAGCGGCGATGGCTCCATCGCCATCGCCGGACTGGAGAAGAGCCAGGCCCAGATTATTTTGCGCCTCGGCATTTTGCGGCGCAATGCGAAGCGATTCGCGAAAAGCCGCAGCGGCATCCGCGGGATTCCCTACTCGCTGCAGTGATAGCCCGAGTAAGTTCAGGATATCCGGCTGTGCGGGTTGAAGTTTGAGAGAAACCTGGAAAGCGGAAATGGCTTCCGGCAGGTTCCCTGATTCGCGCAGGCTCCTGCCGAGAAAATTTTGCGCGAGATAATTTTGTGAATCGAGCGCGACGGCGCGAGCCAGATATTTTTCGGCTGGTTCGAATTGTTTTTGTTCGAACTGCAAAACGCCCAAATGAAACAGCGCCGAGGGCAACTGCGGATCTAGTTCGAGCGCTTTCTGAAATTCAGCGTTGGCGCCGGAAAGATTATCTTGCCGTGCGAGAAGCGTCCCGAGGTTGTCATGCAGGTCGGCGCGCGAAGGCGATAATTCAAGGGCGCGACGAATTGCCGCAACAGCGGCGTCGATGTCGTTCGCAGCTTCCAAAGCCCGAGCGAGTACGACATGCGCATCGGGCTCATTGGGAGCAATGCGCACAACGGAGCGCGCTTCCTTAACGGCGCCCTGGATATCGTTAGTGTGCAGCAGCGCATTGCACAGGTTGATGCGCGCATTCACAAAAGAAGGTTGCACGCGTAGGGCGGCCTGAAATTGCGGAATCGCGGAAGCGGCGTCGTTTTGTGCGAGCATGACGAGACCGAGAGCGTTGGCGGCTTTAGCGTTGCGCGGATTTTGCCGAACCGCTTTGCTGAAAGCGATGCGCGCGGCGGCGAGATCGCCTCGCCGCAAAGCCTCGGCTCCCTGCGAAAATGCCTGGTTATTTTCAGGGTGTTTTGCGGACGAAGGAGCCTGCGCGGCCAGCAACATCGGAACGAAGAGCAGCGCCAGCAGCGGAAGGCAGCATTTCCCGTTCATCGTGCGGGCGCGTGTGGACAACGGCCTTCGCCTCCAGATGCTATGCGGACTGAGAAATTTCATACTAGCATTAAGCTATGACCCGGCATGAACGTCACACCGCGACGCAGCGGAAAAGCGCCCGCGGCTGCTACCAAAGCAAGACCGGCGTCGTTTGGGGTATGCAAAATGATGGGGGATCGAGGAGCAAGTTGAGGAAAATTGCTGTGCGACTCGGAAGCCTTGCGGCGTGCGTGATTCTCCTCGCGGGCACCGAGGTTCCTTTGACGTACACACAAACGCCGGATCGCACCGGCAAATCAGAACCAAAAAAAATCGCTTACTTCGTGGACCAAGCCGCGAAAGCCGGACTCAGCGCGGCCAACACGTTTGGTGGAGTGGATACTAAGAAATTCATCCTGGAAACCACTGGAACAGGTGTGGCCATCTTCGACTACGACAACGATGGATGGCCAGATATTTTTGTGGTGAATGGAGCCACGCTCGATCCGCTGCCGGGAAAGAAGCCTCCGACCAATCATCTTTACCACAACAATCACGATGGAACATTCACCGACGTGACGGAAAAAGCCGGGCTGACGCATAGTGGGTGGGGACAGGGAGTTTGCGTCGGAGACTACGATAACGACGGTTATGAAGATTTATTTGTGACGTATTACGGAAAGAATGTCCTGTACCACAACAACGGTGACGGAACGTTTACCGACGTGAGCGAAAAAGCGCGTGTGGCGGGAAATGGCGCTTGGAGCACCGGGTGCGCGTTTGTGGATTATGACCGGGACGGAAAGCTGGACCTATTTGTTGCGACATACGTGGACTTTGATATCAAAACGGCGCCGGGTCCGGGCGAACGCGCTTCGTGCATGTGGAAGGGCGTTCCGGTGATGTGCGGACCGCGCGGATTGCCGTGGGGGAATAACGTGCTTTACCACAACAATGGCGACGGCACGTTTGAGGACGTGACCAAGGAAGCGCAAATCGACCGGACCAACGGGCACTATGGATTCAGCGTGTCAACGTTTGACTTTGAGGATGACGGCTGGCCCGATATTTTCGTCGCATGCGACAGCACGCCCAGCATTCTTTATCACAACAATCACGACGGAACATTTACCGACGTGGCGGTGGTGGCGGGAGCCGCGTTTAACGAAGACGGGAAAGAGCAAGCGGGGATGGGCTCAACCATCGGGGATTACAACGGAGATGGACGCCTGGATATTTTCAAAACGAATTTTTCCGACGATACGGCGACGCTTTATCGCAACAACGGTGACGGTACATTTGATGACGTGACGTTTGCGGCGGGATTGGGGCTGTACACGAAATATCTTGGCTGGGGCACGATGTTCGTCGACGTCGACAACGATGGCTGGCCGGATTTGCTGTTGATCAACGGACACGTTTATCCGGAGGTTGATGCGCAACATCTCGGGAGCGACTATCAGGAGCCGCGGATTCTGTATCACAACAAAGGTAACGGAACATTTGAAGACATTTCGGCAAATGCAGGACCGGGCATTACTACCGCTAAGTCGGGGCGCGGACTGGCGGTGGGAGATTTGTGGAATGACGGAAGAATGTCCGCCGTGGTGAGCAACATGAACGCTCCCGCCAGCCTGCTGGTGAATCAAGTGAAATCCGGAAATCACTGGATTGCTTTCAAGACCTTCGGAACAAAATCAAATCGCGATGGGATTGGAGCCAAGATTCGCGTCAAGGCGGGCGACAGGATATTGGTGGACGAAGTGCGCAGCGGCTCCAGCTACGATTCGAACAACGACATGCGCGTGCACTTTGGGCTAAGGCGAAATGAAAGTGCTGAATGGGTTGAGGTTCGCTGGCCCAGCGGATTGACAGAAAAATTTACGGGATTGCATGTGGACGGAATTCGTAATTTGAAAGAGGGCTCGGGCGCGGCGATCAACAAAGCTGCGCGATGATGTAGCTGCCGGCACGACATTTTACTTTCCGGAGACCGAATCTTGCGGTTCGGACGCTTTTTGCAGCCGGGTGATTGCGGCGGCAAAGTGGAACCGCATGCGGTCTCCCTCGCCGCTGGTAAAAAACAGGTTATGGTGCACAGCCTGCTGTAACTCGGCATCTTGCCAGACGCCGGACATCAAACCCGCCGGTGAGTGGGAAGCCGTGCCGAGCAAAAGGTGTCCCAACTCGTGCGCGATCACGCATCCCAGTAACTCGCCAGTCGAGACAGTGGTGGCTGCCCTGAACGCCTTGATGCCAGCGTAATAAACAAGCACATAATTCCCTTCGCCAGCAGCATCCTGAAATGTCTGTCCGAAAATGTCTCGCTTCACCGGGCTAGCTTTTGGCACCACGCGCACAGACAAATGTGCCGGGTACGAGATCGCGCTGCAATTCGAATCGGGCATCCGGATGGCTGAAGGCCCGCAGTCGTGCCAAGTCAAAGATATTCCTGAGTGCCGCATAATTTCGGTGGCGCGGCCCTGCGCCTGTAACCAGACGGATTGCTCGACGCCAGCGTCATTAAATACAGATACAGTAAGGCTTACGAAGTAAGATTGGGAGTGTTCACGGGCGGTGAGTGTTTTTGGAAAAATGCCGGATGCCAGAAGCAAGAGACCGAATAATGTGATTTTCATGAACCCGCTCCTTGCTGGAATGCGCAAAAGTGCGGCGGGGAGCGGGGTGCCTCAAGGGCCGGCGGGTAACGTGAGACTGAAACGTAGGCGACGAGCTAAGAGCTTTCTTTGCAGGATGTTACGGGGCGAGATGACACGAAAAATGAAGCGTTCTATCACTTTGTAACGGGACGAAGCACGGCGGCGTGCGTAGAAGTAAGAGAGATACCAAGCAGCGAACGTCGAACGTCTAAGTAAGCGAACAGGGTGAATCCGAGTGGCTACTGGGCTCAACGGGAATTTGATCGGGGTCGTGAAGTTCGGAGTGTATGAGGTAGATCCTCATGCGGGAGAACTACGCCGGAACGGGGTGAAAATAAAGCTTCAAGAGCAGCCGTTTCAGGTACTGACCATGCTGCTGGAGCGCCCGGGCGAGGTGATTTCCCGGGAAGAGATGCAGCGAAGGCTTTGGCCCGCGGATACTTTTGTGGATTTTGACCACAGTCTGAACGCAGCCATTAAGAGGTTGCGCGACGCGCTGCGCGACTCGGCGGATAATCCGCGGTTTGTGGAGACACTGGCGCGGCGCGGGTACCGGTTTGTTGCTCCGGTGGCCGGGGTGATTCAGAGCGGCGGAAAAGCAGAGGTGCTGGCTCGCCCCGGGCGAGGCCATATCGCAGGCTGGGTTGCAGGCACAGTAGTGCTCGTCGCAGTCTGCATGGTTGTGGGTTGGCACGTCGGCCACAGCAGTTCGCCCACTCCTGTTTTGCGGGAAAGGCGGTTAACCGCCAACTCGCCGGACTTGCCCGTCTATAACGCGGCCATTTCTCCGAATGGCAAATTCCTGGCGTATTCCGATCCGCGGGGAGTTTTCCTGCGCGCGCTGGACACCGAAGAGTCGCATCCCCTGTCGGTACCAGAGGGGTTTCGAGTTCACGGATTGTCCTGGATGCCTGACGGAGCGCACCTGCTGGTGACGGCAGTGAATGGTCCAATGGAAAGACCAAGCCTGTGGAATGTTTCGATTTGGGGAGGGCCGCCAAGAAAAATAGCCGACAGCTCAGAGAGTGGTAGCGTTTCTCCAGACGGAAAGACGATTGCCCTGCTTCGCAGCAACCGGCTCAGCCAGACGGATTTATGTCTGACGAACGCCGAAGGAAATCAAGAACGGACGGTGGCGGAAATCTCTGGATATGTGTTCGCACCTCCCGCGTGGTCGCCGGACGGTCTGCGGCTGGCTTATCCGAAAGCGATTTTTTGGCCCGGATACAGCGACGAAAAAGTGGAACTGGAGAGCTATGAACTAAAAAGTGGAAAGACGGAAACCATCCTGTCCGACTACCGACTGCAAGATGGTGTGGCTTGGACGCACGACGGAAGGCTTCTGTTCTCGCTCTCTGAGGAACCACCCAATCAAGTGGAATCTAATATTTGGGCGCTTCAAATCGATGCCCGCACGGGGAAACCGGTGGGAAATCCAGAACGTATCACCAGCGGACCCGATGCCAAGCCTTTGGAAAGCGTTTCAACGGATGGGAAACGCATGGCTTTCATCCGGACCAACATCGTTCCGACAGTATATACCACGGAAGTGAATCAACGGACGAGGCAGATCGCTCCGCTCGAGCGATTGACAATGGATGAGCTGCAGAATCGCCCTTATGAGTGGACTCCAGACGGCAAGGCAGTTTTATATGTTTCGAACCGCGAAGGAGGTTTTCACATTTTTAGGCAAGACATGGATTCGGCTACGCCAGAGCTGGTGGTTGGCGCACCGTATTACACAAACATCCTGCGTCTGAATCCCGAAGGTACCGAGATTTTCTTCACCAATGAGTTGTCCGAGGCGGAAAGCAAAAAGAGCAGCGGCCAGGCGCAAACCGAGGAGGTAAAGGCAGACAGAAAGAAACCGGCTGAACCCGAAACCGGTTACGAATTTCGTTCGCGCATGGTGCGCATGATGCATGTACCGCTTGCGGGAGGAACGCCTCAAGTGCTGTTCGAAGAACCGGGAATCAATAATTTTCAGTGCGCTCGAGCGCCGTCGCAGGCATGTCTTTTCAGCAAGTTCGTGAAGGGCGCGATGGTATTTTTCAAATTCGATCCTTCGACGGGGGCGCATGGGGAATGGATCCGTGTGTCCAACGCAAGTCCAGAGTGGGAAGGATACAACTGGACGCTATCACCTGACGGCAAGATGGTCGCTTTGTCCAAAGGAAAGACACACGTTTCCACGGGCGCGGATGTTCGGCTGGTGCCCCTGGACGGAGGAGCCGAAAAGGTGCTTTATGTCACGGGATGGGCGGGACTTTCGACGATTGATTGGGCCGCAGATGGCAAGAGCTTGTGGGCTAGCGCAAGATTGCGCGGGGAAACTCGTACGCTGGTCAACATCGATTTGCAGGGCCACGCCAAGCCGGTGCTGGAAGAAAAAACGCCGCACGTGGGCTGGGCCATCCCTTCGCGAGACGGAAAACGGTTGGCGATTCTGGAGGCTGCGGGCGATTCGAACGTGTGGCTGCTGGAAGGATTTTGAGCGCGGCGTTATGCGCGAGCGACTTCAGGAGCGCTTTGTTTGAGGAAAAATCTCCGTGCGCGTGATTCCCTGACTCTCGGTGACATAGTAAAGACGGTTTGGCTTTAGGTCTTTTAGTGTGTCGAGTTGGCCGCTGGGCCAACGTATTTCCAACATGTCGACTTTTTCGGCAGTGCCGATGCCGAAGTGCACACGTAAGTCGTTCTGAGAAAAATAACCACCGCCGCTGCGTACTTCGTCAATCTGCTGATGCGGTTTTGTTTCGCCAGCGACGTGGGTCACGCAACGCAGGCGCGCGCCGATGCCGCTGCGATTGGATTTTGTGCCAATGGTGCGGATTTTGATCCAATTATTTTTCAGCGAGGAATCGCAGCGCAGCAGCTGCGGGTAGTCGTTGACGCAGTTGACGACCACATCGATGTCGCCATCGTTGTCGAAATCGCCGAAAGCGGCGCCGCGCGAAGGAGCAGGCGTGGAGATGCCTGGGCCGGCGTTCATCGAAACGTCTTCGAAGCGGCCGTTGCGCAAATTCTTGTAAAGCAACTTGCGTTGCGGGTAGGCGGCTTCGGTGGTGAGTTGTTCAACTTCCGGATAGACATGGCCGTTGCAGATTAGAATGTCAGGCCAGCCATCGTTGTCAAAATCGAAAAAACCACAGCCCCAGCCGAGATATTGCGTGTGCTTGCCTAGGCCGGCGTTGAATGTGGTGTCTTCAAACGTAGCGCCGCCGAGGTTGTGATAGAGCGACGGAGTGTCGCCGGCGAAATTGGTTTTGACGATATCGAGATTGCCGTCGAGATCGTAGTCGGCCGCGGAAACGCCCATGCCGGCTTGAGGTTTGCCATCGGCGCTGAGTGCGCAGCCTGCTTCCATGGCGATGTCGGAAAATTTTCCATTTTTTAGATTTTGATATAGAGCGCTGGCGGTAGAGTCGTTGGCGACATAAATATCGGGCCAGCCGTCGTTGTCAAAATCGGCAGTGAGCACACCGAGGCCGTAGGTGCCGTTGGCGGAAAAAATTCCGGCGGACTCGGAAACATCTTCGAACGTGCCATTGCCGTTGTTGTGATACAGAATATTTTTTCCACCGATCAACCCGGGCGGGCCGCACGCGACCATTACGCCTTTATATAAGCAGGGTCCGGACTCGGGCACAGGCGCGGTCGCCAGGTCCATATCGATATAGTTGGCAACAAAGAGGTCGAGCCTGCCGTCGCGATCGTAATCGACAAAGGCGCAACCGGAATTCCAGCGCTTGCCGTTGCCGGCGATGCCGGCTTTTTCGCTCACGTCGGTGAAAGTGCCGTTGCCGTTGTTGTGGTAGAGCACGTTCTTGCCGAAATAGCTGACGAAAAGATCGTCGAAGCCGTCATTATCGTAGTCGCCGACGCAGACACCTTGTCCCCAGCCGGAATGCAGGAGACCGGCGGCCGCGGTGACGTCAGTGAATGCGCCGTCTCGATTATTTTTGAACAGGTGCGACTGGGGTTCCTGGCCTTTCGGAAAACCTTCCAGGCGCCAGCCATTGACCAGAAAAATATCCAGCCAACCGTCGTTATCGTAGTCGTAGAAAGCGACGCCGCAACCCGTAGTCTCCAGCAAATATTTATTCTTGTGTTCGCCGCCGAAGATTGTTTTCGCGTTGAGGCCAGATTCTTTGGCGATGTTCAGAAAGCTGACGCCGAGCGATGGCGTCGCTGATGCAGCCGCGGGCGGTTTTTGCGATCTGACTGATGATGGCGTTGGTCGCGCGAAAAGCGGCCGAACTCCCGCCAGGATATTTTCCAGCGACAAAACAAGTGCGGAACGACTGAGAGACTTAAGAAAGCTGCGGCGCGGAAAAAACAATCGAGCGATACCTTTCCGATGCGGGTCCGAAGCGGACTGACTATTGTCAGGCAATGTCGCGTGCTACACTCTGGCCGTTTCGTTTATAGACAGTAGAGCGAGGCTTTGCAAGCGGGCACGCTGCGTAAAAGTTTCTCATGCAAATCAAAATGCCACCACTCATTCACCACACTCGTTCGATGATTGTTCGTGTCCTGGCGTTTGCTTTCATTCTGCTTCCATGCGGCTCTGCAGTTACCCTCGCTCGACAAACGCCAGCGCAGGCTGGCGCAGCCCCGAAAAAACTGGAAATATCGCGTACGGCACGGCAGTGGGAATTTCTTGCGGCAGTCGGAAAACGTGCGGGTCTGCTGGGAAATGAATCAGGAAAAGTGGAGGCGTGGGTTTATCCGCTAAAGATTCTGCGCGACTTGAAGCTGACTGTGCTTACTGAAGGCCGCGAAATTCCCGCCGAGACGCTGGTTCGAACAGTGATTGCACGTCCGGAATCGACGACGCTGGTGTACACGGGGGACACATTTTCGATTCGCGAAACATTCTTTGTGCCGGTGGATCAGCCGGGAGCGGTGATTGAGATTCAAGTGGATACTGAGCAACCCCTCGAACTGGAGGCAAGCTTCGTGCGGGATTTTCAGCTGGAATGGCCTGCGTCCATGGGCGGGACCTATGTTGGTTGGAGCGGCGAATTCCGTGGGTTCGTATTTGGCGAGGATCACCAGAAATTTGCCGCGCTTGCCGGATCGCCGACAGCCGCCGAACCGCAACTGGAATACGAGACCAATTACGGCGGGACGCACACCAGTTCGATGAAACTGGGCGTGACCAGCAAAGGCCGCGACACGAAAATAATCGTGATTTCCGGGTCGGTGAATGGACGAGCCGAGGCGGAAAAGACCTATCGCCTGCTTACATCCGAATATCAGCGTCTTTGGAAAGAATCCGCGGAGTTTTACCAGCAATATTTGCTGCGTACCACCAGCGTGGAATTGCCCGACGAGGAGTTGCAGAGAGCTTACGATTGGTCGCGCGTGAGCTTGATTCAGGGTCTGGTCTCAAATCCAACGATGGGAGACGGATTGATTGCCGGCTATCGAGCTTCCGGCGAGAGCTATCGCCCTGGTTTCGCGTGGTTTTTTGGCAGAGATTCGCTGTGGTGTGGCCTGGCACTCAACAGCGAAGGCGATTTCGCGACAACGAAGACTGCGCTTGAATTCATTGCAAAGTTTCAGCGGGAAGACGGAAAAATTCCGCACGAGATTGCGCAAGGCGCGAGCTTTGTGGACTGGTTCAAGGGCTATCCGTACGCGTACGCATCGGCGGACGCGACGCCACTCTATATCGCTGCGGTGGATGATTATGTTACAAGCAGCGGCGATGTCGCCTTTGCCAAATTGAATTGGGAACACATCGCCAAGGCTTACGAATTCCTGCGCTCGACTTACGATGCGAACGGCTTCCCGAAGAATTTTGGCGTTGGGCACGGCTGGATTGAAGGCGGGCCAATGCTGCCGATCGAGAGCGAGTTTTATCACAGCGGCCTGGCGGTTGCGGCGATTCGCGGACTCTCTCATCTTTCTCGACTCACCGGAAAAGAAGCTCAAGCGAAATCACTAACAGAAGAATTTGAGAAAGAACAGAAACAACTGAATGATGCATTCTGGTCCCCGGAAAAAAGGTTTTTCGCCTTTGCATTGGATCGCGACAGCAAACGCGTAGACGAACCGACAGTCTTGACGACCGTGCCAATGTGGTTTGGCCTGACGGATGAAACAAAGTCGCAGCAGACGATCGCGGAGCTTGCGAAGCCGGAACACGAAGCCGACTGGGGCATGCGAATCATTTCGAATCGCGCGCCGAAATATAGCGGTGGCGGATATCACTACGGCTCGGTGTGGCCGCTATTTACGGGATGGGCGTCCGTCGCGGAATATCGGTATCACCGGCCGCAGTCTGCATACAACAATTTGCGCGCAAACGCTTTGCTGGCACTCGACGGATCGCCAGGACACGTGACGGAAGTCTTGTCCGGCGATTATTACCAGCCGCTTTCGACAAGTTCGCCGCACCAGATCTGGTCGGCGGCAATGGTGATCAGCCCGGTGTTGCGAGGCATGTTGGGGTTAGAAAGCGATGCCATACATCACAGTCTCGTCTTCTCTCCGCACGTGCCTGCAAACTGGACCCATTTCTCGGTCGAGAATGTTGCTCTCGGCGAAAATACTCTGACACTAAGTTACAGTCGAACAGAAAAGGGAGTCCTCACTCTCGAAGCGGATCGAACGGCGGGCAGAAACGACTGCATTATCGAATTTCGGCCAGCGGTAAGCGCCCGCGCACGAGTGCAAAGAGTCGAATTAAACGGCCAGCCACTTCCATTTCGAATCGAGCCACATGATGCCGACCAACATGTGGTCGTCCGTATTCCGGTAAGAAACACAAAGAATTCCCTGAAGATGTTTCTCGCGAATGACTTTTCCATCAGCGTGGATTCCACGCTGCCGCAGTTAGGCAGTTCAAGCCAGGGCTTACGGATTATTTCGCAGACGTGGTCGCCTTCCAAGGATCAACTAACACTGGAACTCTGCGGGAAACCAGGGTCCGAGTACCAACTCAGAATGTCGAACCCGGAACAGATTGACCGGATGGAGGTTCTTGGGTGGTCGGATATTTTGGGCCATTGGTGGAACGGCGTCGTCACGATTCGGGTGCCTAAGGGAGATTCTGAGGAATACCAACATGCGAAAGTTGTGATTATTTTCAAGAGCCCAAGAAGCGAAAACCGAAACTTGCAATAGCGGCTTAAACAGATCGGGAGGCTGCGGTGCGCAGATACCTTAACGTTGCGATATTTCTAGTCGCATGTGTGGCCTTATTGGCGCAGAGTGCCGGTGCACAAGAGAAAGCAGTCGATGCCGAGGGCCATCCGTGGTGGCAGCACGCAGTCTTCTATGAGATTTACCCGCGCAGCTTTGCCGACAGTAATAACGACGGCGTTGGCGATTTGAACGGAATTACATCCAAGCTGGACTACCTGAAAACTCTCGGCGTCGACGCGATGTGGATTACGCCATGCTTCCCTTCTCCGCAAGTGGATTTTGGCTACGACGTTTCGGATTACGAGGCGCTCGACCCGATGTACGGCACGCTGGCGGATTTCGACAAGCTTTCTGCTGAAGCGAAGAAACGCAACATTCGCGTGATTCTGGATTTCGTTGTGAACCACACTTCCGACCAGCACAAATGGTTTCTGGATTCGAAGTCGTCGCGAGCTTCCGCGCATCGCGATTGGTATATCTGGCGCGACGGAAAAGCCGACGGCCAGCCGCCAAACAATTGGCTTTCCACTTTTGGGCTCTCCGCATGGAAGTACGATCCGACCACCAAGCAGTATTACTACCACTATTTTTATCCGGAGCAGCCGGACTTGAACTGGCGGAATCCCGCGGTCGAGAAGGCGATGTTCGATACCACGCGCTTCTGGTACAAGCGCGGCGTTTCGGGTTTTCGGCTGGACGCCGTCGACACGCTGTTTGAAGATCCGGCGTTAAAAGACAACCCGATCGTCCCCGGCAAGGACAAATTCGGTCGGCCCAACATGGACGAGAAGTACAACAAAAAACTTCCCGAGGTGCACACGGCGCTGAAGGGCCTGCGCAAAGTTGCCGATGAATATAACGCCGTGCTCATCGGCGAAACGTGGACGTCAGACGTTTCTCAGCTGAAGGAATATTACGGGGATCACAACGACGAATTGCAGCTGCCGATGGATTTGCTGCTCAATGGGCTGCCGTTTTCCGCCGGAACTTATCGCAAACATGTGCAGGCGATGGATTCCGCCGGCGGCTGGCCGGTCTACGTGATCACCAATCACGACATCACGCGGTCTTACACGCGCTACGCGGACGGAAGGCACAACGACGAAATTGCGAAGTTGATGGCGGCGTTTTATCTGACTCTGCGTGGCACTGCGATCATGTACTACGGCGAAGAATTGGGAATGGAAAATAATGATCCCAAATCGCGCGACGACGTGCAGGATCCCGTCGGGAAATTAAGCTGGCCGGCGGATAAAGGGCGCGACGGCGAACGCACTCCGATGCAATGGACCGACGGCAAGAATGCGGGATTCACGGAGGGTAAACCGTGGTTGCCGGTTCCGCCCAGCGCCAGGACGCACAACGTCGCCACGGAAGAGAAAGATCCCCATTCCATATTGGAGACCTACCGAAGTCTTCTGGCTCTGCGCCACCATCAACCGGCCCTTATCGAAGGCGACTATGATTCGCTCAACAACGATGACGCGAACGTGCTGGCCTACCTGCGCAGCTATAAAAACGAATCAATCCTTGTCGTTCTGAACTTTTCCAACAAAACGCAGGAAACAAAATTAGACGTCCCGGCTGCCGGCTATATCTCGTTGCTCAGCAGCGGTGCCAAACTTGGTCCCGACGGATATAAGACCATCTTTTTGGAGCCCTTCGGCTTCTATCTCGCAAGACTTCGGAAATAGGGTAAAGATCTACTTTGCTGGCCCGGCATTACTGACGCACTCAGGCAATGCCCAATTTTTTCTGCATATCTTCAAGCGTGATGCCTTTGGTTTCCGGATACCAGAGCAGCACCGCGAAAAACTGCACCGCCATCATCAATGAGAAAAAGACAAACGGGTAACCACCTGACTTCGCGGCTACGGTTGGAAAGCCCAAAGAGATAATTCCGGCCATCACCCAATGCGTGAAGCTGCCAAGGCTTTGCCCCGACGCTCTCACCCGATTGGGAAAAACTTCGCCGATATAAACCCAAATCACTGCGCCCTGCGAAAACGCAAAGAACGCAATGTAGCAGACGAGCAGTGCCACCAGAATATTTTCGTGGCTGCGCGACAGGAAAACGTACGCGACTCCCGCCAGGCACAAGGTTGTTCCCACGGCGCCCGTCAGTAATAATTTTTTCCTGCCAATGCGGTCGATCAGCGTCATGGCGATCATGGTAAAGATTAGATTGGTAGCGCCAATCGCGACCGCCTGTAGATCGGAAGAAACCTTGTTGAAGCCGGCCTGCGCAAAAATCTGGTTCAAGTAATACAGAATCGCGTTAATCCCCGACAATTGATTGAACATCGCAATCGAAACAGCCAGAAAAATGGGAAAGCCATACTTGCCGTTGAAGAGCGAGTCGCCCGCATGATGCTCCGCGTCAATGGAAGCGACAATGTCTTGCAACTCCTGTTCGTAATTTTCCTCGCCGGTGATGCGTAGTACTTCGCGCGCTTCGTCAATGTGGCCTTTCTTTGCCAGCCAGCGCGGGCTGCGCGGGATGCCGAACAACATCATCAGGAAAAAAGCCGCGGGCAGTGCCGCAATACCCAGCTTCCACCGCCATTCCACAACGCCGAGGTTCAAAGTGCCGATCACGTAGTTGGAAAGATAGGCCAGCAAAATTCCAAAGACCACGTTGAACTGAAACAGTCCAACCAGTCGCCCACGATATTTGGCCGGCGCGATCTCCGCGATGTACATCGGACCGAGCACCGAAGATCCGCCGATGGCCAAGCCGCCAATCACACGAAAAATTACTAGTGCCGTCCAATTCCATGCGAATCCGCAGCCGATGGCGGAAATAAAATAGAGCACGGCGAGGATGCGCAAACTGTCGCGGCGTCCGTAGGCGTCACCCGGAATTCCTGCAAGCATCGAACCGATAATGGTGCCTACCAGTGCGCTTGAAACGGTTACGCCCAGCGCCCAAGGGGACAAATGGAACAGGGCGGTAAGTGCTTGCGTGGTTCCCGAAATTACGACGGTGTCGAATCCAAAAAGCAGTCCGCCCAGTGCAGCGACTATGGTGCTGCGAAGCAGAACTGAGTTCAGTTTCATGACTGGCACTCTTTCCGCAAGTATATGAAGTCCGCGTTCGTGGGTCGCGCCTTGCGAACAACCGCTGACGAAATGGGCATGCGGCTGGAGCTTACTAGCGCGGCATTGTATTGGATTCATGGCCGCGTCGTGAGAATTATTTTGCAGACATCCTTGAGCAAAGCCCCGGCTGCGATGGTAACGATGGCGCCGGTGGAGTATCGTTTTCAGGAACATGCGCACTCAAATCGGAATTGTCGGCGCCGGTCCCGCAGGGCTTTTTTTGTCGCTGTTGCTGCAGCGCCTAGGGATCGAATCCGTCGTCCTAGAACTGCATACCCGCAAATACATCGAAGAAAGAATCCGCGCCGGCGTGCTGGAGCAAGGCACCGTTGACTTGATGCATGAACTCGGCGTGGGCGAGCGGCTTAAGCGGCAAGGCCTGCAACATGGCGGAATCGAACTGCGGTTCAACGGAAGCGGGCACCGAATCGACTTTCGCGAACTCACCGGCGGCAAGTGCGTCACCATCTACGCGCAACACGAAGTGATCAAGGACCTGATTGCCGCCCGACTGGCCGCGAGCGGACCGATTATCTTCGGAGCGGAAGATGTCAGCGTCCACGGACTGGAAAACGCTTCGCCCACGATTCATTTCCGCGCCAACGGAGTCGCTGAACAGTTGCAATGCGATTTTATTGCCGGTTGCGACGGCTTCCACGGTATCTGCCGTACATCCGTCCCACCCAGCGCTCTGCAAATTTACGATCGAGACTATCCCTTCGGATGGCTGGGAATTCTGGCCCTGGCGCCGCCGTCCTCGCACGAATTGATTTATGCGAATCACGACCGCGGGTTCGCGCTACTGAGCATGCGCTCGCCGGAAATCAGCCGTCTGTACCTGCAGTGCGAACCGGACGAGGACATCACTCTGTGGCCGGACGAACGAATCTGGCAGGAATTGCATCACCGGCTGGCAACCAAGGACGGATGGAAGCTGACGGAAGGCCCGATCATGCAAAAAGGCGTGACTGGCATGCGCAGCTTCGTCACCGAACCAATGCAGTTCGGCAAAATGTTTTTAGCTGGCGATGCGGCCCACATCGTTCCGCCAACCGGAGCAAAAGGGCTGAATCTTGCGGTAGCCGACGTGCGCGTGCTAGCCCGCGCGTTAGGTGAATTCTACCAAAGCAAAAAGACGGAGTTGCTCAATCGTTACTCGGAAATCTGCCTGCGCCGCGTCTGGAAAGTACAACGATTCTCGTGGTGGATGACTTCCATGTTGCACCGCTTTATGAATGACAATCCATTCGATGAACGCCGGCAAATCGCCGAACTCGACTACGTCACCAGTTCCCGCGCCGCATCGCAAACCCTGGCGGAAAACTACGTCGGTCTACCAATGGATTAATCGCCCTTCACAAAAAATATCTGTACGGCCCGCCAAGTTCCGACTACGCCTCCGTTCCGCGGAAGCCGGATGCAATATTATTCCGGAACACGCTGCCGATTCTTTGGCATAATCGCCACTCTGCAATTTCGGCGCCAGTGAATCTTTACCGGTGTATCGAGGAGACGTTCTCTATGGCGGAGCCTGAAGTAAATCTCAAGAAGACCTACGACGCCGTCATCATCGGTTCCGGCGCGGCGGGCGGAATGGCCGCGCACGTCCTCACGAGCCATGGATTGCAGGTATTGCTGCTCGAAGCCGGGAAAAAACTTCCGATCGAACAGGAATTACGCTCGATGGAATGGCCCTATGACAACCCCCGTCGCGGATTTCTTCCGCCCGATTCGCATTCGCTGACTTTCAACGAATACACCATCCGCAACCCTCCTTATGGGGCTGGCTTCGAAAAGGCCAAGCATCTGCACAGTTATATCGGCAGCAGCGACTACGTCAAAAATATTGTTGTCGACGAACGCGAGAATCCCTTCACCGGAACTAATTACGCCTGGGTTCGCGCTCGCTGCCTGGGCGGCAAGACAAATATATGGGGACGCTTGGCGCTGCGCCTGTCCGATTACGACTTTAAAGCCAAGGACCGAGACGGGTTTGGCGAAAACTGGCCGATCAGCTACAGCGACATCGCGCCGTATTACGACAAGGTTGATCTATATCTGGGCATTACCGGCGTGAAGGAGAACTTGCCGTACTTGCCAGACAGCATTTTTCAGCGTCCGACAAAATTAAACTGCGCCGAGTTGACATTGAAGCAGGGTATTCAAAAGATGGACCGGGTGCTCACGCAATATCGCGCTGGTGTCACCAGCGAGGGACTGAAGCACAACAAATATCGCAGCCGATGCTATGGGCGCGGCGCATGCGAACGCAAAGGCGGTTGCGACATTCACGCCGCGTTCGATTCTCCGACCGGGTTAATTTATCCCGCGATGGACACCGGCAATCTGACTTTACGCACTAATGCGACGGTGCGGGAAATCACCATCGATCAGCAAACCGGAAAAGCCAGCGGCGCCCATTTCATCGATTCGCAAACGATGACGGACTATCACGTGCGTGGGAAAGTAGTGATCGTTGCCGCGTCTACGCTTGAGTCTGCGCGGCTTTTGTTACTCTCGAAGTCGCGATTGCACCCGAACGGCCTGGCAAATTCCAGCGGGCACGTCGGGCACAATTTCTGCGAGCACATCATGGGACCAGGAATAGCCGGCCGCGCGAAAGATCTTGTCGGCAAGGCCCCGACACTTGATGACGGAAGACCCGGTGGCTTTTATCTAACCAGATTTCGCAACCTGACCGAAAAACATCCCAAATTCATTCGCGGCTACGGATTTGAAGGCGGTAGCGGCAGCACCATGTTTCCGCGTGGCACTGACACGCACGGCTTTGGAGCGGACTTTAAGGAAGAGGTTCGCAAGAATCAGGGCGCATTCATAGGGATGGGCGGGTTTGGCGAGGTGTTGGCACGTTACGAAAACTTTGTTGAACTCGATCCGGCGGTGAAAGACAAGTGGGACATTCCATCGCTGCGTTTCCACTATAAGTTTCGAGATAACGAGCACCGCATGGCCGAGGACATGAAGGAAACGGCACAGGAAATGTTCGAAGCCGCAGGATTCGAGATTGTGCATGTGAACAGCCGCGTGCTAACCGAGGGGTGGTCCATCCACGAACTCGGCACGGCGCGCATGGGCAACGACCCGAAAACCTCGGTGCTGAATCAATTCGAACAGTCGCACGACGTCAAGAATTTGTTCGTGGTGGATGGAAGCGCATTCGTGAATGCCAGTTGCCAGAATCCCACCTGGACCATCATGGCTTTATGCTGGCGTTCCTGCGATTACCTGGCAGACGAACTCCGGAAAGGAAATCTCTAACGAGAAGATCATGTCCACGAACAATCCCATTGATCTGAGGCAAGACCGTCGGCAGTGGCTAAAGACTTCCGCTAGCATTCTCGGCGGTTCGTTGTTGCCTGTTCCCGCGGTGTCTGAGGAAAGGCTGCAAACCGAAGCTAATGCGGCGCCCGCAAGTACTTCTAGGGTCGCCGAAACCAAATCTTCACTCCATTTCTTCACTCCTACGCAGCATGCCCTGGTTGAAGAGTTGTCGGAGACGATCATTCCGGCTGACAACCACTCCGGCGGCGCCAAGGCCGCTAAAGTAGCCGACTATATTGATCAGGTGTTGCGCGACGGTTTCGACGAAAATCAGAAGACGTTGTGGCGAGACGGACTGCACTTGATTGATGTGATGAGTCTGCACTATCACGGCAAAAGTTTCGTCAATGCCGCTGCAGAAGACAGGATTTCGCTGCTTACTGTTCTCTCCGACCACTTGGAGATGACCGATCTTCCCGAAGTGCGCTTCTTTATTGAGTTGAAACGCATGACAGTCATAGGCTACTACACCTCAAAAATCGGCATTCACGACGAATTGCGGTACAAAGGAAACCGCGTCTTGCAGGAATACGTCGGCTGCGACGATCCAAATCCCGCCACATCGTAGTTCCGCAGCGAATATTTTAGGAAACGGGACGAGTCTGGACACGCCTCTGAGGAAGAATCAGAAATATTTTGGTGGGCCCGCCAGGATTTGAACCTGGGACCAACGGATTATGGGTCCTACTTAAAAGTAGTCATCTTGTGGGTTTGCCGTGCCTTAGCTACTTCTGGATGCTCGGTTTATGGGCCTGTTCGGCAGCCGTTGTTCCCAACTTTTCAGAAACGAACTTTACGATCGCGAGAAACGCACGACCGGAAGCGTGGCGGCGGTTTGCTAATTTTTCCTGCCCTGTTCGTACCTACCACGTTTCGTTTGTTTTGAATTACTTACAGTGCGCTCATTTGCGCAGAATCACCCTATTTGCAGACTATTGTGCACCAACTGTGGACCAAGAAAATCTTCCCTAGCGCGTCCTCTGGGGGAGTCTTCCCGCCCGACTAGTTGTTGTGCGTTTGTACAGCAGCCGCCTTCGCCACACTTTCGGGTTCGCGCCAATGGGATTGGTTGCGCGCCAGCAGGATATAGATGACAGCCAGCGCCATCACCATGAGAGCGTCGACAAAGAACCAGCCATATCCCAACACGAAAATGTGACTGAGAATTACGGGAGTCATCCACACAACAGTCAATCCCGCTCCCCATCTGGCTGTCTTTGGGATCAGGAGCAGAACCGCCACCACCGTCTCGAACACTCCTGACCCTAGCCGGAATACCGGCTGAGATACCAACCCGTGGACCGCTTGCGACATCTGCGTGAACAGAGTCACCGAACCTGGCACCCCTGCAAACTTGAGAAAGATGGCGGCATACAGCAGGTTCACCGACACCAACAGGCGAATTGCCAGTAGTGCGAGTCTCTTGCCAATAGAATCTTGCCCCCTTGACCACCTCGAACCGGCCAATGCTTCGCGAATGTTAGTACTCATTTATTTCTGCGCCTTCATGAACTGACCCACAAGCGCCGCAATTTCATCCGCTTTGGTATCAATGGCGAAGTGTCCTGCGTCGAGAACGTGAACCTCAGCGTTCGATACGTCCCGCCGATAGGCTTGCGGCTCCGAAGTGTCGAATGAGGGGTCATACTTACCCCAAATCACTAGCAGCCGCGGCTGCCTTTCGATCATCCATGCCTGCCACTTGGGGTAGGAGTCGACGTTCGTGCGGTAGTCGTAGAAGAGGTCGCTTTGAATATCCACCTGGCCGGGCTGGCTAAGAAAAGCAAATTCATCGGTCCACAGATCCGGGGCATACCGCTCAACGTTAGGATCGCTCCCCACATGGCGCGTCCGCGTAGTCGCGAGTGACAGGAGATTTGCGCGAAGTGCACTTTCGTTGGCGGCGCGATCTGCCCAAAAGGCCCGGCGTGTTTTCCAAATCGCTCCCAGACCTTCGTTGTGCGCAACCGCGTTCTGAACAATGAGCGCCTCAATTCGTCCCGGATGGGCCAACGCCATGCGAAAACCTACGGGGCCGCCATAATCCTGCATGTAAAGCGTGTAGCGCGAGAGGCCAAGAGCTTCGGTGAAGTGATTCATGGTTTCGGCGATGTGATCGAACGTGTACGCGAATTTTTTCGGGTCTGGCCACTCACTGTGTCCGAAGCCAGGGTAATCGGGCGCGACGAGGTGATAGTGATCGGAAAGCTGAGTGAAGAGAGGCTCGAACATCCGCGAGGAAGAAGGTAGTCCGTGCAGCAAGAGAATCGTCGGCGCGTCTTTCGGACCGGCTTCTCTGTAAAAGATGGAGAGCCCGTCGATCTGCATGTTGCGATAAAGAGTCGGGTATTTCACGAGACGTTCCTTTTCCTGGGCATGGGCCGGCAGTTGAAATATTGCGCACATCATAGAAATCACCAGCACCAAACGAGAAACCTGAAAGAATCGAGGCCAACGGGACGAGTAGAAAGTGTGCATCGCTTGCCTCCGCGTTCCTTATTTAAGAATTTGCTTTTCGCGGCGGACTGCACTCCACTGAATGACGAGCCCTGCGATTTCAGAAACTTCATCGACCAATGAGGTCAGGAATGTCAATAGGTCGGTGCAAGTCGAAAGATTTGCACTTTGCCCAGCCCACAGGGGCAGGAGATCCGATCGGCCCGCCGCCTCCGCCGGAATCGCGAGGTTTCTGACGAGTCCTCGTTGCAATGGATAAGGTAGAATCGCCGTTCCCTCCTCGTTCAACTCCTCCAGCAAGCGGTTGTGGATTCCCCGCGCGAGTCTTCCAGTGAAGCCCTTTGTCAGCGCGGTGTGCCCGGCTTTTTCCCCTCGTAAAGCCTCGCGATGAAGGAGGCTGGCACCGGACTCCTCGCACGCCAGGAATACCGTTCCCATTTGCACCGCCTCTGCGCCAAGAGCCAAGGCGGCGATTACGCCCCGCGCATCTGCGATGCCACCGGCGGCGATCACGGGCACATCGACCATGTCGGCAATCTGAGGGACGAGTGAGAGTGCGCCCGTAAGCGAGTCCTCCGCGGACCGGAGGAATGAACCGCGATGTCCTCCGGCTTCGAATCCGGAAGCGACGATGGCATCCACGCCGGCGTTTTGAAGTGCCGCACCCTCTTCGGGTGTGGTGGCCGTGCCAATCGTGACGATGCTTTTCGCCCGGCACTCACCCAGAATTTCTTGCGATGGGATCCCGAAGATGAAGCTGAACGCGGGTACCTTCTCGTCCAACAAGACACGAACCTGATCTTCAAATCGAGTCGGCGAATACGGCTTGAACGTTGGACGAGGCGTTCCCAAGGCAGCGAGATGGGGGATAAGCGGCGCGAGACTTCTATTGAAGGCGTTTTCATCAGGCGTTCGAGCGCCTTCATCTTCCATCGATACCCACAAGTTCATTGCGAAAGGTTTCGATGTCAGTGAGCGAATCTGGGCGATCACGTCCCTAATCGCTTCCGGCGCCAAGCCGTGCGCACCGAACGAGCCAAGTCCGCCAAAGTTGGAGACTGCTGCCGTCAATTTTTGTGATGACAATCCGCCGAGCGGACCTTGAATGACGGGGTAGCCGATCCCGAGTTTCGCAGTGAGCCGATTCTCATTCCAGCGTGGCGGCATTACGCAGATACCTCAAAAATCAACTCCAGTTCGACCGGCACACCGAGCGGAAGGCTGGCTACGCCATACACCAGCCGGCTAGGGTTTTTGCTCTTTCCGAAAACGTCTTGCAGCAACTCTGATGCGCCGTCAGCGACTTTCGGCTGATCGCGGACATCTCCCGAAGTGGCCACGGCGACGCCGAGCCGGACAATCTGCGTCACTTTGTCGAGCGATCCCAGATGTTGCCTCGCGACAGCGAGGGCGTTTAGTGCGGCCAGGCGAGCCGCCTTGTGGCACGCTTCGACGTCCAGCTCCGCACCGAGGCGCCCGATGAATTTCGCCTCGCGGCCTACAGTGGGAAGCATTCCGGTGAGAAAGAGCAGGTTGCCCGTCTGCACCGCTTCCGCGTAGATGCCGAACGGCTCCGGCGGAGTCGGGAGCCTGATGCCAAGTTTTCTTAACCGCTGCTCGGCAGTGGCAAGATGAGAGCTATCCTCGCTTAAGATTTTGTCTTTGGAATCCGTATTCATCGATCCGCTCCAGAAAACATCGGTTTGATTGTCCACATCTGGTTTTACGCAGTGTCCCATTGGAGGCTGCGAAGTTATAGATGCTCAGCGTCCCACGAAGTCTCCCAAGCGATTTTCTGCATCGCCGGGTTTGCAAAGGCCTCGGTCTATCAGCGTTTTGATTCTCTGCTGCGTGGTCGGTCGTGCCATCGAAGCAACGCAAGCATTCCACCCGGATTCGATTTCGATTTCAGGCGGCAAACTAGCAACGTTGACCAGGCGCTTGGTATCCATAATTGTCTGTTTGTCGAAGGAGGCGATCCGGGTGGCAAGCGCATCGACAAACCCATCAAGGTCAGCATCCGGCAACGACCGATTCACATAGCCGTAGAGCTCGGCCAAGTCGGCTGGAACGTCGTCCGCGCTTAAAATCACTTCCAGGGCGCGTCCTCTTCCCATGAGGCGCGACAATCGCGCCATGGGGCCGCCGCCAGGCACCAGACCGGCGCCAACTTCAAACTGCGACAAGATGGCTTTTTCGCGACTGGCAAAACGCATGTCGCAGGCAAGGGCAAGCTCACTTCCCATACCAGTTGCCCGCCCGCGAATCGACGCTATCGATACGACAGATGCACGACTCAGGCGCACTAACATCTCGGGCCATGGATGCAAGCCTGTAGGTCCAGGAGGGAGATGTGCCAAATCGTCAAGTTTTGCAAGAAAATTTAGGTGAATCAGAAAGAATCCTTCGACTGCGCTGTCAAATACCACCACCTTAACCTGCTCGTCAGTTTCGATTGCCGTGATGATCTCGTTCACTTGTGGAAGCATCTCCGGACCGAAGATGTTGAGCGGCGGGTGGTCAAACGTGACTCGCCAATACTCGGGCGAGCGCCGGGCCAGACGTATCTCAGTAGTCTTACTTGCTGCGTAATTCTGATCTTTCATGGCTGTTGTCTCCTCATCATCTGATTTCACGTTTGATTCTGCGTTGCGGTCGTTTTACGGGGCGGTTGCGTCACTCGGCTTTGGTGAGGTGGCCCCACGTAGGGAAACTCGAGTAACAGATCGCCGTGAGATCCTACTTTGTCTTCCGTCACCTTTCCATTTGTGAGTATGCGAATAAAAGAATCGAACGCATCGTCGGTGGGTGTCGGGAGCGTGCCGTTGGTGCGATCGAACAAAGTTGTCCCCAAGTGAAGCTCAAGTCCACGTAGACGCCAGCTCAGTGTTGATTGCTGAACCTTCAACCTCTCCGCAAGTCATAGTTTGTTGCGCTCGTGCCGCAATCACGGCCCGCGAAAGCCTCGTAAAACGGTCTGCCACAGGTCCGGCTTACACCACGCTGACCGTAACGTCGACGTTACTTCGTGTAGCGTTGGAATATGCACAGGTCTCGCCGTGCGTGGCGTCAACAATGGCCTGTGCGACTTCGCGCTCCAGTCCCGGAAGGCTGACGTTAAGGCGTGCTCGAAGAAAGTAGACGTTGCCAGAATTGCACAGGTCGATTTCGGCATCGACGGCTGCGTCAGCCGGAAGGTTCACCTTCATCTTGTTGGCCACAACCCCCATCGCGCTAATGAAACAGGCCGACCAACCAGCGGCAAACAATTGCTCCGGATTGGTACCGGTTCCTGGGACTCCGGGAGCCGAAAACTTCACATCTAAGCGGCCATCATCACTGCGGGAGACACCGCCGCGCCGACCGCCTGAAGTGTGGGTCTTGGCGGTGTACCAAACTTTGATGTCGTCCTGTGTTGAACGAGCTGCAGCGTTGATTTCTTGATACCTGGTCATCCTTTTTTCTCCCTGCGCCGGTCAAAACCGGCAAGGTCCAGTGAATGAGAGTTCCAAAACGTTGAATGACTTAGCGAGCCAGAACGCGCCGGGTCACAAGCCGCTCGCGAGGCGGCAACGAAGCGTTCCGGTCACCATTTGCCCGCGTGCGCTCCGCCATCCACGTGCAGTATTTCGCCTGAGGTGAACGTCGCGTCCGTCAAGAACAAGACTGCATCGACGACTTCTTTGACCTCACCGATCCTGCCGACCGGGTGCAACCCTTTGAGAAAGTCATGGGTTTCCGGTTTATGCATGGGAGTATCGATCACTCCCGGCGCTACGGTGTTTACACGAATGCCTTCCTTCGCGTATTCGATGGCGAGGGCGCGTGTCACCGCATTCAAGGCGCCCTTCAGCATGATTTGAACGGCCGCCCCTACACCTGCGATCGGTTGGTCGACCAGAGTAGTTGACACGTTGACGATGCTGCCCGATTTCTGCCGCAGCATTTGCTTTACGGCGAGCTGTGACACGTAGAGAAAGCCTGCAAGCGTCGTGGAGACTAAAGTGCTGAAGTCTTCGGTCGTGTATTCGATGAAGGGCTTCGGAATAAAAACGCCCGCATTGTTGATCAGCACATCGATCCGGCCAAATCGCGATACGGCAGTTTCCACAATCTTTGCTGCCGTGCGCGGGTCGCCGACGTCTCCGTCGACGAGTGCAACATTCGCGGCGGCCGGGAATGGATTTGCCTTGGTAATGTTTCGCGAGTTCGCGACTACGTTGTAACCTCGTTTCAAGAACGCTTCGACAAGCCCCGCTCCAATCCCTCGCGAGGCACCAGTAACAATTGCTGTTTTCGCTGTGTTTTCCATTCGTAAGCTCCCTTTTTACCGTTTGGTTCAGGCTTTGAGTAAACCGCACATCGCAAAAGGAGTTGTTCGGATTTCCGACGGGATGGTCGGAATCTTGCTGAATTCATTCTTCCTGAGACACACATCCAACGACGCACACCTGAGTCGGCGCTTGTCGTGAATAACCGACGACGGCGAGAGCTCGAATCAACTGCGCTCGGCTTCTAGGAATCGTGACTTGAGGCGATGTACTGCGGCGAGTGCAAAGAGCGATGAGCTAAAAAGTTCAAAGAACCGAACGTTAACAACAAATTAAACGGCTACGAGTGAAGGCGACGTATCTTCGGAGCCGATAAAATCCTGGCGATACTCCGTCGGACTAACTCCACAAACATCACGAAAGACCTGCGCAAAGTGCTGCTGCGTCTTGAAGCCACAGGCCACGGCGACGGCCAATATTCGCTCTTCAGGAGCACGCAACATCGCTTTAGCACGCTCAATCCTTTGGCGCAAAACAAATTGATGCGGGGTTTGGCCCGTTGACTTGCGAAACATCCGCGCGAAATGAGCCGTGCTCAATCCTACCGATTGCGCCAATTCATCGAGACTCAGATCGTCTTCCATCTTCGCATCGACCAGCTCTCTAATCCTTCGTAAGCGCGCTGGGCCTAGTCCGCCACGGGATATCCCCACAAGACGGTGCCTTACTGCACGATCCTTCACTAGCGCTACGGCCATCGCCTGTTCGACAGAATCTAGAAACAGTCGCCCGCTCGGAAACCCAGCAACCATCTCCGTATGAGCCGCCGCAACCAGCGCACTCAGGCGGCCGTCCGCGAACTTGCGCGAGGGCTGCAGTTCAACCTCGCCGTACGCTCCGTCAGAGCTGGCCATAAGTGCCGCATCGGAAATACCGAGTTGCAGATGCGGCGTGGCCATAAGTCCAACCCACTCGCCCACATGACGGTCGCACAGTGCTAAATCGCCCGCCGCGTAATCAAACTTTTCCAGCGCGGCACGTTTCGAGCCCCACTCAATTGAGCCGCACCCCAACATCATTGCGAAAGCCTGATCATGTCGCACCCAATGGCGCGGCTCCGTGACAGCTTCGGGTGGAAAGAGCCCAACTCTCATTCTTTTGCTTTTAGCTCGTGTTGCGGATATGGCCGCCGACTCTCCAAAGGCTACCCAAGGTCGCCTAATTTGATGTATCTCCGCGGCAAGGCGATGCATCTATCTCCAAGTGAAAGCAAGGCCGGCACTTGGCGATGAGTGAGGCCGCTCGGTTGAGACATTCCGAATATCGCGACAGCATTTGAGACCCAATCAAGCTGTGAACATCTAGACTGAGCTGTTGCAGTTCGCTCCGCAACGGCGGTTTTTCAAACCGTCGCCGACCAGAATGACTTCACGGATTAAATCTCAAGGCGACCGACTCTCATCCACCTAACCCCTAACGTTGTTGTGGCAGGACCTAAGGCTATAGCGAGGCAATCTCTTCTAGTCGCGAAATGATTGTGCCGACCCTTTCCTGACTGGCGGCGTCGGGCGGAACATGGCCTGCAAGAGCGTCGCTAAACTCGCCAATCAAGAGCAGCTTCTTGTGATTTCCTTCGCGAGGTAAGAACGCACATCGTTCGCCGCGGCTTGAATTATCGCGCGGTGGTACTGTCCCACGGCTCTAAAGCGAAAAGCGCTCGCTTGGACGCTGGATCGTAATTAACCCCAATCTCCTTGGTACAAATTAGCTTCCTTCGCCATATACCAATTGAGTGGCGCCGAATGATTCTCGGCTGCCCGCCATCGGTCAAAAAACTTTTCCCACCGGGAAATCGGTGGAAGAATCGCGACAACCAGCACATTTCAGATGAACGCCGCGCCCTTGAAGCTCAATATCCAATCCATCAATGCCGGGCATGTTTTTTCACTCGATGAATTCAGCAAGTCTTTGCTTAGTGAGGTTCGACAAATCATCCGCCAGGAAATGCAACGGGTTTGCGTACCGTTCGCGGCGACAGAACCTCAGCGAGAAGACGCTCGCGAAACCAAGCGCGCTCTCGCCGTGTCCAAAGCGGAAGCCGCCCGCATTCTAGGTGTGAGCCGTCGAACCATCGATTACAGCATCGCGCTCAAGCAAATCGGCGTTTCTCGCGAGGGTCGCAGGGTTCTGGTCCCGATAAAGAGTCTTGAGGCGGCCGTAAGGCGCGGCTCGCTCCGAACGGGCCGACGTGAACAAATTACCGACGAAAAAACATGAATCGCGAACTGACCCAGCGGCTGGTAAGACGTTTCCCGGTCCTGTACCAGGACCATGCCTCTCCCATGTCCCGGACCTGCATGTGCTGGGGATTCGACCACGGCGACGGGTGGTTTGAAATCATCTGGCAGTTGAGTCTCGCCATCGAGGAAGAACTCGACTACTCTTGGCTCCGTAAACGATGGTTTCTTTTCAAGAAATCCTTCTTTCGTTCCTGGAATGCGCTCATCTACAAACTTTCTCCCGTCATTCACGACCGACAGGTACAGACAGGCTCCGGAACCACAGCCGATCCATATCGCTGGATAGTCGTCGAAAAGGCCCCGGGCGACTGGCTCGCGAGAATGACATCGAAACTTTTCGGCAAAAGACACTCCGATTTTCGAACCTGGCGCGGAACAATCCAAAGTCTGGGCTTCAAAGCCTTCGTTCGATGGCCACAGACGGGTCTCGCCGTTCAGCAAGTCAAGGAGAAGTTCGGGACCCTTCGTTTCTATTGCGGTGGTACGGAGGCCATTCACAGATATATCCACCTTGCCGAAAGGCTGTCGTCGATCACCTGCGAGGATTGCGGTAAACCGGGCACCGCGAACGATTCCGGTTGGATTCGCACTCAGTGTGACGACTGTCGCTCGGCAAAACACTCGTCCTCCCTAATTGAACCACACGACTGAGCGTCCGCTGGGCACCACCGCGCCACTCCCTCCACTCGTGTCACGCCTGTTGTCGTCCGCTCCGGCTTCTTGATCGGGACGCTCGAGATCCAGATGTTCTTGAACCAGAAAGCGCTCAAGTAAAGTCGCTCCGGGCTTAACACATGAAGGCCACACTGAGTCGAATGTCCTCCCCGAGTTCCGCCACTGATTCGTGCCAGCGTTGGCGAAGCTCCTCCTTTAGCTCTTTCAGCTTTGTGAGAAGTCGCTTTCGCATGGTCTTGCGTAGCACAAGGAATTTGCCGTTCTTCCTCGATTGTCCACAAATGTGCGTGAACCCGAGGAAGTCAAACGTCTCCGGCTTACCCTCACCACGCTGCTTTCGGCTCGCGACGGCGAAGCGCCCGAATTCGATCTTTGACCACTGCCCTTCTCCCGCGCATGACTCGGGGTCAGGTTGGTTCGCTACTCCTTACCTGTGCGACTCTTACATTCGCGACTCCGCACCGGTTTATCCCGGCGCACTCCCAGATGTTCCCAAATTGAGGCTTAACGCAGCAAAGTAGTGGGAACAACAACTTTTGTAAGCTGTTACGGATTCAGAAGATGTTGGTGGGCCCGCCAGGATTTGAACCTGGGACCAACGGATTATGAGTCCGCTGCTCTAACCGCTGAGCTACGAGCCCCACGAGGGAATAACTCCTTCATTCTATATTAGTTAATGCCGCTGGGCGAGAAATTCGGTTGCACCAAAAGGGTGCAGTGTCATAAAAGTGTCATAGTTTTCGGTTCAAATCAAAGCAAGAACAAAGCAAGAACAAACAGGACAAATCAACATCGACCTGCTATTCAAGCTTTCTAATTCTGGCTTGACTTTGGCGCGGCCAGGCATATGGTATCGGTATTCTGCCGGCCTGATTTCAATTCGTCGATAGGGTTCACTAATCAGCTTTCGGCGACGCGAAACGACCAAAGTTTAGGTTGGACGTTTGGTTCAAAACCTCAGGCTCAGGAGTTCTTCAATGGCACAAACGCCATTCGCAAACCCGGAACTAAAGCTCGAGACTGTGACCACTTCAGAAGAAACGCTTATCCGATGCATCGGCAAGCTGACATATACAAGTTGCGAAGTGTTGCGGAGTACGGTACACGGTCTACTCCCTCAAACAAAGCGCTTGGTGTTGGACTTAAAAGACATGACCTACTTGGATAGTTTTGGTCTCGGAGTGCTGGTGGGCGTCTATTTGTCCGCCAAACGGCAGGATTGTCAGCTGAGGCTCATCAATGTGGACCAGCAGGCGAAGAACATTATACGAATTACGAACCTGACTTACCTCGTTGAGTGACAAGACGAATTCGTGAAGAGCCGATAATGGCGTTGGAACTACTCATAACGTCCAGAGGATTCGCAACTACTGGTTCCCGCGGTCGACCAACACCAGCGACGCTTCGGGCGCGCACCGCAAATGGTGGCCGCCGACAAGGGGTTCTACAGTCTAAAGAATGAGAGGACCATTCAGGGAATGGGAGTGAAGCGAGTCGCGGTGCCGAGTCGGAGCAGCAAAAGCAGCGAGCGGAGAAAACTTCAGAAAACGCGTTGGTTCCGGGCTGGGCAGCGCTGGCGGACCGGATGCGAAGGCCGCATCAGCGTGTTGAGGCGTCGTCATGGATTGAATCGCTGCCGGTACCGCGGCTTTGAAGGCATGCAGCGATGGGTTGGCCTTGGGGTGATCGCGGACAACACCATCGAGATCGGTCGCTGCCTGGCACTGCAACGGGCCTGAGGTCCCAACTGCCAGGACTCGGAACGCAAACGGGTCGAGCGGCAGAAATCAAAACGTGCAAGCAGAATCAAACGGTCTCTAGAAACGAATAGCTCATTCAAAGCGAGCTATTTTGCGACGGAAAGTAGCTAGTGAAGCGGCTGGTGGCCCAGGAGCTGAGCTTGAGTTTTGTGCCCGATGCCGAGCAGCGTCTATGGCGGACAGTAACGCGCAAGAAGTACCAGTTGAGGTGTGATCGGGCGCGGCTGCAGAACCAATTGGAGTCTCTTCTGGAAGAGGCCCACATTAAGTTATCCAGCTTGGTCACAGATCTACTGGGTGTCAGTGCCCGGCGTACGCTGAAAGCGCTCGCTGACGGGGAAACCAACCCAGCGGCTCTGGCCGCTTTGGCTTGCGCGCCACGTCGGAACAGTTGTGCGACGCACTCGGCGCATGTACGCAGTTGAACGCCGTGTACCGGCGGCTGCTGAAGATGGCGTTGGAAGAGTTGCGTTTGATCGACGAGCAGATCGGCCAACTGGACCAGGAGATTGCCAGTCTGCTCAGCCAGCACCAGGATGCAGTCGAGCGGCTGGCGGAGGTGCCCGGTCTGGGAGTGGACTCAGCGCAACAGATCATTGCCGAAGTCGGTCCCACCGCGGCGACCTTTCCCTCCGAGAAATGTCTCTCCTCGTGGGTGGGTGCCTGCCCGGGCGACGACGAAAGCGCAGGCGTAAACTACAGCCACCGCTCTCCGAAGGGCAACCGTCACATGCGGCGGTTACTCAATCAAGCTGCTAACGCCGCAGCCAGGACCAAAGGAAGCGTCTTCGAGATCGTGTATCGCCGCTCGGTCCCGCGCCTGGGACACAATCAAGCCATCGGGGCCATCGCCCATCGACAGTGTCGGCTGATCTGGCTGATCTTGCACCAGGGAGTTCGTTACGAAGAACGGGGCCCTGCCGTTACCAAACAATCCAAGCAAGAGCGAACTGCCAAAATGATCCGACAACTCCGAGGCCTCGGCTATCGGATCGAAACACCCAACCCTCAACCCAGCCAAGCACAAGCGCAGTGATTATCGAGCCTGGAGTAAGAACGACCCAGACTTATCGTCTGTGCGCGACCATCCCCGGTTCCAGACCTTAATCAAGTGGAAGATTGTCGGGGGAATCGACAACCCATACCCATGCCGAGCCGGGCATCGCCGAGGATCTGGATTCTACCCTTGGCGTTGGCGTTCTAGGTCCAAGTATTCGAGTAATTGACACTTATTCCAGATATTTGGGATTATCCTGCTGGATGTAAGACCAGATTGGGCGTAATTTATGGTCGGCTATCGAACGACAACGGAAGGCATCTTGTAGCCTGCGATCCGGACCTATTCGAATCGTGCCAATCTGGTCAGGCTCAAATGGGTTCATGTCCCTCGCTCTTGCCGTCACTATGGGTGTAGTTTGAAAAAACTAGGCAAATACGAACTTCTTGGGGAGTTGGGCCATGGCGCGATGGGAGTCGTATATCGTGCCCGCGATCCAATCATCAATCGCCTCGTTGCCCTGAAGACGATTACGATCGGCGTGGCCGACGATCCTGAGTTGCTGCAGCGCTTCTACCGCGAGGCTCAGTCCGCAGGCGGACTTCAGCATCCGAACATCGTAACCATCTACGACATGGGAGAAGCGGGTAATCTTCCATATATAGCGATGGAACTGGTCGAGGGAGAAAATCTCGAACAGGTCATTGCCCGCCGCCCAAATCTAGCCATCACCCTGAAGCTTGTTTATGCCATGCAAGCTTGCCGAGGGTTCGACTATGCCCACAAGCGCGGGATCATCCACCGCGATATTAAACCCGGCAATGTGATGCTCGGGAAAGACGGCACTGTCAAGGTAGTCGACTTTGGGATCGCCCGCGTGTTGGAAGCTTCACGAACGCAGACCGGAATGTTGATCGGCACTTTCGCGTATATGTCGCCCGAGCAATATCACGGCGAGCACGCCGACGAACGCTCGGACATCTGGTCTTTTGGCGTGCTGTTATACGAATTGCTTTGCTACGAGCGACCGTTTAAAGGATCAACGCCGGCAAGTCTGATGCACAGTATTTGCCAGGAGAATCCCAGCCCGCTGAAGAAATTTCTCGCGGAGTGCCCGGAGGAACTGGAAGTCATTGTCGCACGATTGTTACAGAAAATTCCGAACGAGCGCTATCAGTCGATGGAAGATCTGCTCTTGGAGCTGGATCCGGTCTGCAAAAAGCTGCAAGTCCAATTTGTCGCCGATTTGATCCAACAGAGCCGCGAGCTCCTGGAGCAGGGCGAGTTCGCAAAGGGTCGCGACCTGCTACGACAGGCCTTGGAGGTGGAGTCCGGGAATCAGCAGGCCAGAGGCTTGCTGGAAAGAGCGCATGCCGAACTCAAGCGTCTTCAGAATCGGCCTAACGTCCAACAATTCATTGTTAAGGGCCGAGCGCTATTGGAAGAAGGAAAGTTCGAGGAAGCCAAAGGTGCGGCAGAGAGCGCCCTTCAGCTGGACTCTACCTTTGGCCCGGCAGAAGAATTGCGAATCGCCGCCGAGCATGGAATCGAACGCGAGCGAGTGCGCGCGGAAACGCTGGAGGCGGCGAAGCAGCGGCTAGCGGAAGGATTGCCTGAGGAAGCAGAAGTGTTCCTGGCAAAAGTGCTGCAGATTGAACCGGCCAACGAGCAAGCCCTCGCACTTCAAAAGCAAGTCGATACAGAAAAAGCGGAACGGCAAAAGCGCGCACGACTCCTCGAGAGTTTGCGGCAAGCACGCGAGCTCTGGACGCGGCAGAACTACGGCGAGTGCATTCAACTGCTGGTTGATTTGGAAAAGACATACCCGGGCGAGGAGGAGATTTCCAGACTCCTGGAAAGTGCGCGAGAAGACCAGATCGAGCAGCAGAAACAGCAAGGCTTGTTGGAATCGCGGAATTTGCTGGCAAGCGGCCGCTACGAGGAATGCCTCGCCTTTCTCGACAGCCTCCAGAAAGCTTTCCCGAACGACGAAGAGATCCCCCGGCTTTTGGAAGATGCCCATAGAGACCTACTGGACCGCAGGAAGTTCCAGAAACTGACGGAAGCACGAAGTTTGCTGGCCGCGGGGCAATACGAAAGTTGCATTTCTCTGCTGACTTCCGCCTGCAAAGAGTTTCCAGAAGACGAAGAACTATCTAAAGTTCTTGACTCCGCACGGCAAAGCCAGACGGAACAGCGCAGGCAACAAGGAGTCGCCGACGCCCGCAAACATTTTGCCGCACGGCGATTCGAAAAGTGTTTGTCGGCACTTGCCACGCTGGAAAAGGAGTTCCCAGGGGATGACGAGATCCTAAAACTCCACGAGGCGGTACGCGAGGAACAAGCGGAGGAGTGGAAACAACGGCGTCTGCAGGAGGCCAGGGACCTGCTGGAGTCGAAAGAATATGAATCCCTGCTTACCCTTCTGGCGTCCTTGAAGACGGAATTTCCGGCCGAAGACGAAGTTCAAGAGCTGCTGGAATCCGCCCGCAAGGAGCAGGCCGAGCAACGCAAGCGAGAGTGCCTAACGGAGGCTCGCAAATTTCTCGCGGCCAGGCAATACGACGAGTCCATCGCAGTGCTGCAGAAATTACAGGCCGATTTCCCCGCTGAGACCGAGATTCGTAGGCTTCTGCAATCGACGCGAGAGGAGCAATCGGAACATCGCAAGCAGGAATGTCTGATCGAAGCTCGATCGCTCCTGAGGGCGAAGCGCCACGTTGAATCCATCGTCGTGCTGGAAAAATTGCACGTTGACTTTCCCGCGGAAACGGAAATCCGCAAGCAACTCGCCATCGCCCGTGAAGAACTCGCGGAGCAGGAGAAGCAGAAAAAACTAAGCGAAGGCAGAAATTTGTTGGCCACGCAGTCCTTCGGCGAAGCGCTTACCTTGCTGAACGGGCTGGCTGAAACTTACCCGAAGGACGCAGCGGTGCTGAAGCTCCGCACGCTGGCTCAGCGTGAGCAAGAAAAATACGTGAAAGCGCAGCGAGTTCAAGGAGAACTGGACGCGCTGAAGAAGTTGATGGGGGAAAGGAAGTACCCCGAAGTTCTTTCAAGGACGAAATCACTTCTCGCGGAGTTCCCTGGCGAAGCGAATTTCGCTCGTCTCGCCGAATTCGCCACAAGTCAACAGGCACAGATCGAAAAAGAAACATTCCTTCGTGCAACTTTGGACGAAGCAAAATCGCATTTTGCCGCGAATCGTTTCGAGGAAGCCATCCGCGCGGCCAAGCTCGGTGTTCAACACTTTCCCGCAAACTCGGAACTCGTAAATCTGTTACAGCAGGCCGAAAATCAGCAACGGAAACTTGAGATCCGCCAACACATCGAGACGCGAATTCGTGAAATCAGGGTCAAGATCAACAGGGAGAAATTCAGCGAAGCCGTCGACCTGGCAAGGGAAACGCTCGTAACATTGGGTCCGGACACGGATCTGACGCAGTTACTGAATTCTGCGCAAGTTGAAATTGAAGCTCGCGAAAAGAAAAGAAAACAAGAACGCACCATTGGGACCATTCGCACGCTGATGGATTCCGGCGATTTTGAGGCGGCCACGCTTGCGATAGAAGAAGCGCTGAAGACGAACTCTGTGGAAACTTATGATCCGCGGATTCAGCGGTTGTCCCGGGAAATCGAAGACGGCAAGCTCCTTGCGGACCAGAAGTCGGCACCATCGACAACGCCAACCCCGCCAAGCGCTCTTTCCCGCGAGTACGCTTTCCTCGAGGCGCCTCCTCTAGCCAGCGAGCCGGCACCCGCGGAGACCAGTTCTGCTCCTCCAGCGTCGGTCGCACAAGCCTCTACAAGCCCATCCTCGGTTTCTCAATTCCTGCCGCCGGGCGCGCCCCTGAATATAGTGGTGCCCGAACCAGAGGCATTTGTGGAGCCTCCGCCCGTCAGCACTCAGCCATCCAGCGAAGTCCGTGATGTGCTCGCTACTTCGGCAGCCCGAACAGAGATCCCAACCGGTTTGACCGTCGCAGAAATGCCCGTAGATGAAATCCCGGCTTCACCGGTTCCCGACAACGTCCCAATTCGGCGGAAACCCGTCCTGCTTGGAGTCATAGTGCTCGGGTTGGCTGCCGCTGTTTGGTTGGGGCTCCATTTCATGCACCCGAAGGCTCCGCAAGTTACCGAGACTTCGGTAAACACAAAACTGGAGTCACGTACACCAGCCAGTGACCCGCTTGAGTTGCAGCAGCGCCATGCGCTCGATAGCGCGAATAAATTGGTGGCCACCAACGACCTAGACGGCGCGCGACAAACTCTGCAACAGGCTGCCGCGCTAAACGGTCCGCTGACATCTGAAGTCCTGAAGAAACAATCAGAGATTGAGGCATCGATGAAGGATGCCAATCTCCGGCAGCTTCGCCAGACCGAAGAAAAGCTCTGGCAGCGCGCCATGAACCGAACGACGGATGGAAATTTCGCGGAGGCACAAAAAGACCTGCGCCAAGTCTTGGCGCTGCCTGCCGGTGGCGTGCACAGAGACGATGCACAAAACTATCTAGGGAAGGTCATTCCCCAGCGTGTCCAACAAAATAGCCTGATCACTCAGGCTCGACAGGCGTTGAAGGTAAGCGACTTTCAATCCGCCCGCCTGGCTGCAAGTCAACTAAATCGAATCGGCGGTGATTCTGCGGTAGTGGTCGCGGAGATCGACCAACAGGAACAGGCAAAACTCGCACAACTGGAAAGCCAATTCAACCAGTTGAAAACACGGGACGATGACGCTGCCGTGCAGCAACTGAGAACGCTTGGACCAAAGTTTCAAGCGCTGGCGGGCGACGGCGGCCCACAATCTAGCGAAGCCTCAAACTACGCGAACGCTGTTCCAGGCGCCATCGCGGAGATGCAAGCCAACATTCAGAAAAAAAGCGTGGACGCTGCTTTTCAGCGCACCGTACAAAGGTATCAGCAGGCCGCGAGCGCGAGCGACCGGAATGGACTTGCTGTAGCACGTACGGACTTCCAATCGATCATTCAGGGTGGCGGCCCGCATGCCGATGAAGCTCAGAAGTTTCTTGCTGATGTCAATAACAAGCTTGCCGCGCTGAATCAGCCTCCGATTTCTCCGGCGAAACCTTCGGTGAGGCCCGAGATTCCACCAGTAGTGACCGAGGACGCCGACGCCGGCGTACGAGCTGCAGTCCAGCGTTACTCCCAGGCCTTCGAGCAAAGGGACGCAAACGCCCTGAGAGAGATCTGGCCCAACATGGGTGACAAGTATTCAGGCTTCAGGTCCTCTTTTGAAAACGCTCGTTCCATTCGCATGCGCGTAAATATTCAAGGTGTGGATCTGGACCCCAATGGCGCAACCGCCGTCGCAAAGGCGCAGGTGTCGCTGGATTACACGCCGAAAGGAGCCAAGAGCAACAGCCATACGGACACAGCGGTTTTTCACTTGGCAAAGTCGAACGGCGCTTGGATCATCACGGATGTTCAATGATTTTAAGGCCTACTAACTAAGTACTGCTTTCCGCAGATACGATGACGTGTCTGGTATGCTTTTTACGAGGCGAGATCTGCTAGTGCTCGGCATTAAGGAGATGATCTCATTATGCCAAGAGCAAGCCCATTTGCGATCGTTCTCTCCAAGGGTCCGAGCGAAGATCGTATTGTTCGCGGCGGAAGGTCTTTCCAACGAGATTGTCGCTGCTCGCCTGGACACGCCGCGCCAGATTGGCAGCAAGTGGCGCAAGCGATTCGCCGTCGCGCGACTTCCTGGCCTGGAATCGCAACCTCGAGGCGGGCGTCCCGCCCTCTTTTCCCCCAGCATCGTCGTCCAATTTAAGGCGCTCGCATGTGAACTCCCGCATCGCTTGCAGCTACCGCTCTCGCGACTTTTTCTTTCCGAGATTCGGCGCGAAGTGATCACACAGGGACTGCTAGCTAGCTGAGATTAGCGGGGCGACTTTGTGGCGCTGGCTCAGCGCCGATGCGCTCCGCCCTTGGCGGCATCGCAGTTGGATCTTCCCACGCGACCCAGTAAGTGCGCATGAGTTCGTCATCTCGGCAGACGCTTGACAATTCACATTTCGCGTATAGACTCGCCCGCAGTGTCCAGACCCGGCTGCGGTGCAAGATCCGATCGGCGACCGGCGCTCCTATCCGTCCAAGCAGCCCTGATATGGAGGAGTCTCATGTTCAAGCACCTGCTCGTAGGATCGGCACTGTGCGTTCTATTTGCTTGCGCCAACGCCCGTGCACAAGGTATATGCCCTCTTAATGGAACTTCCAGCAGTAAGTTGGTTTGCGTGATTCCGCAGACGTTTGGTCCGTTTGGCTTCGGCAGCGGACCAGGTGCGCCATTAATTGCCAATCAGCACCAAGCTCACTTTGAAGGCGATTTTCTTTCCAGTTTTGGCCCAATTAATGAAGCCGTGGGTATCCAGGTGTCACAATTGCCGATCGCTTCGCCGTCCTCAAGTATCACATTCACCTACGATCCTGCGCTTAAGACCTTTGCTCCTTCAACAGAAGAGAGCTTGGGGCCAATTCTCGGCGAGCGCGCAAGCACGATCGGGCGCCGCAAGCTTTATGTGGCGTTCAGCTTTCAATACTTCAATTTCAATTCCATCGATGGGCAGAATACCAGCCATCTTCCGGCTGTCTTGAAGCATCAGCCCTTCCCCGCGCTCGGTCCAACTTTCCCCAGCTTCTTACAAGCCTGCAAGAACCAAACTGGAATGACGGGAAGCTATGCTGGAAATCCATGTTTCGTGCGCGATTTCATTCAAACGGCAAACAACTTTGACCTGACAGTGCACCAGTACACGCTTTACGCGACATATGGCATTACACGCCACCTAGATTTCTCCGTGGCAGTGCCAATATTGAGCGTCAGCATGAAAGTAAATGCAGATGCCGCGATCATGCAGAATTCGTTTGGGCCTGGTGGCAGCGCTTTTCACCAATTTAACCCCAGTGTTGTTACGGGCTGCGGCTCAACCATGCCATGCTTCAATGGTACTTTTTCCAGTTCTGGGTCGGCCTCGGGCATAGGAGATGTCGTCCTCCGTGGCAAATACCAGGTCTATCACGGAGAACACTTTGGCTTCGCGGCGGGTGTCGATGTTCGTTTGCCTACTGGCGACGAACAGAATTTTCTGGGTTCCGGCGCCGTCGGAGTGCGCCCGTTCGGGGTCGTCTCCTACGACGCTCGCATTTCGCCTCATGCCGAGATTGGCTACGAGGTGAACGGGAAGTCCATCCTGGCGGGCGATTTTGTGGGTCCGACGGCGACGAATAGCAAGGGAGGCCTGCCAAACAGGTTGGTATATATTGTGGGAGTGGACGCTTCGATCGTTAAGCGGCTAACGGGATCGTTTGATATTTATGGGCAGCGCTTGTTTGGTGTTCCACAATTCTTCTCGAGTTCCTTTACGGACTTAGGGAAGTGCAGCGACATCGACTGCACAACGCTAACCCCGGGAACAACGCACCCAGACGCGGGCATTCATCCCAATGCCGATTACAACATCATCAATGCCTCCGTCGGGCTCAAGTACCGGCTATTCAGCCATTTAGTGCTCACGGGCAACGTCTTGCTGAAACTTAACGATAGCGGACTCCGCGCCACGGCCGTCCCACTGGTTGGACTTTCGTATAGCTTTTAGGGCATTCGGCCATCGGCACTTTTTCGTGGCTTTGTCCTTATCGTCCGCAAATGCGCGTTACTTGTTCATATCGCGGCGTACAGCAAGCTTGGGAGACTCCCGAGCAGGAAGTCGTTTTTGGCCGAGCCGAAGGGAATTGGCCGGTCGTTCTGGATCTATCCCCGGACCAACGGGTCTCCAGACTGCACGGCCGAATCTGGCAAGAAGACGGCTTGTGTTGGATAGAGGATCTGAATAGCTCGCGCGGCACCCTTCTGAATGGCGTCGAAATCAAAGGGCGCGGCAAGCAACGGTTCGGACCCGCCGACTCCGCTGTGGCTGGGCAGACCACTCTGCGCGTGGAAATAGGAGAGCTTCGCGAGGCCGCGGGGACTAACTATCTGGAACACGGCACGATTCTTCTTCCCGAAAAGCACCATGCGACGTCCGGCGTGGCTATCGCCAAGGATTTGGACGCAACGGCCGTTGAACCAATGCCGCTCGATGGCACGGAAGATCCCAGCGCGCTGCGATTGAAAATGGTTTGCGATTTGCCATTTCAATTTGCCACAAAAACCAAGCTAGAGTCACTCTTGCCTGCCATCGTCGATCAATTGGTGGAAATGATTCCCACCGGTGAGAGCTGGGCTTTGGTGCTCCGCGAACAGTCGACCGACACGCTTTTATTAAAAGCCTATCATTATGTTCGGCGGACCTATTTGAGCGAGACGTTGTTGCGTCGTGCCATGAGCGACCGTAAAGCTTTCGTCTGGAAGCGCAACGCCGAAGTCAACATCAGCGGAAGTATGGCGGAAAGCGGCATGGAGACAGGAATGTACGCGCCGCTGCTTTGGCAGGGCGAAGCGCTGGGGGCTATTTGTGCTGGCGCGCAGAACCCGCAAGCGGTCTTTACGGATGAGGACGTGCGATTGCTCGTGGTTGTAGGACAATATGCCGCAATGGCGGTCGCGACACACCGTTTGCAGGAAAAGGTGCGCCAGGAATCCGTGATCAGGGCCAATTTGCTCCGGCAGTTCTCTCCAAAGGTGGCCGAGAAGCTGCTGGCTCACCGCGGGCGCTTGCGCTTGGGTGGCCAACGAAACGAAGTGACGATTTTGAACGCTGACATCCGGTTGTTTTCGCAGTTGGCGCAGGACATGGAACCCGACAGCGTAGTGGAAATGCTCAACGATTATCTCGGAGTAGTGGTCCCGATTATCTTTGCGCACAAAGGAACGATCGACAAATTTATCGGGGACGCGATTCTGGCGGTCTTCGGCAGTCCCGACCGCGATCCCAGGCAACATGAAAACGCCATTCGCGCCGCGATGGAAATGCAAACCGCGATAACCAAACTAAATGAGGCGCGCGCCGTTCGCAATGAATCTTGTCGCAACTTTGGTATCGGAATTCATTGCGGTGAAGTTGTGCATGGATTCATAGGCACGGCAGACCGCATGGAATTCACGGTGATTGGTGACGCCGTCAATCGGGCATCGCGCTATTGCGCGGCGGCCGCGGGAGGCGAAGTGCTGATCAGTCCGGAGATGTACGAACGTGTGTGGCGATTCGCGGAAACGGAGCCTACTTCCGTTGAGACCAAACATGAAGGGCCATTCTCCGGGTATCGAGTTCGCTCATTAAAGGAAGACATTGGCCAGAGTGACGCTGGCCCTGCCTCTGGCCGGGCCAGCGGATGACAACTTGATTCGATACTAATTTTAGGAGAGTTGCGCGAAAGATTCGGGCATACCAAAAACACGAGTGTCATAAAAGTGTCATGGTTTTCGGTTCAAATCGAGGCACGAGCAATCAGAACCAATCAACACGCGGTCGGCGTAAGAGGTTGACACTGCATATATAATCGAGAATTTTCACACCAATCAAAACAGCACTCTGAATTATGAGTCCGCTGCTCTAACCGCTGAGCTACGAGCCCCACGAGGGAATAACTCCTTCATTCTATATTAGTTAATGCCGCTGGGCGAGAAATTCGGTTGCACCAAAAGGGTGCAGTGTCATAAAAGTGTCATAGTTTTCGGTTCAAATCAAAGCAAGAACAAAGCAAGAACAAACAGGACAAATCAACATCGACCTGCTATTCAAGCTTTCTAATTCTGGCTTGACTTTGGCGCGGCCAGGCATATGGTATCGGTATTCTGCCGGCCTGATTTCAATTCGTCGATAGGGTTCACTAATCAGCTTTCGGCGACGCGAAACGACCAAAGTTTAGGTTGGACGTTTGGTTCAAAACCTCAGGCTCAGGAGTTCTTCAATGGCACAAACGCCATTCGCAAACCCGGAACTAAAGCTCGAGACTGTGACCACTTCAGAAGAAACGCTTATCCGATGCATCGGCAAGCTGACATATACAAGTTGCGAAGTGTTGCGGAGTACGGTACACGGTCTACTCCCTCAAACAAAGCGCTTGGTGTTGGACTTAAAAGACATGACCTACTTGGATAGTTTTGGTCTCGGAGTGCTGGTGGGCGTCTATTTGTCCGCCAAACGGCAGGATTGTCAGCTGAGGCTCATCAATGTGGACCAGCAGGCGAAGAACATTATACGAATTACGAACCT
>Ga0210406_10000532_pt1 | contig 51302 bp, 45 predicted proteins | sample IncBWC30MmetaG_FD_155454 | JGI IMG/M metagenome (GOLD analysis project Ga0210406, IMG submission 155454) | Forest soil microbial communities from Barre Woods Harvard Forest LTER site, Petersham, Massachusetts, United States - Inc-BW-C-30-M | ecosystem: Environmental > Terrestrial > Soil >...
GACCCGCTTCAGTTATCGAGCACCATCGGGGTCGTCACAGTGCTTCCGAATTTCGTGTGAGAAAACGGCTTTGCGATCGTAGTGACTAGGTGTGCAGGTCGATTTAACAATAGTTAGGGCACGTTTCAATTCGCGGCGACGCCGAATGTGCAGAATTGTGTCGCCGATCACAGACACAAATAGATTATGTCAAATACGGTAACGCAGCATTTGTACCGCCACCGCCGCAAGAGGTGCAGCATTGCATGGGAGAGCTCGAAAAGTTCCTGCACTCCGATACGCCGGCGTTGGTGAAAGCGGCGCTCGCTCACCTTCAGTTCGAAACGATTCACCCCTTTCTCGATGGCAACGGCCGCATCGGCCGCTTGCTGATCACGCTTCTGCTTTGCCACGAAGGAATATTACGAGAGCCGCTTCTCTATTCGAGCCTCTACTTCAAGCAGAATCGCCGACGGTATTACGACGAACTCAACGGAGCGCGTGAGTCGGGCGACTTCGAACGCTGGCTGGATTTTTTCGCAACGGCGATCCGCGTCAGTGCCGAGCAGGCCACCGCAACGGGACTACGGATATCCGCGGTCTTTCGTGAAGATCGAAACCGTGTGCGGGAGATGGGACGTCAGGCGCCCACGATTTTGCTGGTCCAAGAAGCCTTGCAAGCAAAGCCGCTCGCAACGATAGCGACGCTTACGCAGTCAACCGGAATCACGACCCCGACGGTGACGCAAGCACTGGGCGAATTGCAGAAGCTGGGGATCGTGCGTGAAACCACCGGCCGCGCGCGGGGACGGATCTTCGCCTATGTGCGCTATCTCGATGCGTTGAACGCGGAGACCGAGACAACAACGCCATAACCGGCGTTTAAAATTGGCGTCCCCACGGGCTAGCCGTTCCGGTAAAGAGTTGGTAAGGATCCAGTCGATCCAGGGATATGTAAAAGCAATTCGGCCCTGTGACCTCATCGGTTGCAGGGCCTTTTCCATTTTGGTCTGGGATGACTGCCGGCCAACTCCGGCGCTTTTTGGGTCCCAAAAATCACAGATTCGAAGCCGCCATTACAGATCGTGTAATATCAAAACGTGTTACACCCCGTAAGGAGCGGCGAAATGGATTTCCGACGTACACGATGGGTCGATGGCGCAGTTACCGCAGCCGCAGTTCTGACCGCGATTCTGCTCTGTGATGCGGCGGCTATGCCGGTGTCACGGTCGATTGTCGCTGGGCTTCTATTCGCTAGCAGCTTTTTCGGCATTCAACGCATCTATTCGGCGATCGTAGACATTCTAATTATCCTGTCTAAACCTAGATCGCCTGGTGACAACCGCTTAGCGTGAGTGATGTAGTCATGTGGCTCGGAGCCGGCGCATATGGGGGCTAACTTGATCGTGGAATTGCTTGTGCTAGGGACGACCCTGCTAGCCCTGACTGGGCTAGCCATTTCGTTTGTTCAGCAACGGCCGGCGCAGGGATTCGATGAGTCCGGGATACGTACGGCCGCGCAGCTAGACGCTGCATTGTCGATCCAGCGCTCGATGCGAATCGCGGAATTGCAGGGGCGCATGACTGAAAGAAACCATTGGTCATACGTATTGTTTGGCTTGGCGTTTCTGAGGCAGATGACAGCGCTTGCGGTGGATCATCTCGCTCATCCCTCGATTGCCACCATAACTATTTTGCCCGCGTTCTTTGTCGTATTGACGGCTCGCGCGGCGCGGCGTCGAGAGGCGCAGCGTAAGCTCGAATCATGTATCGCAAGTCCGCCGGTCGCCTAACACCACTACGAGTGCTTGCCGTATTCAGTGTGGGCAGTGTGCCGCTGAAACGATCCCAATTCTCGCCGTCAGACCAAAAAAAGGTTGCAGTGCCGATAGTCCGCCGCTTGCTTCATCCAAATTAGACTAGGCTACGGCACGGGCTCGGCGTCTTGGTTGCTGCCGAGGCACGAAGTAAAGAATGTCCTCCGGCGCCACCGGCCCGCGAGCGAGGCCCATGCGCATGGCGGGCGTGCATTTGTCTTTTCCGACCTCGCAATAGTTGAAGTAGACACGGAAGACCTCGACGAGCTTCGCGAGGTGGCCCGGGTTATAGGCGTTTTTGCCAAACCAAAGCCGCCGATCGGCTGAGGCGCTGACGATACCGCGCTCGGCCATGGTGAGCGCCCGACGCACTTGCATGAAGAACCTATCAATGGAGGTAAGGGACGCCTTCAGATACAGACTGGCGTGGTGATTGAGTTGGTCTTCTCGTTTGGCCGGATCCGGTTCTACGGCATCGATGTCGGTCAGCCAACAGATTAATCTGGCGGGCTCGCGCATGTCGGCAATTGGGTGGTGGAACCACTTGTCCGACCATTGCCCGATGCGCTGGAGGCGCGTCATTTCCTCGCGTGCCAGCAGCACCTTGACCTGGTGCGGCGTCAATCCGATATTCGCCCGGCACGCTTCTTCGAATGCGGCTCTGCTCTGTTGTACCAGCGCCCGTTTTTGCCCGACCGTTCCCTCTTTCTTTACCTGCACGTAAAAGCCGTCCACGATTCGATCGTTGATCTTCCCTGGAACTGCCGCCATGAATGCGGCTCGCAGCCCAGACTCCTGGTCCATGAAAAACCGTAGCTTTTCCGCGCGCCCCAGGAGCCGCGTGACGTATTGCATATGCGCGTTCATCACGATCTGCTCGTGAAGAAGGACTCCTGCCGTTGGCGTTCCTGCATCGAAAGAAGGGCCATCGCCAGCATCAATGTCGGCGCGACCGGTAGCCTCTCGGTATCGCTGCGCGACGGCGGCCGCAAGGTCGTCCTTGGGCTGGACGCGCGCCGGTTTTGGGGTGGGAGCAGATCTGTTGGACCGCGCTGCGTTGTATGCAGCGGCTTCGTCGTGATCATCATCGAGCCATACCCTCGCATAACGTCGGAATGGCGGATCTAGGTGCTGGTCACCGAAGCGGACAAGGTCTTGTTCGACGTCCTTGCTGCTCAAGGCAGAGTCGAAGTTCAAGTGCACTCCATAGACGTAGCCCGTCAGCTGGTCGGCCGTGGCGATCGACCGGATCAGCGTGTTCTTCCGTTCATTACGCGACGACCAATTGACGATGAGAATTTGCCGATCGGTGGAAAGATAGCGTTTGCCAAGATCCAAACGCTCCACCAAGGTTCGTTCCCGTTCGCCGACAAAGGCCGAGCACTGACGATGAATGAAGTCCAGCCGGGCGTAGAGCACCGACATCGATAGATCGAGGATCTTGATTACGCGGCGAATCGGGACGGTATTGACCAGATGCAAGAAGATGTCGCGGTTCTTGTGAGTTTCGCGCTGGCGCTTGTCCGCCTTGCCGCCATGAGCGAATACCTTGAGGCACGCCATGCATTTGTACCGCGGCGTGCCGTGTGCGTTCGTTCCGTAGCGCGTGTAGCGCGAATTGAACTCCTCGCCCGATTTACCATAAAGTTCGCATGTTGTGCGCGGACATGCCGGCCAGCCGGGTTCGAGGAAAGCGCTAATTCGCAGCAGTTCCTCGGCAATCGCGAGGTTGCTCTGCATTGGGAAGATCTCGGCGCAGAGGCCGCATTTGAGGGCCGGCCTGCTTTTCCCGTTCCCCACTACCGTGTAGTCACCAGGGCTCGGCACATAGGCGCCGCTGCGAGGGCCCCGCTTCGGGCGGGAATGACTCGGCGGAACCCCAAAATTACGGCACTTGGGGCTTTTGCAGTGATTGACCTGGATCCCGGCGGCGGTTGGCGGGTAGCGCCATGGCCATTTTGGGCCGGAAGATCCTGAAGACGATTTTTGCTTCGGCAGAAAGACGCCCCAGTCCTATGACTGGGGCGATATTGAAGCAATCAGAACCGAATTACCAACTCTTTACCGGAACGGCTAGCCCCCACGGGTACACCAACTTAACCCCCGCAAAGACTCACATAGTGGCTGATCTCAAGTTGTGGACCTTTAACTGGTCGGCCATAAGCGACACTTTCCCTAGGCGTAGGCATTCAGTCATGCTGGGCGAACAAAGCATGATTTGGTTCAGGTACGCATGCGCAGGAAGTTGACGGAAGTATTGTGCTGCACCATCCTCATGTGGGGTTATCAGGCGAAGGGCGAGGAACCTCTCTTTGGCTTCGTTTATACGACCGATCTGCTGCCGCAGAACAAGTTCGAGGTCGCGCAGTGGCTCACTTGGCGTTCCGGCAAACCGGTGGGCCAGTTCGACGTCGTAGAAGGCCGCACTGAATTCGAATACGGTGTTTCCGATCGGCTGCAGGTCGCGGCTTATATCAACTACGAGTGGGCGGACGCCTATCACGATAACGCGATCAATGGTTCGACGCTGCCGCCGGCCACCCTCGCCAACCTGAACGTGGGGCCGAATGACCGACTCAATACGACTCGCTTGACAGCTGCCTCGCTCGAGGGCATCTACCGGGTCTTGAGTCCCTATATTGATCCATTCGGACTAGCGCTCTATCTGAGGCCTTCGGTCGGTGCGCAGTTTCGCGAAGTTGAAGCGCGGTTGATCCTGCAGAAGAACTTCGTCGACGACCGCTTAGTTGTGGCGTTTAACTTGGGCGATACGGCGGATTGGCACGACATCCCCGTCGTCCTTGATACTGTTGACGGTAGCGCGTTCGATCGGTGGGATAAGGAGAGTACGCTTGCATTTGGGCTGGCAAGCACGTACCGGTTCACCAGCGGGTGGTTCGCAGGCGTCGAACTTCAGAACGAACGTGGATATTCGGGCCTCGATCCTTTCAGCACGTCGGCAAGAACCAGTATTGCCTATTATCTCGGCCCCACTCTGCACTATGCGAACACACGTATGTTCGCGACCTTGACATATCTCACACAATTGCCGTTTGCGAGCGATTATGCTCACTCGGAGCCAGATTATGTAATCGGCGGCCGCAATTACGGCGCGGGCAACGAGCGGCTTCGGCTGCGGTTTAAATTCGGCCTGTACTTTTAGGAACCAACTATGGACTCACGCTTTTTCCTCGTACCGATGGCGGCATTGATCATCGTTCAGCCGGCTCAAGCGACGACGTACCTCAGCATTCAGCAGGCTCAGGCGCTAATGTTTCCGGGTGCCACCCTGACTGAGGACTTTCGCACGCTGTCCGATGCGCAAGTCGCGGTCATCGAGAAAACCAGCGACGCCAACGTCGGCAACAAACAACTGCGTGCTTGGAAGTCTTCGACCGGCGGCTGGTTCATCGCGGATCAGGTCGTTGGCAAGCATGATTTCATTCCGTTCGTGGTCGCGTTGGACGAGAAAGGCGCCGTCACGGACGTAGAAATATTGGAATACCGCGAAGCCTATGGCGGTGCGGTGGCCAACGCCACGTGGCGTGCGCAGTTCTCCGGCAAGGATTATAAGTCGCTACTCAAGTTGACCAAGGACATCCAGAACATATCGGGGGCGACGCTGTCGTCGAAGCACATTACCGACGGCGTGCGCCGTTTGGTTATCACGCATGCGCTCGTCCTGGCAGCCCGTTAAGCGCGCCAAACCGCTATTGGGGACGCTGGTCAGCATTGCCGTCGAGGGACTGCCGTCCGAGGTGGCCAATAGTGCGGTCACGCAAAGTTTTGATCGAATCTCGCACATTCATCGTTGCATGAGCTTTCAAGATCCGCTCAGCGATGTATCGCGCCTGAATCGCCGGGCTCACGGAAGCTCCGTTCAGGTGGATCAAGACACTTATGATGTATTGAGCCTCGCCGCCGACATCTCCGCGCGCAGCGGCGGCACGTTCGACGTTACCGTGAGCCCGTCGTTGTCGACGGCATGGCGGCTGCGCGAGCCGAGCCGCTTCGCGGTGCCGGATGAGAGCGCTCGATGGTCGGACATCGAGTTATTGCCGCGGCGCCGCGTGAGATTCGCGCGTTCCTTGGTCATCGATTTGAGCGGCATCGCCAAGGGCTACGCTGTCGATCAGTCGCTCGCGATGCTATTAGCATACGAGCCGTCGCAGGCCTGCGTGAATGCGGGAGGCGACTTAGGGGTATGCGGATCTGAGACCGCGCGCGTGCGCTTGGACGCGCCGCTTGACGATCAAGGGGCCCTGCCGGTGGTCGAAATCAAGAATGGCTGTCTCGCGAGTTCGGGTCCTCGCGACGATTGGTCGGCAATCGATGAGCGAGACTTCGTCGACGGCGCTGTACGGCGTACGGTGGCACCCCGATTCGTCTCCGTACTGGCACACAGTTGTGCCGTAGCGGATGCGCTCACCAAAGTCGTCATGGCCCGGGGCACCCGCTCCAGCGCTGTGCTGCGGCATTATACGGCGCGCGCGTTGCTGAGCGAACAACCGACAGGCTGGCTCGAAGTTGCGTGAGAGGCGAATAAATTTGGATGAGAGGCGAACGAATCTTCGCCCTCCTCAGGCGAGCTATTGGCCCGTATATGCGGTATCGGTCGGCATCTGGCTGAGCGGAGGCCTCTGGCTGCTTTTCCATTATTTTCTCGTTCGCCGGACAGCATTCGGACCCGCCCCGCACCCGCTCGAGCGTTGGTGGTTGGCTACCCACGGTGCAATGGCATTTGCCAGTTTATGGCTGATGGGATTTCTGTGGGCAACGCACATCGTTCGCCGCTGGAAGCTACGCCGGCATCGCAAAACCGGCGGCACCTTATTCGTGATCATGGTGGTCCTGATCGTGAGCGGACTTCTCTTGTACTATCTGCCGAGCGATGAGTTGCGCTCCCCCACCGCAATGGTTCATTGGGTGATCGGATTGGCGATGCCATTGGCATTGATGGCGCATTGGTTGATCCGCGCACGTTGAGCGCACAGAAAGTACCATCAGCCTCGCGTGAGCACCAACACGAGTCATCGGGCCAGCTCTCCGGGCCAGGACCTCTGCAAGTCCAACACGATCGTATTTTCCTCGAAATGGTTGTCAATTTGATCATATCTATCCCAAATTCACCCTCCGCCGTGAAATCACCAGATTGGCTAATTTTATAAAATTTAGCTAAAATTTGTTCATTCTTAACGGAGTGACGCCATGGCCCGAGTACCTAGTATTCAACGCGTTTTGAAGCCGCGGCAGATCCGTCTCACCCATAAAGTTCCTGAGCAAGTCCAGGGGTCAAAGACAATCAATGCGACGCGAGCCAAGAACGCCTTCGGCGAGATCATGGAGAGCGTGCGAAAATCCGTGCCCGTCTTCATCGAAAAGCACGGCAAAGTTGAAGCGGTCGTTCTCAACGTCAGCCATTACCGAACGCTTGTGCGCCAAGCGCGAACTCCAGACGAAGTGCACCTGGATGGATTGCGAGAAGACTTTGAAACTCTGTATTCGTCTATGCAAGACGACAAATCACGTAAGGCAGTAGACAGCCTGCTGTCGGCATCAGCGGAGGATCTCAACAAAACCGCCGCAGAACGCGCGAGAAGGCGTGGCTAGACGTCCCGGGCGAATCCTCGTCGCTACTGGCACCAATGGCGCCGGCAAGAGTGCCATCGTGGGTGAATTTCTAGCCGCCAAGGACGGTGAGTACTTCAATCCCGACTTGGTGGCTCGAGAGCTCATTCAAAAGGGAGTGCCGACCGAGCAAGCCAACGCAAGTGCCTGGAAGCTTGGGTTTAACGCTCTACAACGAGCCATCAACAACAACCAGGACTTCTCCTTCGAAACTACGCTCGGCGGTAGTACGATTGCCCGCGACCTGCACCAGGCGATCAAAGCCGGGCTTAAGATTTACATTTGGTACGTTGGTCTAGCGTCACCGGAACTGCACATCGCTCGTGTGCGGGCGCGGGTAGGTCGTGGAGGCCATGAGATCCCTGAGGCCAAAATCCGCGAGCGATACCCGAAAAGCCTGGCGAACTTGGTTTCTTTCATCGGTGCTGCAGCCGAGGTTCACTTGTTCGACAACAGCGCCGAATCCGCGGACGGACTCCCCCAAGCATTGCGTGTATTCCGCATGCGCGGCAAGAGAATCATTGAACCGGATCTTGAAACTCTAATGACCCAAACACCCAATTGGGCCAAACCGGTCGTTGCGGCCGCTATCAAGGTGCATACGGCACAACAAAAGGCGCGAAAGAAGCAATAGCCGTCTCCAAAGGGTTTCCGGGGAGTTTCAGCAAGAGTTACTCGCTGTCAGAGCCTTACCAGGTTTCGGCCAGCAGACTTAGCCTCGTAGAGCGCCCGATCGGCTTTCTCAACCAGTGACGTGGCGTCGACTGCCCTGCTGAGCGGGGCGCTGGCTGCGCCAACGCTGACGGTCACCACTCCTTGGGGGCAACCCTCATTCTTCATGCGCAAGTTCTCCACCGCCGCACGCATTCGCTCGCTCACAACTTGCGCTCCGGCAGCATCAGTGTCTCGCAGAAGCACGATGAACTCCTCTCCCCCATACCGCGCGAGCACGTCGTCGGGACGCACCAGGGCACGCTGCAGGGCCTGAGCGACCTGGCGCAGGCACGCGTCGCCGGTGGGGTGGCCGTAGCGATCGTTGAAGAGCTTGAAATGATCGACGTCGATCATCAGTATCGCCTGCGAAAGGCCGACTCGGCGCTCTCCGCGCCATACCCGTCGCAGCGCCTGGGCGAAGAATCGGCGATTGGGAACGCCCGTCAAAGCGTCGGTCCAGGCGATGGCTTGCAGCGCCGATCTCTCTCGCTGCAGGGCCTCGCCATGCTCGATCTGCCGTACTTGAGTTGCGGTCGTGCGCACGCCGATTCCGAGGACGGCAATCAATACGCCGGCAGCCCCAAACACATAGTCCACTCGGATCAGGAACAACGACGCGATCAACAGCGCGGCCGCCAACAGAATCGGGCTGCCGCTGCGTACCGCCCGCACCAACGCTGGGTTGACCGGCCGCACCTGAAGCGCCGATGAGCGGCGCAAGGCAAACGCGCTTAGAACTGCAAACGCCAGGGTAACGATCGTGCCGTATTCGGGTCCGAACGCGGCATTACCCGCAAAGTAGTGATCGTTGACGAAGACGATGGTGAAGTAGATGACCGAATAGACTGATAGCGCGCGGAACAAGTCGCGTTCCTCGCGATCTTCCGCAATGTACCAGCGGATCAGGGAGCAGCCCGCGATGTACAGATTTTGCACATCCAATAGCCAGACCAAGTACGCCACGCCGACTTGCGCGGAGTTGGCGTGGTCGTTGATCATTGTCCAGGTGTACTGGAAGTAAGCGCAGCCGAGCGCGAGGGCGACGAGTGCGTCGATTGCACGCACGAAGCGACGCCCCTTCAGCCGCCAATCGCTGGCAAGCAAGAAGGTGATCGGCACGACGGCCAGGTTGAACGCCAGTATGCTGTCGCGGTACATCTCATTGCGGCGGTTGAGAATCAATTCCTGCCAGAGATTGCCAAACGCGCCCGCTGCCCACACCACCAGCGCCAATGCCACGGCGTACCACCCGAAGCGGGCTGCGGTTGATTCGGAGCGTCCGCGCCATAACGCCGCAGCCGCCGCCAGCAGCGGGGCCATCACCATGTAGATGTATGCAGCGGGGTCGGCCACGGATGGCACGAAGACCAAAATGACAAACTGCAACACTAAGAAGGAAATTGGCAGGTACAGCGACATGGAAACGGCGGATCTCGATGGGAAGGTAAAGCTTACTGAACGACGATGGTGAGGACTATACGGGGTACTCCGTCTTAACCCCCATAAACCTGCGGCGGCTTTTGTGTTTCACACCATGAAGCGGACAAACCGTACTTTCCGTTCCAAGCAACCATGCCAAGGCCAGGCAGCCAGAGGGGCAAGATCACCAGGTTCACGGTGAACTGGCGACGCTCAATAAACTCGCAGATGGTGTGCCGCTTCAGGCGGTCTTGGATCGTGATCATGGGCTGATTCTACCCAGCCGCGCGGCTTGTGCAGTGACCTGTCGCTCAGCCCTGCGCACCGTTCTTGATAGCGACCCGCATCGCATGGCTTGCGGACAGTGGCTGCGGTTAGGCGAGCGCGGTTGGCCAAAACGGCAGCGGCCATCGGCTTTAAGTCTAAGGTCTCGAGCCAGAGGAGAGAGCGTCAAAGGACGATTCCGTCGCGTGCGACATTGCGCAGGAAACCTGGCCTTCGGTAAAGACGGTTTGGCTTTAAATGTTCATGCGGCGCCGTGAGTTTCGGTACCGACTATCTGGGCTAAAAACTTTGAAAATGGTTTGATGTCTCCCCGTGCGCTCGCGGATTCCAGTACCCTCATGTAGTCGTCGCGTCTCTCCAACGGAATTACGGCCCATGGATAACCTCCGGATGCCAGCATGACGTTCATGAGGAAGCGCCCAATGCGCCCGTTCCCATCGAGGTACGGGTGACGTAAACGAATGCAAAATGCCCCAAGACAACGCGAACCGCCGGCTCCGTTTCTTGTTGCAGCAACTCAAAGAACGTCGGCGACGTCCAGCCACTTCACCAAGTCGGCGAGTGCGGCCAGCAGTGTGGCAGGGACGCGATCGACCACCCGATGCCTGCCAGAGACGCGCCCACCGATCACGAACGAGCTGCGTGCCGTTCTCGCGTTCGGGATCGACCCCGAAGAGACTGCGCGACGCCATCAGAACCGACAACTGACGCAGCTTGGTGTCCATGGTGGTGCGGCGTAACTCAGCGAGTTCGATCTCTTTGACCAACTCCCAACGCTCGAAATATGCCTGGGCTTCGGCGGGGGTTATTGATCCCATAAGTTTATGATACTACGAAGATCTTCTGGCAATCACCCAGGAAGTGGCGTCCCTAAGGAGAGAAAGTTCGAACCAACTTTTAGAAACCCTCGAACAATGGAACGCCTGCCTCGAGCGCCATCATACGTGGGTGACGTTGCCACGTCCCCCAGGGGTTTCTGCGGAATTTCAGGTGTTACCATAACGAACCTAGTCGTCAAGTTAGTCCCCGGTCTTGGCGTTGGGTACTGTGGAAATTCCGGCTGAAGCCATTCGCTACAATCATGAAATGACGTAGTCGCCTCGGATGGGCACAGGGTCAAAGCCCTCCTGATCGACAAACTTTCCGTACCGCCGAATGGCCGGTAATAGCACGGCGTCAGCATGCTGACATCCTGTAAGTCCCGGATCCCGCTGCCCTGCCTTGCGCGCCGCTTCGGGGTTATGCCCACCTTCGGCTTCCAGGATCTGGAGAAGTACCCCGTATCCTGGTTTCCACGCCCCGGCGCATTCGAAGCTGCCTCGCAGTCGAGCGATGATAGTCATCCCGGCGAAATCCAGGTCTCCGTAAAAGGTTACGGGCACCTCCGGCCCTTCTCGCAATAACCAAGCCTGGAAACGCTCTGCTTCCGCGTGCGAGGGCAATGCTGAGGCGGCAAAGTACACACTAGCTCCATCGCGCATACGCAGGCGCTTTGCCGAGCAGAGGTAGCCGCTGGCATAGATCAACGCCAGTTTTGTAGTTGCCACGGGACGGCGCCTTGCGAGAGATTCAAACGTCGTCGAGTTCTCGACGAAAAGGACTCCCTCGAACGCAGTAGCCGGTAGGTGGACAGAGAGCTGCAGCGGCATCGCAGGAAACGGGCATTCGTCCTGCTCAAGCACAGCCGCGACCAACGATTCCTTCCCATCCAGTGCCTTGGATTGTGCAAAGAACAGGCGACTCGCGACCTCACGCAGTAGCAAGGGCTCGTCCGTCAGCCCTCGAATGCCGAGCAACCGCTCCGCGACGAGCACGGGATCGTAGTCCTGCAAAGACAAGCTATTGCTCGAAGCCTGTTCGAGAGCTGGATGCTCAGGCGGCAGGAGCTCAGCGAGTCGGGTGTTGAATCGACGCTGCCAGCTGGGAGTTAGGTCGAGGGACCGGTTTGTGAGTTCTCTAAGTGCCGGCTCATCCGATAATACAGCGCGCGGATTCTGATAGTAACCTGGTTCATCCGATCGATTTCTGTCAGTGATAATTTGGATCCAACCCGCGTGCGCCAATTTTTCGATGAGCGACCATTGGTAATCACATTCCCTTGCGCTACCTGTAAACAGCCCTGGTATCGTATCTGCGTTTAGTCGCAATCGAGGGCTTCGAACGCGATCTTTCGGGCCGTGATCGATTCGATCCAGAAACGCGCCAGCAATCGCGAGAACGATGGGCTCGCGCTGCCACGCCAGCTTTTCGGGCTCGCTCACATTCCCTCAAGCTCGGCTTGCGCGCCGGGATTCTTGGCAAAGAACTCTTCACGAGCGCTCTTTGCTGCTCGGTCCCGTGCAGCTTGCCAAAGCGTCTGCATGGCCTCGGGCTTGAGATCCTTTTCCTGCACCTCACTCGCTTTCCATTCGCGGCCGTCGGGCAGAATCGCGGGTACCTTGGCAAACGTAAACTCTTTCTCGAATTCAGGTTTGACGGAGCCGGAGTTTGAAGTCGGCATAGCCACGATGAACTGCACCTTCAACGCCTGTCGGAGATATCGAATGACCGCGCGGCGTCTACTCTCGTCCATCTTGGCGAAGGCCTCGTCCGACAGCATGAGTCGCAGGTGCGTGCCTTCCTTAGTGAAAAAACGGAGCGCGCTGGAAAGCACGGCACTGCGCACAATGTAAAAGGGCGTCTCTAGCTCGCCGCCAGATCCGGTTCCCCACTTCGACAATGGAACAGGATCACCGCTGCCGGAGTGCCGCCAAATCTCATATGTGCGGTAATTGCGATAGTCTGCGATTTCCTTGAGGCGTTTATCGGCTCGCTCTCGGTTCTTGTCCAGGAGAAGCGCCTTCAAAAAATCCCGGACTTTTGCTAGGTCTGGGCTCAGTGTCCCTTCGTCGAAAATACTCCTTTGCGCCAAGTCCTCGGCGCCATCGTGAACCGCGCAGAAGAAGCGGTAATAATCCTCGTACTCAGGAACCCATTTCCAGTCGAGGTCGAAGCGGTCGCTGCCGAAGGTAAGGTGTTCGAGTTCTCGGTTGAGCTCGCGGAGAGCGCCGACGCCCGCATTGACTCTGCTGTGGATCTTGAAGCAGAAGTCGCTGGTAAAGACGTGATTGAACCGGCCCTCAGCGTCCCGCAAGCGTTCGCGATTTTGAGCGATGCCGATATCGCGCTGGAGTTTCAACTGTCGCTCGATCTCAGTCAGCAATAGCGCGAGCCAGCGCACGACAGGCTCAAAGCTATCGATGTTCAGTCGCTCGCGTTCCAAGGGGATACGTTCTGGTTCACGAGCGTTGGCGTTGTAGTCGCCGAGCGTACCGAGGAATGCCCCGTAGTTTTCCGCCGCGAGGGCGGATGCTGCTCCCATATTGGAGGCAAACGCGCGTTCGGCGATGGTGCGGTCGGCGGCGAGCGCTTCCGCTCGAGCACTGAGCGCCGAAGCTCCGACGCGATGGCCAGCGCATTCTTCGAGTAGAACAAAACGTGCAAAGCGATTCGCTGCATCGGCACGCTTGCCTGGAATATTCTGATCGAGCCCGTCGGCCAGCTTCGTCTTATCCCCGGCGGCTTTGCCACGGATCTCCACATTGGCAAGCAGCTGCCCGCGTCGCTGGTCTAGCGCCTCGATCTCGGCTTCGAGGGCTTCGAGCGCTGCCTGCAATTCCTTGGCCTCGGCGAGATCCAATCTTGCAAGTGCCGCGATCGCCTCACTACGAACAATCGCACAATGAGATAGGCCATGGATCGCAGGATGGGCGTCTACAAGGGAAAGCTTGCGCAGACTGCTTGCAATTGCTCTCAGATCGCGGAGATTCCTCTGTTGATCTTGTATCTGTTGACGCACGGTGCGGTACTGGGCCTCTGTCCTGCGACGCGCACGCTCGCGGGCCTCATGGCCCAGCGCCAGATTCTCATCATCCATCCAGGCGACGAACATGGCGTAGTTAGCGGCAGCATGGCCGTCGGCCGTAATTCCCCGGTTGACGTCTCGTAGGATCTCAGTGTTAATCACCTTCATGACGTTGCCGTACGCCGCGCGCATGTAGGCTTCCGCAGTCGGATGCGCGATGATAAGTTCTTCGACTATGGAACCCCGTGGTAGCTCGCGATGTGCAGCGTCTCGAACCGCACGTCTCCCCTGGATGATCTTCACACGTTCCTGCGGAAACTCCTCGCGCAGGAATTCTATGGCGTCCCGCTCGGCGTCCTCTTCAACGACGATAACGAAGCGATTCTCCCCGATGAAACCTTCGATCGCGTTCTGCCAGACGCTGCCGGGCTTGACTTCGATGAGTTCGGCCAGTACTTGAGGTTTGGAGTGCGGAAAACGTGCGGCGATGGCTACGAGGACGCGAGCGACTTTCGGGGGCAGCGCGGCGCGGCCCGACTCGAGGCGTCTCAGGGTTGCCGCTAAGGATTCTTCGCGCAATTGCAGGGTATTGATGTCCGTCTGCAAGTGAGCGCTCTGCCGTTCACAGGCGCCGGCAAAACTTGCTTCGTCGCGCATCAATGAATCGAAGAGTCGGACGGCAGGCTGCGCGAGTGCCTCGGCATCACGCGTAAGAGAGGTGGTCTCTTCGACGGGAAATCCCTCCTCCGGCAACGCGATAATACCAGCACGAAGACGTTGCGCAGAGAGCCGGCGCGCGGGACCGAGTGTTTCACGCACGGCAACCTGTGCGCCACGAAGATCTTCCGAAAATGCCTCCGCCCCGAAACCGTCGATGTTGCGCCCCCATTCGACAAGCGTTGTGACAGATTGGAGCCATAGGGCGACGAGCTGGGCGTGCTCAGTCCCCTGCCGTTCCGCTTCGGCGAGTTCTCTCTTGAGCCGCTCGTGCTCATCCCAGGCTGGGATCTCTTTGAGCTTGGCACGCAAGGCAGTGGCGTTTCGATTCAGCGTATTGAGCTGACGAGCGAGATCTTCGGCCTGTGAGCGGATGCGCGCCTGTTCCGTCAAATCCTGGCTCGCTTCGGAACGCAAGCGTGCCACATCCTCTTCATCGCAAAGTACCGCCCGACGCGCCGACGCGGCTTGCTGTACCAGATGATCCGCAAGCGTCTCCAGTGTGCGGCCCCCTTCGGCCTGACCGCGCTCCAGGCGCTCAATATTGTGGTTCAGGCGCTCGGCCTCGTCGGAAAGCTCACGTATATCGCGTAGCAGATCGCCAACTTGGCCCAGGTCTTCCGACAGGTCCTGCTCCTCCAGTAACTCGCCTTTAACGAGTTCATCGATCGAGCCCACGGGCTTGTAGGCCATGGCCTTGACGATAGCGCGAGCAGCGCGCAATGCCTCTGGCTCGGATACGTGCTCTTGACTGCGGAAGGCGCCATAGAGCGCTCGCAAATAATCGCCTTTGTCTTCGGCGAAATAACTAACAGTGTCGCGGCCGAAGCGTCGTTGCAGGTGCGCCCAGAACTCGCGCACTTCTACGACGTGCACTTGGCCATCGAGCTCGAGGTTCTCGCGCATGAAGTCCGACATCTGTAGAGAGCGGTTTCTGGCAATATAGAGACCGAGACGAGACTGGTCCGCCCGATTCGCAATCGCAATCGCTTCGACAGCCACGACCGCAGTCAATGTTTGACCCTCATCCTCGCCTTCCGACGGCTCGAAAACGCAGGCAAGGTAGGTATGCGCAGATTCCCGCGCAAGCTGAGTCCCTTCGCGACCCAGACAGTAGTCAGGCAGGGTGCGCTTTTCTTTCTTACGCGAGGTTTGCGTGGTCTCTTCCTGTCCCGGGTTGTAGAAGAACACGCCGCTGTAAGTGGCCGTAAGCACCGTCTGAATCGCGTCGAGAAGCGTAGATTTTCCCGAACCGGTCTCCCCAGTGAGCAACGTCATGTCGGGAAATACCCACACCCGGTTGTCAACGTTTGCCCAGTTGAGGGTGATTAGCCGCGCGAGGCGCATCAGTTAGTCTTCCTCGCCCAACGGCTCGCCTTCGCGGGGTTCTTCGACTGCGGCTGGCGCCACGGCATGCTCGGCTAGCACGGACTCGAGTATCCCTTCATTCACCAGCGAGAGAATGCTGCGCTGGATGGCGATGAAGCTGTCGGGCATGCCGACACGGGACTCCTCCGGTAGGCGCAGGATGCGATGCATGCGCAGCTCTCTGAAGAGAGTCTGGCGCTCAGCGCTTGATCGCGGTAGCTGAAGACCCAGCGTCCCGGCCATTGCCTGCGCCACTTCTTCGATCGTGACAGTCACTTCGTCTTGTGCGTTGACATTACCTTCCTGCACGGCTTTGCCATACAGAAAGCGCAAAGCCAGCAGCGCGGCAGCAAATTCTCGAGACACACGTGCGCGAAGGCGTTTGGTGACTTCCTGTGTGCCTTCCTCGGATTCGTCTTCGGCAGCACCGGGAGGAAACAGGCGCAAGATTCGAGCGTCCCGGTCATGAGTCAGCCGAAACCCGGCCAGGTTAAAATAATCGTTAAGGATTGGCTCAATTCGTGAGGCATCGTCGTAGAGCCGTCCCTCCTCCTCGCTCCAGGGACGATACAAAGCACCTATCGCATAGAGCCGGCCAATGAGCTGACGGAAACGATGCAGGGTGACACTGGTATCGGCCAGGCGAGCCTCGAGTTGGGTTTGCAAGGTATCGGTCACTCACGATGCTCGAATAGCAGATCCTGGGTTTCGAACGTGACGGTGTCCGCACGCTCGTCCGACCGTTGAGCCTTGAACCGCTCCCGGCCCTCCACACCTTCGACGGCGCTCCGCATGTGCATGGCATAGAGAGCTTCGAGCGCAGTTGTCTGCGGCAACGAGGACAAACGCACGCCTCGCGGGTGCAGCAAGAGCGCGTTGCCCAGCGATCCGAGTACATCGTCTGTCGTAAAGTCGAATGCTGCGGCCGATGCGCGGCGCTCAGCGGCTGCTAGTCGCCCTGCCAGAGTCAACTTAGGCGGCGCAAGCAACGCACTAGCGCGCCGGCGGGCACTGGGTGCATCGACCTTCAAAGTCTGCGGATCGATCAAACGTATGCGCGTCACTGCAAAGCGATATGCCAGAGCATCAAGTAAGCGCGCCTGTCGATCGGGCTGCGCTTCCTTGATGGCGTCACATGCGCGGCCCAGTGCGCTCATCCCAAAAGACGTCTCCATCGCCATCACCTGGCGCAGCAGACTAGTAAATCGATTGACGTAGTTTCGCATGGCGGTGCGCAGCTCGGGGAGCTTGCGCTCGCAAGCGGAGTCGACGGCAGCCTCGATCTGACGCAGGAGCCATGAGAGGGGTCTGCTGCGTGTGTCTTCGGACACGAGCCAGGGGGCACGCTGCAACAATTGAGATTCGGTATCGGTCAAGCGCGATGCCGGCAGACGGCGGATGTTGTCGAGCAAGGCAAGGATTTCGTCGCGATGGCGTTCGGCGTTGTCGGCCACCAGTCGCGCAGCAAACTCCGAGCGGAAGCGGTTATCCAGGAAGTCCGCGAATTCTGTCCACGCGAGCTTGCGTTCGATGGCGTCACGCGCAAGCCCGCGTACCAGAGCGGTAAAATATTCAACGTCTTCCTGCAGATCGGCGGTCACTCGATTGGCATAGTCCCAGGCGTCCAGCAAGTCATCAGGGTCGTAGGCTTGCAGGAAGGCAGCCAGGTGGCCCTTAGCGGACCGCATGTTGCGCTGCCGAGTCTTCGAGCGTGGACGATCCAGCTGCGCGAGTGCGCCCGTGACATGCTTACCAGCCCGAGTGAAGCGAAAGACCCGCTCAAGCGTCATGCGGTCGGACTCCGATTCAAGCCATGCGTAAGTTTCGAGGTCACGGATAAGCGAAGAAGCTAGGCGCATCTCATCGGACAGATCGACCACGCCCTCCTCATCGGCCTCAGCAATGACCAGCTGGGACCAGTCACGGGAACGCAAAACGCCGATGAACAAGATTCGAAGGCGTTCGCGGGTCATCGGAGCCGCTTGCCCGGCGCTCGCACCATAGAGCGTTTCGTACAAAGCTTTCAGACACGCAGCGATCAGTTCGCGTCGACCCCAAGTGAGCGGACGGAAGAAATTGGTACGATCTTGGGTAAAGAAGTCCAATGCCATAATGGATCAAGTTGTTTGCCGACAATCATAACGCCCAAAGACGACCGGTGAACCGCGATCCAAGAACTTGAGTAAGGCCATCATAATATTTGGGCTACGCTGCGAAGTCTCCAACGAGATGCCGGGAAGTTTCAGGAGTTACCAAGTGTCCACGCGTTCGCAAGGCGACATTTTGTCCACCTTATCGACCCTATGACTTAGGTGCCAATTCGCGCAAACGCTGACGCAAATATTTGCGCACTTTCCGTCGACTTTCATCATCCAAATATTGGCCTAGCTTACCCTTACAGCGGGCCAAAACCTTACTATCCAATTCATGCGGGACGTTATTGGTGTTCTCGGTCATGTAGTCGACCGCACCCTTAATTTCGGGAGGGGCCAACTCCGAAAGAGCAGATTCCACCACGGCTTCTAAGCTCGGCGCCACATTGGCATCAGCAGCAACGCCGGCCACAGGCGCAGAAGCAGACGTATTTAATGGTGAGACGCTCGCTACCTTGGCGCCGCTTGCGAGTCTTTTGTTAGCGACCGCTGCAGACGTGGCGGGGCCAACCGCTGGCTGGCGCATCGAAATTATTCTCTTAAGAACTGCAATGTCCAATTCAGTACAGGTGTCAGCCTCTTGCCGAAGCTCGGGTGATTGGTTGCCCGCGCAGGGCTTAACGCCAACCAGATGAACCCTCACACCAAAACCTTGCGCCAGCTGCACGCCTATCCGCACATCCTCATCACCGCTCACAAGGACAACATCACCGACTGCACGATTGCGCGCAAGCTCTACCAGATCAGTTACGATGAGCGAATCGACGCCTTTTTGCTGTCCGGCCGAATTCAGAAAACCCAATCGCACTTTTATGTTGTTACAGTGGGCAAGCCTACTGTGTTCCGCGGTCGGGCCAGTTTTTCTGGAGGCGCCGTCATACCAGTAAATCCGCAGCAGTGGCGAGTTTTGCGAAACTCTTTGCGCGAGGGCTTCCAATTCCTTCACGGCCGATTTCTCGTCGAAAATCAGCGAATCGCGGCGCTGATTACCACTTCCGCTCACGAGCGCCGATCCGGCGGCGAAAAAGTAACCCGCATCCACGAGGACTGCTACGCGATCCATGCACTAATTCTCCCTCAAATAACAAGGGCCCCCGAAGGAGCCCTTTGTAGGCCGCGACAACCACACGCTGAAAAATAAGGTGGCACCGCGACGTGGGTAGACTAGGGAAACTTGACCGCGCCGTCAATCGGAGTTTGTCCTACCGTGACCAAGTTATCGATGGCTCTCTTTTTTTTCGCCGCCGGTCGTCAAGCGAATCGCGCAGCGGCGATTCGTTAACATGTAACCTGTTGAAATTCAAGGCGGAGTTCCGGTCGCAAAACTGGCCGGAACTTTAGAACCCTGAAATTTCTTACGTGCACGGAGTCTTACGAAATTCGTCCGGCAAATGCTCAGGAAGTGGCGTCCCCACGGGGATTCGAACCCCGGTTCTCACCGTGAAAGGGTGGTGTCCTAGGCCTCTAGACGATGGGGACAATCGACGGAAACATCAATCACTCAGCCAAATCTGGTGGAGCCAGGCGGGATCGAACCGCCGACCTCTTGCATGCCATGCAAGCGCTCTCCCAGCTGAGCTATGGCCCCACATGGAGGCGCGGCACGTTACCTGAGAGGGGTCACTTCGTCAAGAAAATGAACGATCTACGCGCTCCAGAGGGCTTGCGCGCGTGCCAGCCGGGAAAGCGCCTCCGCTTTGCCCAAAATGGCCAGCGTGGCGTCGATTGGCGGGGATACCGTACCGCCGCATACCGCCAGCCGAATCGGCTGCGCGAGCTTGCCCAGGGCAACGCCCCTGGCCGCCGCCACGCTGCTGATGACATCGTGAACCGCCGCCGGAGTCCAATTTTCCTGGCGTTCCAAGACCGCTGTCACCTCGGCCAACAGTCCCGGCACATCGGCAGTGACGTGCTTGCGCACGGCCTTCTCGTCGTAGGTGTCAGGTGCGCGAAAAAAGAACATGCTGTTCAGGGCCATGTCACGCAGCGTTTTCGCGCGCTCGCGTTGAGCGAGCACAATTTGTTCGAGCTGCGCTTCGTCGGCTGCCTGAACCCCTAGCTGCTCCAAATGCCAGCGCAGCACCGGCACGATGCGCGCCGGGGGCGCCCGCATCATGTGCTGTTGATTGAGCCAGGCCAGCTTCTCGAAATTGAAGGCGGCTGCCGACTTATTGACATCGACGATGTCAAAGAGCGACTTCATCTCCTCGATCGAGAAAAATTCCTGATCGCCGTGCGACCAGCCCAAGCGCACCAGGTAGTTCAGGACGGCCTCCGGCAAGAACCCCTGATCACGGTATTCCAGGACGCTCACGGCGCCGTGGCGTTTTGAGAGCTTGGCGCCGTCAGCACCTAAGATCATGGGCAAGTGCGCATAGACCGGTGGGCGGCTTCCCAAGGCCAGCAGCATGTTCAATTGGCGCGGCGTATTGTTGAGATGATCATCGCCCCGGATCACATGGGTGATCTGCATGTCCATGTCATCCACGACCACGCAAAAATTGTAAGTGGGTGTGCCGTCCGAACGCGCGATGATCAAATCGTCGAGTTCTGAATTCTGGAATATGACGCGCCCATGGACCACGTCGTCGACCACCACCTCACCGTCAAGCGGATTCTTGAAGCGCACCACGGGTGCCACGCCCGCCGGCGCATCGTTGCGCTCGCGCCAGCGTCCGTCATAGCGGGGTTTCTCGCCGCGCGCGAGCTGCTGCGCGCGCATCTGTTCGAGCTCTTCCCTGCTGCAGTAGCATCGATAGGCCTTGCCCTCGGCCAGCAACTCCTCGATGACTTCCTTGTAGCGGTCGAAGCGCTTGGTCTGAAAAAAGGGACCCTCGTCATAGTCGAGCCCGGCCCACTCCAGCCCGTCGAGTATCTGCTGGATCGCGGCACTGGTCGATCGCTCGAGATCCGTATCCTCAATGCGCAGCACGAACTTCCCGGCATGACGACGCGCGTACAGCCAACAGAACAGTGCCGTCCGCAGGCCGCCAATATGCAAGAAGCCGGTGGGACTGGGAGCAAATCGCGTACGGACTGTCATCGGCGTCGAATCTTGGGAAACAAAATGGCCGCAGAGTGTAGCAGAGCATCCCCGCCCAGCGCCGTTGACGGCGACGGGTCAACCGTCGAAGTTTGTTTTAAGCACTTTGCAATGTCATACTTTCGCGCACCTTTAGGGCGGTTAGCTCAGCGGTAGAGCACTGCTTTCACACGGCAGGGGTCACAGGTTCAATCCCTGTACCGCCCACCAAATCAATGAGTTGGCAGACGATTCGCAGTTCAAGGGGTTAGTGAATGTCGATAAGAGCCACGGTCATAGCGCAGTTCGAGCAAGTCGCGCGCGAGCAAAAGCGCAAGCTTGCAGCGTTATCTGACAACCTTAAGTTATTGGATTCAGGCCTCGATTCGCTCAGCTTTGCGCTGATAGTCATGCGTATGGAAGAAGCCCTGGGTTTTGACCCGTTCGATGTGGCCGATGAGATCAGATTCCCAGTGACATTCGGCGACTTCGTAAACCTATACGAGAAGCACTCCCCGTAGTGGCCTGTAATGGCTGATTGGGGGCGCAGAGTCCAGCGGAGGCCCCCAGCAGAAGCCATGCCGTTCGCTTAACCCGTAGCCGATGGCATCCTTTGATGCCGATTCGCGGGCGGTTAGCTCAGAGCACTGCTTTCACACGACAGGACGCACTGTTTCAGTCCCTGTGCCACCCGCCATCTAATAGAGAACCTGGCGAAGTCCCACCCTCCGCATGGGACATAAGCACTGAGAACCTTAGACGCGCGCCACAGTAACGGCGGCAACTCGCGCGGGACGGCAACTCGCGCGGTACGATTCGAGACGTTTGAAAAATCAAACCGATTGGATGCGGTGAAAAAAAAATGATCTCCATTCAGCTGATGCACGGGACGGTGCGGAACAAAATTACCGCTCCTCCCCCTGCCCTCCACTTTCAGTCAACGTAGGCTTTACGTTGTGAAGGTTCTTCATTTTCTCGGAATCGGCCGATTGCCGAAGCGGCCGATGCTCGACGCAACTGGCGGCACGGAGCGGTCGGCTCTTGAAATCGCCAGAATCCAAACGCGTCGCGGCTACGACGTAACCGTTGCATCGAATGCTGACGAGTACTGGGAGGGAAGCTGGCAGGGAGTGCGGCTTCTGCACCTTGCGCCATATTCTTGGCTGCGGTCTTGCTCTTTCGGCAAGATCAGGGGTTCGCACTTGCCGCTGGCGATGCTGATTAAATCGGGCCGTTTCGATTTGATCCACCTTCACGAGTACTTGAACACCAGGTTCTTCGCCGCTCTTCGCAAGGTGATGCACTTTCACAACAATCCCCTGGGCGACCGGCATGCCACAGAATTTGCCGGGAGCGCGCCGGCATATTGGGCGCAGATCGCGAAGAGTTCAGCGCAAATCGCCGTGAGCGAATTTGTCGTGAGTCGACTTCGCTTGGCCCACAGCTACGCCGGATCGGACGCCTCGCCCGCAAACATCGTCAAGGTACCGGGCGGAGCGGGCTCGAAAGTGCTTCTTCCGGAGAAGCGTAGAGAAGAGAGACAGCGTATACGCCGAAAACTTGGCTTGAAGGAGACGGATGTCCTTTTCCTGTTTGCGGGAGCGATCAGGCCGGAGAAGGGCGTCGACTATCTGGCTCGGGCTTTTGCAAAGCTTTCCGACGAGAATGCCAATGCTTGTCTCGCCATCGCCGGCGGCACCAAGCTTTGGGTTGAAGAGGGATGGTTGTACGGAAAGGAGCTGGATGCCACCGAACAACAAGTCCTGAACATTCTTGCGCCGGCGATCGCGCGCAAACGCGCTTTTATGCTCGGCATCGTGCCGCCAGTTGAAATCGACGCGTACTACGCCGCGAGCGATGTCTTCGTTTTGCCCTCGATGTTCCAGGAGACGTTTGGCCTGGTTCTTCTCGAGGCGTTCTCCGCCGGACTTCCCGTAATCGCATTCAGGTCGGGGGGCATTCCTGAACTCGTCGAAGATCAAACAAATGGAATTATTGTCGCTCAGGGCGACGAGGAGGCTCTCTACCAAAGCATGCGAAGGTTGGTGCTTGACCCCGACCTGTGCTATCGGCTCGGCGCTGCGGCCGAGAGCGTTCCGGCGAGATTCCCCTGGGAGAATACAGTCGACCGGCTCGAAGCCGTTTACCACGATGTTTTGAGCCGATGAGCGCCGCTTGAGCGGCCCGTCGGCAGCGTGATATCAAGTGCTTGATCCCGTGGCGGTCCAAGATATCGCGGGCATCTCGAAGAACGATGAGCGACGCATAGCCTATCTCGATACGTTAAGGGGTCTTGCGTCTGTTCAAGTGCTGCTATCGCACTCGATGTTGGCATTCTTCATTGGTACCGCTTTTGCCTCGCCCTCGTCACGGACAGTGCTTGGCTATCTCGCCGCTTCGCCCCTGTTTTTCCTGTTCGATGGCGCTTCCGCCGTCTGTATTTTTTTTGTTTTGAGCGGGTATGTCCTGACTCCCGTTTTTGCCAATTCGCGGGCCACAAACGGCGCGATCATCGGCAGTCGGTTTCTCCGGCTTGCTATTCCGGCCATCGCCGGTTGCGGTTTCTCGGCAATCTTGTTTCGAGTTTTCGGGGGCTACAACGAAACGGCCGGCGCTATCGCGAAATCATGGTGGCTTGCTGACGGGTGGCGGCCTTCCGCCGACCTCTGGTTTCTCAAAGACGCTCTCGTCAATGGCGTCATCTTGGGCTTCCAGGATTCATCAATAGTTCAGTGGTTCGGGTTCCCGTCTGCTTCTTTGGCAGCGCTGGCAGATTCCTATGTGACACCGTTATGGACGTTGTCCGTCGAATTTTATGGATCAATTCTTGTGCTTCTCTTGGCGCGGTCAAGGTCCTCGACGCTGCTCATTCTCGCGACGATCATCCTTGGCCGAACGTATTTGCTTTGCTTCATCGCCGGACACGTTGCCGCGCGGTTTGATCTCGGCGGCAAGAGGCTGTTGGTGCCTTGGCCCGTGGCCGCAGCCGCCGCGGCTATAGGGCTTGCCGTCTGCCTCACCAGCCACTTTTGGAGCCCGGAGGCGGTGGTGAACTTCTGTGCACGGTCGGTCCAGTTCCTTCCCCCATGCCCGTTGGCGAAGCCGGACTACTTGATGAGGGTTTACGGAGCAACGGTGTTCACCGTTGGAATCATGCAATGCACGCCGATCCGGACATTCCTGGCACACGAGCGACTGCGTGCCCTCGGCCGATTGTCGTTCCCGATTTACCTGACCCACTGGCCCATTATTTTCGGCGTCGGGAGTTTCTCACTCGTAATGTTGGCGCCTTGGGTCGGCGCGCTGCCGGCGCGGCTGCTGGCCATGATCATCAGCATTGTTGCGACTACTCTCGCGGCCAGGTGCTTCGAGCCCGTCGATCAAATCGCGCTGCGCCTCTCCCGCGCCTGGCGCAAATCAAGATCGATCCGACGATGAGTCGACCGGCGCGCTGACGGTCGGAGTTGCCGTGCCGACGCCGTCCCCGGTCAGCGCAGGACCTGGCGGCGGATTCCGGAAGGACGCCAGCAGCAATTCGACATCAGACCGTTTCACCGCGCCGACGAGCAAGGACACGCCTCCGAATACCAATACACACAGCGGGATGGCCAAAAAAGGGCTTAACCCAGGCAACAGCCGCATGAGCAATATTGTGGCCGCGCCTGCAATCAAGCTGCGGCACACGTCACCTATCGTGCGACCGTCGAGCGCGTCGCGGATGAGGATGCCCTCGGCGAGAACCATCAGCAATTCGCCGATCGCCATGGCATACATCGCCCCAAGTCCGCCATTGGCGAATCGCGCTTGGCAGAAGGGGACAAGGACGAATACGAGTCCTGTCGTGAGAACGACTGATGCCACCTTGGCGCCGGCGAGCCGACCGGCCTTGCCCGCAGCAACAATCGCCGTGGCCAGGAAGACGTCGACATACATCAACAACAGCACCGGCGCGAAGGCGCGCAGGCTGTCAGCCGCCGGACCGAATTTCTGCAAACTGTAAATGAGCCCCACCGGCACGTCCGCAAAGAGATATGTGCCGATGGCGCCGAGAACCGCCAACAGCAAAAGCGGCCGGAACGACATGCCGAAGGCGCGTTTGAACTCGGCGGCGTCGCCGACGGCAGTTGACAAGCGCGGGTACATCGTCGCGCCGAGAATCGTCGCCGGCGCAATGAGCGTGCCGGCAATATTCAGCGCGGCACCATACCAGGCGACGACTGCGGGGGAAGCCATTTTGTACAGGATGTTGGCGTTGACATAGGGTTCGATGCCGGCCGCCAGCGAGATCGCGAGCAACGGGGCGCCGTTACGCAGAAGCTCGCGCGCCGTCGACATCGTCGCAGAGATCGTCGGCAAGTGGAGTCGTCGGTACATGGCCATGCCGAGCCCCAGGGTCAGACATCCAGCCACAGACCACGCGAGCACCAGCCCCAGCAGGCGGCCGCCAAGCGCCAGACAGGCGATCGAGCCGATCAACGTCGCCAGCTTGAGCACGACGTTGAGCACCGCATCTCGGTCCATTCGTTCGCGACCTCGGAACACCCAGCCGAAGGACAGCCCGAGGTACTGAGGGAGCCAACCCAGAATCAGTGCGCCGGTCAGCACCCGTGTGCGCACGTCATAGCCGAGCAGCCACGTCGTTGCGACCGCGACTGCGCACGCAACAAAGGCAAAGACGGTACGCAACGCCAGCGCGCTGCCCAGCAAGTCCCCAGACCTGTCCGGGCGACGAGCCGTTTCGCGGATGATCAACCCACCGTGGCCCCAGTCAACGACCACATACGCGAAGGTCGCGACCGAGGTGAGAAGATACAGCAGGCCGAAGTCCGACGGGCCAAGCGTCCGGGCCAACGTAGCGCTAAGCAGGATGGTCAGAATGGTTGTCGCGGCCTGGCCAAGGCCGAGATGGATGACGTTCCGCACGATCCCACGGCGATGTGGCGCACTGTTACGGCTCGTCATCTTGCTACCGGAGTTTCTGCGGTTATATCGGCACGTCTCTCCCCGGAGTCAGGCGGCTTTGATCCCGGTTTTACACCCGCGGCGGCGCCGGCACGTACATCGTCGGCGATAGTGCGGATCAGGCCGACGATTGAATCGAGTGCGGCCGGGTCGTTCAGAAGTTGACTGTGGCCGCCGTGAATCACACGCATGATGCCCCGATTCGAGCTCGCGGCCAGCTTCTTCTGCCGGTCGAAGATCTCGCGAAGGTACTCGCTCTCGGCGGGATCCGCCGTGGTGAGCACACCGAGCGGAAGGACGGCGAACGGACGGGTGGCCAGGGCCGCATTGGCCTCGTCGAAGGACTTGTCGAGGCTCATCGATTCGAGCGCACCGGAGAGCCAGTGGTGCGTGCTTACGATGACCGCGTTCCACCGCTCCGATTCCGGAGAAGACGGCGGTGCGTGACGGTCCAGGATGGCGCGCTTCAGACGCGTATAACCGAAGAACGCCTCGAGTGGGTTCGCCAGGCTGGCACGCCAAAAAATTCGCCGCCAGCTCTTCGTGCCCGGGGGCGACGACAGGGTAGGATCCACGAAGGCGATCCCTTTGACGACATCGAGATGCGCGGCGGCGAAGACGGTCGCCATGGGCGAACCGCTCGAGAAGCTGACGAGCACGAACGGCCCCGCGATTTCGGGGCAGTGCAGGAGCTGATCGAGCTCGTCGGCTCCCGCGTTTGCGTCGTGGGCATTCGCCGGGTCGCTGAATCCGGCGCCGCCGCGATCATAGGAGACGACGGGCGCGACCGTACTGAGCGCGGCCTGTACCGTGCTCCACTGCTCGAGGCTCGCGGAGCTGCCGTTCAGCAGGACCAGCGTCGGCCCCGGTGCGTTCATTCCCGTCAAGTGATAGCGGATACGCCGACCGCGCGTGGCATAGAAGGTGTCGCCGGCGGCGAGCCGAGCCACGTCGCGGAGCTCAAGAACGTGCTCAATCAGGGCGCTGACCGCGCACAGACCCAGACAGAGAAGAAGGCCCTTGCGGGTGAGTACGCGCCAGTGCGTTCCGGGCATTGGGAGGAACTTCATAGCGGTATTTTGGGCACAACGTTACGACGATGTTTCCTGTGAGAGCCTTTTGATGCGCTCGACCATTTGACCGAACACGTGGCCGGACTTGATTATCGTCGAATGATCGACGTGATCTAACTCGGTAAGTTTGCCGCGGCTGGAGCGCGCGACAAGACCCGAATACGCGTTGGTCATCGCTATTGCAACGTCGTCTTCCGGAATTCGCTTCGGATAAACCACTTCGACCGGCAGCGCGGGTGGAACCGCGGCATCGATCGTCTGCCGCGCCGACACCGGCGTCGCGTACCATTCTTTCGCCAGCGCCCAGTAGTGCGGCCGCCGCGCCAGCACCGCATCAGCGCGCTGCTCAACCAGAGACTGAGGGCTCCGCGAGCTGAGCCATTGTTTCAGACGGATGAGGCCGACGGAGCTCTCCAGTAGAGCGCTCACGACATAGCGCATGTAGTAACTGCGTGGATCGCCCGGGTGCGGCATGAGCTTGTCGATCTCCGGCATTGGGGGGTCGATCAGGTAGATGCCGGCTGTTCTCTTGGGATATAGGCCCGCGAACACCCGCGCCAGCTCAGCAGAGGCGGAATACGACACGATCACCACCGGTTTCTCGATCTTGAGTGCCTGCAGCAGTCCAGCCAATTCAGCGGCCTGCTCCTCTGCAGTGTGCGCCGCAGAGCCCTGACTGAACCCGTAGCCCGCTCGATCGTAGGTGAGCGAGGGAACCTCGCTCGACACTGCAGACTGCAATGCGTCGGCTTGTTCGATGACCCCGTTCATGCCCGCGAGAATCACTACAGGGGCTCCAGGGTGGTCAGCGCCCGCCAACCGATATCGAATGTGCGAATCGCCGACCGTAGCAAACGTTTGCCCCGGCATGTAACGCGCGACGTCACGCGCTTCCAAAAGAAACTCGGTTAACAGAGCAATTGCGACCAGGGCGACAGCAAAGATCGAGAAACGAATGAGCGATCGTCGGATCAATCGGATCGCCCCTTTGGCCGCATCAAGACGGACGCTTGGCGGTGACTGACCCGCTATCGGCTGCTGCGTCCTGCCTAGCGCCGCCCGGATGGGCTGGGGCGAAAAGCTCTTCGCTGAGGATGTTTTCAAGCGCCGCTCGCGGGCCGCTGTGGCTGAAAGCATGATCTGCGCGCTCGATCATGCGAATGCGGCACTTGTGCCCTATGCGCTTGACCGATGCGCCCCCTTCAATGTTGAGCAGTTCTATACCGGGCTCGCCGTGCGCGAATACGAATACGATTTGCACTCCGCGTGCGACGATCTCCTCGAGTTCCCGGCCCAAATCGTGAGGCAGATGGATGCGCAGGCGCCGAGCCGCGTCGCGAAACATGGACTGCAGGGGCAGCAAAGTCCGCTGGACATAGATTTCTGCGATCCGCCAAATGTTGACCCGGCCGCTCAGCAATCTCTTCCAGGCGGCGCGCGACAGTACTCGCTGGCGATAGCGGCCGGGGTTGAGAATGACCTCCGACACCTGCAAGTCGTCCAGCATCATCCCCTTCTTCCAAAAGAAATTTAGCGGGTTCACCATGAGGATCCTGTCGACCGGCAGTCCGGCAACGGCGGCGCGCAACGCGTGGTAAGCGCCCGAGCACAGCCCCGCGAGCGTGATTTCACGGATACCATAACGAGTCTTAAGCAGTTCGATCCCGGCGCGGACATCGTCTAGTGCCGCCGGCGGGAACACTTCATCTTCGGGACTTGCCGCGCGGGTGGCACTGTCGCCGAGACCTGCGAGATCCATGCGCAACACATAGTAGCCGCTCCGAGCCCAGCGGCGCGCGATCGAGACATGGATGCGGCTCGGGCCGACGTGGTGGTCGGCGCCGGAATTCAGCAGAATGACGGCGCGACGCCGAATCTCCCCCTGACCCGGCTCGGTGACGATACCGAACAGCAAGTTCTCAGAACCAAAAAATACCGGGCGTTCGATCAGCGCTTCGCTCGGCGACGCGGAAGCTCCCGCCAGCGTTAAAGTCTCTACGGATGGGGCTAAGTGCGCATTGGCGGCCGGCGAGTCGGCGCCTTCTGTGAGCGCCGACTTATTCAAATGCTTAGCCAGCCATTCGCTCGTCGCGGCCACCATCGGCGGCGAACTAACCAGGAATTGGGGCGCGGTGATCATCATTTCGAAGACCCCAGGCAAGGCCGAATAATGAACCGGGCTTCCCCGCTTGGAGCGTTGTTCCACCCAGTCGCGCGCTGCCGGCAAGCTGGAGCCGTCGATGATCATGGTATCGCATGTCTGCGGCACGTCGACGTTCATCAAGTCGAGCTTAGCCAGCGACGAAAGCGTGGCAGCCGACATTGAGAACCCGCTGACCTCTAAAGGATGCGGGTGTGCGGTGCTCGCGTCACCCGGCGAAGCGCTCTCCGGCGACTCGCCGGAGGAGAGCAAGCTTGCCAGTCGCGTCGTGCGCAATTCGCGAAGGTAACGTCGACCGCTGATTACCGGAGCGATCAGCACCAGGCCCCGCACGGCCGCACATTGATTCGCGACGAGAGTCGCGAGGAGCGCGCCCATCCGGAAACCCAGCAGGCAAATGCGCTCAACGCCGCTACGTTTCTGCAACTCCTGAATGGCCCTTAGTATGTCCCGCGACCAGACATCGATTTGATCGGCCTCAGGATCAATCTCCGCAGAATCGCCGGTTCCCAAGTAATCGAATCGCAGCGCGGGTACTCCCAGCGCAGCCGACGCTTCCGCCAGCGCGCGCGATCCGCGATGCGAACAAATTGCCTCGTAGCCAAAGGGTTGGCAGATGATGAGGGCGAGGTCGGTCCTGACCTTTGCGCGGGGCCGATGCAACCACCCGAAGAGCCTGCCCTCACTCGGGCCGAAATAAAAAGACTCTGCCAAGCTCCCGATGGGCGCAGAGTGGGGTTGTACCCACGAATCAGCGCTCATGTGCGATAATCCTCCCCCTTCCCCGGGCCACACAATCTGCGCTCCATACGTCAAGTCTAGCCGACTCATGCTGTCGCCGAGCGTGCGTGGCTTCACGTCGTGTGCTCGAGAGCGTCCAAGCCACGATTGTATTTAGCGTTTGGGACGCGCTGATCGGTCTTTTTGCTGCCAACGAACGACTCAAAGGTAACATACCGGTAAAAGCATCTCCGGGAAAGTTACAGCCGTTTGACTTATGGAGAGGCGGAGGGAAGACTTGCTGCAACGCCTCGCGGATCACAGGGTTACATGGGCTAGTTAACGTGAGCAGCGCGGGACGGTGGGAAATCGAAATGCGGAAGATTGGGACAGCCACGTGGATGGTTGCCGCGTTCCTCGTAGGACTCGCGATCGTCGTCACGGTTTACGCCGGCGGCACCCCTGCGCATCGACTGGGCATGGCGCTGCGAGCCACTGCCCGGTGGTCATTTCTCTTGTTCTGCCTGGCGACGTATGGCGGAGCGTTGAGCGCATTGTTCGGACCCGCCTTTCAACCCCTCGCGCGCCGGGGACGTGATTTAGGCCTGGCCTTTGCGGCTGCCCACTCGGTCCACTTGGCTTTGGTCGTTTGGCTGCTGTACTCATCGCCATACGCAATACCTCGCTGGTATATGATCGTTTTCTCCATCGGCGTCTTCTGGGTATACGTTCTTGCCGCATTCTCCCTCAGCAGCACCCTGAGCGCTCAATTGGGACCACGGCGGTGGAAGTTTGTGCGCACGATCGGCGTCGAATACATCGCCTTTGCCTTTGCGTTCGAATTCACAAACAGAATTCTCGATGGCAACTTCGCCAACGCGCTTCATTATTCTCCGTTGTTGGCCGCGGCAGTGGGCGGGCCCCTGCTGCGCATAGCCGCAAGAATAAAGCGTCGATCTGACGCGGAAAATACCGTAAGGCTGCTGCCGGATTGATCGACATCTCCGTTGTCATGGCGACGTATCGGCGCCCCAAGAGCATCCTCGAGGCGATCAAGAGCATTCTTGATCAACGCGGCGTACAAGTGGAGGTGCTTGTTGTCGACGACTGTCCGGACGGCTCGGCCGAAACAGTCGCACTCGGCATCGGCGATTCCCGAGTCCGCTACATGCGCAACCCGCACCCATCCAACGGCCGTCCCGCCGTCCCCCGCAATGCCGGTTGGCCGCTGACCAGCGGTGAGATCATTCACTTCGCCGACGACGATGATATTGTTCCCGAAGGACTGTACGCCGATGCCCTCGCAGAATTTCGCCGCTTCCCCAACATCGGCTTGGTATTCGGCCGTATCGAAGCATTCGGCGAGCCTTCGAAGACGTTGGCCGACGAGCAGGCGCTGTTCGCGCGCGCCGCGCGCCGCGCCGCGCGCCTGCAAAAACTGGGGTCGGCTCGGGCATTTACCGCCAATCTTTTATTCTCGGAATTGCTGTTTGTCGGCGGCTCCACATTGGTTCGGCGTCGCTGCGTCGTAGCGCTTGGCGGTCTGCCGACAGCGACAGAAATCATGGAGGACGTCGACTTCCTCGCGCGGGCCACACGCCTGTATGGCGTCAGATACCTGAATCGGCTGTCCCTGTACTACCGGGTTTGGCCGTCGATGATGCACAGCCAGAATGATCTTCAGGCTGCTTTGGATCGCAGTTACAGGCGCATGCAAGCTGACTATCGAAAATTGTTCGGAACGTTCGATTTTTACGTCCTCAAAATCGCAGCGCGCACGTTGTTTAGATTTATGTAAATTGCAGAGACTATTTTATCTCTGATAAAAATCGAACACATGCCGCTGCCGGGTTTCTGTGAAATATTGGCAGCTTTCCAGAGGCGGGAAGTAAAGGCGATTGAAGGATTTTCGACTCTGAATCTCGTCCAGACCGAATGGCGTGCGCTGCGGTACGTCATTCCATCCGAAAACCAAGTGTCCGCCGTCGCGCAGGCATGCGTGGCACGCCGCGAAAGCGGCCTCCCCTTGCGCCAACGTATCCAGCCCCCAGCCATAGACGCCGTTGCAGAAGACAACATCGAAATACCCGGCAGCGAAATGTTTCGACGCATCTTCAAGCGGCGCGACGACGTGATTGGTGGACCCAAATCTCGCCTGGTCAGGATGCGGCTCGATGGTCCAGAAGTCTTTGTCGGCGAAGAATTCTCGCTGATAGTGGGATGTAAAGACGGCGCATCCGACGAACAGGATTTTCTTGAACGCAATATCGTTGCAGTAGTAGGGAAAAATGGTTTCCTCGAGAATTCGGCGATCCACGGTGTCGAGTGGAGTCGGCAAGCCCAATCGGCGCCGAAGTGAGGCAGTCGCGTACCCTTGCTCGGTCATCAAATTCATCAAGCGCTGCCACCGGCTATCGGGTGGTCCTCCTACGGTGAGCCGGTAAATCCGATCTTCGATCTGCTGCAAAGCGCGCTGCCGCCGGCTCATATATCACTGTTCTCCATTTGCTTCGTCATTGTGGAGAGCATTCTCGCCGCCTTCATGGTCGGTCTGGCAGCATATCGATCGAAGCGAGTGTTGCGTCACGCTTTCGACTTGAAGTCGCGTGGCTTATGGGCATCTCACGCTATTCTGATATCAACTCCCAATGGTCGCAGGCGCCTCAAGTACAACAAGAATTTCTCGATTCGTATGCCTCCACCACCGAAACCGATGAAGCATTTCCGAAGCCTTGACGGAGTGCGAGGGTGGCTCGCCTGGTCAGTCGTTCTGTTTCACATGATATTGCTGACCGCAGCTGATCAATGGAAACCCATCCTGGCGAACGCAGACATCCTGAGCCGCGTGCGCGTGCCATGCTTCCTCATCATCAGCGGTTTCGTCATTACTCACTTGCTGCTGGAAAAAAAGGAGCGCTACTTTCCTTACATCGTACGGCGCTTCCTCCGAATTTATCCGCTGTACATTTGTTGTTTAGCGCTCGGTATGTTTGCGACGTATCTGCATTTCGCCGCGTTTGCCGACAACCCGTGGGGAAATTATGTGCCGCAACCGAGCATCCTCAGCGAGGAACTTGCCGGCTCACACGGCCCAACTCTTCGGTTGCACGTGCTCGCTCACTTGACGATGACGCATGGACTGATCTCCGACACTGTTCTGCCGGGAACGGAGTACATGTTTCTCGGGCCCGCCTGGCAAGTGTCGCTTGAATGGCAGTTCTATATGCTGGCGCCGCTCATTCTCCTTGGTCTACGCACTCAAAAAGGCAAGATCATCCTCGCTCTGACCACGGTGGTGGGCTTCGCGGCATTTCAACGGGGCTGGTTCGGCGTTTTTTACGACCCAAGCTTTTTACCCGGCGCCGGAATATATTTTGCTGCGGGCATTGCCACACGGCTGGGGTATCCAAAGTTACCGACTCTGTCAGCGTATCCCGTCGCCGCGATCATCCTCGCCGGCGGCTTGGTGTTCTTGACGCGTTCCTTCCTTCCTTTTTTCCTCTGGCTCGCGTTTATCACTTGGCTGCGAGTTGAGCATGCCACGGATGCGGTCAGCCGCGGCATCGATCGGTTCGCCGACGTCGCCCTAAATTCGAAGGTCGCACGGTATCTTGGGACGCGGTCTTATTCCACGTACCTGGTTCATGAACCCATCATTCACATCGTCGTGTATGTGTGCATCAAGCAATTTGGGCTCGGCATTGCGCCGACGGTGGCGATTACATTCATCACCGTTCCGATCATGACGCTGTGTGCGGCAATCCTGCTCTACAAATATGTCGAGGCTCCCTTCATTGCCTTTGGCAAGGGGCTCTTCAACGAACCCGATGCAGCCGGCGCGAATAACCCTATCGCTCAGGGCGCCGGAACCGTGCCCAGTATCGCTTCGGTGGCTCCGGGCTCATGAAGACTCGACGCCCTGACTTCGAAGAACAACTCGTTACGGCGTACCGATCGCCGGAAATAGCTCTGATCATCGGCCGTGAAAACGGTTCCCAGGGCCCGCCACAGAAGCCCCAAGGCGTCGGCGACTGAGACTGAAGGGAACCCGGGCCGCAAATCGTTCATCGCGTCGAGCGCCACGCGTTTGCGCTGCTGTTGATCAGTGTTCAGAGGACTTGACAGCAACCCGTCGAATAGAACTCCGTCGCCGCCGGGAGGCATCGATATCACATCACCCGCGGGGCCGTAGGGATACCAAAAACTCGAGACCGAATGGTTTGTGTACAGAAGCAGCGAACCCTGATTCCAGTTTAGTTTTCGCAGCGCTTCGAGAAGGGCCGCCGTAGACATTTTGTGATCGAAATGCCCATCCAGGCGCGGATATGGCGCGACAATAACCCCCGGATTGACGTGCTGAATCACATACATCAGGTCTTCGACAAGATTGTCCCAGGTGGCGCGTCGAGCAGTTCTGGGAATCATGAATTGCGCGGACGCTGCTTGACCGAAGGCATCCAATGACTGTGCGCCGGTATGCAGGGAAGTGACGGGCACCGTCGGCTGCTGATGCATGGTCTGCAGGGTTTCATCGAAATAACCAAGATTGGCAGTTCGTTGAACCGACACACCTCCGAGCATGGGAACCGTGAGGCTGTTCCAAACGCGTGTCTTGCCCTTCTCAACATAGGCGTTGGCGCCGCCGAACACCGCGAACGAACCCAAATCTTCGGGCTCGCCGCCCTCGCCGGCCGTTACTGTGACCACGTACGAATCGCGATTCGAGTACAAGCCAAAAGCGGCGATCTCGGCATCATCGGGATGCGGGCTGATCAGCAAGATCCTTTGATGATCGAGATCCAGATCGCTGGAAACGTAGTACAGCGTCACCGGCTGATCGGCGATATCGAGGAATTTGCCGTCCAAGCGAATCGAAGTTTCACCAGTGACATCAAGGGAACTCAGATTGACATAGCGCAAGCCGGCAACGCCGCGCTCGAATGCCTGAGCCATTGTTTGGCCGCCGTCATCGATTTTAATGCGCGGCTCGAACCAATTCCCTAACAGCGTCGCGCGCACCCGTATGGCTGCAAAAATCGCCTCACCAGCACGGGCTTTCGGCGCGAGCAGCAGTTTCCCGCCGTGAATCTGGGCGCCGATTTCCCGCGCACGCGTGCGCGAGAAATCGTAAACCGAATCGGCCTTGACGTCGTAGAAATATAAGCTCCTGCGCACCCGCACCGCACGCACGATCAAAGCCAACAGGCCGACTGCGCAAAGCGCCGCAATTCCCGTGAGTAACAAGAGCGATGAATGAATTTCCATTTACGGATGGCGCAGCACGCGATTACCTGAAGCGGCGGCGCAAGTAGTTCTGCGCCGGCAATTCGAAGTGCTTAAAGCAAAGGAACGACAGCAGCAACGTACCGGCGATATAGCTCAAAAAGAAGGTAGCGCTATAAATCGGAATTGACAGGCTCGCGTAGGACGCAAGAGTGACAACGGTAAGTTGAATCGGCACATGCAGCAAATAGCTCGAATAAGTCATGCTGCCTGCTGCAACCAAGACACCCGAGGTATGCCGGGTTGCAGGTATGAGGATCACGGACAGCATGATCAGGGCCGGCGAGAAAACCAATAGGAAATAGACGGGCTTTACCGTCACAAAGAGTTGCAGAACGGTGACGGCGGCGATCGCCAGCAGTGCAATCCCCGTAGCGACGGCTCGCCGGCGTGCACTGTCCTTGACCCGCGCATAGGCGAATGCGGTTAGGCAGCCCAGGTAGAAGTACATCATGCAGCTGAATACGGGGTGCGCCGAAATCTTGAGAAAGAGTATTGCCGCGGGCACCGCTGTCATCAGGGATAGCACGACAACCGACCCGGATATGTAGCGCAACCCCAGAAAGAAGACCATGTACAGCAGAACTTCGATCGAGATGCTCCATATTGGGCCGTTAAACGACTCGACCGGAGACCCCCAGTTGCTAGCCATGAACAATTGCAGGACGAAATGGTAAAGATCATTGCACTGATACACGAAATACTCGCCATGCCTTGCAAAATAGAACACTTGCAAGAACGCGACAAACAGCAGTGTCGCAAAATGAAGCGGGTACAGCCTCGAAAACCGCAGAACGAAAAACTGATAACCACTCACTTTACGAGCCGGTATCGCGCTGCCGTACTTCCAGAAGAAAATAAATCCGCTGATGCACCAAAAAATCTGCACTCCGTAGAACCCGTACCCATAAAACAGGCTCAGTAAAGAGTAAAACGGCTGCGCGGTGGCAACGAAGTTCGGTTTTTTGTCGCCGACGAACGCGAAATGCTGGTAGTGGAACACGAGTACCGCCACGGCGCTCGCGAAGCGCAGAAGCTCGATGCCGATCAACTTGTCGTCGGCAGAATCGGATCTGGCCGGAGACGCCACCCTACTCACGGTTTTGAATGACGGCAACCGGCACGCGAGCGCGGTTTGGTGTCAAAAAGCGTCGGGCGAATTCCTTGCTCTTCAATCGGCAGGGATCCTCGACATATTTGAAGACCAATGCGCTCACGATAATCGTGCCGGCAACGGCTATTCCGTGCCAAAGAAAGGCGCCGAACAGCGAGAGTTGCGGGGTGCTGATTCCGTCCACAATCGCTTCCGGCCGCCGCAGCACGACGCGCACAAACTGGTTGCAAACCCACAATACAAATGTATGAGACATGTAGATCGAATAGGAAATCAATCCCAGGAATTTGAGTGATCTGTGCCGCAAAATCCTTTTTGCCAGGTCATCCCCGCTGCAGACCACCGCCGCGATGAGCAGGGCGGAAAGAAAAAATATTGCGATATCGAACTGCGGATCCGTCCTCATGCACAAGAACAGGGTCATGGCTGCGAGCGCCGCAAGCGTGCTGCCGCGCGGTAATGCGTGCGGATGCCGCGCCGCGAACGACGCCACGAGGCAGCCCAGAAAATAGCCGCCGAGGCATTGCAGAATTTCGGAGAAATTGCCGACGCTTTCGCCGCCAACGAATAGCAGCGCCAGCGCGGCACCCGCGAGCACAACGAACGTGGAGAGGCGCAGCAGGTAGTGCGAAATCAAGCACATGAAGCCGAACACCAGATAGGTATAAAACTCCACGCTGATGGACCAGCTCGGCAGATTGAAAGGATGCGCGATTTTGAAGAATCCCAAGGAGTGAATCAGCAGCATTTGCTCGGCGAAGGAAGCAAAGGTCGCATCCTTGAACGCAGATCCGTGGGCGTTGTTCAACCCGAACGTCGTCGCGGCAATCCAACTCGAAGCGGAGGTGAGGATTCCAAGCAACAGAAACAACAAATGCGCCGGATAAAGACGACCCAACCTCAGGAATTGGAACCGGGCCAGATCGCCAACGCCGTGCAGTCGGTCGCCGTAGTTTAGATTCATCACGAATCCGGACAGCACGAAGAACAGATCCACCATGTAGTAGCTGTTTTGGATGAATCGGATGTCGTGCAGGTGCGTATTCCAGACCGGTATGTGAAACAGCACCACCAGTAGCGCCGCGATTCCGCGGATGCTCTCCAGTTCTTCTATTTTCCCGGCTGATTGTGCGGACATGTCAGGAGCATAGCCGATCATTGGTTCCGCCGCGGTGACGTAGCGCTGCCGCTCACAGGGGGAAGGCGTCCGGCTTTTGTGAAATCGGGCACAGTTTTCGACGGCACGGGCTGCCGCGGTCCCCGATACTGGATTTCTTGCGGGGAAAGTGCTCCTCAAGGAAGCCACATTGCAGTAAGATCCGGGTGGATTCGCGACGCCCATTTCTTGGGCGCAGGCAACTGAAAATCGCCGGCATCAATGTGGGGCTCATGACAAAATTTCGACCTTTTGCGGGGGTTATCGCCCTCGGGCTGCTGCTTACGCTCAGTGCTGCTTGCCGGGCGGCCGAAGGATCGGCGAGCGGCGACCATATAAGCCATCTGGGCCCTGGTGATTCGGTCAGCATTCAGGTGTTCGGTCAACCCGAAGTCACGAATGTCTACGTAGGGGATGACGGTACGATAAACGTGCCCTTGGCGGGTAACATAACGGTAGCAGGAATATCACCGGTCGAAGCATCCGCCCGAGTCGCGAAGGCACTCAAGGATGGCGGATACTTTGTCGACCCGCACGTCACCATCCAAGTCACTCAGGCGCGCAGCCAACTCGTCTCGGTGCTCGGCGAGGTAGGAACTACCGGGCGCTTCCCGATCACTCCCCGGACAACGATCGTGGAGTTGCTGGCTCAAGCCGGTGGAGTGAAAGAAACGGCGGCGGACATAGGCTATGTGCTGCGCAGCGACGACAACGGTCATGTCAACCGTTACCCAATCAAACTCAATGGACTTACCGACCTCAAGGACGCTCTACCCACGGCGACTCTGTTGGGCGGGGATTCACTCGTTGTCCCCCGCGCGGAGCATTACTTCGTCGTGGGCGAGGTCTTTACGCCGGGTAAGTTCGCGATTGAACCGGGAATGACGGTGATCCAGGGCATCGCGCGCGCCGGCGGAATCAACGAACGCGGCAGCGAACGGCGGATTCAGGTAAAGCGTCTGGGCAAAGATGGCCAATATCAGGTCATTCATGTAAAACCGAGCGATCCGATCCAAGCCGACGACATCATTCGAGTCAAGGAAAGCATTTTTTGAGCAAATTTACCCGTAGCGCGGGCACCGCGATTACAGTCGCGCTCCCGGAACCGAACCTGGCGGCCATTCCGGTGCAGGTTTCGCATCTCGGCTTGTCAGTTTCCCAGGTCACGGCCATCTTGCTCGCCTATTGGAAGCAGATTGTGGTGATCGTCTTCCTGACGACGGTGCTTGGGTATGTGATCATCAAGTTTCTGCCGAAGACCTATACCGCGACGGTCACCCTCATTGTCAATTCTGACGTGAAAGATCCGCTTGCCGGCCGCGACTTTCCAGTGGAAATGATCAACAGTTATGTGGCCACGCAAATCGAGATCATGACCAGTCCGATCGTGTTGCAGCCAGTAATCCAGCGGCTCGATCTTGTCCAAGACAAGGACTTTACCGCCGGCTTTAGCGGCAATGCAGATGCACTGCGAGAGTTCGTGCAGAAGAATCTTGCGACCGACATCCACGTCGAAAGGGGTATTGGTGGTCAGCTGCTTTATGTGTCGGCCTCTTCGAAGAGTGCGGCCAAAGCAGCGGACATCGCCAACGCGGTGGCGGACGTCTACATGGATCAGGACCGGCGTCGGCTCAACGATCCAGCGGGCGAACGCGCTCAACGCTATACCGAAGAATTGGCAGAGCTGCGTGAAAAGGCCACCATTGCGCAGGATAAGGTGACGGCCTTTCGCAAGGAAAATCGAATTGGCGACATGAATACCGCAGCCAACGGAACGGAAGTACACGCACTCGATGTTCTGCATCAACAGCTGCTCGACACGCAAAACCTCAGGCGCTCCCTGGAAGCGAAACAAACCGGACATCAGTCCTCAGCGGATGAAACCCTCGGCTCGGCTTCTGTGCAGAGTTCGAATGCCCTGCTCGATTCGCAGCTCTCGCAACTCGCTCAGTTGAGCGGCACCTACGGTCCTCAGCACCCTAAAATACGGCAACTCAATGCGCAAATCGCACTAACGCGCCAGGCGATAGCGAACGCAAGCCACGTGCTCTCCGCCAATACGGAGACCGAGCTCGCACGGACCAAGGAATTGGAACACAAGTATCTTCAAGCCGTTGCGGAACAGGAAGTGAAGGTTGCGAACCTTCGGCAGGCCCAGGATGAGGGCAGCAAACTCGTGTTGGAGCTCGAATCCGCGAAATCCGTGTACAAGCAGGCATTGGATGGATTTGATCAAATCATGTTCCAGGCGGTCGCGAACCACACGAACGTGAGTGTTGTCAGCCGTGCCGTCGCGCCGTTGCGCGCAAGCAAACCGAATAAAATGAAGCTGATGATCGGTGCGCTCGCGCTGGCACTGGGACTTGGTGTCGGTGGGTCCTTGGGATATGCATTGGTAGTCGACCGGCGCCTGAGGTGCCGCGATGACGTGGAGCGGGACTTTGGAATTGCCGTGCTGGCACAGCTCGAGGCGGTCCCTCGCTTGGCGCGCGCGACATGAGCGTCGAGGCAACCGACGGCGAAATCTCCCCTTTGGTCAACAGGCTGCGCGATGTGTTGATCGCGAGGCGCCAATTGAGTCCAGAGGGCGCAGTGCGCATCGATGAGGCCATGCGCACGCTTGGGCTCGGGTTCGGAGAGGCCGCCATCCGGTTGGGCGTCATTACGCCTGAGGAACTCTCCGACGCCACCCATGAGGCTCGACAGCTGCCGCCGAAAACGCCGGATGGCATTTTCGAAGGGGCGCTGCACCGAATGTCGTTCAATCGCGGCCTGCCGGTCATGTACGTCGGCACCGTCAAAGCGGGACCTTCACTCATCCTGTTACACGACCCTGACAATGCCTATAGCGAGCAAATTAGGGCGCTGCGTACGGAACTGATGCTGCTGAACGCCGCTTCACGCAGTGGGAATTCGATCGTCGTTTTGAGCCCCTGCCGGGGCGAGGGTAGAACGCAGCTTTGCGCAGAGCTGGCCGTCGCGTTTTCGCAGCTGGGTCAGCGCACGCTATTGGTGGACGCTGACTTGCGACGCCCTCGAGTCCACACGCTATTTGAATCCGACAATCCCACCGGACTGGGGCAGGCGTTGGCGTCAGGCGGCGCTGCGCAACTTCAGACCGTGGATAAGCTCCCTCACCTGTCCGTCTTGATCGCCGGTTCCGGCGTTGCGAATCCGCTCGAGTTGCTGACGAACGGCCACTTTCATAGACAACTGTTGGACTGGCGGAAAAAATACAGCATGATCATCATCGACACTCCACCGATCACCGAATTTGCAGATGGACTGGCCATCGCCTCGTTCGCCGAACAAGTGGTCATCGTCGGCCGTAAAGATTCGACGCCCCACCCGAACATAAAGGAAATGCTCCGCCGGTTGGGAGGCACCCAAGCGAGGATCGTCGGAGCGGTCATCAACAGCTTCTAAAGCGAGGCGCTCATGCATCTCGCTTATTCGTTCGTAGTCGTCACGGCGCTGCTGATCGTCGCGCTGCCGGCAACTGCCGCGTGCATGTATCTTCTGATACTGACCTGCCTATCCCGCCGCCCTGGCCCACCGCCGGCTTCTTCCCGAGCAATGTTTTTTGACGTCATTGTCCCCGCGCATGACGAAGCGGCTGGGATCGGCAAGACAATTGCAAGTTTGCAGAGGCTTGACTGGCCCGACACGAGATATAGGATCGTGGTCGTCGCCGATAATTGTACGGATGCGACCGCCGCCGTTTCCAGCGATGCCGGCGCAACGGTGCTCGAGCGCCAAGATTTGACTCGACGGGGTAAAGGGCACGCGTTGGCGCATGCGTTCACCTGGAGCCGCTCGGCAGGATTCGTCGACGCAGTCGTGGTCGTGGATGCCGATTCCGTCGCGTCTCCGAATCTGTTGGAGTCGTTTGCCGCGCGCATCGAGGCCGGCGCCTGCGCGCTGCAAGCGCACTACGGCGTACTCAACGCCGCGGATTCCTGGCGGACACGGCTCATGGCAATTGCTCTAGGATCGATTCACAAGTTGCGCTCCCGGGCGCGCGAGCTCCTGGGCGTGTCATGCGGAATACGCGGCAATGGCTGGTGCGTCACGCATGCGTTGCTGGACAAAATACCCTACCGCTGCTTTTCGTTGACGGAAGACGTCGAATTCGGAGTCGAGCTGGGGCTCGGGGGCTGCCGGGTGGCTTACTGTGACGAGTCTCATGTCAACGGCGAAATGGTCACGAGCGAACAGGCGTCGCGCAGCCAGCGGCAACGCTGGGAAGGCGGCCGCATCGGACTTATCCGCGACAAGGTGCCTGCTCTACTGCGTGCAGCCGCTGCTCGACGCAGTCTCATTTGCCTGGACCTGGCACTGGATCTGCTGGTATTGCCGTTGTCCTATGTGGTGGTCAACGTCGTCGCCATTATCGCAATGGGCGCATTGAACCCTGACGGCTTTCGTACGGTTCTCCTTACCGTCGGGTTCGTTGACCTTTTGGCCTTGGCGGTCTACGTGTGCAGAGGGTGGAGGCTGAGCGGGATCGGCATCGAGGGAATTTGGGACCTAATGCGGGTGCCATTTTTTTTGGTTTGGAAAATGCTGGTCATTCGCTTCCATCCGAAACCCAACGCTTGGATCAGAACCAAGCGCGAGAGATGACGCGGTGTCATCTACCGGCCAAACCTGCCGGCTGAGCATGGCGGCGAGCTTCGAGCAGCCCACGAGACAAACAAAAGGTCGCAAGAACAAGAATGGCGAAAGTGCTGGTCCGGGAGAAAAAATCGCTTTCCGACATATTGATGACCATCTCCTGAAACAGCAGCGCCAGATACAATGCGGCCTGGCTTCGGTCAAACCGCATCAATTGAAGCGCTTTCCAGATGTACCAGCCAAGAAACACAAGCAGGCAAACCAAACCCAGAATTCCCAGATCGTTGATGATGTCCAAATAGCCGTTGTGGGCTTCCGTCGGATAAAAGAACATCATTGGGATAAAAACGTAGGACGGCGAATTTTGAAAGGGGCCGACCCAATAGGCGCCGTAGCCCGTTCCCAGATAGGGAGCGCCTTCTATGTGCTGCTTGATGACGTTCCAGATGATCGTCCGAGCCGAAAAGGTCGTGTCTTTTCCGGTCAGACTTGTGATTGGCGCCAGCAGGGTGTTGACTCCGGGGAGCACATCTTGAATGACCAACTCATAAAGAAGAATCGTTGCCGCAATGGATACGGCCACGTGGGTTGAAAATCTTTGCTTGATCACAGGCACTCGCATCACGAGCACCATGGAACCCACGCCTACCACGGCGGCAAAAAGCGATGTGTTGCTTTTGGAAAGTATCAGGCAGGTAAACGCAATGGCCATGCCGCCGATGGACCAAATTGCGCCTCCCTCCCGGGCCAGCCAGCGATTGGCGCAAATGACCACGCATATGCTCGCAAACATCCCGAATTCATTTTTACCGTGAGTAATGCCGTGCCATGCGCCCTTTTGCGAAATGTCGGTGCCAATTTCCGCGATCCTGTCCGGGTAGATGATGCCAACCACGAGGGATCCGATCAGGATGAACATCAAGGGCGGAATCGCCAGGTGCTGCAAACGTAGGCGATGCCAGCCGGCCACGGAAATTGCAAAACATACCAAGACAATGGACATCAACGAGACCCATCGAAGCATCGTGTCATTCGGCGATATGGACCATAGAGCGCTCAACGGCGCAAGCGCCAGCAACGCGGCCATCCCGACATTGATATTCTTCACAACCGAGCGCGTAAGCGACCAGCGCGTCGCAATGACATAAGCGCTCATTAAGATCATGCAGATCTTGATGATCCGGTCGCTATCATTCGCCGTGCTGATAGCGCCTTTTTCAGCATAGTAGGCGAATCCACCCGCGAATCCGTCCAGGCTCCAGGGCAGGTTCTGATAGAAAATGAGCCAGAATAGTATTGAGAGCACGACCACCCAGACGCCGCCTGCGTCCGTATTGATAGCCGGCCCGGCGGAGCGAGTTGCGCCGCTCGAATATTGCGGCGGCGGCGCGCGCATCGGCCGAGCAGCTATCTTTCGCGTGCTCCTCACAGGCGCCTAGTCTCCAAAGGCAGGCAATTGAGAGATCGCATCATTTACCAGATTCTGAATATCACAACTACGCTTGTGTCGATTCCACACGCCTTCCGCGTGCGCACGCCAGAATACCCGGTCACTGCCGACAAAGCGCTGGATGACCTCCTTAAGATCATCGCGGCTACAAGGCAGGTAGTCCAGCTGTGGCGTCAATTCCGTGCCTCGCACGCCGAAGACCGTGGATATGACGGGCAACCTCGCCGCCAGGTATTCGAAGAGTTTGACATTCGAGCCGGACCCGCGGGTTATCAAATTGAGGCCCGCGTCGCCGGCCGCAAAGTACGGGAGCACTTCAGGTACCGGTCCCGTCACGATCAAAGCACCGCGACGGTAGGGTTCGGAGGATACTGATCCGACGATAAGTATGTGAACACGGCGTCGAGCCAAAAAGTCGGCTTCGGCTCGGCAAAATTCCTCAATTTCTCGAAAGGCCTCGACGTTTGGAGCAAAACCGCTGCCGCTGAAAACGAGCACCCAGTCCTCATCGTCCAAACCCAGCTTCGCGCGCATTTGAGGACGCATCTCGGATGAAAACGCATAGAGCCGCGGGTCCACGCCACAACGAACTATGGGCAGTTTCAATTGAGATCGGGTGTCGTGGGCTTGAAAGAACGCCCTATCCTCTTCTGCACAGGCAAGAATATCCGTATAGGTCAGCGGGGCGGCTCCTTCGATGTCGCGCATCCATTTCGCAAATCGCCGCGGCCGACCGCTGCCTTGCTCGAGCAGCTTATGCTCCAGATTGTGGCTTATCAGGTACCAAGGCTTTTTGCGCCATGGACCCGGAATAGGCGGGCAATACGGCAGATCCGACAGAACAATATCAGCGTCTTGCAACGCTTTTTTGAGTTGCTTTGGAACTATGCCCCTCGCGAGCATATGGTGCTGCCAAACACGGGGATAGTCGAGACGTCGGCCAACTGCCTGCATAACTCCGAATGTCAGACCAAGGTGGGTGGACTCCTTGAGTCGAGGTTCGATAGTGCTTTCCATCGTCATCCCGCGACGAAGATTTGCACTGCGGTAGTCCTCTCTACGCCCGGCGGTGCTGAAAATATGAACCGAGTGTCCCATGCGGGCCAATGCGCGGGCTATGCTGATGGAACGAACTTGGCCACCGGTCGCGGCTGGAGCGATTCGGTTGCCGCTGACTAGAACTATGTTTTTCATGAGCACCCGCGGACAGTGCCCATTTTAGCAGCTGTGGTGCGGCGCAAGTTCGACTCATTTCACAGCTCAAACAAAAGGACGCGCACCCGCATCAAAAACTTTCCCCTGAATCCGCCTCCAGTGTGGGCGTTTCGCGACATTTTAGGTTCCCGCAGGTCACGACTTATTATCGGGTCCTGCCGGAATATCAGCGCAACCCCGAGTTGCGGAGTACAAAAAATGTTCGAACACCACCCCGACGTAACTACCATCCGCCGCGTCATGTTGACAGGCTGTCTGGCAGTGCTGGCCGGCTGCGCAGGCGGATCGGCGGCGGTCGTCACGAATTCCGCGCCGGCAGGGACAAGCACGGCTTCGACGGCTTCGAAGACCCCACCGACGACTCCGGTGACCCCACCACCAGCCGCTCCAGTGACCCCACCGACGACGCCGGTGACGCCACCACCGACTGCTCCGGTGACCCCACCGACGACGCCGGTGATTCCACCGCCCACCAGCTTGCCCCCAGGCCTTAATTTCACTTCTGCGCCGAACTTAAGCGGTGTCATGATGCTTCAAAATCGTGACAGCGTGATCATTCAAGTTCCCGCAGTAGCGAATGCGAGAGACTTTCGCGTGCTGGTGCAGCCCACAGCGGTTGCAGGCAACGCCGATGGAACCGAATCGGTGAGCGGCGGGACACAATTTTGCGCCGGCCTTCGTCAGCATCAGGCGCGCACGCATTTTGTGGCCGACCCTGTCAGCCTTTTCCCGTACTATTTCTACACCAATAGCACGTTCGACAGTCCGGCCGACGAGGCCCCTCCGAACTTTTTCGGAACCCCGACAACCCCTTGGACCTGGTTCGATTTGGACACGCCTCCGAACTTGTCGATCGAGGTAACCGGCGTCACGGCGAATATGACGGTGACCGTTGAAGCTCTGGATCGGCTGTGTCCCTTCACCGGCGCCATCGGTCGGCAGCATAAAGACCTTGCCGTAACGCCTGGGGTCGGTACTGTACCCGGCAATCCGTGGCTCGATACCTCCTTCACTACATCGTTTCCCATCGTCACCAAGGACGAAGTGATTGCGAAGTACGGCAGCTTGATCATCAACGGACAAGGATGGGCGGGAGGCCCCAACGTGCAGGCAAATCCTCCGGCGAATCCTCAATTTGGGCAGCCTGCTGCACCGAACCCGCCGAAGGTTTTGGCGAGAGCATCCATCAGCATTTCGCCGCTCGCGACGCAACCGGCATCGCCCGCAGGGTTTTTCGACGATTTCTCGAGTGCCGATACGTTCCAATCTCTGCCGGAGCCCAAGTGGACGTATCCGCGATATCCCGCCGGCGGCGAACTCATCTTACAAAATTCCAAATGGACCATTTACGGCAACGGATTCACATGCTGCAGCCCAACTGCTGCGATGAACAACCAAGGGTACGCCGACGCTTACATCGAGAATGGGGCTCTGCACACGGACCTCGCCGATCAGGCACAAGCGGTTTTCTCGGAAATCACGATGATTCCCAGAAAGGCAGCGCACATAAATGCGACGAACTATTTGCACATCACCTATGAAGTGAACTCGTACGCCACCAGCCGCAGGTATTGGATCGTTTCGCTGTGCGGTTCAAGCACTGCGGGTCAAACGCTCGACAGTACCGGTGTGGTCAAGCAACAAATCATTCATTCAACGTTCTTCTACAACAACACCGGCATGAGCCCAAGCACCGTAGGTTGGAATTGTCTGCAGATCTTCAATCGCTACGGCAATTCGTGGGCCTTTGGCACTTGGGAGAACATGTACAACCTCAAAGGAGGCCGGCCGCCGGTGCCGCCTAATAAGGGTCTGTTTGACCTTAAGGACTACATTTACAATTCAATACCCAGCATTGCGGACCCGTCGAAGATCGCCGCCTATACCGTTCATCCTGAAAGCGATGTCGTCGTACTCATCAACAAGCCCATCCCCGCGACCAACCTACCGGAGGTAGGCGGCACCAATGACCAAGTGGTTCAATCCGCGGCGACCAGCCCGATCAATGTTTCGCCGATGCAACTCGACAATCCGAACGGAGAAGTTGCTTGGTTCTACAAGGTGGACGCAAACGGCAATCCGATAGCCCCGATCCTGGATGATCAACAGTTGGTCTCGCCACGGACGAAATACGACCTGTATATCCGCAACAATCGCATCATCATGTACGTGAACGGCAATGCAACGCTGTGCAACGACTTCACCACACCCACCACGACCCTGAATATTGCCGATGCCGCCGTCGGTTTCCACCAAGTGCTGTATCATTCTTCGGCGGAATTTTTGGAACGTTTCACAGGTCCGGATCAAGGCGGGGCCTATCACTACCATTACAACTCCCCGTGGCTTGACCAACGCACCTGGGATAACGTCGGCTTTGAGGAAAATGTTTCGGCGCCCGCCGACTTCAATCCCGCGGCTTGTTATGTGCATACAAGCCGCGGCCCGGAAAATAATGAGCCTTGATGCCGGAGCATGGATCTTATTCATTGGAATAGCCGCTGCTGAAGTCGTCCCTTCGGCAGCGGCGACGGTGTGTCCGAGCCACCTGCAGTTTCTGAAATCGAAGTGCGCGCAATGGCAAGCCTCCGTATTACCACAGTTCATTCCCGCCGCTCGGGGCAACGCCTTTGCCGACAATGAAGCCGCCGCCGCCTTGGGAAAGAAGGTTTTTTTCGACAATCGCTTTTCGCAAAGCGGTAGCGGCGTTGCGTGCTCGAACTGCCATGACCCCGAACATGCTTTTGCTGAGCGAAAAGCGACTTCACACACGATCAGGGAGGTTGCCAGGAATGCCCCCGATTTGATCGATGCAGCCTGGTACACAAGAGCGCATTTCTGGGACGGCAAGGTCGACAACCTCTGGTCGGCTCCGCTCTTTACCTTCGAACAAGAAGATGAAATGGGTTCGAGCCGGTTGGGTGTAGTTCACACTTTGGCGTCGATTTATAAAATTCGATACGAAAAAGTATTCGGCCCGCTGCCTGACCTGAGCGACACGAAGCGATTCCCGCCGATCGGGAAACCGGGCACGCCGCAATTTGATGCAATGTCCGAAGCAGATAAGCAGATCATCAATCAAGCGTACGCAAACGTAGGCAAAGCGTTGGAGGCCTATATTCGGAAGTTGGCCGCCGGTAGATCTTCATTCGATGATTTTATGAACGGATCCGCCAAGAGGATGAGCCTCGACGCTCAGCGCGGGATGGTAGCTTTTACGCGTCATGGGTGCGACACCTGCCATTCCGGGCCCACATTCACTGACGAGAGATTTCACAATCTTGGCTATCCGGGAAAGCCGGGAAAGCCGAAGGACTTGGCTCGTGCAGGCGGCATAACCTTTTCAAGCACATGGCAATTCTCTTCAACCGGCAAATTCGCTGACGCGACAAAAGGCGAATTGACGATGAAAGTCGCCGACAGCGCCGCTGACGCCGACGGGTTTCGAACACCCTCACTTCGGAATATCGATCTTACGTCCCCCTACGGGCATGACGGGGCATTCGACACGCTCGACCAAGCCATCGACGCACACGCGCGAATTTTGCCGAACCACGCTGCACCAGACGCACAAGACAAGCACGACATCATCGAATTTCTACGCTCGCTCAGCGGCAGGCCGCCGCAAGCTCCATGGAGCTCTTGGCCCGGCGGTTGAAGCTCTTCGCGATTGCTGCACTGTTCGAAAGGACTATTGTCAAACAATCCGACATTGCCCCCTCCGATGTGGACCTTTCGCGGCATTTTCGATACTGTGGTCGCGCCTCATTATCGGTTTTCGCGGATATTTTAAAAGCAACACCGCGTCTTCGGGAGTACGTGAGATGTTTGCACATCATCCAATGCCAATTGCCTTCCGCGGCTTCATGGTAACGGTGTGTCTAGCACTCCTTGCCGGCTGCTTGCCGCGCACCAATAATCCCGCGGCCGCGGTGCCGGCGAATCTAACGGCAACCGGCAGCGACAGTACGATAACTCTCTCCTGGACAGCCAGCCCGGGCGCAACGGGCTACAACGTGAAGCGCGCGATAAAAAGCGGCGGACCGTACACCCAGCTCGCGTCTCCTACTTCGGCCACTTACACGGATTCCTCGGTCACCAACGGCACCAAGTACTACTACGTCGTGTCGTCGATCAACACCGCGGGCGAAAGCGCGAATTCCAGGGAAGTCTCCGCCACGCCCGCACCGACGGCGGCCCCGGCAGCGCCCACCAACTTGGTGGCCACGGCGGGCAATGCACAAGTCGTGCTTACCTGGACTGCGAGTACTGGCGCGACCAGCTACCACGTGAAGCGAGCCACGACCAGCGGCGGTCCCTACACGCAGATTGCGGCTCCCACTTCGGCTTCTTACACCGACACTGCCGTCACCAACGGGACGACTTATTACTACGTCGTCTCCGCGATCAATTCGATCGGTGAAGGTGCAAATTCGGCGGAAGTGAGCGCGATTCCCTCGGTTCCTCCTCCTACGAACTTTGGGACTTGGGTTGATGTGACGCCGTCGAATGCGGATCTCACAACCGCCTTTCCTTGCGGAAACGCCGGCGCTGTAACGGTACAGGCAGACCCTGCGAATCCCGGCAATCTCTACACCCAGTTCAACTGCCAGGGAATTTGGAAGTCGACGGACTATGGCGTTACCTGGACGGGGCCCATCAATACAGGAGCCAATGGTGCTGCGGTAGGTAATTGCTCCGGAGGAATTTCGATTTCACCTATCAGTACCTCAAGTGTTCCGACGATCTACGAATCATGCCTCCGGGTTGGAGAAGGCTCTTGGAAATCCGTCGATGGCGGCGTGAATTGGACCAGCCTTTTCATTGCCCCTACCGGTACGGCCCGCCAGGATTACTACCCTCCTGTCTTCGATCCGTACGACCAAAACCATCTCTTGATGTGTGGTCACGAAAACGGCGGCAATCTCGTTGAGAGTGTTGACGGTGGTCAGAATTGGACCAACGTGACTCTGGACAACGGAATGATGGAGCCTAACGGCACCTGCGTGGTCTATTTTGTCAATACGGGTACTGCTTCCAGCACACGTGGGACCTGGCTTTGGTTGGCTCAAGTATCAGGCGGTCTTTACGGGACCTGGCGCACGGCCAACAATGGCGCGTCCTGGGTTCATGTGGATAAGAACGAGCATACCGCCGGTGCCGGGCAACTTTATCAGCCTGACAACAACGGCGTCATTTATATGCCCGGACAATACTCGGATCTTGGGTCGGGCGTATTGAGAAGCAGTGACTACGGACAAACATGGGCGCACGTAGGTCTGCCTTTCGCTGAGACTGTAGTCTTTGGCACGTCAAAAAATGTCTATGCAATGTTTGGAGTTCCTATTGGTCCCGGCGGTGTCTCAGATCCGGTCTTTGAAGCCGCTTCGCAACCGGGCAATGGCACTTGGGTGAAGCCGGGCACTCCTCCCGCATTAACCCAGGGTTCCGCGCAAATCATCGTTGTCAACGACGGCACTCATAATATTTTTGTGGGGGCGATGTGGAACAGCGGATTGTGGCGATACATTGAACCCTGATTGAGGACTCTGCGTTCGCTTCATCCAGCACGTGGTGCTTGGCTTAAAGTTGATTCATTTCACAGTTTGATCTGCCTCCAGTGTGGGCGTTTCGCGACAATTTCGGTTAAAGGTACTGGGACCTTATTATCGTGCTTGGGACCTTATTATCGTGGTACGCGGGAATTTTCAAACAACACCGTGTTCCGGAGTATGTGAGATGTTCGAACAACAGCACCCCAACGTCATTGCCTTGCGCGGTTTTTTAGCAGCAGCCTGTCTGGCCGTGTTGGGCGGCTGTGGATCGGCCGGCAGCGTCGTAACATCCACCAAGACCTCCGCCTCGGTGCCGGCGACGCCCGCGGGCCTCACGGCGACTGCCGGCAACGCGACGGTAGCCTTGAGCTGGACGGCCAGCAGCGGCGCGACGGGCTATAACGTCAAGCGCGGCACCACCAGCGGCGGACCCTACACGCAGCTCGCTGCGCCCACCGCAGCCTCGTATACGGATTCTGCGGTCACCAACGGCACTGCCTACTACTACGTCGTCTCGGCGCTCGATGCCACAGGCGAGAGTGCAAATTCCGCCGGAGCCTCGGCGACCCCGAAGGCACCGAGCAGCGGGCCTCCGGCCGCTCCCACGAACCTCATGGCAACCGCCGGCAATGCGCAGGCCGGCCTCACCTGGTCGGCCGGCAGCGGCGCGACCGGCTACCATGTGAAGCGTGCAACGACGAGCGGCGGACCCTACACGCAGGTCGCGGCGCCCACCTCGGCTTCTTACACCGACACGGGGCTCACCAACGGCACGACCTACTATTACGTCGTCTCCGCGCTTACTTCAGCCGGTGAGAGTGCCAACTCCGCACAAGCCAGCGTGGTACCCGTTGCGCCGCCCCCTTCGATTCCGGCGACACCCACCGGATTGGTGGCGGCTCCTGGAAATGCGTCCGTGGTATTGAACTGGTCGGCCAGCAGCGGTGCGACCAGCTACCACGTGAAGCGTGCAACGATGAGCGGCGGGCCTTACTCACAGGTCGCTGCCCCGACCTCGACCTCCTATACCGACACCTCGCTCACCAACGG
>Ga0210406_10000533_pt1 | contig 51279 bp, 48 predicted proteins | sample IncBWC30MmetaG_FD_155454 | JGI IMG/M metagenome (GOLD analysis project Ga0210406, IMG submission 155454) | Forest soil microbial communities from Barre Woods Harvard Forest LTER site, Petersham, Massachusetts, United States - Inc-BW-C-30-M | ecosystem: Environmental > Terrestrial > Soil >...
GATCGATATCATCGCCGACGGCTCGTCGCTTGCGGTGCGCGACCGCAATCTGACGACCCAAGACATCTATCCATTGTCGCTGACGCCGTTGCGCTACCTCCTGTCGGACCGCATCGACCTGCTGAAAGATACCAACGTCATCGCCGTGTCGTCGGACGACATGTTCATCAGCATCACCATCGAGGAGAAGCAGGCACTCATCGGCACCAGCCGCCTTATGCTGATGGTGGGCGCCAAGGATGGTCAGCTCAAGCAATGGACGGTGACCGATCCGCAGGGCTACGACACGACCGTCGCCGTTTATAATTTGGATTCCAGCAAGAAGATCGATCCAAGCCTGTTCAAGATCGATTTCACCAATTACCAGCTGCCCCCTGGCTGACATCCAATTTCGAGCCGCATATTCCCGGTGGACAGCGCGCTCTTGCGGGCGCGGCGGTAGCTCATGCGCCTCGCACGACGAGGCCGCTTCGGCTAAAGTGTTTTCGAGCGAAGTGGGTACCGGTTCGCGTGAAGAAAACGCGTCAAAATAAAGAGACTAGAGCTTCCGTTCCGATTCAATCGGGACGGAGAAGGCTCTAGAGCATGATGTGATGAGGTGGAATCGTCATCATGCTCTGGCTCCTTGTTTGAGCATGCGTTCCGGCATTACATGCGGCTATCGCTGACAACCTGGAACATCAATTCGGTGCGCCTGCGCATCGACCTCGTCGCAAAATTCATCAAGGCGATGCGGCCGGACGTGCTGTGTCTCCAGGAGACCAAATGCATCGACGACGCGTTTCCGCTGAAGCGCTTCCGTCGCCTGGGCTACGAACATATCGCGCTGAACGGACAGAAGGGCTATCATGGTGTCGCCGTCATCTCGCGACTGCCCTTCGAGACCACCGATGTCAGAACCTTCTGCGATAAAATCGATTCGCGCCATGTCTCGGTGGTGTTTGGAGAGAAAGCGCAGCTCGCAAGACCGCTTGTGCTGCATAATCTCTACGTTCCAGCCGGCGGTGACATTCCCGATCCCGCGATCAACCCGAAATTCGAGCACAAGCTTCAGTTTCTCGACGAGATGAAGGCGTGCGAGGTGCTGCACGGGCGCGGCGACGACCGCCATATCCTGGTCGGCGATCTGAACGTGGCGCCGCACGAGAACGACGTGTGGTCGCACAAGCAGCTCTTGAAAGTCGTCTCCCACACCCCGATCGAGTGCGAGAAGCTATTGGCTGCGCAGGCACATGGCGAATGGTTCGACGTCGCGCGGATGCGCATTCCGGCGTCAGAAAAGGTCTATACTTGGTGGAGCTATCGCGCAGCTGACTGGACCGTGGGAGACCGCGGCCGGCGGCTCGATCACATCTGGGTCTCCCGAGCGTTGAAAGACGCCGTCAATGACTTTCGGATCTTACGCGATGCGCGCGGCTGGAAGCGGCCCTCCGACCACGTCCCGGTGACGGCGGTGCTGGAGGTCTGAATTGTTGCTTTATCCGCCGAACTTCCCGCCTGCGATCAGAATATCGCTGGCGATCTGGCTGGCGCGGGCAGCAAACGCGTCGCGCAGGCGGCGGGCGGCATCGGGGTCGCTTTCCAGGACGCGCTGAAACAGGCTGCGACTGATGCGGATGACAGAAGAATACTCCAGCGCCAGCGCGCTCGCCGGCCGCCGCATCGCTACCACCAGCGACAGCTCGCCGAGCAACGTGCCCGGACCTGCCGTTATTTCGGCGCCGGCACCATCATCGACCCGAAATGCGCCCCGCTGAACAACAAAGCCTGAATCGGCATCTTCGCCTTGTTTGAACAGATGATCGCCGCGCGGCACATCCCGCTGTTCGGATCCGATCGCCAACATGCGCAACGCCGTGTTCCCTAACAGGCGCAGCGTCGGCACACGCTCCAACAGCAGCACGTCATCTTCAATCGACATCTAGAGCCTGAGGCCGGGACGGTCCATGACGGGGAAATCACCGTCCCAAACCTATCACGGCACCAGCTTGTAGCCACCCGCTTCAGTTACCAGGATCTCGGGGTTTGCGGCATCCTTCTCGATCTTCTGCCGCAGCCGGTAGATATGCGTTTCCAGCGTGTGCGTGGTCACGCCTGAATTATAGCCCCACACTTCCTGCAACAGCGTTTCGCGCGACACCGCAAGCTGCCCGGCCCGGTACAGGAACCTGAGGATCGCGGTTTCCTTCTCGGTCAGCCGCACTTTCTTTGCGTTCGCGCCGGTCAGCATCTTGGAGCCGGGCCGGAAGCTGTAGGGCCCCACCGAAAATACCGCGTCCTCGCTGGCTTCATGCTGCCGGAGCTGAGCCCTAATCCGCGCCAGTAACACGGCGAACTTGAACGGCTTGGCGACATAGTCGTTGCAGCCGGATTCGAGACCGAGGATGGTATCCGAGTCGGTGTCGTGTCCGGTCAGGATGATGATCGGGTTCTTGTAGCCTCCCTTGCGCAGGCTACGCACGACTTCGCGACCGTCGGTATCAGGCAGCCCCACATCCATCAGCACCAGATCCGGTGAATAGGTCTTGGCCGCGCTCGCACCTTTGGCCCCCGTGTCAACGGCGGAGGCTTCGAACTCGTCGTGCAACGACAGTTGCTCGACCAACGTTTCACGCAGATCGATGTCGTCATCCACGATGAGGATCTTGCGGGCATTGGCCATGGGTACATCCTTTATTTGGCGGCTGCAGACTAGCTCGTGGTCAGCCGAACGGCGGTAAAGTTTGGGCTCATGTAGTCTTTGTTTTTCTTGAGGTAGGGAACCATTACGGATTCTCAAGACACCCTCACTTTACCGCAGAAATCGCGGGCTTTTTGATGAATGTCCTGTAATGAACCTGTAACGGGACGGCCGCTTTCACAGAGCACGCGAATCAATTCGGGGAACGAATGGAAAATAGCGTTGTTTCAACGGCTTATGGAACGATACGACGCAATCCGCCGCTTTCGATAGTATGGATTCGCGCAAGCGCCGGAAATTCCCGCAAAGGTTGGTTGAAGGCAGGTGGAATGACGATCCCCGTAGCGCTCGGCCGCGGCGGCGTCCGCGCCAACAAGCGAGAGGGCGATGGGGGGACTCCGAAAGGAACTTTTCGGCCGCTGCGGCTGTGGTGGCGCGCCGACCGCCACGTCCGGCCGCGGACTTTCCTGCCAGTCCGCGCGATCACCGATACGGATGCCTGGTGCGAGGATCCCAAGGAACGGCATTATAACCGGCCGATCCGGCTTAAGCACGGCCAAGGCGGCGACCGGCTGAAGCGCGACGATCATCTCTATGATTTCATTGTCGAGATCGATCATAACAAAAGTCCGCGAGTGGCCGGCCGCGGCAGCGCCGTGTTCCTGCATCTTGCGCGTGACAGTTTCGGACCGACGGCCGGGTGCGTTTCGATGACCAAATCGGCCATGCTGCGCCTGTTGCAACGGCTGGGCCCGCGTACCAAGATTGTCATTGGCTAGAGCCTCCGTTCCGATTGGATCGGAACGGAGGCTGCAATCTCTTGTTTGACGCGTTTTCTTCACGCGAACCGGTACCCACCCTGCTATCCAAGTGCGCGGCAGGCTTTCGCTCGAAAATGCTCTAAAACCACGAGCCTCTCAGGGGGTCCGCTACGATGCTCGACAGAGACCAGATCGCTGCCGCCTCCCGCGTATTGCAGGGCCATTGGCGCGCCGGCACCAAACTCGGTGACCTCGAACCCTCAATGCGTCCCCGCGACCGTCTCGAAGGCTATGCGATCCAGGCCGAGCTCGAACATACATCGGGGGCCAAGCCGTTCGGCTGGAAGATTGCGGCAACCAGCGACGCCGGACAAAAGCATATCAATGTCGCGGGCCCCATGGCCGGCCGCATTCTGGCCGAGACCGTGATTGCCGATGGCGGCACGGCCTCGATGGCCGGCAACGAGATGCGTGTCGCCGAGCCCGAATTTGCCTTTCGCATGGCCACCGATCTGCCGCCACGGCCGCGTCCATACACTGTCAGTGAAGTGCTCGACGCCGTGGACACGCTGCATCCGGCAATCGAAATCCCGGACTCGCGATTTGCCGATTTCGTCAACGCCGGCGAGGCGCAACTCATCGCCGACAATGCCTGCGCGCATCTGTTTGTCTTGGGCGCGACCGCGAAAAACAATTGGCGCGCGCTCGATCTGGTCGAGGAAAGGCCGCTCATCACAATGCGCGGCCGGCAATTTATCGGCAATGGCCGCAACGTGCTAGGTGATCCGAGGATCGCGCTGGCCTGGCTCGCCAACGAATTGCGTGGGCTCGGGATCACGCTAAGGGCAGGGGAGGTGGTGACGACGGGCACCTGTCATCCTCCGTTGCCGATCCAAGCCGGCGATCTCGTCGCCGCCGATTTCCGCGCGATCGGCAAAGTGTCGGTCAGCCTTGCGTAGATCGCGCGACCTGTGACCGTGGGGTCCTACCGATGCCCGAAGATCGCGGAGCCGACCCGGATGTGGGTGGCGCCGAACTGAATCGCGGTCGCGAAATCGGCGCTCATGCCCATCGACAGGTTCTTTAGGCCATTGCGCGCGGCGATCTTCGCGGTGAGCGCAAAATGCGGTGCCGGCGCCTCATTGACGGGCGGAATGCACATCAGGCCGGAAATGCTTAGGCCATAGTTGTCACGGCAGCTCGCGATGAAGGCGTCCGCGTCGCCTGGGGCCACGCCGGCCTTCTGCGCCTCCTCGCCGGTATTGATCTGCACAAACAGCAGCGGTCGCTTCTTCTGGGCATCGATTTCCTTGGCCAATGCCTGGCAAAGGCTCGGACGATCGACCGAATGGATGGCATCGAATAGCGCGACCGCCTCTTTCGTCTTGTTTGACTGCAACGGACCGATCAAGTGCAGTTGAAGTCCGCCGTAGACCGACATGAGCCCCGGCCACTTGGCCTTTGCCTCCTGCACGCGATTTTCGCCGAAAACGCGCTGGCCCGCCGCGATCACAGGCGTAATCACGTCTGGACCAAAAGTCTTGGACACAGCGATCAGCGTGACCGAGGCGCGATCTCTCCTTGCGTCCTTGCAGGCGCGCACGATCTCCTGCTCCACCGCGGCAAGCGCGTTTGGTAAATGCGCGGTTAGGATCGAGGGAGTTTCGGACGCCATATCATCTGCCGGTCATATTTTTACGAGGGTCGCTCGAATTTTACAGAGTTTGGGAAAGGCTCCTTGAACCATTCTCCCTACGTTTCGCGCGCGGGGGGGTAGGGGCACCAAGATGAGCATCAGTTTCAACCGCAAGAAAGCCAAACTCAAGCAACTTCTTGGCATTCGCGCCCGGCTCGCGCTGCTGGCGGTGATTCTGGTTGCCCCGTTGATGTTGGAACGCGCCCGTTCGCTCGAGGACGCCCGCGCCAAGCAGATCGCGCAGGCCAGTTCCGATTTCTCGAGTCTCGCCAGGCACAGCGCCGACATCCAGCGTGAAGTGATCTCCTCGGTGGAGACGATGCTGAAGTCGGCGGCCTATATTCGTGCTTCGGAGGGCGGCGTGAGTCGCAGTTGTGACCTTTTGCGCGCAAGCCTGCCGCGCAATCTGCCCTGGATTCACAACCTGCTGATCACTGACGGCGACGGCCGGGTTCAGTGCTCGACCAACAACACGTTGATCGGGGTCGACCTCGGCGAGCGGCCTTATCTGAAGAAGGCAGCGGCCTCGCACGATATCGTCTTCAGCGATTTCCTGTTCGCCAAGGCGACCAATCGGCCGGCGGTGATCGCGGCCTATCCGGTCTCTGCCATCAGCAGCGATTCGCAGGCTTTTGTCCTGGCAAGCGTCGATCTCGACTGGCTGTCGAAAATGATGAGCAGTCTCGGCGGGCGACCCGGAATTTCGGCGGTGCTGGTGGACAGCGCCGGCACCGTGCTGGCGACGCCGCCGGACCAGGCTAGCATGATCGGTCGCTCGCTGGACAGCATCCCGCTGTTGTCGGCGATCGCGGAGACCGCGCTCAAATCCGATCAGGAGGAAGGATCGTTGTCCTTCACCGCCGCCGACGGATCGAGACGCGCCATCACCTTTGCGCGGATTGCCGACACCGGCTCGCGTCTGATCGCCAGCATCGACGAGGACAGGGTCACTTCGGCAATCAACCGCGATATACGCACCGCCTATCTGCAACTGCTTTTCGTCTGCCTGTTCGTGCTGCTTGGCGCACTGATTGCCGCCGAGAAGCTGATCATTGAGCCGATCAACATGCTCGCGACCATGGCGAAGCGTTTCGGCCAGGGCGACTGGACGGCGCGGCCCTTGCGCAACCATCTGCCGGCCGAATTTGTGCCGTTGGCGCGCGCCATCAACGGGATGGCGGCCCAACTGGGCCAGCGCGAACGCCAGCTGGTCGCCGCCAACGACCGGCTGACCGTGATCGCCTCGATCGACATGCTGTCGGGACTCGCCAACCGCCGCGGCTTCCAAAGCCGGCTCGATTTCGAATGGATGAAGGCGCAGCAATATCAGTGCGAATTGTGGCTGCTGATGATCGATGTCGATCATTTCAAGCTCTACAACGACACTTACGGCCATCCGGTGGGTGATGCCTGCCTGTCCAAGCTGGGCGAAACGCTGGCCGGGATCGCAACCAGAACGATCGGCTTCGCCGCGCGCTATGGCGGCGAGGAGTTCTGCCTGCTGCTGCCGAACCTTGATGCGGCACGGGCGCAGCAGATCGGCGAGATTGTGCAGTCCGCGGTCGCCGATCTGGCATTGCCGCACGCGACCTCAAATCACCAATATGTCACCGTCAGCATCGGCGTCGCTGGCACAAGGCCGAACGAAAGCCGGCATCCGAGCGATCTGATCGAAGCCGCCGACGCGGCGCTCTACGCCGCCAAGCACCGTGGCCGCAACAGCGTGGTTACGTACGGCCCTAAGGCAGACGATGGCGGCGACGTGCCGCTCGCCAGGCTGGCTTGATATCTCAACCGGCCTTGCGCTGGAGATCGAGCTCGCTCACGACCCGATTGCGGCCGGCTTTCTTGGCCAGATAGAGCGCGCGGTCACAGCGATCGATCAGATCCGCCATCGATTCGCCGTGCTGGAACTGTCCGACACCGATTGAAACCGTGATCTGAGGGAGAACCTCTCCGGTCGAGCGGCGGGTGAACTGGCAGTCCGAGATCGATCGGCGAATGCGGTCGGCAATCGCGCCGCAAGTCGCAAGATCCGCCCTGGGCAGAACGGCGATCAATTCCTCGCCGCCATATCGCGCCGGCAGATCATCCTCCCGCACAAGGTCACGCAACGCCTTGGCCACCAGTCGAAGCACCTGATCGCCGACGCCATGACCGAAATTGTCGTTGAATTTCTTGAAATGGTCGATGTCGATCAAGAGCACGCTGAGCGGCTCGTCCTTCTCCATCGCCGCGATCTGCGCCTGACGAAAGAATTCTTCGAGGGCGCGCCGATTTGGCAGGCCGGTGAGCGTGTCGGTTCGGGCACGCTCTTCCGACTTGTTGAGGGAGTCACGGATCGTATCGAGCTCGCGCGATTTCTCGGCGAAGTTCGCCTCGAGCTTGGCTGCGCGCGCCGTCGCTTTCACAAGCTCGCTCACCAGATTCTCGATCAGCACTTTGGGATCGACGCCACTATGCGTCTGCTCACGGACTTCGCCCAGCCCCTCGATGTGCTGCTGGTTGTCGGCGATCGCCGCGGTCAGATATTGCTTGGCCGAATCCATCACGCCGTGCAGCTGTTGCGAGACCTGGTGGACGACCGCAGCTTCGGTCGCCTGCGATCCGATATAGGCCGCGAACAGATCCTGGTTGGTCGCCTTGTCGAACTTGCGCTTGTTGCTGATCAGAATGTCGATCGTGCGCTTGAGGTCGGATGATGCGCCGAGCGAGTATTTGAACCAGAGATGATAGTTGTTCGGCGTCGCTGGCACGCGGTGCTTGGCCATGGTGGACATGGCTTTTTCCGCGACCGTCGTCGCGTACTCAAAATCGATCTCGTCGAACGTGGCACCGGTCACGATTGGAAATGATCCTGATCTGGCGGGATAAGCATCTCTTGACCACAATGTCCCATCGAAGTCTTAACCGTGCCTCAATCCGAAATCGGGGACGCCCGAGCCGGCGCCGAAAATGAAGCGGGGCCGTCTCAAATCGCCATCATATGCCCGGGCGCCGCGGTACAGCGGCACCGAAAACACGCGGAAAGAGCGCGTTCTCATCAAGCTCGGCGAAATATTGAGCCGAATTCGTCGCCCCCAGTCCGTATTTTTGCGGTGCCTCAAGCGACGCTTTTCTTCTGCGACGCTGCGCGTGGACCTCACTGCCGCCGCGCACAACTGCGGTGTCGGGTGAAAGCAAAGCAAATAGCTCTCCGCGCCTCTGGCGCAGATCGCCGAAGGCCACGCCCCATCACCCATCGGCAGCCAGCACCACTGCGGCCCGCCCGTTGGGCGCCTATTCAATCTCGCCATTGCTATATTTGGGTGACGTCAACCCGTTGACCCCACAGCCACTTTTGTGGCCTAGTCCGCGCCGTCCTTGAGACCGCGCGAATCCCGAAAAAAGTCCAGCGATTCCATGAACTCCGAACGCTATAACGCCCGCGAAGCCGAGCCGCGCTGGCAACACCGATGGGATAAGGAGGCAATCTTCGCCTCCAAGAACGACGATCCGCGGCCGAAATATTATGTCCTTGAGATGTTCCCATATCCCTCCGGGCGCATCCATATCGGCCATGTCCGGAACTACACGCTCGGCGATGTGCTGGCCCGCTACATGCGCGCCAAAGGCTTCAACGTGCTGCACCCGATGGGTTGGGACGCTTTCGGCCTGCCCGCGGAAAACGCCGCGATCGAGCGCAAGGTCGCCCCCAAGGCCTGGACCTACGACAACATTGCCGCGATGAAGAAGCAGCTCCGCTCGATCGGGCTCTCGCTCGACTGGAGCAGAGAATTCGCGACCTGCGATCCGGCTTATTACAAGCACCAGCAGAAGATGTTTCTGGACTTTCTGCGGGCGGGCCTGGTCGAGCGGGAAAAGCGCAAGGTGAACTGGGATCCGGTCGACATGACCGTGCTCGCCAATGAGCAGGTGATCGATGGCCGCGGCTGGCGCTCGGGCGCGGTCGTCGAGCAGCGCGAGATGAATCAGTGGGTGTTCAAGATCACCAGATATTCGCAGGAGCTGTTGGACGCGCTCGACACGCTGGATCGCTGGCCGGACAAGGTGCGGCTCATGCAGCGGAACTGGATCGGCCGCTCCGAGGGCCTCTTGGTGCGCTTTGCGCTCGATCCGGCGACGACGCCGGCCGGCGAGACCGAGCTGAAGATTTTCACCACCCGTCATGATACGCTGTTCGGCGCCAAGTTCATGGCGATCGCCGCCGACCATCCGCTGGCGATCGCAGCCGCCGCGAAAAACCCGAAGCTCGGCGAGTTCATTGCCGAGATCAAGCGCATCGGTACCGCGCAGGAAGTCATCGACACCGCCGAGAAGCAGGGTTTCGACAGCGGCATCCGGGCGATCCATCCGTTCGACCCGAACTGGAAACTGCCGGTCTATGTCGCCAATTTCGTGCTGATGGAATACGGCACCGGCGCGATCTTCGGCTGCCCGGCGCATGACCAGCGCGACCTCGACTTCGTCAATAAATATGGCCTCGGCAACACGCCCGTGGTGTGCCCGGAGGGGCAGGATCCGAAGACCTTCGTCATCACCGACACCGCGTATGACGGCGACGGCCGCATGATCAATTCGCGGTTCCTCAACGGCATGACCATCGAGCAGGCCAAGGAAGAGGTTGCAAAACGGCTGGAGAGCGAGCTGCGCGGCAATGAACCTGTCGCCCAGCGCCAGGTGAACTTCCGCCTGCGAGACTGGGGCATCTCGCGCCAGCGCTATTGGGGCTGCCCGATCCCGGTGATCCATTGTCCGAAATGCGACGTGGTGCCAGTGCCGGACAAGGAGCTGCCGGTCACATTGCCGGAGGACGCGACCTTCGACAGGCCGGGCAACGCGCTCGACCACCATCCGACCTGGAAGCACGTCACCTGTCCGAAGTGCGGCGCCAAGGCGCTGCGCGAAACCGACACGATGGACACCTTCGTCGATTCGTCCTGGTACTTCGCGCGCTTCACCGATCCCTGGAATGCGCTCGCGCCGACCACGCCTGATGTCGCGAACCGCATGATGCCGGTCGACCAATATATCGGCGGGGTGGAGCATGCGATTCTGCACCTGCTCTACAGCCGCTTCTTCACGCGGGCTATGAAGGCCACCGGCCACATCGCCATGGACGAGCCGTTCGCCGGCATGTTCACCCAGGGCATGGTCGTGCACGAAACCTATCAGAAAGCCGACGGCAGCTACGTCCAGCCGATCGAGGTCAAGGTCGAGACGGGTGCCAATGGACGGCGCGCAACGCTGCTGACAACGGGCGAGGACATCACCATCGGTCCGATCGAGAAGATGTCGAAGTCGAAGCGCAACACCGTCGACCCCGACGACATCATCGCGACCTATGGTGCCGACGTCGCGCGCTGGTTCATGCTGTCGGACTCGCCGCCCGATCGCGACGTGATCTGGAGCGACGAGCGGGTGCAGGGCGCCTCACGCTTCATCCAGCGGGTGTGGCGGCTGGTCAACGAGTCGGCCGAGATCGCCGGGACGGCGCCCTCAGCGCGACCGGCTTCCTTCGGCGCGGAGGCAACCGCCTTGCGCAAGGCGGCCCACGGCGCGCTCGACAAGGTTTCGAGCGGCATCGAACGGTTGCACTTCAACGTCTGCCTCGCCCATATCCGCGAATTCGCCAACGCATTGGCCGATGTGCTCGCGCGTCACGATCAGCCAATGGCCGATTCCGCGCCGGATCTCACACCCGATCTCAGCTGGGCGATCCGGGAGGCCGCGCTGATCCTGGTTCAATTGTTTGCGCCGATGATGCCGCATCTGGCCGAAGAATGCTGGCAGGTCCTAGGACGGGAAGGGCTGGTTTCAGAGGCGCCTTGGCCGCAAATCGAACGCGATTTGCTGGTTGAGGACCAGGTGACACTGGTGGTGCAGGTCAACGGCAAGAAGCGGGGTGATGTTACTGTGCCACGGGCCGCCGAAAATCCGGAAATAGAGGCTGCCGTTTTAGCGCTCGATGCGGTAAAGCTGGCGCTGGGCGGCAAGGCCGTCCGCAAGGTGATCGTAGTTCCCATGAGGATCGTGAATGTCGTTGGCTAGGCTCCGCATTGCCGCCCGGCTCTTGGCCGTGGCCGCCATGGCGGCCCTGACGGCTGGCTGCTTCCAGCCAATGTATGCCGAGCACAGCGACGGCACGCCCGCATTGCGCGAAAAGCTGTTGGGCGTAGAGGTTCCTCCCGTGGACAAGCCCAACGGATCGCCGGATGCACGGGTCGGGGTCGAGATCCGCAATGCGCTGATGTTCAAGCTCTACGGCAGCGCCACTGGCATGCCGCCGACTCATCGCCTGGTGCTGCGCTTCACCACCTCCCGTTCGTCGCTGCTCGTCGATGTCAACACCGGGCTGCCGACCAGCGAGAATCTCGGCATCGACGCGCAATTCAATCTGATCGAGATCGCGACCAACAAATCGGTCATGACCGGGACGACTTTCTCACGCGTGTCCTACGACATGCCGGGCTCGTATCAGCGCTTTGCCCGCGCACGCGCCTTCCGCGACGCGGAGGATCGCGCCGCTCAGGAAATCGCCGACCGTATCAATACCCGGCTGGCGTCATTCTTCACGGCGGGCACCTGACGCAGCTTATGGCTTCGGATCGTGAGCCGGGTTTTGGACCTGCTCGCGCTACCGTGCTGGCGCGAGCACGGCTGTCCCGGCACGAGCTTGCAAATTCAACCGGGTGATGATGGTCGCACTGCGTGGAAGAGACATCGACGCATTCCTGGCCCGGCCGGATTCCGGCCGTCCTATCGTCCTGCTTTATGGTCCGGACGCCGGCCTCGTGCGTGAGCGTGCCGACGCGCTGCTCGTCTCGGCGGTCGATGATCCCAACGATCCCTTTTCGCTGGTGAAGCTCGACGGCGACGAGCTCTCCGCCGAGCCATCTCGGCTGGTCGATGAGGCGCTGACAGTGCCGCTGTTCGGCGGCCGCCGCGCCATCCGCGTTCGCGCCGGCTCGCGCAATTTTGCCAGCGGCGTCGAGACGCTCGCCGACATGCCGCTTCAGGACTGCCGTATCGTGATCGAGGCCGGCGACCTCAGGCCGGAGTCGCCGCTGCGCAAGGCCTGTGAGCGCGCCAAGACGGCAGTCGCCATCGGCTGCTATCCTGACGGCGAGCGTGATCTGGCCAAACTGATCGACGGCGAGCTGCGGCTCGCCAACCTGCGAATGGCGGGCGACGCCCGGGCCGCGTTGATGACGCTCTTGGGTGGTGACCGCCAGGCCTCGCGCAACGAACTGCGCAAGCTGACGCTGTTCGCGCATGGCGAAGGTGAGGTGACACTCGACCATGTGATGGGCGTGGTCGCGGACGCCTCGGAGATGAAACTCGATCCAATCGTCGACGGCGGCTTTGCCGGAAGGCCCGAGTTGGTTGAGAGCGAATTTGCCAAGGCGATGGTCGCCGGCACCTATCCCGGCGTCATCATCCTGGCCGCCCAACGCCACGCGGCTTGGCTGCATAAGTCAGCGCTCGCGGTTGCCGAAGGTACGTCGGTCGCGTCGGTGCTCGAGGGCGGTTTTCCGCGACTGCACTTCTCGCGAAAGCCGATGGCCGAAACCGCGTTGCGCAATTTCACCGTGCCGCGACTAGCCGCCATCATCGAGCAGCTCGCGGCGGCGGCGCTCGACATGCGCAAGCAGCCCGCGCTCGCGGCCCCCATCGCGCTGCGGACACTGCTGTCGATCGCAGTCAACGCCAAGCGGCGAGGGTAGGGCAGACAGGTTCAGAGCGTTCGCCGAGCAGAGTGAATCGATTAGGGGTTCCTAAATCAGGGTCGTAGCAACCATTAAGTTGCGACGTCATTCCGGGGCGATGCGTTAGCATCGAATCCGGAATGACCGTGGATAAAAGGTAGAGCGTGCCGTTCAACCCTTCCTCCACGCTGCAACATGACCAGCGGATGGTTCAGCACGGTGTTTGAGCATGATCCTCGCGCAAACGCGTTCCGCCTTTATCGCGAGGGAAAGCCGCTACACACACATCGGGCCGTGCCCCGCCAATCCAAGTTCGGGGAAGGCTTTCGCCCGAAACGCTCTAACCGCTCTTCCCGAGTCGTCGCATGACCTCGTCGAGTTGCTCCAGGTTCCGGTAGTTGATCAACACCGTTCCGCCCGGATTGCGGTGGTTGACGCTGACGGTCAATCCGAGCGCGTCGCTGACCCGCTTCTCCAGTGCCACCGTGTCGGCGTCCTTGGCCTTGCCGCCAGGTGCCTTCTGCGGCTTGCGCACCGGAACGCCCTCGACATGCGCAAGCTCTTCTGTCTGGCGGACGTTGAGTCCTTGCTCGACGATGCGCTTGGCCGCGGCAAGCGGATCGGGCACGCCAATCAGCGCGCGGGCATGACCGGCCGAGATCTGGCCCTGGGAGATGAAGGCCTGGACCTCGGCGGGAAGCTTGGTCAGCCGCATCATGTTCGCGACATGGCTTCGGCTCTTGCCGACGATCTTCGCGATATCTTCCTGGCTGCGTTTGAACTCGCTCGCGAGCGCGTGATAGCCCTGCGCCTCTTCCATCGGGTTGAGGTCTTCGCGCTGGACGTTCTCGATGATCGCGAGTTCCAGGGCGTCGCTGTCGCTGACATCGAGGGGCACGATCGGCACCTCGTGCAGACCGGCGGCCTGCGACGCGCGCCAGCGGCGCTCGCCCGCAATGATCTCATAGCGGTCCTGCGCACCCTTCACCGGACGGACTACGATCGGCTGGATCACGCCGTGCTGCTTGATCGAGTCGGCAAGCTCGCCGAGCTCGGTTTCCGTGAACGCGCGGCGCGGGTTGCGCGGATTGGGCTTGAGGAACTCGATCGGCACCTTGCGTTGCGCGCGCGGCCGATCGACATGGGCAGCTTCGCCGCCGACGTCGCCGATCAGACTGGCGAGCCCCCGGCCCAGTCGCGAACGCATTTCCTCGGCCATCGCCAGCTCCCTTGGATTCACCCGCATACTCCTGCTTCCTGCCGTCGTTCCGGAGCAAGCGACCTGCGAGCCCGGAGCACGACGTCATCATGTGCCTTCAAGAATTCGAATCGATCCGCCGGAGCCGGATCGTCCGGAATGACGGGAGGAGCATCAGTGCGTGCGCAGCTCGCGCTCGCGCTGGATCACTTCGGTCGCCAGCTTCAGATAGGCTTCGCTGCCGACACATTTCAGATCGTAGACCAGCACCGGCTTGCCGTAGGACGGCGCCTCCGAGATGCGCACGTTGCGCGGGATCATCGTGTCGTAAACCTTGCTGCCCATGAACTGCCGGACGTCGGCGACGACCTGGTTCGAAAGGTTGTTGCGCGAGTCAAACATGGTCAGCACGATGCCGTGGATGGTCAGGTTGGGATTGAGGGTGGTACGAACCTGCTCCACCGTCTGCAGCAATTGCGACAGACCTTCGAGTGCGAAGAACTCACATTGCAGCGGCACCAGGATCGCGTCCGACGCAGCCATCGCGTTGACCGTGAGAAGGTTCAACGACGGCGGACAATCGATCAGCACATAGCTGTAGTCGGAGTCGGGCGAGACATTGGTGTTAAGCGCTGCGATCGCATCGCGCAGCCGGAACGCACGGCCGGGCGTCGATCCGAGCTCAAGCTCAAGTCCCGATAAATCCATGGTCGACGAGGCGATATGCAACCGCGGCACAGCGGTCGCGGCCACAGCCTCTCGCAAGGGGGCTTCACCGACCAGAACGTCGTAGGTCGAGCAGCTGCGGTTGCGGCGATCGATCCCGAGGCCTGTGGACGCATTGCCCTGCGGATCGAGATCGACGATCAGCACCCGCTCACCAATCGCGGCCAGCGCCGTGCCGAGATTGATTGCAGTCGTCGTCTTGCCGACGCCACCCTTCTGATTGGCGATCGCCAGAATACGCGGATGCCCGTCCGTCTGATGCGCTTTATCCTCTTGATAAATCTGATCAATTGCGGTCATTGCGCGACTGCCATGTGCTGACGCGGATTAGGTGCGCCGCTCGATACGATCGAGTTCGACGATCCAGCCTTGTCCGCTCGTGCGGCTGGAATGAAGATTCGGCCTGATACTCCAGTATTTAGTAGCTTCGGTCAATTCCGCCTCTATATCTTGACCCTTCAGAAACAGTGCTTTCGCACCCTTTCTCACCAATGGTTCCGCAAAGCCGATGAGCTGGTGTAGCGGAGCCAACGCGCGCGCGGTGACGCAATCGATGGGAGCTGCGACTCTGTCCACAATATCTTCGATGTCGCACAAATGCACAACACCCGGCGCACCCGTGACACGCAAAGCTTCGCGCAGAAAGGCCGCTTTCTTGGCGTTGCGCTCGACCAGATGCACCTTCGCGCCTGGCACATCGGCCAGCGCGCTTGCCAATACGACGCCGGGAAATCCGCCGCCACTGCCGAGATCGATCCAGATCTTGGCCTCCGGTGCCAGCGCCAGGAGCTGGAGGGAGTCGGCAATGTGCCGGGTCCAGAGATTGGGAAGAGTGGACGTTGCGACCAGATTGGTTTTGGACTGCCACTCGCAAAAGAGCGCGACATAGCTATCGAGACGAGCCTCTGTTTCACGTGAAACTGGGGTCAGCCCAAGCGCTGCGGCCTTGTCGGAAGACAGCGACGCGACGATGTTCAATTCACCTCGCTTGCTCATGAATATCTCGAAGCGTCGTCCTGCCCACACGTGCGTCTGGCCGAATGGATAGCGCAACCGCTGTTTCACGTGAAACGCCGAGCGCGCGATGGAATTGGACTTGACCTTGGCGCTCTCGATTTTCGGATCGCCCGAGAGGTGCTATTCCGGATCGTGCTCTACAGCCTTTTCCGTTCCGATTGAATCGGAACGGAGGCTCTAGTTTCTTGCTTTGACGCGTTTTCTTCACGCGAACCGGTACCCACTTCGCTCGAAAACGCTCTAAGCGGTCGCCTTCGAGATCTTGCGCCTAGCTTCCCGGCGGAGATACGCCGCCAGGATGCCGAGGGCCGCGGGTGTCATGCCGTCGAGGCGCCCCGCCTGACCGACCGTCAGAGGCCGAGCGGCGTTAAGCTTTCCACGCACCTCGTTGGATAGTCCAGGCACCAGGCTGTAGTCGATGTCGCCAAGGACCAGCGCTTCATCGCGCCGGAAGGCCTCAACGTCGGCCATCTGGCGCTTGAGGTACACATCGTACTTCGCATCAATTTCGAGATGGGTCGCGATGTCCTGATCTATTGCCGACAATTCCGGCCAGATCGACGTGACCTCGGTCCACCCGACCTCTGGATAGGCCAGCAGCTCGAAGGCCGAGCGGCGCTGGCCATCCCTGTTCAGCGCGAGCCCATGCTTCGCGGCCTCGTTCGGGGTCAGCATCAGCGACTTGGCCAGCGACTTGGCCGCCTCCAGCGCAGCCATTTTGCTCCGATGATGATGGGCGCGCGCGGGCCCGACACAGCCCAAATCGATACCCTTATCGGTCAGACGCTGATCGGCATTGTCCGCTCGCAGCGTTAGCCGATATTCGGCGCGTGAGGTAAACATGCGATAGGGCTCGGTGATGCCGCGGGTCACCAGATCGTCGATCATCACGCCGAGATAACCGTCGGCACGATCGAACACGATCGGCGCCGCGCCGCTGGCGGCAAGTGCCGCGTTAAGGCCGGCCACAATCCCTTGGGCCGCCGCCTCTTCATAGCCAGTCGTGCCGTTAATCTGACCGGCCAGGAAGAGCCGCGACAGCCGTTTGGTCTGCAAGGTCGGATCAAGCTCGCGCGGATCGACGTGGTCGTATTCGATCGCATAGCCAGGCCGGATCATGCTGACGCGCTCCAGACCGGGGATGGTCGGGAGGATCGCAAGCTGAACCTCTTCCGGCAGCGAGGTCGAGATGCCGTTCGGATAGACGGTGGTGTCGTCGAGCCCTTCCGGCTCCAGAAAGATCTGATGTCCATCGCGATCGCCGAAGCGGACGATCTTGTCCTCGATCGAAGGGCAATAGCGCGGGCCGGTGCTCTTGATCTGACCCGAATACATCGGCGAGCGATGGACATTGGCTCGGATCACCTGATGCGTTTCCGCTGTGGTGCGGGTGATGCCGCACTGGATCTGCGGCGTGGTGATGCGCTCGGTCATCACCGAAAACGGTTCGGGCGGATCATCTCCGGGCTGCATTTCGACCGAGGCCCAGTCGATCGTCGTGCCGTCAAGACGCGGCGGCGTGCCGGTCTTGAGCCGGCCAAGGACAAAGCCCGCGCGCTCAAACGATTTGGAAAGCCCCATCGCCGGCGCTTCGCCGACGCGGCCGGCCGGCCAATTATTCTCTCCGAGATGGATCAGCCCGCGCAGGAATGTGCCGGTCGTAATGACCACGGCCCCTGCCCGAAGCTCGCTACTGTCCGCCAGGCGAATGCCGATGACGCGACCGTCCGAAACGAGCAGCTCATCCGCCTCGCTCTCGATCACACTCAGATTGGCGGTCTCGCTGATGGCCTCCTGCATCGCCATGGCATAAAGCTTTCGGTCCGCTTGCGCACGAGGCCCTCGGACTGCCGGACCCTTGCGACGGTTAAGCACGCGAAACTGGATGCCACCGGCATCCGCTACGCGTCCCATCAATCCATCGAGCGCATCAACCTCGCGGACCAGATGTCCCTTGCCGAGCCCACCGATGGCGGGATTGCAGGACATCGCCCCGATAGTCGCAAAGCGGTGAGTTACGAGCGCGGTCGCCGCACCAAGCCGAGCAGATACCGCCGCGGCCTCGCAGCCAGCGTGGCCGCCGCCGATCACGACGACATCGAATATGTCTTGGAATGTGTCCTGGATGGTCTTCATCGGTGCCGACTTCTATCGCGAGATCGCAAACACCGAAAGGCGTTTCACGTGAAACGACCGCCTCGGAAGGCAGCCGGAACTATGGCTGTTTCACGTGAAACAGCTGGCCGCGGTTCTGGCGGCGTTTCACGTGAAACAGCCATTAACCATAAATCCTTCGTTAACCTTAAAACGACTTTCTCCGTGCGAAAGGCAGATCACTTCCCGATGCAGAAGTCCCGGAAGATCACATCGAGAATATCCTCGACATCGACGCGGCCAAGCAACCGGCCGAGCGAATAGGACGCCATCCGCAAATCCTCCGCGGCGAGCTCCTCACCGCACCCGATCATGTCCACGCTCCGCTGCAGCGAGTCCGCGGTCTCCTGCAGCAGCTTCCGTTGCCGTTCCCGGCTGATCAGGCCGCCCTCACCCGCACCAAAATAATCCCGCGCGAACGCGACCAGGGCCGAGACCAACTCGGCGATGCCGTCACCCCGCCGCGCGGAAATCCCGAACGCCTTCGATAAAGGCTGGCCCGATTTAAATCCGCCGGCTCCCCGCGCGTCGAGGTCGATCTTATTATGGACGAGCCAAACCGGCGTGCTTCCGTCGTACCCAACGGTCGGCGCCGCCGCATCGGCGAGCCACAACACGAGATCCGCGTCCGCCGCACGAGCCCGCGCGCGCCGCACCCCTTCCTGCTCGATGGGATCATCGGTCTCGCGAATGCCGGCGGTATCGATCACCGTCACGGGGTAGCCATCGAGATCGAGCTGCACTTCGATGACGTCGCGCGTGGTGCCGGCGTCCGGTGAAACGATCGCGACCTCGCGGCGTGCAAGCTGATTCATCAGCGTCGACTTGCCGACGTTCGGCGGACCTGCAATCGCGATCACGAGGCCATCGCGCATCCGCTCGCCTCTCCCTCTTGCGCCCAGCACATCCCGGATTTCGCCGAGCAGCGTCTTGATCCTGGACAGCGCTGGCGCGATCAACTCTGTCGGCACGTCGCCCTCATCCGAGAAATCAATCCCAGCCTCGATCAATGCGGAGGCCTCGATGATCTGTGCGCGCCAGTCTCGCGCTTTGTCACCGAGCAGACCTTTCAATTGCCGCAGCGCCTGTCGGCGTTGCCGATCAGTATCCGCGTGAATGAGGTCATCGAGACCTTCCGCCTCGGTCAGATCCAGCTTGCCATTCTCAAATGCGCGCCGCGTGAACTCGCCTGGCTCCGCGGGCCGAACACGCGCGACACCCGAGAGCGCCGCAAAGAGAGATACGAGCACCGCCCGCCCGCCGTGGACATGAAATTCGGCGACGTCCTCGCCAGTGGCGCTGGCCGGTCCTGGAAACCAGAGCACCACAGCATCGTCGATCGGTTGGCGCTGGGCATTGCGCAGCACCGCCCGAGTTGCGATCCGCGGTGGCGGAATCTTTCCGACGAGCTTTGTGAGGACGGTGCCGGCCTCGGGTCCTGACACACGCACGATCGCAATCGCACTTGGTAGCCTGCCGGACGACAGTGCAAAGATGGTCTGGTCTCGCGAGTGCATGGCCTATTAGGGCAGCCCGCACAGCAACGGCAATCCTATTTGCCGGATAGCCTTCATCGCCGCCGCGCCCCAGGAGCAGCCGTATGCTGCGATGCAACATTCCGCGGCAAGCGAGTGTCCCCCAACCTCCCACGAAAAAGGGCGCCCCCATTCGAGAGCGCCCTCCAGACTGGAGCCCGAAAGATCAGGTATTTCATCGACTCGAAGAACTCCCCGTTGTTCTTGGTGTTGCGCAGCTTGTCGAGCAGGAAGTCGATGCCGTCCATGGTCCCCATCGGATTGAGGATCCGGCGCAGCACATACATCTTCTTCAGCACCTGACCGTCGGTGATCAGTTCTTCCTTGCGGGTGCCGGACCGGGCAATGTCGATTGCAGGGAAAGTGCGCTTGTCGGCGACCTTGCGGTCGAGAATCAGCTCCGAGTTTCCGGTGCCTTTGAACTCTTCGAAGATCACTTCGTCCATGCGGCTGCCGGTATCGACCAGTGCGGTCGCGATGATGGTCAGCGAACCTCCTTCCTCGATATTGCGCGCGGCACCGAAGAAGCGCTTCGGCCGCTGCAGCGCGTTCGCGTCGACGCCGCCGGTCAGCACCTTGCCTGATGACGGCACGACCGTGTTGTAGGCACGACCAAGACGCGTGATCGAATCGAGAAGGATAACGACATCCCGGCCATGCTCGACAAGCCGCTTGGCCTTCTCGATCACCATCTCCGCGACCTGGACGTGACGCGCCGCTGGCTCGTCGAAGGTCGAGGACACCACTTCGCCCTTCACGGAGCGCTGCATGTCGGTCACCTCTTCCGGTCGCTCGTCGATCAAAAGGACGATCAGGTAGCACTCGGGATGATTTGCAGTGATCGAATGCGCGATGTTCTGCATCAATACGGTTTTGCCGACGCGCGGCGGTGCCACGATCAGTGCACGCTGCCCCTTGCCGATCGGAGCCACGATATCGATGACGCGAGCCGAAAGATCCTTCCGGGTTGAGTCTTCCAATTCGAGCCGAAGCCGCTCGTCGGGGAACAGGGGCGTTAGATTGTCGAAATTGACCTTGTGCTTGGACTTCTCGGGGTCCTCGAAATTAAGGGTGTTGACCTTGAGGAGCGCGAAATAGCGCTCACCCTCCTTCGGACTTCGGATGTGGCCTTCGATGGTGTCGCCGGTGCGAAGTCCGAAGCGGCGGATCTGCGACGGCGAGACATAGATGTCATCCGGTCCTGGCAGATAATTGGCGTCCGGCGATCGCAGGAAGCCAAAGCCGTCGGAGAGAACCTCGACAACGCCTTCGCCGACAATGTCTGTTTCCGCAATCGCAAGCTGCTTGAGAATGGCGAACATCAGCTCCTGCTTACGCATGGTGCTGGCGTTTTCCACCCCGTTCTCTTCGGCAAACGAGACGAGCTCCGCCGGAGTCTTGGACTTGAGGTCTTGGAGTTTGATTTCCCGCATTGGGGTGGTCCTGTGGAGTAGCATAAGGGAGAAACGATGCGAGGTGCTTTTGAGAAAAGCGGACTCGAAAAAGGAAGGTCCGCAGGTCAAAGCAAGGTCCGCGCCGATGAAGGCTTCAAACCTGATGCAGCGGCCGGTTTAATCCGGGTCGCAACGACATCCGCCTGCGTGGGGTGGGATATGTACAATATAGAAAATCGCCCGGCGTTTCGCAAGCCAAGCCGAGCGGCGACCTTGTCAAACCATCGGCTAAGAGAACGGCTTCACGATCACGAGGATGACAATCCCGATCATGAGCACCGTCGGCACTTCATTGATAATACGATAGAATTTCGGGCTGTGTGGATTGAGATCGACCGCGAAGGCCCGCACCCAACGGGAGAAAAAACCATGGAACGCGGAGAGGATCAGAACCAGCAGAAGCTTGGCGTGAAACCAGGGTGCCGAAAACCAGTGACCCGACCACGCAAGATAGAGCCCGGCGAGCCAGGTTACGATCATGGCAGGGTTAATGATCGCCTTCAGAAGCCGCCGTTCCATGACCTTGAAAGTCTCGGACTGTTTTGAGCCGATCTCGGCATCGCAGTGATAGACGAACAGCCGCGGCAGATAGAGCATGCCGGCCATCCACGAGATCACAGCGATCACGTGCAGCGCCTTGATCCACTCATACATCGGAACGTTCCACCCGCCTGTCGCCGTACGCCTCGATCAGCGACCGTCATTGCAAATCCGCCAGCAATCTCGCGAGCAGACATACCCACTGATAGGCCTCTTCCAAACCAAAAAATTTTTAACCTACGGTTTGTGTTTACTTGGCGGTGGATTGGACTCACGCAAAACCGTTCCGCAATTGCGCGGGAATTATTCACAGCCATCCAGATTTCCAGCGCCGTGCTCTGCTCCGATAGAATAGGCCATCGAAGTCAGTCGCTTGCTTGCGCCTCACGCCGGCTTATCCAGAGACAAGTCCACACAATCCCATTATCATGATCCAACCAGACCGGGCTTTTCCTTTTGCGAGGCATGTGAAGAAAAGGAGCGGTTATCCCCGGCCTGCCGAACGGTGCTCGTTTTCTCAGGCTTATCTCCACAGGATTCACAAAACACACAGGAAGCAACGTGCCGACGTCAGGTAACTATTTTCACCTTCATTTGGTTTCCGACTCGACCGGTGAAACCTTGATTACCGTGGCACGCGCGGTGGCTGCCCAATACGCCAACGTCACGGCGGTCGAGCACGTCTACCCGCTGGTGCGCAGCCAGAAACAGCTCGACCGTGTGCTGGATGAAATCGAGGAGGCGCCCGGCATCGTGCTCTTTACCCTCCTGGAAAAGGACCTGGTGCTTCGGCTGGAAAGCAAGTGCAAGGAGATCAACATCCCAAGCCTGTCGATCATTGGTCCGGTGATGCAATTATTCGAGGCTTATCTGGGCGCGGCGACCGCGGGACGCGTTGGTGCCCAGCACGTCCTGAATGCCGAATATTTCAAGCGTATCGATGCGCTGAATTACACGATGATGCATGACGACGGTCAGCACGTCGAAGGTCTCGAGGAGGCCGACGTTGTCCTTGTCGGGGTGTCGCGGACGTCGAAGACACCGACATCGATCTATCTTGCCAACCGCGGCATCCGCACCGCCAATGTTCCGTTGGTGCCGGGCATCCCGCTGCCGCATCAGCTTGAGAATCTGAAGAAACCGCTCGTGGTCAGTCTGCACGCCACGCCCGAGCGGCTGATTCAAGTCCGGCAGAACCGGCTGTTGAGCATGGGGACGGGTCCGAGCAACAGCGGAGAGGACTATATCGATCGTCAGGCGGTCACGGATGAAGTTGCCTATGCGCGGCGGCTCTGCGCAAGGTTCAATTGGGCACAGCTTGACGTGACGCGGCGATCGATCGAGGAAACGGCCGCCGCCGTTTTGAAGCTCTACACCGACCGCCAGCGGCAGCGGTTCTCGGAATGACATGTTGGCGATGACGCTCTGGCGTGGACCGAACACGTTGATCCTTGCGTCGCAAAGCAGGGCGCGGCAGGCCCTGCTTGCCGGTGCCGGCCTGGCATTCGAGGCAATCGCCGCCGACATCGACGAGCGGGCTGTTCAGCAGGCATCGAGGCTCTCCGCACCTGGCGAGATCGCGCTTCTGCTGGCGCGCGAGAAAGCGCGCCTTGTGTCACTGCAACGGGTCGGACAATTTGTCATCGGCGCCGACCAGACGCTGGCGCTGGGGGATCGCCTTTTCACCAAACCGGAAGACCGTGCCCAGGCGCTGGACCAGTTGCGGGTGCTCGCCGGACAGCGTCATGAGCTTCATTCAGGTATTGCGGTTGCACAGGACGGAGCGATCGTCTTTGACCATGTCGCCATCGCTGGAATGACCATGCGGCCGATGAGCGAAGCCGAGCTTGCCGCCTATGTGGAGGCGGCAGGAGACCGCGTCGTCACGTCGAGCGTCGGTGCCTATCAGCTGGAAGGGCTGGGGGTGCATCTGTTCGAGCGGATCGAAGGCGATCACTTTACCATTCTTGGCCTGCCGCTTTTGCCGCTGCTCGGCTTCCTGCGAAGCCGGCATTTGCTGGGACTCTAAAGCCGCATACAGGACAAACGAACGGCGATAGATCAATGATCGTGTTGGGGCTGACCGGATCGATCGGGATGGGGAAATCGACCACCGCGAAATTGTTCGCGGAGGCCGGCGTTCCCGTCTATGACGCGGACGCGACCGTTCACAAGGTCTATGAAGGCGAGGCGGCGCCGGCCATCGAGGCAGCCTTTCCCGGCACGACGGTGAACGGCAAGGTCGATCGTGCCCGGTTGTCCGCCAAGGTGGTGCACGATCCCGCAGCCATACAGCAACTCGAGCAGATCGTGCATCCGATGCTGCGCGCCTATCACCAGAAATTCCTCGACGACGCCGAGCGTTCTGGCGCACCGGTCGCGGTCGTCGACGTGCCCCTGCTGTTTGAGACCGGTGGCGAGAAACGCGTCGATGCGGTGGTCGTGGTTACGACCTCGCCTGAAAATCAGCGCGAACGGATTCTGGCACGGGGGACAATGACCAGCGAGGCGCTCGATGCCATTCTCGCGCGGCAGTTGCCGGATGCTGAAAAGCGCAAGCGCGCGGATTTTATCGTGGATACGTCCCATGGACTGGATCCGGTCCGCGAACGCATCCGGGACATTCTGGCCAAGGCCGCTAAGATGCAACGGCGGCGGCCGTGATTCGCCGCTGCTTCCGGACCGATAGCAAAACCGATAGCCATGCGTGAAATCGTACTCGACACCGAAACCACCGGCCTCGACCCGCTCCGAGGGGACCGGCTGGTCGAGATCGGCTGTGTCGAAATCTTCAACCGCATGCCGACCGGGCAGAGCTTTCATCGTTACTTCAATCCCGAGCGCGACATGCCGGCGGAAGCCTTTGCCGTGCATGGTCTCTCAACCGAGTTCCTCGCCGACAAGCCGTTCTTCGCAGAAGAGGTCGACGAATTTCTCGCTTTCATCGGCGACTCGCCGCTCGTGATACATAACGCGTCCTTCGACATCAGCTTCATCAATGCCGAGCTCGACCGCATCAAGCGGTCGCCGATCCCGCGGGAGCGGCTGGTCGACACGCTGCTGCTCGCCCGACGCAAGCATCCGGGCGTGTCGAACCGGCTGGATGATCTCTGCTCGCGCTATGCGATCGACAATTCTCGTCGCACCAAGCATGGTGCGTTGCTCGACGCCGAGCTTCTGGCCGAGGTCTATGTCGACCTGATCGGCGCGCGGCAGTCGCAATTGATCCTGGCGTCGGAGAGGCGGGAGATCCGCATCGGGATGTCCGGCGAAATGCCGCGGCGGCAGCGTCCTATTCCGCTTGTGCCACGGGTGACTGACGCTGATCGCGAGGCACATCGTGCCTTTGTCGCTACGCTCGGCGACAAGCCGATCTGGAACGATTTCCTCGGTGCCGCCTAGCGCGCGATGGGATTGGCTTTGATCGCCATCGCATTCTGGCTCTTTGTCTGAGCATGATCCCTCGGGTCAAGCCCGAGGGCATGCTTTTCGGAAAACCGGTTTCCACCCTGCATCGCGTGCGGGGCATGCTTTTCCGGATCATGCTCTAGCTAGCCCTTCGCATAACCTCCGCACAAACGCGTTCCGCGTTTGTCAGGCTCAAGGGAAAACCGCTGCCCACCCACCGGGTCATGGCCGGAGGGCATCCTTTCACGGATCATGCTCTAACTCGGCTTGACCTGAGCCGTCTGCGGTGCGGCGGACTGCCGCTCCATGTTCTGCCGATAGAGACCGACGAAGTCGACGGGATCCAGCATCAAAGGCGGGAATCCGCCGTCACGCACGGAGGTCGCGATAATCTCGCGCGCGAATGGGAACAACAGCCGCGGGCATTCGATCATCACCAGCGGATGCAGATTCTCTTGCGGCACGTTCACGATCCGAAATACGCCGGCATAAACGAGCTCGAAGCTGAACAACACCTTGCCGGCATTCTCGGCCTTGCCCTCGATCGAGAGCGCCACCTCGTATTCGCTCTCGGCAATATTGTTGGCGCCGACATTGATCTGAATATTGATCTGCGGCGGCTGAGATTGCGGCGCGAGCGACGCTGGCGCGTTCGGATTCTCGAACGAGAGGTCTTTGGTGTATTGCGCCAGCACGTTCAACTGGGGCGGGGCGCCCGCCTCGGGAGGGGTGCCATTGCCGTTAGTCATGAGAAATCACTCCTGGCGCGAAAAGGCGACTGTCGGGCGAGTGGCTAACATAGCCCTGCCTCGTTCCACAAGGACGACTGCGACTTCCGGTCGCTCGTCCTCACGGACGCGCCGGTCTGGCAGCGAAAGTTGAAGCCGTTGCCGGCTGCGGACCCCGTTAAGGGCGTCTTAAACAATTGAAGAAGCGCGATTTCCAGGCAGGAACGGATTTCCCCTGGCGCGCAAAACGCGCTACAATTCAAAGTGCCCGGGTGCCATTGGCCTGGCAACATTTCGTGCCTACATCCTCCAGACCTATCCAATGATGTAGTGTCTAGCCGTTCCCCGGAGTGGGAACGTTCTACCGCCGGACCCGTTGCCGGCTGAGACCAGAAAGCGAAACGACGTGGACATTTATACCATCATCTTCCTGGCGCTGGCGGTTTTCATTTTCCTGCGCTTGCGCAATGTGCTCGGACAGCGGACCGGCAGCGAACGTCCGCCATTCGATCGCGCGGCACGCAATGCTGTGCAGGGAGCCCCCGAAAGCAACATTGTGTCCATGCCGGGTAAGGTGCTGGATCAGGCACCGCTGGCGCCGACTGCAGAGATTGTGCCCCCGTCCGACCGCTGGAAGGGACTTGCCGAGCCGGGCTCCGCTCTGGGCCAAGGCCTGGACGCCATTGCGGCGCAGGACTCCTCCTTCGACCCCCGGCATTTCCTGAGCGGCGCGCGCAGCGCCTATGAAATGATCGTGCTGGCCTTCGCCAATGGCGACCGGCGCGCGCTGCGTGACCTGCTGTCATCCGAGGTTTATGAAAGTTTCGAGGCGGTCATCAAAGACCGGGAGAGGCATGAGCAAAAAACCGAGACGCGCTTCGTTTCGATCGACAAGGCCGAGCTGGTCGCCGCCGAGCAGCGCGACCGCACGGCGCAGCTCACCGTTCGTTTTGTGTCGCAGATGATCTCCGTCACCCGCGACAAGACCGGCACGATCGTTGATGGCAATCCGGACAAGGTCGCTGACATAACCGATGTCTGGACATTCGCTCGCGACACAACCTCACGTGATCCGAATTGGAAGTTGGTTGGTACGGGAAGCGCGCATTGATGTCGGTGGTCTGAAGCGATGCCTCGCGGTGCTGTATGTTGCCGCGGCAACGCAGACGCTCGTGCCATTTGTCGCGCTCGCCGCGCACCGGCACTATTCGCGTCCCTCCGCTATGCAACCGCCGAGATCGATCCCGTATCCGCGCCTTGAGTTGCCGGTGCAGATCAATGGCAGCCAGTACATTCCACTTTCGTGGTCCGATATACCAGGCTGGTACGAGGACGATCAGCTCGCAGCCTACCGGACCTTCCGCGCGAGCTGCCGGCCGATCGCAGCACAGCATGACCTCCCGTCTGATCCCAAGGCGCTGGGCATTTCGCTTCGCGATCCCTGTCGCGCGGCGCGGGCCGTCGAGATTTCCGATGGCGCGCGGGCGCGCAGCTTTTTCGAAACCTATTTCACGCCTGTGAGGATCTCGCGGCTCGGAGAGGGCGACGGCTTCGTCACCGGTTATTATGAACCCGTGCTCGAGGGATCGCGCGCCCAGACAGACGTTTATAATGTGCCGGTCTACCGCCGCCCGTCCAACCTGTTCGTCAAGGGTTACAAGCAAGATGCGCCAGACCTGCCCAACAAGGGCCAGGTGTTCCGCAAGATCGGGCGGCGCAAGCTCGTGCCATATTATGACCGCGGCGAAATCGAGGACGGTGCGATCGCTGGTCGCGGTCTCGAAATCTGCTGGCTGAAGGACTCAACCGATCTTCTGTTCGCGCAGATCCAAGGCTCGGCCCGAATTCGCCTCGGGGAGGGTTCCACGGTCCGTATCAATTACGACGCGCACAATGGTTACCCCTATACAGCGGTCGGACGCATTCTGATCGAGCGCGGCATCATCCCGAAAGAGCAAATGTCGATGCACAAGATCAGGGAGTGGATGGAACAGAACCCCGATGGGGCAAAGGAGTTGCGTCGGCAAAACCGTTCCTACATCTTTTTCCGTGAAGTGAACCTCTCCGACAAGGACGAAGCGGTCGGCGCCCAGGGTGTGCCGCTGACGCCCGGCCGCTCAATCGCGGTCGACAAGTCGCTGCATGTCTACGGCACGCCGTTCTTCATTGAAGGTGAGCTGCCGATCGAATCGGAGCAATCGAAAACGCCGTTTCATCGCCTGATGATCGCGCAGGACACGGGGTCCGCGATCACCGGTCCGGCGCGCGCGGACCTCTATTTCGGCGCCGGCGCGGATGCGGGGAAAGTGTCGGGCCGCCTCAAGCACAATATGCGCTTTGTGATGCTGGTGCCGAAGAGCCTCGATCCGGTCGCGCATGGCCGGAAGCTGCCGGTGCCTGATCCACGGCCCTCCGAGCGGATCGCAAAGTTGTTTCCGCAGACCGAACCGGCGAAGAGCCAGCCAAGGGATCAGAAGACTGCTGCGCTACCGGCGGCGCCGACGACGACCGGACAGGCTCCGGCTGTCGCCCCGAGCGTCGCGACCGCAATTCCCTTGCCCGAGCCGCGGCCGAAGATCGAACCGGTTGTTCGCGATATGCGCCGCTCGCGCGACACCCGGCAACATCGCCGCGATCAATGAAGCGTCCGGGTTCATTCCCGCCCTTGCCGGATATGCCTGCGCAGCCGCACCGCAAACGCAGCCTCAGCGAAGAAGAGCGCGCGCTTTGGGACAGCGTGGCACGACAGGTCAAGCCGCTGCGGAAAAAGCCGCACCCCACAAAACTGCCTGGGCTCGCGCCGGCATCGCAACCGGCCGTCATCTCGAAATCGACTTCGTCGCCAAGGCCAGTGCAAAGGCCAGCGCAAAGGCCGGTGTCGACCGGCCATGCGCCAAAGCCGAGTAAACCGGCCATGCCGCCGCTCGCGCCCATTGGACGCCGCGAGCGTGCACGGCTTTCACGCGGACGAGACGAGATCGACGCCCGGCTCGATCTCCACGGCATGACTCAAGTTCGTGCCCATCACGCCCTGCTCGCATTCCTGCAGCACGCCCACCGAGACGGCCTGACCTTCGTCCTTGTCATCACCGGCAAGGGCAAGGTAGGCGGCGCCGAATCCGAACGCGGCGTCCTGCGCCGTCAGGTGCCGCAATGGCTGAGCCTGCCGGAGTTCCGCGCGCTTGTGGTCGGCTTCGAGGAAGCGCATATCGGCCATGGCGGGGAGGGCGCACTTTATTTGCGGATCAGGCGCGCGAAGTTTTGAATTTTGTGTTTCACGTGCTTTCATGACGGGCAATACTGCGCTTTCTTAAAACGGCCTCACGATTCCGACGCGCGGGATCAGCGTGACGATCCAACCGAAGATCGCAGTCTTCCGATCACCGGCCGAGATGGGCGGTACGGGCAGTGCCGCGGGCAGCGACTTGACCGCATGCAGGATCAGGAACATGCAGACCGCCCAGTTCGAAATCCATCTGGAGTAATCGAACACGATCAAGAAGATCACGAGATAGCCGAGGCTGACACCGACCAAGCCGGCAACGACCAGGCGCCGGTGCCAGTCCTGTGCCAGCGCGCGGATCGTTTCCGCGAAATATCGCCACAGGGGCATGTGCAGCCAGATCAGAAGCGCAAATACCGGGACGCCCAAGAGGTTCGAGGGCATGCGGGCCCAGGTATCGGACACCTCCTTCGACAAGGGCTGATACCAGATGTAGCTGAAGCTCAGGAGAGACACGCGCGTGGGGTCGGCCATCCGGCTCTGCAGGTAGGGCACAAACTCTGTCTCGGATACCGGCATCGTCCCAAAGAATTGCGCGGCGACAAACAGCGTGCCGAGACCTGATGCTGCCAGCAAGCCGACGGCAACATTGGTCCGGTTCACGCCCGCAACCAGATAGTGCCTGATGATCACGATCATCCCGATGGTCGGCACATACATCAGAAGATGGATGTGATGGATCAGAATGAGGATGATCGAAAACGCTGCCGCGAGCAGCACGAAGGTAATCGAGCGCGCCGGCAGCAGCAGGAGAGAGATCGCAGCGATGCAGCCATAGATGTCGAAATGCCCGAGCGAGTGCATGAAATTCTTCAGGAAGAATGGTGAGCCCGCCATGAATGTGAAGAGCGGCAGGTGCTTCTCGTCAAAACCAAAAGTCTTCCGGAACGACAGAATGAAAAGGCCGAGTGTGGTGAGCCAGACAGTGCCCGCGATGGCGAACACCAGCCACACCGGTATCTGGGCCGTGAACAGCGCCACCGTCGCGCCGATCAGCGCGCGCTTGATGAAGCCGAAATGATAGTCGACCAGCAGATGAATGTAGGGGACGTAGGGCGGTAGCGCGATCTTGTGCAGGAAAACACCGATCATGACAGCGACGTTGACGGCAAGCATCAGCCGCCAACGATTTTCCAAGCCGCCTCGATTCATTCGGCGCGCGGGAACATAGCGCAGCAGCCCTCACTCTGTTCGTCGTCCCGGTCAAGCGAACACTCGCGCACGCGAGCCGGGATCCATGACCACCGATGTTGATGTTGCACCAAGGCTGGGGCCGCTCTCTCGTCCACAATCGACGCTCGTGGTCAGGGGTCACCGCTTTCGCGAGGACAACAATCTTCACGACGGTATCACAGAATGAACCGGCTGAGATCGGCGTTCTTGGCGAGATCGCCGACATTCTTATTGACATAGTCGGCGTCGACCTGAACGGTCTCGCCGTTGCGGTCCGGTGCGGTGAACGAGATCTCGTCCAGTACCCGCTCCATCACGGTCTGCAAGCGCCGCGCACCGATATTTTCCACGGTGGAGTTGACGGCGACGGCTATGTCTGCGAGCGCGTCGATCGCGCTGTCGGTGATATCCAGCGTTACGCCCTCGGTCCGCATCAGCGCGACATATTGCTTGATCAGCGAGGTCTCCGGCTCGGTCAGGATGCGGCGCATGTCGTCGCGGCTCAGGGGCTGCAGCTCGACGCGAATCGGCAAACGCCCCTGCAATTCCGGCAGGAGATCGGAGGGCTTGGCGATGTGGAAGGCGCCCGAGGCGATGAACAGGATGTGGTCGGTCTTCACTACGCCGTGCTTGGTCGAAACCGTGGTTCCTTCGATCAGCGGCAAGAGGTCGCGCTGCACGCCCTCGCGCGAAACATCGCCACCGAGGCGGTTTTCGCGGACGCAGATCTTGTCGATCTCATCGAGAAACACGATGCCATTGTTCTCGACCGCGCTGATCGCCTCCTGAATGAGCTGGTCATTGTCCAACAGCTTATCGGATTCCTCGTTCACAAGGATCTCATGCGACCCCTCCACCGTCAGCCGCCGCGTCTTGGTCCGGCCGCCGCCGAGTTTGCCGAAAATGTCGCCGATCGAGATCGCGCCCATCTGTGCGCCCGGCATGCCCGGGATCTCGAACATCGGGAAACCGCCGCCCGACGATTGCGTCTCGATCTCGATCTCCTTGTCGTTGAGTTCGCCGTTGCGCAGCTTCTTGCGAAACGAATCCCGCGTCGCGGCGCTCGAATTGGGTCCGACCAAGGCGTCCAGCACGCGTTCCTCGGCAGCAAGCTGTGCGCGTGCCTGGACGTCCTTGCGCTTGCGTTCGCGCACCTGGATGATCGCGACTTCAACGAGATCGCGAATGATCTGTTCGACGTCGCGGCCGACATAGCCGACCTCGGTGAATTTGGTGGCCTCGACCTTGAGGAAGGGCGCACCCGCGAGCTTTGCCAGCCGCCGTGCGATCTCTGTCTTGCCGACGCCGGTCGGGCCGATCATCAGGATGTTTTTCGGCAAAACCTCCTCGCGCAGGCCACCGTCAAGCTGCAGCCGCCGCCAGCGGTTGCGGAGCGCGATCGACACCGCGCGCTTAGCGTCGGCTTGGCCGACGATGAAACGGTCGAGTTCGGATACGATTTCACGGGGGGAGAAGTCTGTCATGAGACCTAGCTAAGACCGGATTGGGATCGGGACAAGTTACATCGATTGCGGACCATCAGCAGCGCTGGGCCGTCGGGGGTGTCAACCACGCGATCCCGTTCGAATCCGGCTTTCTCATAAGCGCGCACCGCGCGACGGTTTTCCGGATCGGGATCGGTCACAACGCGCGGCGTGCCTGACAGGAGGAGTTCGTCGACAAAGCGGCGGATGAAATGCGACCCATGGCCGCGCCCGATCATCTCGGGCTCACCGATGAACTGGTCGATGCCGCGCGTGCCGGGCGGTTGTGATCCAAAGCCCTGGTTCCAGGTCGAAAGCGCGTAGCATTGTATGTAGGCGAACGGCCGGCCATTGATCGAGACAATGAATTGGTCCATATCGGGGTGATCGAGATCGCCACTCACCAGCTCGTATTGCTCGTCCGCCTCGCCCCACCAGCGCAGGACTTCCGGCGTTCGAAGCCAGTTCAAGATCATGGGAAGGTCGGCGACGGACATCGCGCGCAATGCATAATTCGGCGCCATATTCCTTGCCATTTCTTTTCCATGCGGTCAGCCGGCCTGCAAGGTCTCGATAGTCAGGTTGCGGTTGGTAAAGACGCAGATGTCGGCGGCGATATCGAGCGCGCGGCGCACGATCGTTTCGGCGTCCTTGTCTGAATCGAGCAGCGCGCGGGCCGCAGCGAGGGCGTAGTTGCCGCCGGAGCCGATCGCCATCACGCCGGCCTCGGGCTCCAGCACATCGCCGGTGCCGGTCAGGACCAGCGAAACATCCTTGTCGGCGACGATCATCATCGCTTCGAGGCGTCTCAGATAGCGGTCTGTCCGCCAGTCTTTCGCCAGCTCGACCGCAGCGCGGGTCAATTGTCCCGGATATTGCTCGAGCTTGCTCTCAAGCCGTTCGAAGAGCGTAAAGGCATCGGCGGTCGCGCCGGCGAAGCCGCCGATCACGTCGCCTTTGCCGAGCTTGCGGACCTTCTTGGCGTTGGCCTTGATCACGGTCTGGCCGATGGAGACCTGACCGTCGCCGCCGACCACGACCTTGCCGCCCTTCCTGACCGTTAAAATAGTGGTGCCGTGCCAGACCGGCGTCTCGTTTGGGGATGCTTGCATCTGGGTACCTCGCGCCCGCTGATTTAGGAACTCGGGAGCAAGGTTACAATCGGCCGCCGTTTGGAATGACTTCGGTGACGATAGGCGGAAGTTCAGCCCGGACCCGAGCATACTGCAGTAGCGAAGGCTGTGCCGGCCTGATAAAAGGGCGCGTTTTCAGCGCATGATCCGGAAAAAGAGCCCCGGACCTGAAGGGCAGGTCCGCCGCGATTTTTCCAGGCAAGATCATGTTCGGGCAAAACAAGGACCCAAGATACGGATCCAAGACAGGGATCCAGACCGAGGACTCAAGGCCTATTCGCATGCGCACGGCAAGTCTCAAGCGCAAGACCAAGGAAACCGACATCGAGGTCACAGTGAATCTCGACGGGTCGGGCGTCGCCAATGTCGCAACCGGCATCGGCTTCTTCGATCACATGCTGGATCTGCTGGCGCGCCATTCGCGCATCGACATCACGGTGAAGGCCGAAGGCGATCTCCACGTCGACCACCATCATACGACCGAGGATGTCGGCATTGCGCTCGGCCAGGCCGTCAAGCAGGCGCTCGGCAACATGGCCGGCATCACCCGTTATGCCTCGCTCCCCATGCCGATGGACGAGACGCTGTCGCGCGTCGTGATCGACATTTCCGGGCGGCCGGTGCTGGTCTTCAATGTGGCGTTTCCGCGCGACAAGGTCGGGGAGTTCGACACCGAGCTGGTGCGCGAATGGTTCAACGCCTTCGCGATGAATGCCGGCGTGACGCTGCATGTCGAAACGCTCTATGGCGAAAACAGCCATCATATCGCCGAATCCTGTTTCAAGGGTCTCGCCCGAGCGCTACGGGCGGCGGTCGCGATCGATCCGCGTGCTGCCGGCGAAGTGCCGTCCACCAAAGGTCAGCTTGGCGGCTGACCGTTCAATTCAAGCCGGAGCATCCGATGCCGGTCTTTACGGTTCATGGTCCCACCGAGAACGGGGCTGATATTCGCCTCCCCGACAAATTCGTGTTCGTTCGCGACGGGTTTCACTTCTGGGCGTTGGTCTTTGGCCCGCTCTGGCTGCTCTGGAAGCGGCTCTGGCTGGCTACGATCGGCTGGATCGTCTTAACCGCAGCCCTTCACTTCAGCTTGACCGGCCTCGGCGCCGGTCGGCTGGCGATCCTGTCCGCCGACCTGTTGGTCGCGCTGTTGTTGGGGTTGGAGGCTTCGAGCGTGCAGCGCTGGACGCTGTCATGGGGCAAGTGGCGCCAGCTCGATATCGTCGTGGCCGATGACGAGGAGGCGGCCGAACGGCGCTTTTTCGAGCGCTGGACCGGCGGATCGCGCGGGTCGAGCTATGATCCTCTGACGGTCGATCGCGGCGGGCCGCCACCCACACGGAATATTCCAGGCCAGCCGTTTTCGAAACCGCCGCCGCCGTTGCCGCAAGGCGGCATCATTGGCTTGTTTCCAGAGCCGAGAGCGCCGCGATGACCGTCGCCATCATCGATTACGGCTCGGGCAATCTGCACTCGGCGGCAAAGGCGTTCGAGCGCGCCGCGCGGAGTGCGGAAGAGCCGCAGCGGATCACGGTCACGCGTGACCCGGACGCGGTCTATCAGGCAGATCGGATCGTGCTGCCGGGGGTCGGAGCGTTCGCCGATTGCCGGCGCGGGCTGGATGCGCTCGACGGCATGATCGACGCCCTGACGGAAGCGGTGCGCAACAAGGCGCGGCCATTCTTCGGCATCTGCGTCGGCATGCAGTTGATGGCGACCCGCGGCAAGGAGCATGTCACGACTGACGGCTTCAACTGGATCGAGGGCGACGTCGAGAAGATCGCACCGCGAGACGAGAACCTGAAGATCCCGCATATGGGCTGGAACACCCTCGACCTGGCCCGCGAGCATCCGGTGCTGGAGAGGCTGCCGCTAGGACCGAAGGGCCGGCATGCTTATTTCGTGCATTCCTATCACCTCAAGGCCGCGAATGAGGCCGATGTGTTGGCGCGCGCCGATTATGGAGGGCCCGTCACCGCGATCGTCGGCAAGGACACCGCGATTGGCACCCAGTTCCACCCCGAGAAGAGCCAGCGCTTCGGACTGGCGCTGATCTCGAACTTTCTGAAGTGGAAGCCGTGATCCTCTTCCCCGCGATTGACCTGAAGAACGGCCAATGCGTGCGGCTCGAACAGGGCGACATGGCACGTGCCACGGTCTTCAACCTCGATCCCGCCGCGCAGGCCAGGACGTTCGCGGCTCAGGGTTTTGAATATCTCCACGTGGTCGATCTCGACGGCGCCTTTGCCGGCCAGCCCATGAACGCGCAGGCGGTCGAGGCCATGCTCGCGGCGGTGACGATGCCCATCCAGCTCGGCGGTGGTATCCGTGATCTCGAAACGATCGAAGCCTGGCTCGCCAAGGGTGTGGCGCGGGTGATCATCGGCACGGCCGCCGTGCGCGATCCCGATCTGGTGAGGGGCGCGGCAAAAACTTTCTCGGGCCGCGTCGCGGTCGGCCTTGACGCCCGCGACGGCAAGGTCGCGGTCCATGGCTGGGCGGAGACGTCGCAGGTAACCGCGCTCGAGATCGCGCAACGCTTCGAGGACGCCGGCGTGGCCGCGATCATCTTCACCGATATCACGCGCGACGGCCTGCTCAAGGGTCTCAATCTTGAGGCAACACTGGCCTTGGCCGATCGCATCTCGATTCCGGTGATTGCTTCCGGCGGTCTGGCCTCGATCGAGGACGTGAGGGCCATGCTGGCGCCACGCGCAAAGAAGCTGGCCGGCGCGATCGCGGGCCGCGCGTTGTATGACGGCCGGCTCGACCCGGCCGCGGCGCTGGCGCTGATCCGCGACGTCGCTTAGGAGATTTCCATGTTCAAGGTTCGCGTGATCCCCTGCCTCGATGTCAAGGACGGGCGGGTCGTGAAAGGGGTCAACTTCGTCGATCTGCGCGACGCCGGCGATCCCGTTGAGGCGGCGGTTGCCTATGACGCGGCCGGCGCCGACGAGCTCTGCTTTCTCGACATTACCGCGACCCATGAAAATCGCGGCATCATCCTGGACGTGGTCCGGCGCACGGCCGAGGCTTGCTTCATGCCGCTGACCGTAGGTGGCGGCGTGCGGACCATCGACGACATCCGCACCCTGCTTCGCTCCGGCGCCGATAAGGTCTCGATCAACTCGGCTGCGGTCGCCCGGCGCGAGTTCGTCAAGGAAGCGGCCGAGAAGTTCGGCGAGCAATGCATCGTGGTCGCGATCGACGCCAAGCGGGTGAAGCGCTCGGGCGGTTCGGACCGCTGGGAAATCTTCACCCATGGCGGGCGCAAGTCGACGGGCATCGATGCCCTGGACTATGCGCAGGAGGTGGTTTCGCTCGGCGCGGGCGAAATCCTTCTGACCTCGATGGACCGCGACGGCACGCGCCAGGGTTTTGATCTGCCGCTCACCCGGGCGATTGCCGATAGTATCCCAGTGCCGGTCATCGCCTCCGGCGGCGTCGGCGATCTCGACCATTTGGTCGAGGGTATTCGCGAGGGACATGCGACCGCGGTGCTGGCAGCCTCGATCTTCCATTTCGGAGAATTTACCATCCGCCAAGCCAAGGATCACATGGCGCGCGCCGGGCTGCCGGTGCGGCTCGATCCCTGACGACTCCCCGTCATAAAAATGCTACATGGGCCGGTGGTGCAGCGCCCCGCCTTAGCGGGCGCGAGTTTTGAGTACTGGTCGATGCCGCGCTTTACGGTCCATGATCTCGCCGCCACCATCGATGCCCGCGCCGCGTCGGGCGGAGAGACTTCGTATACAAGGAAGCTGCTCGACAAGGGCGCGGAGCATTGCGCCAAGAAGCTTGGCGAAGAGGCGATCGAGACGGTAATCGCCGCGGTCGAGAACGATCGCAACCAGCTGATCGCCGAAAGTGCCGATCTTCTCTATCACCTGCTGGTGCTTTTGAAGTCGCGCGACATCGCATTCGAAGAGGTCGAGGCCGCGCTTGCCAAACGGACGACGATGTCCGGGCTGGAAGAGAAAGCATCACGCAAAAAGGACTAACCGTTTTCGACATCAGTCAGAGGCGGCCATGGATATCCGGGCACCAGACCAACAGTATAATCCTTACCGGGTCTTTACGCGCGAGCAGTGGGCAAGGTTGCGCGACGACACGCCGATGACGCTGGAGCCGGGCGAGTTCTCGCGGTTGCGCTCGATGCACGACCGTTTGGACTTGAAGGAGGTCGAGGAGATCTATCTGCCTCTGTCGCGCCTATTGTCGATTTATGTCGATGCCACCCAGCGCCTTTTTTACGCTCAGCGCCAGTTTCTCGCCATCCGCGACCGCAAGATGCCCTACATCATCGGCGTCGCAGGCTCGGTGGCGGTCGGCAAGTCGACCACCGCGCGCGTGCTGCAGGCGCTGCTGGCGCGCTGGTCGCCGCGGCCGAAGGTTGACCTGATCACGACCGACGGTTTCCTGTTTCCCAATGCCGTGCTGGAACGGCAGGGCCTGATGCAGAAGAAGGGCTTTCCGGAGAGTTACGACCTGCCGCGGCTGCTCAGCTTCCTGAGCGACATCAAGGCCGGCCGGCGGCCGGTACGGGCGCCGGTCTACTCGCATCTCACCTACGACATCGTGCCGAATCAGTGGGTCGAGATCGACCAGCCCGACATTCTGATCGTCGAAGGCGTCAACGTGCTGCAGACCGGCCGGCTGCCACGCGACGGGAAGGCGGTCCCTGTCGTATCGGATTTCTTCGATTTCTCGGTCTATATCGATGCTGACGAGCCAGTGCTGCGCGAATGGTATGTGAAGCGCTTTCTCGCGCTTCGCGACACGGCATTCCACGATCCCAAGTCCTATTTCCACCGCTATGCGCCGTTGTCGGACGAGGAAGCTATCGCGACTGCAATCGCGATATGGGAGCGCACCAACCTCGCCAATCTCGAGGACAACATCCTGCCGACACGGCCGCGTGCAACGCTGATCCTGCGAAAGGGTGCCGATCACCTGGTCGAAACGGTAGCGCTGCGGAGACTCTGAATCTACGCTGCCAGATGTGGTGCGGCCCCGAGCCCTGCGAGCGCCTCTTCGAACTTCTCCCGGTCGAGTGGCTTGATCAGGAACCCGTCCATGCCCGCGTCGAAACAGGCATAGCGGTCCTCGACCAGTGCGTTGGCGGTGAGCGCGAGGATCGGCGTGCGCTGACCCGACTGGCCGGCTTCGCTGTTGCGGATGCGCTTGGCGACCTCGATGCCGTTGAGCCGCGGCATCTGGATGTCCATCAGGACGAGGTCATAGGGCGTGCCGGCAGACTTCGCCGCGAGCCAGGATTCCAGGGCTGCTTCGCCGTGGATCGCGATCACGGCATGATGGCCGAGCCGGGTGAGCAGCGAGCGCATCAATAGCGCGTTGATCTCGTTGTCCTCCGCCACCAGGATCGACAGATCCGGCGCCGACTTCTCGGCGGGAGCCTCTGCCGATTCGATCGACCCGATCGGGGCGTCGTTCTCAAGTTTCGGAGCGGTCACGTCCGGCGCGGCCGACAAGCGCGCGGCAAGGGAAGCGGCGCGCAGCGGCTTGACCAGGTAGCCGGTGAAGGCCGAGGGGGCAGTCAGTTCATGCCGGGTGGCAGGGGTGACCATCACGATCCGCTGCGTCGCATGCGGGCGGGCTGCTTCGCCCAGCCGCTCGATGGTATCGGCGCCGAGCGCGCGATCGATCAGCACACTGTGCCAGGAGCGCTCGGGCAGCAAAACCTGGGCGATCTCGGCGTCCGAAACCAGACACGTCTGGCTGCCCCAACGCTGCAGCCGCTTTGCGATCAGCGAGGTCTCGATGCTTTGCGGCGCGACCAGCATGACCGACTGGCCCGCGAGATCGGGGGCCTCGAAGCTCTGCATGTCATACTGCTGGGATGCGCGGAGAGGAACCGACACCTCGAAGGTCGAGCCTGCGCCGAGCTTGCTCTCGACGGTGATGCGACCGCCCATCCGTTTGACGATGCGCTCGGAGATCGCGAGTCCGAGCCCGGTGCCGCCGTAGCTCCTAGCGATGCGGTCATCGGCCTGTTCGAACTCACGGAAGATCCGTTCCTGCGCCTCGGGTGCGATGCCGATGCCGGTGTCACGCACTAGGAAGTTGACCTCGTCCGGCCAGATGCCGGGCTCGACGATCAGCGCGACGCCGCCAATCGAGGTGAACTTGATGGCGTTGCCGGCGAGGTTCAACAGCACCTGGCGCAGTCGCGCCGCATCGCCGAGCACTGCGGCCGGCAGGCGGTCGTCGACATAGGCGGCGATCTCCAGTTTCTTGGCCTCAGCCCGCGGCGCCAGCAGCTCGGTGATGTCCTCGATCAGTGCGGTCAGCGCAAACGGACGCTGCGCGAGGTCGATCTTGCCGGCCTCGATCTTGGAATAGTCGAGGAGCTCCTCGATCAGCGACGCCAGCGCATCGCCCGATGTCTTCACTGCCCTCACATAAGTCGTTTGCTCCGGCGTCAACGGCGTATCCAGCAGAAGCGAGCTCATGCCGATGATGCCGTTCAACGGCGTGCGGATTTCGTGACTCGCCATCGCAAGAAAGCGGGACTTGGCGCGGTTGGCGGCATCGGCTTGGTCGCGCGCTTCCGCCAGCGCGCGCTCGGTCTCGGTGCGGTCCGTGACATCGCGCCCGACGCATTGCAGCTCGGCTGGCTGGCCGGCGTCGGACCGGACCAGGCCCTCGCGCCAGGCAATCCATTTCGGGCCAAGCGGGGTCGCGATCTGCTGGTCGTGAATCCGGGTGCCGCTCGGGTCGCGCGCGCTGTCGCCCTGTTCGAGAACCTCAAGAGCGAAGCGGCTGCCGATCAGTGCCTCACGCGGCCGCTCCGCCATCTGGCAATAGGCGTCATTGACGAAGGTGATGCAGCCGTTGGCCTCGCGCATTACGATGAGGTCGCTTTGGGATTCGAACAGGCCGCGAGCGCGCTCCTCGGCCTCCTGCAGTTCCCAATTGCGGTCGGCGAGCGCCTCGTTGTGCAGGGCGATCTTGCGCAGTTTCCTGTGCAGGAAACGCAGCCGGATGCTCAACGTGGCAAGCGCGACGCAGGCGATTGCGAACAGGAAGCTCGCGCCCACCGCGAAGGCGTTCGCATCATAGCCGGAATTTTCCGCTCGGCTTCCCACGATGAAGCCATATGCGCCACCGAAAGCCGCGGAGAAAACGACCAGCGTGCGAACCGCACTGATCAGCCGTCGATGGCGGCGAGCGAAGCGGCGCATTTGCAGTCTGATCCGGAAAAACCGTCCCATCGCCGATCCTTCTGCTGTTCCTGTCTTGTGATCGATTCGCTCGACGACGATGCGACCGCGACATTGCAAAGCGTTTGAAATGACGTTGCCGCTCACCGCGCGATGCAAACAGGGTTAATGAAACATGAGGAGCCACCTGCGGTGAGCCACAGCCTTTTCCGTTCCGATTGAATCGGAACGGAGGCTCTAGTCTCTTGTTCTGACGCGTTTTCTTCACGCGAATCGGTACCCACCCCCGGATCAAGTCCGAGGGCATGCTTCGCTCGAAAACGCTCTAGGACGGGCAGCGTTCCGTCGCGCGACCGGATCATGCTATCTCTTCAGAGCGTAGCTGCGAGATGGACGTGCTCGGCTCGTGCTTCGACCAGAAGAGCCGCGGCGTCGCGCTCGGTAAATCGCCTGGAGCGAACGAAGACGCGATAATCCGACGGCCCTTCATCATGCGACAGATAGATGACGGGCGTGGCGCCGGACTTGTCGTCCGAGATTGCGACGAACTGCGTCGCCGGCGTCAGCTCGCAGACGGATTCCTCGACGCCGTCGATGTCGTCGATCACGGCGAAGTCGGCAGTCTCGGCGCTGTCCGAAATCGCGACCCGCACGGTCGCAAGTTTCGGATCGTCGGTAAAGCTGACGTGCAGATCGGCGTGCCACGGGGCGGACGCGATCTCAAGCGTATCCGCGCCATTTGTGATGCAGGGGTGTGTGGTGGGGAAGACCACGATGCGGGCAAGGACCGCGACAGCGATCAGAGGGACCGCTGAGGCCAGAAACTTCAGACGCAACATGCACAAACTCACTCGAACCCGGTCCGGGACGTGCCGGGATCATGGTTGGCGGAGCGTAAAGAAAACTCGTTACCGCAGGGTTGACGTAACCCGGGTCAAGTCATCGGATCGGGGACAAAAGCGTCCCGATCATGCCGCGTGCCGGACGTCGTCGGCGAGTGCGCGGTAGGACAAGGCCTCGGCGAGATGCAGCCGGCCGATCTTGTCCGCGCGATCGAGATCGGCGAGCGTGCGCGCCACGCGGAGCACGCGGTGATAGCCGCGTGCGGACAGGCGCATGGTCTCGGCGGCGTCGCGCAGCAATTTCTGCCCCTGTGCGTCGGGTTGCGCGATCTCGTCCAGAACCGAGGCCGGCGCCTCCGCATTGGTGCGAATGTGCGGCAGCCCGGCCGCTGCGTAACGTGCGAGCTGGATGTCCCGTGCTGCCGCGACGCGGGCCGCCACCTCGGCCGAGCCTTCTGACGGCGGTGGCAGGATAAGGTCGGCCGCCGTGACCGCCGGCACCTCGATTCTTAGATCGATGCGGTCCATCAACGGACCCGAAATCCGCATCTGGTAGTCGCCCGTGCAGCGGTCGATCCGGCCCCGCTTGCAGGCATATCCGGGCTCGAAGGCATGACCGCAGCGGCAGGGGTTCATCGCCGCGACCAGCATGAAGCGCGCCGGATAGGTGACGCGATGATTGGCGCGGGAGACCGCGACCTCGCCGTTTTCGAGCGGTTGCCTGAGCGAATCGAGAACGCGCGGGTCGAACTCAGGCAGTTCGTCGAGAAACAGGACGCCGTGATGCGCCAGCGATATCTCGCCCGGCTTGGCACGGACGCCGCCGCCGGTCAGCGCCGCCATGCTGGCGGAATGGTGCGGGCTGCGGAACGGCCGCCGCGACGTGAGCGCACCACCCTCGATCTCGCCGGCAACGGAAGCGATCATGGAAACTTCCAGCAGCTCGGGCGGCGATAGCGGGGGCAGGATCGAGGGCAGCCGCGCTGCCAGCATCGATTTGCCCGCGCCGGGCGAGCCGATCATCAGCAGGTGATGGCCGCCGGCCGCGGCGACTTCGAGCGCCCGCTTGGCGCTTTCCTGGCCCTTGATATCGCGGAGGTCGAGCTGGGTCCCTTGCGCCTCACGCACCATGGGCTTGGGGCGCGATAGCACCTGCGTGCCCTTGAAGTGGTTGGCGATCTGGATCAGCGAATTGGCGGCGATGATCTGTATGTCAGGGCTCGCCCAGGCGGCTTCGGCGCCGCAGGCCGCAGGACAGATCAAACCTTCGTCGCGTGAATTGGCCCCGATCGCGGCCGGCAGCACGCCTGCGACCGGAGCGATCGATCCGTCGAGGCCGAGTTCGCCAAGCACGGTGAAGCCGGACAGCGCATCGGGTGGGATGGCGCCGATCGCCGCCATCAGCCCGAGCGCGATCGGCAGATCATAATGGCTGCCTTCCTTCGGCAGGTCGGCGGGGGCAAGGTTGACCGTGATTCGCCGCGCCGGAAGCGCAAGTCCCGAGGCGATCAGCGCCGACCTCACCCGCTCGCGCGCCTCCGACACCGCCTTGTCGGGCAAGCCGACGATGGTGAAGGCCGGAAGGCCCGGCGCGACCTGAACCTGCACATCGACTGCGCGGGCCTCGATCCCTTCAAAAGCCACCGTGGAAACTCGCTGAACCATGCCGCCCTCTCTGCAGATGAAGGTAACCGAAGAGGGGTATGCACGCAAGAACGTTTGGGGAACACGGGTCGCGAGCAAGATCTCGTAGGCACCCGCGGGCGTGCGCCGCCACGTGCGGCTTCCTACGGCACTCGCTGATACTGAGAGGGAAGATTTGTCGGCTGATAGGTCGAAACGAGCTTCGTTCGATCAAACACCGACTGGTGGATCTTTGCGCCGTCATTGACGTGGCGATGCCTTCCGGCGTGAATCATCCAGCGTGTCGCGAAATTCGCGGACGGGTCCCTGTAGCGTTTCGGTATAAACTCGGCCAGCCACCACCATCCTTTCAGGGATTCGTGGAGCGGTCCGCCGGCGCAGGGAGCGACATAATTCGCGCCGGGAACGTCCCGCTGCGGCAGCACCGTCGCCTTCATTTGCTGATTGATGAAGAGCCCGGCGGTTTCGGCCTGGCCTACCATCCACTTTAGTGCGATCGCGGAGAGCCCGGATTCATTCTCGGCATAGCCGCCGCCGATGTCGCAATGGACGCCGGGAAACCAGACCTGCTCAATGTCGGTCGGCGGTTGGTTGCCCCAGAGATTCTGCACAAAATAGGCCCGCCGCTCGTCGAGCGCCACCGCGTGACGGACGATGTTTACGCCGGGGTTGTTCTGTGTGAACTGGAAATGCTTGGGCGCCCATGCCCAGCCGACCGAACTGACGGTGTCCCACAGGCCGAGGAAGTGGACCTGAACCGGGCGGCAGAAGGTCTTCCTGAAACCGTCGGCGAGTGTTCGATCGTCTTCACGCTTGAAGATGTCCCACGCGAAAGGAATCAGTTCCTCATTACCTTGCGTAAGCAGTCCCACCTTGTAGAGCATCCCGGCGACGGCGCGTGCCGTGTAGGCGCCGCGGCTGAACCCGAAGATGAAAACCGAGTCTCCGTCCTGGTAATAGCGCATCAGGAAGCGATAGGCGTCGGTCACATGCTGTGACAGCAACCATGCGATCGCAAGGTCGAGCCGGGTCACGAACCAGCTCTTGAAGCGTCCCCAGACGCCGGGCGGCGGGATCGTTCCGATCCCCGGCTGGTAATAGGACAACTGGTCGTTCCGCGCGCGATCGAGCATCGCATAGAGCTTGATCACGTTGGTGTTGGTTGCCGAGTATTGATTGCTGGTGCCATCAAGGCAGAGAATAAGGTTCCGAGTCATGAAAATTCTCGGTGCGGGCTTCTCCCGCGGTGAAATCGTTTGTGTCAAAAATTGACGTAATGAACGCGCAGCATGCTGAGATGCTGCCGAGCCTCGAAATTATTGCTACGCGCTGAGATAAGCAAGGGCGACTTGGTACAACCCCCGGCATTTGTTTGCGCCGGTGAAAAGCATGACCGCGCGGTCATTGCGCCGAACGGGCGGCGCCTATCCGCCAAATATCGCTCAGCCCGTCGCTCAGTCCTTGGCCCGCTTCGCCTCGATCGCGTCCCAGATCTTTGCGGCGATGTCCGGTCCGCCAAGACGGGAAACGGCGCGGATGCCGGTCGGAGAGGTGACGTTGATCTCGGTAAGATTACCGTCAATCACGTCAATGCCGACGAAGAGCAGGCCGCGTTCGCGCAACGCCGGGCCGAGCGTCTCGCAAATCTGCCGTTCCCGCGGGCTCAGCTCGGTCGCCTGCGCCGCACCGCCGCGCACCATGTTGGAGCGCAGATCGTCCGGCGCGGGCACGCGATTGACCGCGCCGGCAAACTCGCCATCGACCAAAATGATGCGCTTGTCGCCATGCTTGACCTCGGGGAGGAAGCGCTGGATCACCCAGGGCTCCTTGAAGGTCACCGAGAACATGTCGAACAGCGAGCCGAAATTCATGTCCTGTGGCATGATCCGGAACACGGCGGCCCCGCCATGCCCGTGCAGCGGCTTCATCACCACCGCGCCATGCTGATCACGGAAGGCGTTGATCTCGTCGAGATCGCGCGAGATCAGCGTCGGCGGCATCAGCTGAGGGAAGTCCATCACGAATAGCTTTTCCGGCGCGTTGCGCACGCTTGCCGGATTGTTCACGACCAGGGTCTTGGGGTGGATCCGTTCCAGGAAATGCGTCGAGGTGATGTAGGCGAGGTCGAACGGCGGGTCTTGTCGGAGCAGGATCACGTCGAAGGCGTTGAGCGGCTCGCGGCGTGGCTCGCCGAGCGTGAAGTGATCACCCGGCTCGTCGCGGACCGTGAGCACCTGGACCGGCGCGACCAGCTCCTCGCCAACCAGCGAGAGCCTGTCCGGGGTGTAGTAGGACAGCCCATGGCCACGCTTCTCGGCCTCAAGAAGCAGCGCAAAGGTCGAATCGCCGCGGATGTTGATGCGCGCGATAGGATCCATCTGGACGGCGACGTTCAATTTCATATCGGGGTCCGCGGGTCTGGAGGAGGGAAATTCAGGGGCTCGCGTCGAATGCCGCCAAGACATGGCGCGGCAGGTGCCACGGTGCAATCAGAATGGCGTCGAATCTCAGCTCGAATTCGGCATGTTCGGGATGCGCTATCAGCCAGGCCTGCGCCGCATCGATGATCCGCGCCTGCTGGCGCGGTGTCACCGCGAAGGCCGCCTCGTCCAGGCTCGCCCTGGCCTTGACCTCGACAAAGGCCAGCAGGTTGCGCCGCCTGGCAACGATGTCGATCTCGCCATGCGGCGTTCGAAAGCGCTTGGCGAGAATCCGATAGCCCTTGGCCATCAGGTAGGCAGCGGCGCGGCCTTCCGCGGAAAGGCCGGCGCGGAACGCTGCCACGCGCTTGGGCGACGCCGCCTTCACGGCCTGGCCCAAAGCGCGGTCAGCTTTCGCCAAGCCAGTTTTTGCCAAGTCAGTTTTCGCCAAGTCAGTTTTTGCCAAGTCGGTTTTCGCCATGTCAGTTTTCGCTGTTTCCGTTATCGCTTTGGCTACTCTCCGCGTTCGTCCTCTTGGCAAGCTCCAATGCGCGGGCATAGATCTCGCGGCGCGGGCGGCCGGACAGTTCGACGGCATGCGCTACCGCATCCTTGACGCTGCGATGCTGAAGCTCGCTGCACAGGAGGTCGTCCAGCGCCTCTGCGGTCATGGTCTGTGCATCCGCGTCCGGTGGGCCGATCACCAGCACGAACTCGCCGCGGGTCTCGAGCTGGTCTGCATCCTGTGCCAACACCGCGAGCCTGGCTCGCTTGATCTCTTCGTGCAGCTTGGTCAGCTCGCGGCAGATCGCGGCCTCGCGTCCGCCCATCAGACCGGCGAGGTCGTGAAGCGTGTCCCGCATCCGGTTGCCGGATTCGAACAGGACCAAGGTCGCATCGATGCGGGCAAGTTCGGCGAGCCGTGCGCGGCGCGCGGCTTCCTTCGCCGGCAAAAAGCCCTCGAAGAAAAAGCGGTCGGTTGGAAGGGCCGCGACCGACAGCGCCGCCAGCACCGACGACGGACCCGGCAGTGCGATCACGGCATGGCCCGCCGCGCAGGCCTCGCGTACCAGCTTGAACCCGGGATCGGAAATCAGGGGCGTGCCGGCGTCGGAGACCAGCGCCACCGATGCGCCCTGCGCCAGCCGATGTAAAATCCTGGGGCGCGCAGTCGCCGCGTTGTGCTCGTGATAAGGCGTCAGCTCGGCGGCGATGCCATAGCGCTCGGTCAGCCGTCGCGTGATGCGCGTATCCTCACAGGCGACGAGGTCGACGCCGGCGAGCGTCTGCAGCGCCCGCAGGGTGACGTCGCCCAAATTGCCGATTGGTGTCGCGACCAGATGAAGGCCGGGAACCGCCCTCGCGGCGGTAATAAGGTGGCCGTCCACCACGAATGTAGGGTTGGACGCCCCAGCGGTGGGCTCCGCCGGGCCTTCGCTATTTATCGGGACAGCTTTTGCGCGCATAATGGCAGTTTAGAGGGGAGATAGCTCCGGCGCCACAATTGCTGCCGTCCTGGTTCGCCGTTCATGTGGGGTTCAACGGTGAAGAAGCTATCCTTTTGTGACCTTTGCCGCTTCGCGGCCGTACTCCTTTTGTTTTGGTTAACTATTCGCCGACAATGTGCCTCAATCCCGTTGTGACCTCGCTTAGGGGGGTTCTGGCCGGAAAGTCGGTCAGCCGGAGAATCAGCCCAAGAGACATGATGGTGGGCCCGCTCAAACCTGGAACTGACGTTTTCGCTTCACAGACCTCAGGCGCAACCCGACGGACGGCGATCGGCTTGCTGCTCGGCGCGCCCTTGCTATCGGCTTGTGCAGGTTTTTCCAGCCCGTTTGGCGGTTCGGAAACGGCCGCCCCGGCCGCTCCGGCGGGACCGCAGCAACAACCGGCGGTCGCCGGTAACGGGCAAGTGAAAGTGGGCTTGATCCTGCCGCTGTCGGCCTCGGGGAATGCCGGCGTTGCCGCCCAGTCCATGAAAAACGCCAGCGAGATGGCACTCGCCGAATTTCAGAATCCGAACATCCAGCTTCTGATCAAGGATGATGGAGGCACCGCTCAGGGCGCTCAGCAGGGCGCGCAACAGGCGCTCGACGAGGGCGCCGAAATCGTCCTCGGACCGCTCTTCGCCGCGTCGGTCCCAGCGACCGCGCAGGTCGCGCGTGGGCGGAGCGTATCCTGCATCGCCTTCTCGACCGATTCGAGCGTTGCAGGCCGCGGCGTCTACCTCCTGAGCTTCCTGCCCGAATCGGACGTCAACCGCATCGTCGAATATTCCGCGAGCATCGGAAAGAAGTCCTTCGCCGCCCTGCTGCCTGAGAATGCCTATGGCAATGTGGTCGAGGTGGCGTTCAAGCAGGCGGTTGCCCGCAAGGGCGGACGGATCGTCGCGTTCGAGAAATATAGCGGCGCCGATCGCGCCGCGCCGGCACGCACGGTTGCACAGGCGCTCGGTCAAGCCGACGCGCTGCTGATTGCCGATGATGGCGATTCAGTGGTGGCAACTGCGGATGCGCTCACCGCGGCGGGTGCCAATTTGCGCAACATCCAACTGCTCGGCACCGGGCTGTGGGACAATCCCCGCATCCTTGCCAACGCCTCGCTGCAGGGTGGCCTCTATGCAGCGCCCGACCCCTCGGGCTTCCGCGCCTTCGCCGGCCGCTACCGAACGCGGTTCGGGTCGGAGCCGGTGCGAACGGCGACGCTGATCTATGATGCGGTTGCCCTTGTCGCGGCGCTTGGGAAAGCGCAAGGCGGCCAACGCTATTCCGCCGACGCGCTGACCAATCCGTCCGGTTTCGCCGGTATCGACGGGCTGTTTCGTTTCCGTCCCGATGGCAGCAATGAGCGCGGACTCGCGGTCATGCGGGTGGCGTCCGGCGGCGGCGTTCCGGTGGCGGGCTCTCCGAAGAGCTTTGGCGCCTGAGAATAAGGTTACGCAGCGAGATCGGCGACGACGGCGTCGAGCACGGGAAAGCCGGCCTGGGTGACGCGCAGCCTCCCGTCGGCTTCGACCGTGATTGCGCCTTCGTCGCGGAGGATCGCGATGCGGCGGGGATCAAGCGAGCGGCCTGCAAGCGCGGCATAGCGGCGGGGGTCGATGCCCTCGGCGAGCCGCAAGCCCATCAGCAGGAACTCGTCGGCACGCTCGACGCTGTTCAGCCGCTCATCCGTCACGACGCCGTGGCCGTTGGCCTCGACCCGCATCAGCCAGGCCTCGGGCCGCCTGTCGGTCGCGGTCGCGTGGCGCGTGCCGTTGATATCGAGGCGGCCATGCGCGCCGGGACCGATGCCGGCATATTCCTCGCCGCGCCAATAGACCAGATTGTGCCGGCATTCCGCCCCCGGCCGGGCGTGGTTGGAAATCTCGTAGGCCGGCAGTCCATGCCGCGCGCAGATCTCTTGCGTCACATCGTAGAGCGCGCGGGCGACCGGCTCGTCGGGCGTCTTCAATTTCCCCGCGGCATGGAGACCGAAGAACGGTGTGCCTTCCTCGATCGTCAGTTGATAGAGCGACAGATGCTCAGCGGCTTCCGAGATCGCATGTTCAAGCTCGGTGGTCCACATCGCAGGCGTCTGGTCGGGCCTCGCATAGATCAGGTCGAACGAGTAGCGGTCGAACGCACGGCGCGCGATCGCAACCGCATCGAGCGCCTCGCGCGCGGAATGCAGCCGTCCCAGCATTTTAAGCGACGCATCGTCCAGCGCCTGCACGCCGAGTGAGACGCGGTTGACGCCGGCTGCGCGGTAGCCGGCAAACCGCATCGCCTCGACGCTTGTCGGATTTGCTTCCAGCGACACTTCCACATCGGCGGCGACGCGCCAATGCTTGCCAATCGCTTCGAGAATCGCGCCGACCGTCTCAGGCCGCATCAGCGACGGTGTGCCGCCGCCCAGAAAGATCGACGTGACCTCCCGCCCCGGAATCCGCGCGGCGGTGGTTTCGATCTCGCGGGCAAAGCCCCGCGCGAAACGCTCCTCGTCGATTGCGACCTGGCGGACATGACTGTTGAAGTCGCAATACGGGCATTTCGACAGGCAGAATGGCCAGTGCACATAGACGCCGAAGGCTTGTCGCTTAGCGCTGGTCAAGGCAGAGTTCCGCGAGTTTCACGAAAGCACGAGCGCGATGCGAGAGGCCGAGGCCCAACGGCGGCAGCCCGTGCTTCTCGACGCTGGTCATCTCGCCAAAGGTGCGGTCGAAGCCATCCGGCATGAACATCGGATCGTAGCCGAAACCGGCCGCGCCCCGCGGTGGCCAAACCAACGTCCCGTCGGCGCGCGCCTCGACCTCCTCGACATGGTCGTCCGGCCAGGCCACACACAAGGCGGACACGAAATGCGCGCGGCGTCTGTCGGGTGTGATCGCGCCGCGCTCCTGCAACAGGCGCTCGATCCGCGCCATGGCAGCGTTGAAGTCCTTGTTAGGGCCGGCCCAGCGCGCAGACAAGATTCCCGGTGCGCCGTCGAGCGCATCGACCACAAGGCCGGAATCATCGGCGAAGGCCGGAAGCCTGGCGGCTTTGGCGGCCGCGACCGCCTTGATGGCAGCGTTGGCGCGAAAGCTGGCTCCGGTCTCCTCGGGCTCGCCAAGCCCCAGCTCGCCGGCGGCGACTGCCTGGACGCCGTAAGGCGCGAGCAGTTCCTGCATCTCGGCGAGCTTGCCGGGGTTGTGGGTCGCGATCACGAGCTGACCTCTGAGCCGCCGGTGCATGGCGGCTACACCACGGCCATCTTTTGCAGGTCGACGAGCCGCGCCACGCCCTTCCGTGCCAGCGCCATCAGGCTGAGGAACTCCTCTTGCGAGAACGGGGTTCTTTCGGCCGTGCCCTGCACCTCGATGATGCGCCCGTCGCCGGTCATGACGAAATTGGCGTCGGTCTCGGCTTCCGAATCCTCGGCATAGTCGAGGTCGAGCACCGGGACGCCATTATAAATGCCGCAGGAGATCGCAGCCACGTTGTCGCGCAGCACGTCGGTCTTGACCATGTTTCGGGTCTTCATCCAGCCGATACAGTCGGCGAGCGCGACCCAGGCGCCGGTAATCGACGCCGTGCGGGTTCCCCCATCGGCCTGCAGCACGTCGCAATCGACCGTGATCTGCCGCTCGCCGAGCGCTTCGAGATCAATGGTCGCGCGCAGTGAGCGTCCGATCAGGCGCTGGATCTCGATGGTGCGGCCATTCTGCTTGCCGGCGGACGCCTCGCGTCGCGTACGCTCCAGCGTGGCGCGCGGCAGCATGCCATATTCGGCCGTCACCCAGCCGCGGCCCTGGCCCTTCAGCCATGGCGGCAACCGGTCTTCCAGGGTGGCGGTCACCAGGACATGGGTGTCGCCGAATTTTACCAGGCAGGACCCTTCGGCATACTTGACGACCCCGCGCTCCAGCGACACGGCGCGCAGTTCGTCCGGTGCTCGGCGGCTTGGCCGCATGGGAACCCTCCGGAATTCAAGCAAAATCGCTCGCGCTGCTTGTAGGAGGGGGAAGGGAAGGCGGCAAGGCCCTAGCGTGTCCTTTCAGGGGAATCAATGTGCGCTTGTCCCGAAGCTGCTTGTCATGGGCCTGCCCAATAGCCAAACTATTGGCACCCAAGGGGAGTTGTCCGCAGTGGCCCACCATGATTCGATCGGCCTGATCACGCCGTCGGCCGGCCTCGCCCAGCTCAACGAGCGGTCGCGCGATATCTTCCGGCAGATCGTCGAGAGCTATCTGGCGACCGGCGAACCCGTTGGCTCGCGAAACATCTCACGCCTGATCGCCGTGCCGCTGTCGCCCGCCTCGGTGCGGAACGTGATGGCGGACCTCGAACAGCTCGGTCTGATCTATGCGCCACACACGTCCGCTGGCCGGCTGCCGACCGAATTGGGATTGCGCTTCTTCGTCGACGCGCTGATGCAGGTCGGCGAGCTCACCGAAGATGAGCGGCAATCGATCCAGAGCCAACTTGCTTCCGTCGGCCGGGCGCAATCGGTCGAGGCGGCGCTGGATGAGGCCTTGACGCGGCTGTCGGGTCTGACCCGGGCGGCTGCGGTTGTGCTGACCGCCAAGTCCAATTCGCGGCTGAAACATATCGAGTTTGTGCGGCTAGAGCCGGAGCGCGCGCTGGTCGTGCTGGTTGGCGAGGATGGTCAGGTCGAGAACCGTGTCTTGATGTTGCCGCCCGGCGTTCCTTCCTCCGCGCTCACCGAAGCGAGTAGTTACCTCAATGCGCGGATCAGGGGACGGACGCTCGCGGAGGCGCGGCTGGAGCTGGAAACCGCCTCGGCGCAGGATCGCGCCGAACTCGATCAACTGACCCAGAAAGTGATTGCCGCGGGAGTTGCCAGCTGGTCCGGCGGTGAGAGCGAGGCACGGCAGCTGATCGTGCGCGGCCATGCCAATCTTCTGGAAGATCTCCACGCGCTCGAAGATCTGGAGCGGGTGAAATCGCTGTTCGACGATCTCGAAACCAAGCGTGGCGTGATCGACCTGCTGGGCCGCGCGGAACGCGCCGAGGGCGTGCGGATATT
>Ga0210406_10000534_pt1 | contig 51205 bp, 36 predicted proteins | sample IncBWC30MmetaG_FD_155454 | JGI IMG/M metagenome (GOLD analysis project Ga0210406, IMG submission 155454) | Forest soil microbial communities from Barre Woods Harvard Forest LTER site, Petersham, Massachusetts, United States - Inc-BW-C-30-M | ecosystem: Environmental > Terrestrial > Soil >...
TCTACGTAAATACGGGGAACGATGGGATGGCCTTCGTACGCAAGAATCTCTTCACGTGTCCGCGGAAGAAATTCGGGCGGCGTGGAAGTCTGCAGCGCCTGAATTGAAGGCTTCGATGCGCGCCGCGGCAGCGAATATTCGCCGATTTTCCGAATGGCAAAAGCCGATGGAGTGGATACGCACCCGCCGTGGAATCACCGTCGGACAAATGGTTCGGCCCCTGGATTCAGTGGGCTGCTACGTCCCAGGCGGGCGCTACCCGCTTATCTCGACGTTGCTGATGACTGTTATCCCTGCGCAGGTTGCGGGCGTGAAGAACATCCGCGTGGTCTCTCCTCAGCCGCGTGCGGAAGTGCTCGCTGCTGCTGGACTGCTCGGAGTTCGCGAAGTTTATCGCATCGGCGGCGCTCAGGCGATCGCCGCAATGGCTTACGGAACCCAAACTATTCCGCGCGTAGATAAGATTGTTGGTCCGGGAAATCTCTACGTCACCGCTGCCAAGAAAGTGGTTTCGTTTGATTGTGCGATCGATTTCCTAGCCGGCCCGACTGAAGTCGTCATCCTAAGCGATGCGGGGAAGCCGGATTTTATTGCTGCTGACCTGGTTGCGCAGGCCGAGCACGATCCGGAAGCGCTTGCAGTTTTCATAACCACTCGTGACGATCTGGCGCGCCTGGTCGCGCATGCCGCTGAGAAACTAAGCCGGCGGAATGTGGTGGCCCGCCAGTCGTTGCGCGGAAACGGAATCATTCTGGTATCCGGCTCACGTAAACAAAGTTTCGAGTGGGCGAACGAACTCGCTGCGGAACACCTCACCGTTGACGCATCCGACCTGGCGCGCGTGCGTAATGCCGGATCGGTCTTCGTTGGAAACTATTCTCCGCAAGCGGCTGGCGACTACGCTTCGGGCCCAAATCACGTTTTGCCCACCGGTGGTGCTGCGCGTTTCCGGGGCGGGCTCAGCGTTCTCGATTTCGTAAAGTTCATCAGCGTCCAGCGGCTTTCGCGGCCCGGTCTGAAAGGGATTGCGATGGCCGTCGAGTCTTTGGCGAATGCGGAAGGATTGCGGGCGCATGCGGAGTCGATCCGCAAGAGGTTCGGACATGCTTGAAGCGCGTGAATCCGTGCGTAACCTGCCCACGTATCATCCGCCACTCGGCGGACGTGAGGGGCTGCGTCTGGACTTCAACGAAAATACCGTGGGTTGCTCGCCGCGGGTCCTGGAACGATTGCGTGAAATCACGGCGGAAGAAATCGCGTGCTATCCGGAGCGTGCGCCGATTGAAGCTGCGGTGGCTGATTATCTTGGTATCAAGTCCGACGAATTGCTTTTAACCAATGGTGTGGACGAAGCCATCCACCTGCTCTGCGAGACATTCCTGCAGTCTGGCGACGAAGCCCTCATCGTGGTGCCAACGTTTGCCATGTACGAGATTTCAGCTGCGGCCACTGGAGCGCAAGTTATCACAGTGCCGGCAGGTACGGATTTCCATTTTCCAATGTCAGACTTATTTTCCCGAGTCACGCCGCGAACCCGTCTAATCGCGATTGCGAATCCCAACAATCCAGCGGGCAGTGCGGCAGAACCTGCAAGTTTGCTCGAAATCGCTGCCGGCGTTCCACAGGCCGCGATTCTGGTAGATGAAGCTTACTTCGAGTTTTACGGAAAGACTTTGCTTGGACAATCACGCAATTTTCCGAACCTCTTCGTGGCCAGAACGTTTTCCAAGGCCTACGGATTGGCCGGACTCCGCGTTGGCGTGCTAGCCGGAAGCGCTGAGCACATCGCGATGGTGAACAAGGTCAGTTCTCCTTACAACGTAAATGGGGTTGCGCTCAGATGCTTGCCGACCGCGCTGGCTGACCAGAGCTACATTAGCGAGTACGTCAGCCAAGTTCGCCGGGGACGAGACAATCTGCAACAGGAATTTGGCCGCTGGGGAATTCGTTGCTGGCCTAGTCAAGCCAATTTTGTGCTGGCAAAGTTCGGGTCACGGAAGACTGCGTTGACCGAGTCCCTGCGGTCATGGGGCATCCTTGTGCGCGACCGATCGCGCGACTATGGTTGCGACGGCTGCGTGCGCATCACGCTCGGTACCACAGAGCAGACCACCCGATTGCTTCAAGCGTTGCGTGAGGCGCTGGCGGAGACCGGAGCGAAAGAGGTAACCGCGAAATGAGGCGAGCCGCGACGCAACGCACCACTAAGGAGACCGACATTCGTGCCGCGCTGGTGATTGACGGCCGAGGCCGCTATAAGGTCTCTACCGGCATCCGTTTCTTCGATCACATGCTGGAACTTTTCGCCCATCACGGCGGCTTCGATCTTCAACTCAACGTCAAGGGTGACATCGATGTTGACCAACACCATACAGTCGAAGATGTGGGTATCGTGCTTGGGCAATTGTTCGACAAGGCGCTGGGCGCCAAACGCGGCATTCTGCGCGCCGGCTATTTCCTGATGCCGATGGATGAGACGCTCGGCCTTGCGGCCGTGGATTTTTGCGGGCGAACATCCACTACGGTCGATACCAAGGTTCGCGTCCGGCTAGTGGGCGATCTGCAATCGGAGTTGGTGCACGATTTCTTCGACGGTTTTTCGCGAGGCGCCCGCGCCAGCGTGCATGCCCGCGTGCTCTATGGCCGCTCCAGCCATCACAAAATCGAATCACTGTTCAAGGCGTTTGGGCGCGCGCTGCGGGCGGCCTGCTGGCGCGATCGCCGTATGGCTCGCTTGCTTCCCAGCACCAAAGGATTGCTCTGATGATCGCGGTCGTTGACTATCGCGCCGGAAATCTTACCTCGGTTATCAAGGCGCTGGATCATCTCCGCGCAGACGCAACCGTCACTCGCGATCCGGACATGGTGGGCCGCGCGGACAAGATCATTCTGCCCGGTGTCGGCCACTTTTCGGCCACCGCCGACTTGGAGCACTCAGGCCTGCGGGCCGCCATCAGCCACAGAATCGAGCGGGGAGTGCCCTTTCTTGGTATCTGTGTCGGAATGCAGTGGATGTTCGAATCCAGCGCGGAATCGCCGGGAACCCGGGGCCTGGGCTGGTTCCCGGGGTCATGCGGCATTTTCCCGAACAGCGTTAAGTCTCCGCATGTGGGGTGGAATTCTCTAGCCTGCGACAGTGGCTCGCGGCTGCTCCGAGGAATTCCTGCGAACTCCTTCGTCTACTTCACTCACTCGTACTCGGCGCCAGTTGTAAAAGCGACCGTGGCGCGATGTGAGTATGGCGAAGAGTTTTCGGCTGCGGTCGAAGCAGACAATTTGTTCGGAGTGCAATTTCATCCCGAAAAATCCGGGGCATTAGGATTGCAGCTCTTACGGAATTTTTGCAGACTCTGATGCTGACCAAACGAATCATCGCGTGCCTGGACGTCACCTCTGGACGTGTCGTAAAGGGTGTGCAATTTGAACAATTGCGTGACGCCGGCGATCCCGCGGAACTAGCCCTTGCTCACAGCCAGGCAGGGGCTGATGAAGTGGTGCTACTGGACATCTCCGCTACGCGGGAAAAACGGGCGACTCTGGTCGATACGGTTCGGAGAGTCGCGCGACAATTGTTTATTCCCTTCACCGTCGGCGGTGGTATCCGCTCACTGGACGACGCGATCGCGGTCTTCGAAGCAGGTGCCGACAAAATCAGCATCAATTCTGCGGCGCTCGCCGATCCTTCGTTGATCGCGCGCATCGCTGAGCGCTATGGTTCACAGGCCGTAATCGTGGCCATTGACGCCAAGCGCATCAATGGAGAGGCGCGCTTCGAGGCTTACGTCAGCGGGGGCAGGAATCCCACTGGGCGCGATGCCGTGGCTTGGGCTCGGGAGGCGGAGGAGCGGGGTGCCGGCGAGATCCTACTCACTTCTATAGATCGTGATGGCACGGGCGCAGGCTTTGATTGCGACCTGACCCGCGCCTGTTCTGAAGCCTTGCACATTCCCGTGATCGCCTCGGGAGGTGGCGGGAACACTCAAAGCTTTGTGGAGGTCTTTCAACGCGGCAAGGCAGACGCAGCCCTCGCCGCCTCGATTTTTCACTTTGGTGTGCAATGTCTTGGCGACCTCAAGCGAGAGCTACAGAGCGCGGGTATCCCGGTGCGATGGCCATGCTGATACCTTCCATTGACCTCATGGGTGGAAAGATCGTTCAGTTGGTGCAGGGCAAACGCAAAGCGCTCGAATTCGAGGACTTCGAAGCATGGATCGCTCGTTTCTCGTCATTCCCCCTGGTTCAACTTATCGACTTGGATGCTGCCATCGGTACGGGTCACAACCGCGATTTAGTGCGTGAGTTTGCTCGCCGACTTCCGTGTCAGGTAGGCGGTGGAGTGCGCTCTATCCAGGCTGCGGAGCAAATGCTGTCAAACGGCGCGCGGCGCGTGATCCTCGGATCTTCACTCATCTGTGACGGTCGGCCCGACACTAGGTTTGCGGAAGGGGTTGCACGGGCGGTCGGGCCGGAACAATTGGTGTTCGCTATCGATTCGAAGCAGGGGAGGGTCGCCATCCGAGGATGGCGTGAGCTCACAACAATCGCGCCTCTCGAGATGATTGCGGCTCTGGAACGCTGGTGTACAGGGTTTCTGTACACGCACATCGATACCGAAGGCCTAATGCAGGGCATTCCCCTCGACACGGTGAGCGAACTGCGAGCTTCGACTAGCAAGCAACTGATCGTGGCTGGGGGTATTGCGAACTCCGAGCAAATCGATCAATTGGACGCTCTGCGAATCGATGCGGTGGTTGGAATGGCAATCTACACAGGGCGAGTAGAACTGAGCAATTCGGGATCTCGGCAAAATTCAGACCGCAGCAAAGCGTGAACCGGCCGCCTTTCCATGGAGCGTTGTAGAAAATCACTATCGAAACCGATACCCTGGCTTGAGCTCGCAGCGATAGGCCTTGGCCTGGTCCTTGTCAACCCGGACATGACAATCCGCCCAGCTCAAGAAGAGATCCGGACCCAGGGGGAAAACTATAGAGTCTCCATTTACCTCGGCTTCAATACTTGGACCCTCCGCTAAGGACGGCAAGCTGAAGTTCAGCGCAGGACCAAAAATCACGGGATAAGATTCGCGCACGATATCGCTGACCATGGGGTGGACCACCTCCGCCTCGATCAGGAAAGTTGCCGTATCGGACCAATTCCGGACCGAGACATTGACCCTCCGGCCGCCCCGCGAAAGGTCCTCGAACTCGACTCGTGTAAAAGGACACGGACCGGCGATACAAGAAACTCTGGCATTACGAAACTGATTTCCCTCGCCCGCGTCCAGGGATGAAGAGGCCAGCGCCGCTTTCCATTTGCCGTCGGGTGAACACGGATGGTGGCCCTTGCAAAGCACATTGCCGGTATTCGCCACGTCGAATGTTTTGACGGCGCTACCGATGTCCGCTTCAGTGGTAGACTTCACCGAATATCGCACTCTCACGTGTGCGATGCCCAAGTCGGCATGGCCGGTTTCGACCCGAGTCTTACGCGGAAGTGGCATCATGCGAGCAACGTAAATCTTGTCGGCCACGAATTCATTTAAGTCGAGAGGTTGATAATCCACATGCCGGAAGTGTAACGTGAGGGGCTGACGCCGCCTGAGTCCCCGCCGCAAGGTAAGGCTGAAGAAGCCGGAAGTGTCAGACTTGCAGCTACTAACCGCCGCCCCGTCAGTGCCCGTGATTTGAACGTCCGCAATGGGTAATTGTTTTTGTGGGTCGGGGTCCTGACTTAGAACCGCGCCCTGTATCGTTATGGGTTGCGCCTTCCGAACAGCAACCAGTATTGCAACCAGGGCCCCTGCCAGAGCGGCAATTACAAAGATATAGATGACAATCTTTCGTCGACCGGTCATTCCCTCACCGTACATCAATATTCTATGACAGGCGTGCGGCTTACTTGCAGACCCGGTTCACGAATGTATGCCCCGTGCAGGCACCAATCTGACAGTCGTAGTTCCTCATCCACGCATGCCGGAAATCGTCTAAAATTCAGTTAGTGCGCCGGAAAGACGCCAACAATGCCAGACATCAGAGTCTATCGCGGCGCGATCTGCTCAAGCAGATCGCGGGTGTGGGGCTGTGTCTGCCTCTTCCGTGGAGCCTTCAGCCCCTTTTAGCGTCGCCGCAACAACACACGGAACCGGCGCATGCTCCCGCCCAAACCTACCTCTCACCAGCCGATGACGCCTTGCTGGAAGAATTGCAGAAGGCAAATTTCCTTTACTTCTGGGAACAGTGTAACCCGCTAACCGGGATGGTGAAGGACCGATGCAACGTGCGCACCAATGACACTGGCGTGGTGGGGAGCATTGCGGCCACAGGGTTCGGACTGACAGCACTGTGCATTGGCCAAAAGCGCGGTTATGTTTCCTTCTCTGAAGCGCGCGAGCGCGCTGTGACTAGCTTGCGCTTTTTGTGGAAGAAATTGCCGACTCATCGAGGATTCTTCTATCACTTCGCTAATCTGAACACAGGCGAAAGAGTGTGGGACTCCGAGGTGTCTTCCGTCGACACAGCCATCTTGCTTTGCGGAATTCTTACTTGCCGTCAGCACTTCCAGCATTCGGAAATCAGTTTACTGGCGTATGAGATTTTTAATCGGGTGGACTGGACCTGGCTTTCTGAGGACACATCTTTGCTGCCCCACGGATGGACTCCAGAGGTGGGTTTTCTGCCTTACCGCTGGGACTACTACAGCGAACTGATGATGATGTATCTACTGGGATTGGGATCTGCCGCTTATCCGCTGCGGGTCGAAACCTGGAATGCATGGAAACGAACCACATTCGAATACGATGGTCTTCGCTACATTGGTTCATTTGCGCCTTTGTTTGTGCATCAATACTCCCAGGCCTGGTTTGATTTCCGCGGCAAACGCGACAAGTATGCCGATTATTTTCACAACTCGGCGATTGCCACCGATGTCCATCGCCGCTTCTGCTTGGAGCTGGGAAAACAATTTCCGGATTACAGCGACGACCTGTGGGGTATCACGGCTTCGGATTCGCAAAAAGGCTATGTGATCTGGGGCGGCCCGCCCTCGATGGGACCGATCGACGGCACCGTTGTGCCCAGCGCGTCCGCCGGTTCCCTTCCCTTTCTGCCGCAGCCAGTCATGCGCGTTCTGCAAAACATCAAGAATCACTACGCAGGAGCCTGGTGCCGGTATGGGTTTGTGAACGCGTTCAATCCATTGAAAAACTGGTACGACACCGATGTGATTGGAATTGACACGGGGATCACCATGCTGATGGCTGAAAACGCCCGTACCGGATTTGTCTGGGAAACATTCATGAAGAATTCGGAGGCCAAGCGAGGCATGGAGCGCGCCGGATTTCAGAGCGGGCAGACCTCGGGAACGTAGCCTACGGGATAAATCAGGAGACTTCTACTTCAGTTCAATGAGCGCCAAACCTTGGGCTGGTAGTTTGACGGTCAACTCGTCGTTCCTTAGCTGTTGGCTCTCAGGATTGGGCAATTCGGCGGCCTGGCGCAACTCCCGGATTTGCTTCTCCGTGGGATAGCGGGGCGAACCCATTGCTTCATACCTGGGTCGAACATCCCCAAGTTCGTGATCCAAACGCGAAATCACAGCACGTCGTGGTTTCGCATTCTTGAAGCGCAGAGTAATAGTTCTTGAAACCCCTGTTTCCGCAGGCGCAGCATAATTCCACAGGGCGAGAACCAGAGTGCCGTCGGCCCTGCGAGTCAGTAGAGCCGAATCGGAATCCACCGCGAGACGCTTGTCTCCGAGCTTGTGCAAAAGTTTGAAGGCGTTGTACGCGGGCTTCGGAATGTCGCCGGCAGCAATCAACCCAAAGCCGCCGTAAAAAGGCGCTTTCACCACACCTTGCTCTTCAAACACGTCGGAGAATGTCCAATAAGACATGAGGCTGACCTGTCCATCGCACTGGCGGATGGTGTCAGCCAGCCATGGTCCCATGTAAGTCGAGTCCGTAACTTCAGGTTCATTCTTATAGCTGGCGTTGAACTCGCTCCAGATTAGAGGCAGTTTCGGCGTGCTTGAAGCTTCGATCTGGGTGTGAACTTTGTTCACAGCGCGGCAGACCATTTTGTCGCGAGGAATATCGTCGTGGGTCCCGAATACATCTTCTGCCTTGTCATTGGCATAGACATGGGTTGACACGAAATCCACTGGGATCTTGTTGTCGACGCAATGTCTGATAAAAACATCCACCCATGCCGCTTGTGCAGTCGATGGCCCTCCCACGCGAAGCCTTGGATTCACGCTCTTAACTGCGCGCGCAGTGTGATCGTAAAGTTCCCAATAACTTGCCTGCTTGGGCTCGCCGCCCCAAAAATCCAGATTGGGTTCGTTCCAGACCTCGAAGTACCATTGCGCAACTTCATCGATGCCGTAGCGATCGACGAGATGTTTCGCAAACGCGCCGATGAGGTCATCCCATTTGCCCCAGTCCTTGGGCGGAGAAATGTTCGGCCGGTACCAGAAAACGTGCAGGAGATTTTGAGCAGCTAACTTTTGCGGCATGAAGCTCAGCTCGACAAAAGGCCGCACCCCGTTCGCCAGAAGACCGTCATAAATCTGATCAACGTAGGAGAAGTTGTATACAGGAAGTCCTTGACCATCTTCGTCGTACACACCAACTTCGTCGTGGAAAATAGCGTGGAAACGAACGTATTCGAAATCCGTTACTTCCTTTACCTCCCGCAAGTCACGCCGGTAGCTATCTCTCAGACTGAGCACGGCTCTTCCCGACCCAAACACCTTTTCCCAAAAGTGTGGGAAGGGATGGGAGGGGGCGTTTGCGTCGATGACGATTGCCTCCGGCTGTCGATCGACCTGAGCATTCGTCGCGGGCACACCGAGAAGCGTGGCGACAACAACGACCAATATCCGGATTGGATAAGATTTTCGCATCAGGCACCCTCGCGGCAGGTGGAATCAGGCCACAAACAATCGATTGGATCGCAAATTCCAGCTGTCACGGTTCAGGCTGCGCTGGCTCCATAGTTGGTGCGTGTGGCACGGCCGTGGGCAACCGGTTTCTCGTGCAGCAAGAGTTCCGTGGCTTGCACGCGCCGATCACTATGGAACCACCTCTGTATGACTCCATCATGCAGAAAGTTGGCAATCGAGAGCAAACTCATTCCCTGATGATGAGCCATCCAGCAGCGCACAAGTTCGTAGCGATGGAATCGCGAGCGCCGCCGGGCGGGAGTGAAGTCCGCGGCTTCATAGAATCCATACGATCCCATCCATCCATCGCGGCTCATTCGGTGCAGGTTTTTCAGGGCGTCTGCAGAGCACACGTGCAGCGCGAGCACTGATGAATATGGGGAAATGACAAGTGCATTCAATTCGCCCTTGCTGAGGGCTAGTTGGGGAACACCAAAAGCATAGTACTGATAATTGCCGGCCTCGTCCGTTCTGAAATGAGCTGATTCGGAAATGCCCCACGGAATGCCTCTGTTCTCCACGTACGCCTGCTGGGTACGCACAGCCGCACGAGCCGCGCGCTCGAGAAGCGTGTTCGGGTAGGTGCGCATCCAAAGCAGCGGCATCAGGTATTCGAACATGGTTCCGGTCCATGACAGCAGAACGGGATGCCCATGTTCCAGAGCGTGGGGACGGCCAAGCATAAACCAAGTCTCTTGTCGTATATCGTCCTTCGCAATGGCTACAAACGCAGCGATGCGCGACTCGGTAGCCAGCAAATCGTAACATGCAGAATGCACCTGCTGAGACTTGAGATCGAACCCAATCGACAACAGCTTTCGCTGATTCAGAAGAAAGCGAAAGTCCATTTCGTTCGCAAGCTTGCCCGCCTTATCGGCAATCGTCTGAAGATCCTGAATCAATCGCATGGCGTTGGACCGTGCTTCGGGGAGCAGGGTTTCAAGACGCTGATACAAAGATCGATTTGCACCAGCATCGGTCGAACGTTCGATAAGCCGGAGACGAACGGTGAGAGCGTCGATGAAATCTGGCATTCGCTCGATTGCCGGGAAGTCTGGTGCCGAATCCGAGTTCACGGCGGGATCGTGCCACAGCGAAGCAAACTCCGGCAGCAACCATGGAGCATAAGAACTTACCGCTCGCCTGACGTTCTCAAGCCGCGACCGCACCTGTGCAGCGAACCATTGCGCATCTCTCGCATGCTTCGACTTGACCGACTGGTGATGGACCTGTGCAAGAATTGCACCCGCGTCGTTCAGCAAGTATGGCAACCATTTCCTCCGCTTGACCCTCCGTTGAAAAGCCGAGAAGCGTTTTCGCGACAGTGCGCCCAACTCCACCAGCGCACGAAGGTGATCGAGGAAGCCTTCGGATGCGCTTGTCAGTAATAGCGGACGGTCCAGCAGGTCCATACATCCCTGCTGAAGAGTCCAGAGAGAGGCCACCAGGTTACCGCTATCGACAGCCGAGACCAGTTCCGGCTCTAATGGCGCGAGCGACCGAGTGTCATACCAGTTGACCAAGTGCCCGCGATACCGTTTTAACTTCGACGTCGTGGCTAGAGTCCGCATAGTTTGCTGGGCAAATTCAGGGATCGTGAGATATCCAAACTCGCAAGCCACCTGGCGAGCGTTAAGAAGAAAGCCCAGATTCGTAGGTGATATGCGTGGGGCAATGGCAGCGGGGTCTTCCTGGACATTGTCCGGCACCAGCCAGTTGTGTTCCTCCGTGCTGAACTCGGCGAAGTATCGCCAGGTGCGGAGTGCGGTGCGACGAAGCAACAGTTCATCTTTCTTAGCGACTGCGCTGCGCAGCGGACGGGGCGGCCGGTTCAGCCACTGCGACAATAATTTGCTGGAAGCCCAAAGCGCCAGAATTGGCAGTGCAGCGGGAAGGGCGCTGCGCCGGACAAACCACACCAGAAGACCTAATCCGAAGGCAAGCGCGGGAGTCCAATCCAAATAGCTGTCGAGCCATGTGCGCTTGGCGCCTCCAACTTCTGCTTGGGCCGCGGTTTCCCATTGCAAAAGCCGCTGCTGGGTCAGCATGCGACGAACCAGCGTGCGCACCACCGCATCTAGTGAAATTAACATCTGGTGCGCGAGAAACGTCAGCGTCAGGAAAACATTAACGGTAGCCGCGGCCAGCGTGTCCATGGCACCGCGAGCGATCGCCAGTTTGCGCAGGATCGCGGCGCGGATCAGCTCGAACATAAATTCGCACCACGTAGGCGCGAACAAGATAGCGACCGCCGCCAGAGTCCACGACAACGGCGAACCGGGCAGCACCAACCATCCCAGCACGAGCAACACAAAGGTGGCAGGCTCAACCAGGCTTCGCCGCAAGTTATCGAGAATCTTCCACTGAGCGCTTATCGAGATTGGGTTGGGAACCCGCTGTCCCGACTCATCGGAGACCCGGGGAAGGAGCCATCCTGCAATCTGCCAGTCGCCCCTTAGCCAGCGATGCTTGCGCCGATTGTAGGCGCTGTAATGGGAAGGATAGTCTTCGATCACTTCGATATCGCTGACGAGACCCGCTCGCGCGTAGGCGCCTTCGATGAGATCGTGACTCAGCAAAGCGTTGCGCGGGAAGCGCCGATCCAGGACTTGGTGTACGGTGTCAACTTCGTAGATACCTTTTCCCGCAAAACTGCCTTCACCATAAAGATCTTGATACACGTCAGAGATGGCACGGGTGTAAATGTCAAACCCGGTCTCTCCCGAGTAAATGCTTGCGAGCCGCGAGCGGGCGCTACTTTGGACGCTCACTCCGACACGCGGCTGCAAAATGCCATAACCGGCGACGACAATGTTCTTTTCCGGGTCGATGATTGCCTGGTTTAGCGGATGCGCTAATGCCCCAATCATCCGTTGGGCCGAACCGCGCGGCAAGTCGGTATCCGAGTCCAGAGTAATCACGAAACGAACCCGCGGCAAAATGGAGAGATTCCCGACTTTGACCGGGAAGCTGTCGTATTGATGGCGCAGCAGGCGATTCAAATCCATCAGTTTGCCGCGCTTGCGCTCCCAACCCATCCAAACTTTTTCTCGCGGATTGTAGACCCTGTGCCGATGGAGTAGAAGAAACGATCCCATCCCGTGATCCGCATATTTTTCGTTCAATCCATCTATTAATTCCGAACAAAGGTTTACCAGGGGATCGTTTTCGCGAGGCTCCGAGTGGGAATCGGGCAAGTCGGTGATCAATGCAAAATGGAGGTTACGATCATGATTGCCGAGAAAGCGCACTTCCAGATCATCCACCAGCCTGCGCACCTGGACTTCATTCAGGAGCAGGCTGGGAACAGCCACGAGCGTCATACAATCGTCCGGAACTCCCTCGGACAAGTCGAGCTTGGGGAGAATCTGCGGCCGCAACAGCGATGTGACGAGATAATTCGTTATTTGAACCGCCGCCTGTGAGCAGGGCAAAAGCAACGCCAGCATCGAGAAAAGAATGAGTCCCAGCGAAACCTGGGGATCAATCAACAGCAAAACGATTACCGACATCATGGCCAAAGTGACCAATAGCACGGTGGTGAGATAGAACTCATCGGGGTATCTGCGGAGAAATGACGATATTCGCTGATAAAGCGAAGGCGTGTAGCCCACCCTTCGATGCAGCAATTCGGCTCCTTCTCCAAGCAAGTAGTATCCAACGTGCGAACATCGCAGAACGACCCGTGGATCTGCCGCGTCTCGTTCCCGGGCGTCCCGCGCGAGCGCGAGCACTTCTGCGGCCACCTCCATCTCACCGAAATCGGAATGTTCAGCAATATCGACAAGTCTGCTTCGATACAGGTCGCGGCTCTCCAAATCCATCCTGGAATACGCGCCCGCCGGATCCTTGCGCAAAATATGATCGGGGAGAATTAATGGCTCGAGTACATCTTTCCAGGTAGTTTGACTGACCTGCCGGAGGCTGCTTACGCGAATACCAACTCCATATGAATCCGCGGGATGCACAATAGCCTTTGAACCCCGGTCCGCAACCTGCTCCAGCAAGACCAGCTTCAGCGCCGCACTCAACATCCATAGTTCCTTCGTCTTGAGGACGGTCTGCCGTTGAAAGGCCTCGACGAACGCAGTGAAGGTCTTTTCACTGAACTCGTAAGACGTTCCGGCCAGAAATGCCTCGGCCAGAACAATCACACGCGGAATGACCGCGTCACTGTGAGTGCGGACGAGAGGCATTTTCTGGCGGGCCTTAAAGCTTTCGCATACACTCTCGAGTTCCGAGCTCAACAGGTGGATATTGTCATACAACCAACGCGAGTCATCTGAGATAGCAGTGCCCTGAGTCCGTGCTTCAAGCCTTTTTAACAAAGGTCGAAGTGCCTTGGAGAGTTGGCGGCAGCGCTGGGCAAGAACAGGGGATTGGCTCTCACCTGGCAGCCACGACAAATCGCGTGCCAGCTCCGCTGCACTTGTACGCACAGCCAGCTCGTCCGCCGCCATCTCTTTCGAAGATTCGACCTTCTGTTGGGTAGTTACGCTAACCGTTTCCAGATGAGTATTTTGCGGCATCTCTTTGAGTTTCCTAGCGATAGCTGGCGGCTTGCATTTCGAACATTTCCGCGTAACGACCGCCCAGACTGGCCAGCTGGTCGTGACTTCCCTCTTCGGCAATCCTGCCTCCGTCGAGTACTACGATGCGATCTGCCATCCGCACGGTGGAGAATCGGTGTGAAATAAAAAGCGCCATTTTTCCAGTGGTAAGTTCGGCAAAGCGGCGAAAAACCTCAAACTCGCTGCGGGCGTCAAGCGCTGCTGTCGGTTCGTCAAGAATCAGCAATTGCGCATCGCGGAGGTAGGCACGAGCGAGTGCAACCTTCTGCCACTCACCCCCCGAAAGATCCAGCCCTCCATCGAAGCGGCCACCTAGCATTTGATCATAGCCCCGGGGAAGGCGGGCAATGACACTATCTGCCATGCTCTTCCGAGCCGCCATTTTGAGCAGTGCCAGATTGTTGATTTCCTCGACCCGCCCAATGGCAATGTTTTCCCGAGCTTTCAATTCATACCGCATGAAATCTTGAAAGATGACGCCGATCTCCCGATAAAGATCTTCGAGGCTATACTCGCGAAGATCCACCCCATCCAGCAGGACTTGACCTTCTGATGGATCGTAAAGGCGGGTAATCAGCTTCACTACGGTTGTCTTGCCCTGCCCGTTTTCACCAATCAAAGCTACGCGCTCTCCAGGGCGGAGAACGAAATTCATCCGGTCGAGAATAAGTCGAGGACTGCCCGGATAGCGGAATGAAACGTCACGGAATTCGAATCCCCGCACGATTGGTCTCGGCGTCATCAGCGCGTTCGGCTTGGAGCGGATGGTAGGTTGCATGTCGAAGAACGCGAGCAGGTCTGTTAGGAACAGGGCCTGGTCTGCAATGCCGGAGAGAGTTGAGAAAATTTGCTGGATGTTGGTGCTGGCCTGCAGAATGGCGCCAGACAGAAAAGTCAAGGTGCCGATGCTGAGCGCGCCGGCAAGAGTGCGCCAAATCACGAACACATAGGCCGCGTAGTAACCCATGGTGCCGACGAGCGACAAAAACGAGCCGGCAATCAGCCGTCGACGTGACAATTCAACATTTTCCGTGTAAATCTCGTCTGAAAGACGCGTAAAACGCTCGGTTAAAAAGCCGTTCAATCCGAAGAGTTTGAGTTCCTTAGCGGCTTCTCTACTGCCTCCCAAAATACGCAGATAGTCGAGTTGACGCCGGATGGGCGTCTGGCGGAAGTTCTTGGCGTATCCCAGGAACGCAAAATGGCTCTCGCCCAAGAATGCCGGAAGGACACCGGCAACAAGCAGCAGCATGAGCCATGGCGAGAACAGCATGATGGAAATCGACAACGACACGACGGTTGCGATCTGCTGCACCAGACGCCCAATTGATTGGATCATTCCCAAGCGGTCGGTTGCCTGTACCCGAGCCCGATCCAGGCGGTCATAGAAGACCGGATCCTCATAGGCCAAAAGATCCAGTTCAGCCGCATGTTTCATCACTCGAATGCTGACGTGGCGGGTGTACTTGTCCGCGAGGAGGGAATCCAAATAATCGATGACGCGGGTGAGCAGGGTGGCCAGAACCGCAAGGCCAAATTCCGCCGCCACCAGCCACCAGAATCCGCGTTGCACCGGCTGATGAGTGTTTAGGGTGCCTACAATGCCGTCGATAATCAGCTTCGTGACCCACAGCAGTGCCATGGGCAGGAGCGAAGCAAACAGGCGGAAAATCAATCCCCCTGCCACTACCGCCGGCCCCGATTCCCATACGATCCGAAGAACAGGCGGGATGTTGCGCATGGCGCCGAGTCGCTCGCGCCAGCCGGTCCAGAAACTCTGCTGCTGCTCCGCCATATTTCGGATCCTAAATCGCTTGCTTGAGGGGTTTAGAAGAAACTAAGAGTCTGATTCTGCGAGTCTTGCTTCTCTCACACCGCCCCTTTTGTAAACATAATACCGAACACGGTAGATATTCGTACGTCATTTCCGCAAATGCCCGCTGAAACACAAAAAGCGGCCGGGCCCGAACGTCGGCAGCAAGCCGACGCCAACCCATGACCGCCCAAGCCCGCGAGACACGGCTCCGAGTCGAACCTCTCAGAACTAGACTAGATCGCCCAGAGCCAGGCAATCCACTGTTTCCTGTATGTTAAGCGCAAGTCAGGCGCGTCCTTGGGATCCTTCGATGTCGAAGAGTGTACCCTTGTCCAGGAGCGTCTCTACTGCCGTAATTACTTCGCGGCCGCTGCTCTTGGTCACAGCCCCCCGAAATCCCGCCTCGCGGGCCGCTCGAGCCAATTCCCCGGATACTTCTTGCACAGTCAGGAGGAGCATGGCAGTTAAGGGGGAGACAGCGAAGGCTTGCCGAGCCGCCTCTAGGCCATTTTTGTCAGGCATCGCCAAGTCGATGATCGCCAGGTCGGGGGTCAGTTGCTTGATCTTGGTCACGGCATCGTTGCCATTCGCTGCCTCGCCACAAACTTCCCAGCCGGGACGTTCTTCCAGAATCCGGCGAAGCAGGCAGCGTATGGTTACATCGTCGTCTGCAATCAATATCCGCACCGGCATTCCGTTACCTCCCAAGAACGTGGGGAATTCACCGCACCGACTCGACAATGCATCTGTATTTTTCATAACGACCCTCTAGCCTGACACGAGGTTGGCCGCTTCTCAATACAGCGTTCCCGGTAGAGATACTGTTTGCCCGGGGTACCGCGTCGAAGACCCCTCGCGCAAGGGTTTCCAGACCTTTCATTCTCCGCCCTTTGCTGCCTGCGGCCTTGCCGAACTTACTTTGATCGTCCCTCCAGTGAGAACCCCCGTGAGGTTGGCGCGCTCACCGGAGAGTTGGTCGAACTGAGCAGAAGCACCAGTGAGCTCATAGCGTCTGTCACCATCTACCAGGATGTATCTCGAGCCATCACGCACGCACATCCGGGTGCATTGGGAAGCACTTCTTCTTGAATCGGTGTGTCGAGACCCACAACGCGAGTCGGTTATCATTCCGGAAAACACGTGGCCCGGCACAAGCGGATCCACCTGCTGTTCATCACTGGCTTGTGCAGATTCGCCGCCGGCAAATGCGGCCGTGACGCCGGCAAACACAGCGGCAAAAATCAAAGACGATCCCAGAGTAATCACGGCAAAAAAACCGAGCAGTGATAGCCACGAACGCTCCGCCTGTCCCACGAGACCTCCCAAATTCACCTCTTTTGTTGTGGAAATCGGTGACGGGGTTGCACGGACGATGAGCTACCATCGCTTTCTGGGGCCACGTTGGCTCATTGATTAAGTAAGCAAATTATCACTCTCGGCTACAGCATCGACTTGATAGTAAGGAAAAACAGCAAATGCTATGGTCGTCCATTATGAGAATCGTTACGCCATCGAAAGGATACTCAATGAACAAGTTTCTGAAACTGTTACTCGGCACCAGCCTCTTTCTGCTTGACCAGTCGGACGGCGCCGCCACGAAGGTGCGGGATCGTGCCGCCGATCGGCTTTCCGATCTGCGCGATGTTGCCCAGGAGAAGTATGAAACCGCCGCCGATCGAGTGGCGAGAGCCTCCAGAGCCATTCGGGGCGAGGATAATCACGTTCTTAGTAACTCCCTTCGCTTCGTCGCTGGGGTAGGAGTTGGCCTCGGGATCGGCTTGATTCTCGCTCCAGCGAGCGGTGAAGAAACGCGAAGCGTAATAGCCGGCAGAGTTCACGAAATGGGTGATAAAGTCCGGAAGCAATTTTCCTCCGAGGATGCGACCGGCACACGCGGCTAACCGATCAGGTAGTTGAAATATAGAATGGGACGAGTGGTTCATGGACAACAAAACGAAGGATAGATGTGCGCATCCGAACTGCAGTTGCACGGCTTCACCGGACAGCAAGTACTGCAGCCCTCACTGCGAGACCGCGAAAACTAGTTCTGAAATCTCGTGTAATTGCGGACATCCGAATTGCACAGGAAGAATCGCCTGAGCCGGTTGCTCGCTCCCGGAAGTCGCCGTGCTCGCCTCGCAGGTTCCACGGGAGGATCAAACCAGCGCATGCGTCTTTTCAGGCACAGGATTGAGGACAGGAACGGCAACCTCCACCAGGGTGCCAGGGACGAGGTTGGTAAGTCGTAGCTCTCCGCCAAATTCCTTCGCGCGCTGGCTCATTCCACCGATGCCAATGCCAATACTGCCGGGTCGCAACTCCGCGACTGGAACTTCGATCCCTTTGCCATCATCTCGGATCATTACTGTGACGCCATTTTCGCCTTGCAGAAGGGTGACCCACGCTTTTTGTGCGCCGGAATGCCGATAAACATTGGTAAGAGCTTCTTGAATGATGCGAAAGATAGCGGTTTCCAACTCGGCGCCAAGGCGCGGAAATGCGGCTGGCTGGACATCGAGCGAGGTCTCGATGCCGCTGCGCTTGGTCAGACCGTCCAAGTACCATCGCACTGCTGAAAGCAGCCCGACTTCATCCAGCAAAGGCGGATGCAAGAGGTGAGACAAACTGCGGACTTGCTGGATGGCGCGATTAATCGTTTCACTGGCGTCCTTGGCAGCTCGCCGGTTCGATTGGGCTGGGTTTTTCTCAAGAATACCGTCCATCATCATCTTCGCCGCGGCCAGTTCCTGGCCCAAACCATCGTGCAATTCGCGCGCGATTCGGCGCCGTTCGTCATCCTGCATGGTAAGCAAACGCCCGGAAAGCCGTCTGAGAGCAGCGGTCCTGTCATCGACCAACCGCTCTAATTCATTGGCGTTTTCGCGAATTGACTGTTCCAGCAGCTTGCTGTCATGGATGTCGGTGCAGGTTCCGTACCACTTGACAATCTGTCCTTCGAAATCTCGGATCGGAACGGCCCGAGCCCGGAACCAGCGGTATTGGCCGTTTCTCCCGCGTATGCGGTATTCGGACTCATAGTTGTCACCCGACTGGACGCAGTGCATCCACTGGGCCATGCTGCGCTCTGTGTCCTCGGGATGCACGAAGTCCAACCAGCCGAAACCCTTCCCCGAACCCATAGCGGCGCCACTATATTCGTAAAACCAATCGCTAATGTAGTCCCTCGAACCGTCGGCCTGTCGACTGAAGATGATGTCGGGCGCGGTGCGCACAATAGCGTCGAGTTCCTGGTTCTTTCGCGCCAGTTCACTGTTAAGCTGCTGCAGCGTTTCGGCTCGTCTTTCCAATTCATCGGTTCGCTCGGCGACCCGCTGCTCCAGTTCACGATTGAGGCTTTCCAGTTGGTGCGCTTTGCGATGCAACTCGGCAAATATACTGACCTTTGCTCTTAAGAGTTCCGGAATGACCGGAACAGAAATGTAGTCCACGGCGCCACGCTGGTATCCCTTGAGGCGGTCAAGGTCGGTCAGGTAAACGGCGGAAATGAAGATGATCGCCGTCCTTTGGAAGCGTGGATGCTGGCGAATCAGGTCGGCCAATTCAAAACCATCGAGATCGGGCATGCTTACGTCCATCAAGACGACCGCGATGTCGGTCTTCAGCAGTTGCTCGAGAGCCTCTGTACCCGAGGTCGCCTTCAGCAAATTCTCCCCAAGTTCAGCCAGTATGACCTCATAGCTGAGCAGCTTGGCAGGCTGATCATCCACCATGAGAATGTTGACTTTCTCGTTTGCCGTCATTTTCTTTAATGCCCCCCAGCGGGTCACGAAGCACTGCACCCACAAGACACCTATCGGTGCAGCCACATACGCAGCGCAGAAAGTAATTGTTCAGTATTGACCGGTTTTGCCAGGTACTCGGACGCGCCGGCTTCAAGGCACTTTTCGCGATCACCTTTCATGGCTTTCGCGGTGAGTGCAATGATTGGCAGGCGCCGGAACGGGCTGTTTTGCCGGATCACCTGCATAGTTTCGTATCCATCCATCTCTGGCATCATGATGTCCATTAACACGATCGCGAGGTCAGGAGTGGATTCGAGTGTTTCGATCGCTTCACGCCCGGTCCCCGCGGTCAACACTGTCATTCCGCGGCGCTCTAGCACACTGGAAAGGGCGAAGATGTTCCGCACATCGTCATCCACCACCAGCACCTTCTTTCCCACCAAGGCGTCATCGGAACGATGCAGCCGATCGAGCATTTTCTGCTTCTCGGGCGGAAGGTCGGCGACGACACGATGCAGGAACAGAGCAGTCTCATCGAGCAGCCGCTCCGGAGACTCGACACCTTTCACGACCACGCTACGTGCCAGCGTGTGCAGGCGGGCGTCTTCTTCCGACGACAGCTCTTTGCCGGTGAACACCACGACCGGTAGGTCACTCAGCGATTCATTATCCCGGAGACGCTCTAACACGTCGAAGCCCGACATGTCCGGAAGCCTTAAGTCGAGCACCACGCAGTCGAACGGCTGCTCGTTAAGTATGTTGAGCGCATCGCTGCCGCTCGCTGCGAGGGAGACGTCAATGTCGTCATAACCCAGCAGTTCGCGGATACTCAGCTGTTCGGCCGGATTATCTTCGACCACCAGCAAACGTTTCCGGCGCGGCGTGGTGTACTCCTTGATGCGGGTCAACGCCGCCCCCAGTCCTTCGGGAGTGGTCGGTTTAGTGACGAAGGCGAAAGCCCCGCGGGCCAGCCCGTGATGCCGATCTTCGTCGAGCGTCAGCATCTGCACCGGGATGTGGCGAGTGGCCGGATCCTGTTTCAGATGGTTAAGCACGGTCCAGCCCAGCATGTCAGGCAAGAAGACATCTAGCGACACGGCTGTGGGATGGAACTCGCGAGCCAAGGCCAAAGCTTCCGCGCCTTTCATAGCGACTAACACCTTGAATCCGGTGTCGCGGGAAAGGTCGCACAAGACGCGGGCGTAATGCGGATCATCCTCGACGATGAGCAAGACCGCATCGTAAGGCTGCAGATTCTCGCGGTCATCCGGGACATGCTCGACTGCGGCCTCTGTCGCCCGTACTGCGGACAACTGCAGCGGTGGAGTGCTCGATCGAGTTTTGCGGTCGACCATGGCCGCGCTGGCAACGGATGGCCCCACGTAAGTTTGAGGCAAGTACAGAGTAAACGTGCTTCCCTTGCCCGGGGCGCTGCGCAGCTGAATTTCTCCTCCGAGCAGGCTGGCAAGCTCTCGACTGATCGCCAACCCCAGGCCGGTTCCGCCATACTTGCGGCTGGTGCCGGCATCTGCCTGCTGGAATGCTTCGAAGATGATGCGCTGCTTTTCCGCCGGAATGCCGATACCGGAGTCGGTCACTTCGAAGGCCACAACTGACGCTGCCGCATTGAGGATCGGATGGTCATCACTCCAGCCGTCCGCGGCCAGCGACACATTCAGATGCACGCCTCCTTGTTCGGTGAATTTAAATGCGTTGGACAGCAGGTTCTTGAGCACCTGCTGCAGGCGCTTCGAGTCGGTGACCAGGCTGCGAGTAAGGTGCGGATCGGAATGCACCTCGAATCCAAGCCTGCGATTCTCAGCTTCGTGACGGAACGGGCGAGCAACCATATCCAGCAGGCTGGCGAAGAAGACTTCTTCGGCCTCCACCGAAACCGTGCCAGACTCGATCTTCGACAGATCGAGAATGTCGCTGATCAGGTTCAGTAGATCCGTTCCCGCGCCGTGGATGGTACGGGCAAACTCGACTTGCTTCGGCGTCAGGTTGCCATCGGGATTGTCCGTGAGTTGTTGGCCCAGCACCAGGATGCTGTTCAGAGGTGTGCGCAACTCGTGAGACATGTTGGCCAGGAACTCGGACTTGTACTTGGAGGTCAGCGCCAGTTCTTTTGCTTTCTCTTCCAAAGCGCCGCGGGCCTGCTCGATTTCCTGGTTCTTGCGTTCGACTTCGACGTTCTGCTCCGCGAGCTGTTGAGCTTTTTGCGCAAGCTGTTCGTTGGTCTGCTGCAATTCTCTTTGCTGGGTTTGCAGTTCGGTGGCCAGCTGCTGCGACTGCTTCAATAGGCCTTCGGTCTGCATCGTCGCTTCAATGCTGTTGAGCACGATGCCGATGCTGGCAGTGAGTTGTTCAAGGAAAGCCAGATGCGACGCGGTAAAGTTGCTCAATGAAGCAAGCTCAATGACCGCCTTGACGTGATCTTCGAACAGCACGGGCAGCACGATGACGTTTCGGGGAACAGCCTCGAACAAGCCGGACCGAATGGGAACTGTTTTTTCCGGCAGGTCCGTAATCAGCATGCGTTTCTTCTCCGCTGCGCACTGCCCGACCAGGCCCTCGCCCAACTTGATGCGCCTTAGATGACCGTCGTGCCCGTCAGCCGCAAACGCCGAGAGCAGTACCATGCCAGCTGATTCTTCGGTCTCCATCTGGTAGATCACACCCTGCTGCGCGCTAACGAGTGGCGCCAACTCCGAGAGCAGTTTTTGTCCCACGGTCGTCAGATCGCGCTGGCCTTGCAACATGCTGGTGAAGCGCGCGAGATTGGTCTTGAGCCAGTCCTGCTCGGTGTTGCGGTCGGTGGTGAGCCGCAGGTTATCGATCATGGTGTTGATGTTATCTTTCAGCTCGGCGACCTCGCCGCTGGCTTCCACCTGAATCGAACGGGTGAGGTCGCCCTTGGTCACGGCGGTCGCGACTTCGGCGATGGCGCGCACCTGGTTGGTAAGGTTATCGGCAAGCAGGTTGACGTTGCCGGTCAGATCTTTCCACGTACCGGCCGCGCCGGGCACGTTGGCTTGACCGCCCAGTCGTCCTTCCACGCCGACTTCGCGCGCTACGGTCGTAACCTGGTCGGCGAAGGTAGCGAGTGTGTCAGTCATGTTGTTGATGGTTTCAGCGAGAGCGGCGACCTCGCCCTTGGCGTTCACGGTCAGTTTCTGGGTGAGCTCGCCGTCGGCGACCGCAGTTACCACTTTCACGATACCGCGCACCTGTTCAGTGAGGTTGGCGGCCATGACGTTGACGTTGTCGGTAAGGTCCTTCCACGTGCCGGCCACTCCAGGCACCTGTGCCTGGCCACCGAGCTTGCCTTCCGTGCCCACTTCGCGGGCTACGCGTGTTACTTCAGCAGCGAAGGCGTTGAGCTGGTCCACCATGGTGTTGATGGTGTTCTTCAGTTCGAGAATTTCGCCCTTCACGTCGACGGTGATCTTGCGCGACAAATCGCCGCGAGCCACGGCAGTGGTGACCTCGGCGATGTTTCGCACCTGCGCCGTTAGGTTTCCGGCCATTGCATTCACCGAGTCAGTTAAATCCTTCCAAGTGCCTGCGACACCCGGGACGTTGGCCTGTCCGCCCAGGCGGCCTTCGCTACCTACTTCGCGGGCCACACGGGTGACTTCTGCCGCGAATGAGCGTAACTGCTCGACCATGGTGTTGAGAGTTTCTTTGAGCTGCAAGATCTCGCCGCGGACGTCCACGGTGATCTTCTTGGAAAGGTCGCCGGTAGCGATAGCGGTCGCGACTTCAGCGATGTTTCGCACCTGACCAGTCAAGTTGCTGGCCATGAAGTTCACATTATCCGTGAGATCTTTCCATGTACCGGCCACGCCCGGCACCTGCGCCTGACCGCCGAGTTTGCCGTCGGTGCCGACTTCGCGAGCGACACGAGTAACCTCGCCGGCGAAGGCGTTGAGCTGGTCGACCATCGTGTTGATCGTGTTCTTCAGTTCGAGAATTTCTCCCTTGACGTCCACCGTGATTTTGCGCGACAAGTCGCCACGAGCCACCGCGGTTGTGACTTCGGCAATGTTACGGACTTGCCCGGTAAGGTTTCCGGCCATGGAGTTGACCGAGTCGGTAAGATCTTTCCACGTACCGGCGACGCCGGGGACGTTGGCTTGACCGCCCAATCGACCTTCGGTACCCACTTCACGGGCCACGCGAGTCACCTCGCCTGCGAACGCGTTGAGCTGGTCCACCATCGTGTTGATGGTTTCCTTGAGCAGAAGGATTTCGCCGCTGACGTTTACAGTAATTTTCTTGGACAAATTACCGGTAGCGATGGCCGTAGAAACTTCTGCGATGTTTCGCACCTGCCCGGTGAGGTTGCTGGCCATCGAGTTCACAGAGTCGGTAAGGTCTTTCCAGGTACCTCCTACGCCCGGCACCTGCGCTTGGCCTCCTAACCTGCCGTCCGTGCCCACTTCGCGGGCGACGCGAGTTACTTCGGAAGCGAATGACCTCAACTGGTCCACCATGGTGTTAATGGTGTCCTTGAGCTCGAGGATTTCACCCTTCACGTCCACCGTGATCTTGCGCGACAAATCGCCGCGAGCCACAGCCGTTGCCACTTCGGCGATGTTGCGGACTTGGCCGGTCAAGTTGCTGGCCATGAAGTTCACGTTGTCCGTGAGATCCTTCCATGTACCGGCCACGCCCGGCACCTGCGCCTGACCGCCGAGTTTGCCTTCGGTGCCGACTTCGCGAGCCACACGAGTTACTTCGCCCGCGAACGCGTTGAGCTGGTCGACCATCGTGTTGATCGTGTTTTTGAGTTCGAGAATTTCGCCTTTTACGTCTACCGTGATTTTGCGTGACAAGTCTCCACGAGCCACGGCAGTCGTGACTTCGGCGATGTTACGAACTTGCCCGGTGAGGTTTCCGGCCATGGAGTTGACTGAGTCGGTCAGATCTTTCCACGTTCCGGCCACGCCGGGCACGTTAGCCTGTCCGCCCAGCCGACCTTCTGTTCCCACTTCGCGAGCCACACGCGTCACTTCGCCGGCGAAGCGATTGAGTTGGTCCACCATCGTGTTAAGGGTTTCTTTCAGTTGCAGAATCTCACCGCGAACGTCCACGGTGATTTTTCGGGAAAGGTCGCCGCTCGCAATAGCCGTTGCCACTTCGGCGATGTTTCGCACCTGACCGGTCAAGTTGCTGGCCATGAAGTTCACGTTGTCGGTCAGATCTTTCCAGGTGCCGCCGACTCCGGGCACCTGCGCCTGGCCGCCGAGTTTGCCTTCAGTACCCACTTCACGTGCGACGCGGGTCACTTCGCCCGCGAACGCGTTGAGCTGATCCACCATCGTGTTGATAGTGTCCTTGAGTTCGAGAATCTCGCCCTTCACGTCGACCGTGATTTTGCGCGACAAGTCGCCGCGGGCGACGGCGGTGGTTACTTCCGCAATGTTTCGCACCTGGGCCGTGAGGTTTCCAGCCATCGCGTTCACGGAGTCGGTAAGATCCTTCCAGGTTCCAGCCACACCGGGCACCACCGCCTGGCCGCCGAGTTTGCCGTCGGTGCCGACTTCGCGGGCTACGCGCGTCACTTCCGATGCGAATGACCGGAGCTGATCCACCATCGTGTTGATGGCTTCTTTAAGTTGAAGAATTTCGCCGCGCACGTCCACGGTGATCTTGCGGGAGAGATCGCCGCTGGCTACAGCGGTCGCGACCTCAGCGATGTTGCGCACCTGGCCGGTCAGGTTACTGGCCATCGAGTTGACCGAGTCAGTAAGATCCTTCCACGTACCGGCCACCCCGGGTACCAGCGCCTGTCCGCCCAACTTACCGTCCGTGCCCACTTCACGAGCCACGCGCGTAACCTCAGCGGTAAACACGCCCAATTGCTGAATCATGGTGTTGACGATGTTTGCGGAGCGCAGGAACTCGCCTTCGAGCGGTCGTCCATCCACGTCCAATCGCACAGTCTGTGTCAGATTGCCCTGCGCGACGGCCGCGATGGCGCGGGTCACTTCCGTGGTTGGCCGGAGCAGATCCTCCACCAGCGTGTTGACCGAAACTTCCATCTCGCCCCAGGCGCCTCTCGACTCGTGGAAGCGTGTGCGCTCGCGGGTTCGTCCTTCTTTTCCGACCACCTGTCCTACGCGCTTTAACTCCTGCGCCATTTGCTGATTGGCCGCAACAATTTCGTTGAACGTATCTGCGATTTTGCCGGCGAGGCCCGTCCATGAACCTGGTAACCGTACGGAAAAATCTCCGTCGCGCATGGTTTGCAGGCTCGCGAGTATCGCGTTCAAATCCGCGGACGCGGGTTCGGCTTTCAGATTCGAATGTCCGTTGTTTTTTGCGTTCGCCTTGGGTGCGTTATCCAAGGTCGCAGTGGCTGCACTACGGTCACTTTTCTTCATGATCATCTCTTCTTAAAAGGAACGGCGGGGGATATGTTTTGTACAATCTGGTCTCGATCTGTTTCCCATACGTCCACTGGATCAGGCCTGCGCGGCGCCCGTAACCAGTACGTCAACCAGGCCGTACTTCTCGGCGACATCGAATCTAACTTAATGCAAGAAAACGTGGAACTTCGGCCTTGACAATTTATTAACACGAACGGTACCGCGTTCGCTCTAGGGTATTTACTGTAGGCAATGTGGTCGGTTCGCCTATCGGGGAAAACTACCGGTAGATCAGCCATTTAGGTTCTCAGCGTCGGCCGAAGTTGCGGGAAGTTCTCGATAAAAAATCCCCCAGCGAATTCGCCGGGGATTGGTGCGAGTGGAATCACGACTAGGATGCGCGACGCCTTTTAAACCTTCTTCATCACCCCGTCGACGCGGATCGTTGTCCTGCGATGTTGTTGGATGGCCCCGGACGGTGCGCCTACAGTTCGGGCGGTCGTCCGAAGTCGCAGCGAAGGCGAGAAGCAGGAGCCAGCATTGTTGGGCCAACTCCTGCTCGAGAGGTGGGCACATTGAGGAAACATTCCATGCGGCAAGAATAGGTTGACGTATGAGCGCGGACAATCCCACCGACTCTGTACTGCTCTCAAGGATTTTCTGTATCGCACCGGTGAGCAACCATCGGCTGCGGCAATAAAAGGGAGAAAGTGAAATCAGAGCAGGAAGAAAATGAAGCAGGAAGAAAGTCCCTACCTTTCCGTGCCCGCTTCAAAGTACACACTACGCGTACAGCAACAACCAGAAACGCCTACAGGCCTCACTGGATAGACCGTTCTCAGTTTCGACTCTACTCTCCCAGTGTGAATGCGACGAATTTCAGTTTTGGTTTCGTCAAGCATGAACTGGAATTGGGAGTTGAAAGGAGACTCTGGTGAACAGCGATTCTGCTACGGTTCCTGTGGATTCCGAGGTGGTGAGGCGCGCGCAGCAAGGCGATTCGGATGCATTTGCCACCCTATTTCATGCGCACAAGGCACGTATTTACTCGGTATGTTTGCGCATGACCAACAATGCCGCGGAAGCGGAGGATCTCACGCAAGACGCATTCTTGCAGGTGTTCCGCAAGATTGCCACATTTCGCGGAGATTCAGCGTTTTCGACCTGGCTGCACCGCATTGCGGTCAACACAGTACTAATGCACTTTCGCAAGAAGTCTCTGTGCCAGGTTTCTCTGGATGAGCCCTACAGCAATAGCGACGGGGCCAAGATCCGGCGCGAGTACGGAACTAAAGACTGCCGGCTGGCAGGTTGCGTCGATCGGGTGGCGTTGGCCTCCGCAATTAAAGACCTGCCCCACGGCTACAGGACCATCTTCCTATTGCACGAGGTCGAGGGCTACGAGCATCAGGAAATCGCAGAGTTGCTCGGTTGCTCGGTGGGAAACTCGAAGTCCCAACTCCACAAAGCCAAACTAAGAATTCGCGAACTACTGGCGCAGACCCCGGAAGTCCGGCCCGCAGCGGTTCAAGACGAGCGGCCCGCGGCGCGATCGGCGAGACCGCTTTTCGAGAGCTGGGACTTGGCGCTCGCCGAGGGTATGGGACTGGAGCCAGTTCAGAGCGTAGCCCAATTGGCGGGACCCGTGTCATAAGATCGGTGCTCGTTCCTAAGGCAAGAGTTCGTCTAATCTACCGCACGCACCTGATAGTGCGGAATCTAGGCGCGGCCATAGAGTCTTACAGAAAGAAATCCTAGGTGCCCGAATTGGGCCCGGAAGAGGTTCGAGATGAGATTGGGAAATAACACAGTGGCGAAATACCTCTTGACGCTCGGCAGCGCGGTCTTGATTTTGGCTGGCATGAGCTGGGCGGCTGACAGTGATAAGGAGCAGCTCGACATAAACAAGCGCATCACCAAATCGGCTGAGGTTCTCAATGAAATCATGGGAACTCCTGACAAGGCGATTCCAGACAAGGTCATGGAGCGCTCGAAGTGCATAGCCGTGGTGCCATCAGTCGTCAAGATTGCGGTCGGATTCGGCGGCGAGCATGGCAAGGGCGTAGTTACTTGCAGAACAGCCAAGGGATGGAGCGCCCCAGCGCCAATCACCATTACGGGCGGTAGTTGGGGTCTGCAATTGGGTGGGCAGGCGGTTGATCTGGTGATGGTCGTCACTAACGATCAAGGAATGCAGCACCTTCTCAACAGCAAGTTCAAACTTGGGGCAGACGCCTCGGCTGCGGCCGGACCGGTTGGCCGATCCGCTGCCGCTGATACTGACGCATCCATGCGTGCCGAGGTTCTGACCTATTCCCGCGCTCGCGGTATTTTTGCCGGCATTGACTTAAGTGGCGCCGTGGTCAAGCAGGATAAAGACGAAACTGCTCTGCTCTTTGGCAAAGCAATCCCGTTTGAGGACATTTTGATCGGCAAGGTTCCCGCGCCTTCGACAGCCGAACCTTTCTTGGCGGCGGTAAGAAAATATTCCGGTCAAGCGCGGGAGCAGGGTGAACTTCGGACGCCGTCCAACACCGCGTCCGCACGATAGGAACGAATTCGTAGCTCGGCATTACGGCCAGGTCCTGGTTGGGTCTGGCCGTTATTCATGTTCCCTGCATCTCAAGCAGGACGCATCTTCTGGTTCACTGATTGGCTGATCGATCTTTTTCTGTAAAGTCGCGCAGACGATGCGCAGAAAGGCAGATCACAAGGTGGCCGGACAAGGCGAGAACATGCCCGAGAGTCTTCCCGTAACCTCCTCTGCTCCTACGGAACTTCCGGAGAAGCAAGAGGCGCTGGCTCGCGAAGTATTGGTGGCGCTGGAAACCCAACGAATTCCTTACGCAGTCGCTGGGGCTTTCGCATTGCTCCAGCACACCGGCATATGCCGCACTACGAAAGACCTGGACCTTTTCCTGACCGCCGAGAGTTGGTCTGACGCCCTCACGTACTTGCAGAGCCACGGATTCAAGTGTGAAGTCTGTGATCCGGTGTGGCTGGCCAAAGTACACCGCGGTAACTTTTTCGTCGATCTCATCACGGGTATGAGTAACGCCGCGTTCAGCGTGGATCCGTCCTGGATTCGGCATGCGCATCCAGCAACAGTGCTTGACATCCAGAGCCGGGTGCTGGCTCCCGAGGAATTGCTCGTGTCCAAGCTCTTTGTTACGCGGCGTGAGAGGTTTGATGGAGCGGATATTGCCCACATCATTTACGGGACCAGGGGAAATTTGGATTGGGGCCGCATCCTTCACCTCGTGGGTGAGCATTGGGAGATGCTGCTTTGGGCGCTTGTCCTGTTCCGCTATGTCTATCCGGCGAAAACTCGCTACGTCCCCGCAGTTTTGTGGCAGGACCTTCTGGGGCGATATATCACGCTAGTGTTACAACCGGACGGGCAGGGCAAATTTCGCGGCAGCTTGATCGACGAAAACATGTTCGCGATTGATGTCAAGGACTGGGGACTTGACGATGTCCTGCAAGAATATCGGTCCCGCCGGCTGGCTCAGATGGAAAGTATCCCCGAACGCCGGTGCGGCTAGTTTGAGGAATCAACGAATATGCGGATAGCAGCAACCGCTGATTTGCACTTCGCTCCCCCAAACGCGACCGTGTTACGCAATCAGCTTGACAAGGTGCGCGATGACGCTGACCTCCTCATCGTCGCAGGAGATCTAACTAATTACGGCCGGCCCGCGGAAATGGAACCGCTGCTTAATACCATGGTCCGCCTGCGAGTTCCTATTGTGGTTGTACTCGGAAACCACGATTACGAAAGCGAGCAACAAGCCGAATTGATGCACATGATCACAGCCGAAGGAATCAAGGTGCTGGATGGGAGCGCCTATGAACGTGATGGAGTCGGCTTTGCCGGGACCAAAGGCTTTGTCGGAGGCTTTGGGCGCGGCGTTTTAACTGCGTTTGGCGAACCTGAGATCAAGACTTTTGTAAGGGCTTCGATCGACGAAGCACTGAAACTGGAGCGTGCCATGTCGCAGTTGCGCACCGCGAAACGCGTTGTCGTGCTGCATTACGCGCCAATCGCGGCGACAATCGAGGGCGAAGCACCGGAGATTTCTCCCTTCCTTGGAACTTCGCGACTGGCGGAGGTAATCGACCGGCATGGCGCCGATCTGGTGGTGCACGGACACGCACATAACGGCAAATTGAACGGCCGCACCACCGGTGGCATTCCGGTCCATAACGTCGCCATCACTCTGCTTCAGGCACAGCAACCGTCAGCGGCATACCGCGTATTTGACGTTTAGCCGGCCGCTGACAACTTCCTCCCTTCGGGCTGCGGCCTTGCTGTATCCCTCTTCACCAGCCGGCCAAGAATTTCGTACAGCATGAAACCCGGTATGGTACTCGGTTAACCGGATACGAGCCGTGCTCACGAATATTATAGCTTGAACTCGGTGACGGCCGCCTGAAAGGGATCCGGCTGGAACTCCCGGCGCGACGCGATCAGTCCAGTTTGACGCGGGGAATCCGAACGCACCGGCTTCGCGTGCCCGGTGAATCTTAAACTAACGGAGCCAGTTCATGTCAACTATTCTTCTGATCGTCTTGGTCTTACTCTTGGTTGGCGCGTTACCCACGTGGCCGTACAGCTCAGGCTGGGGATACTACCCAAGCGGCGGCCTTGGGCTGGTGGTCGTGATTTTGCTTATTTTGGTATTGATGGGAAGAGTCTAGGGCAACCGAGAACCGACTTGCAGGGCCTTCTATCGCCCAGGCGAAGAGGGCCTTTTAATTGCTTTTCTGGCGGTAGGACGTCCAAGGAAGCAATTCATTATTCGCGTTTCCCGAGGAACCTACATTGCCGCCGAATGGACGGTTTCCTTTGGGCGGGAATAACTTGGCGCGCTTAGTATCCCTGCCGTACTTCCTAACACTCGCAAGAAATACCGGGCATTTTCCATGGCTTGTTGCTCGCGAACCTGATCGTCGCTGGCACCGTACAATTCGAGTGCCCGTGCCGCCAGCGCCCTTTCGGCATCAGCAATGCGCTGTGGAATTTTGCTGCTGTCATCCTCGAACAGTGCGGCCTTATAGACTTCTTTCCAGTTTCTGCAGATTGAAGATTTGTGCACCCGAGCGTCCATCCCCGACCTCACTAAGATGAATTAGGGTTATATTTCTAGAACGCCGCAAAATTGTGAATACAGCAAATCCTGTATTTTGTTGTGAGGTAGTTGAGCGGCAAGATGAGCGAGGTAACCTGTGACTATGAAGCAAATACAGATGTTTATGCTTGTGTTGGCGTTGGCAGTTCCCATGCTTGCAGGCGCCGCCGATCGAACCCCAGTGCCCCCGGCACCCGACGCCGCATACCTCCAGTCGTTCGATAAGTGGAAAGCCGAACTGGTAGACGATCTCAAGACCAATTGGCTGTCCCTGGCGGGCTTATTCTGGCTCAAGCCCGGAGAGAACAGCTTCGGTACCGATGCCGGCAATGCCATCGTTTTTCCCAAGGGACCTGCACGCGCTGGCGTTTTCGACCTTCAGGGGTCGGATGTTACCGCGAAATTCTCACCCGATGCGCACGCCACGGTCGAGGGTAAGCCGGTGACCACGGCCAAGCTGCAACCCGATACTTCGGACAATCCGACCGTCGTGGAGCTGGGAAGCCTGCGCATTAAGGCCATTGTCCGGGGGCAGCGTATTGGCATCCGTCTGAAGGACGTCGATAGCGACCAGGCCAAGAATTATCGCGGCCCGATTTTCTTCCCGCTCGACCTGTCATATCGCGTGACGGCAACCTGGGTATCTTCGGATGGAAAGAAAACAGTGGATGTCCCCAACGTTTTAGGGGACACCACACCGACGCCCGTGGCTGGGACCGTCTTATTTAAGATCAACGGTCAGGAAGTACGACTTACTGCGTTAGGCGGCGATGCCTCGAAAGGCGTGTCCTTCGTCTTCAATGACTTAACGAGCAAGACCGATACCTACCCGGGAGGCCGCTTCCTCGAGACCGACCCGGTCGTGAATGGAACAGTGATAATTGACTTCAACCGTGCCTACAATCCGCCCTGCGCGGTGACGCCCTTTGCCACCTGTCCCCTGGCTCCAAAAGAGAATCGCCTGGCGGTCGCGATCCCGGCGGGGGAGAAATACGATCGAGCCCACGGGCATCACTGAGTGTAGGCGCGAGCGAGTGTAGTGAGATTCGGCCTCTGCTCGGAAAGGTTACAATTGAGAGTGGTGTTGGTTTTTATTTTCTGCCTAGGCCATAAATCGTGATCAATTCGCTGCTGGAACGCAAAATCGAAAAACGGCCAGACAAAGTTCGGCTCCAAGGCCGCGTGCTCTTCCTTACTGAGGATCCTGAACTCATCAAGCGGCAGCTTGCCGGAGAAGACCTGCCGTGGGATACAAAGAACCCTGCCAACAATCCCAAGCTGCGCGACGACATTTCCACCGACGAGATCACTCCAGCCCATTACTGCTTTTATTTCGACGAGACCCTCGGCGAAATCCCGTACCTCGGTCTCAAGTGCGGCAGCGGGTTCCCCATCGGACGTTCTGACGTAAAAAAGGGCGGCTTCGTCTGCGCCGTCAGCGGCAAGCGCAGGGGTAAGGGGTCGAGCCGTGAGCAGTCTCCCTACGCAGAAATGTGCGCTGGCATTCGCGTCGTCATCGCGGAAAACATCGAGCGTATCTACAAACAAAACTGCCAGAACCTCGGCCTGCTTACCTCGACCAACTTCTCGCTCATCGACCAGATTAGGGCGGGAGAAGAGATTCTGCTGAACGAATTCACCTCTGGCGAAGACGAAATTACGCGCCAGGTGATCGAGTACGGTGGGCTATTTCCTTTCAACGTGGCGCGCATGCAAAAGAAGGTCTTTCTGCCTCCGATCAAAGCGGAAAAACGGCCGATGACGTTGGCGGAAAAAATCTTCGCGCGGCACATGATTAACGAGAACGGCGAAGTGGGCGTCCCGGCGGTGAAACCCGGCGACACCGGATTCGCCCGCGCCGATCTGCGTTTCAGCCACGAATATGTTACCCCGATGGCCTCCATCTTCTTTGAGCGCTACGTGGGCAAGGACGCCAAGGTGAATGATGCTACGAGCATCCTCTTTTTCCGCGACCACCTCACGTTTCTCGATGAAGTGATCTCAGAAGAAAAAAAGAAGTTGGGGCTGCTCGATCTGGCCACGCAGCTCAAGATGAAGCAGCAGGACTTCGCGGCGAAACAAGGAATCAGGCTGCACGGCGAGTTGAAAGACCGCAAGGGTTCAGAAGGCATCTGCCATTCCATTGTGCTCGAAAGCTACGCCCTTCCGGGACAATTGAATATCGGCTCGGACTCGCACACACCCCATGTTGGCGCAATCGGTTGCGTGGCCTTTGGCATTGGCACTACGGACGTCTTTAACTCGTGGATCACGAAAGATGTTCGGGTGAAGGTGCCGGAGTCAGTGAAGATCGTGATTCGCGGCAAGAAGCACGCAAACGTCACGGCGAAGGATTTCATTCTCAAGATTCTCAGCCTGGACTATGTCCGCAGCGGCAAAGCGCTGGCCAAGGTCATGGAATATGCGGGCGACGCCATCGAGGAACTTAGCGTCGACGAGCGCGCTACCATGACCAACATGGCCGCGGAGATCGGCGGCTTCACCGGGATCGTGGCACCGGACCGCAAGGCGGTGGATTTCCTCGTGGAACGCCGCGGTATGGACCGCAAGAAGGCCGCAGCCATGATCGAGGGTCTTTACAGCGACCCCAATGCCCAGTACGCGCAAGTGATCGAACTCGATGCCGCCGAGATTACGCCGATGGTGGCCACGCCTGGGGATCCCGGAAATGGCAAGTACATTCGCGAACTGAACACACCGGTGCCCGTGGAACTCGCTTACGGCGGAACCTGCACTGCTGGAAAAAATGAAGACATGGACATGTACGCTCTCGTGCTGGCCGATGCGTTGAAACACGGTAAACGCGTGGCGGACTCAGTCAAGTTCTACATCCAGTTCGGATCGCAAGAGACGCGCGACTACTGCATACGCAAAGGCTATCTTGATGTTTTCCAGAAAGCCGGAGCGCATGTGATCGAGCCAAGTTGCGGTGCCTGCATCAATGCCGGCCCGGGCGTGACGACGCGGCCAGAGCAGGTGGTCATCAGCGCGCAGAACCGCAACTTCCCCGGACGCAGCGGACCAGGGCAAATGTATCTGGCCAGCCCGCTAACCGTAGCCGCGAGTGCCGTGGCAGGATATATCGTCGAATACGAGCCAAGCACGGAACGCGAACTGGTGGGGGCGTAAAACACTGCCGGATCCCACGTTACGAGTCTCTCCATACTGATATCCATGCCTCAACCGCAGCCGCGCAAGTTCGACCGTGACACGAGAAGAAAACATACGGGTCCAGAGCACCTGGTCATCGGCGATTCAAAGATTGACTCCGAGGGCTGCCACACAACCGCTCCGATCAAGAAGGGCACGTTGGTCGTGGAGTACACAGGGCCGCGCATTACGATCAAACAAGCGGACGCGCTTTATGACGAGCATCCCCGAACCTATCTGTTCGGGCTTACCGATGGCAAACATGTCATCGATGGTGAGGGCGTGGCGGCGTTCATTAATCACTCCTGCGATCCCAATTGCGAGGCGGATGAAATCAAAGGCCGCGTGTGGATTATTGCAGCCCGCGATATTGACGCCGGCGAAGAGCTTACCTACGACTACAACCTATACGACGGCGATCTGGATGACCCGTCGCCCTGTTTCTGTGGTGCGCACAATTGCCGGGGAAGCATGTACTCAGAAGAAGAGCTGACCAGGCGTGCGAAGCAGCTCAAACGCCGCAGCATGAAGAAGAAAAAAACAGGTCAATTGAAGAAATCTAAGGCGTGATCTCGCGCGGGTTACTGCCCAGGCGGAACCGGACTGCGCGACTCCATCTTCACCGTCGACAAACTGGCTGCATCCCAACCGCCGCCCAAAGCCTTGATCAGCAATACATTGTCAACCATGCGGCGCCCCGAAATCTGGACTGCGGTGCGCTCATTGGCCAGCGCCGTAGTTTGTGCGGTGATGACCTCAAGGTAAGTCGTCACGCCACCTCTGTAGCGATTGTTGGAGAGAGCCAGTGAATGTTCCGCCGCCGCAACGGCTGCGGTTTCGGTGTTGAATTCATCCTCCAGCAACCGCAAAGCCGCGAGATTGTCTTCCACTTCCTGGTAAGCGGTAAGCACATTCTGCCGGTAATTGGCCACAGTTTGATCGTAAAACGCGCGGGCCTGATCGCTGGCGGCCCGTCGTCGCCCGACATCGAACGCAGTTACAACCGCTGAAGCTCCCACGGCCGCGAATGCGCTGGGGTTCGAAAGCCAATTCGTAATCGTAGTGCTTTCGAATCCGGCGCTGGGGAACAGGTTGAACAAAGGAAAATACGCGGCTTTCGCCACTCCGATTCTCGCGTTGGCGGACGCCATCAGACGCTCGTTGGCCGCGATGTCAGGCCGGCGCTCCAGCAACTGAGAGGGCAGTCCCGGCGGGATCGCGGGCGGGATTGCGCCCAGAGCCGCCACCGGCAAGTTAAAGCTTGAGGCCGGTTCCCCGACAAGAACTGCCATCGCATGTTCAAACTGCGTCCGCTGCTCTCTTACGTCAATGGCCTGCGCGCGTGCGGTCTCAAGCTGGGTTTGCGCCTGAGCCACGTCCACTTGCGATGCCACCCCACCTCTATAGCGATTCTCCGTCAGTTCCAACTGCTTGATGTAGCTGGCGACTGTGGAATCCAGCAGCTGCGCTTCGGCGTCCAACTCTCGCGCTTGAAAGTAATCCACTGCCAATTCAGCATGAACGCTCAGACGTACCGCCTCAAGGTCAGCCAAGGTAGCTTGCGCATCGGCGCGCGCAGCCTCAACCGTCCGCCGCACTCTGCCCCACACGTCGGGCTCATACGACATGTCCACTGGAATGACGAGGTCATTTGTGGTGACGCCACCGCTGAACTTGCCCAACGGACGATTCGTCGAAAGGCGTTCACGGGTAGCTGAGACTCCTGCTGTGATGGTCGGATAGTAATCCGCGCGGTTGTAGCGCACCGTGGCGCGCGCCTGCGCAAACTGAGCCTGCGCAGCCTTCAAACTCTGGTTTGAAATATTGATTTTCTCTTCGAGCGCGTTAAGTTGCGGATCCTGATAGATCTCCCACCATTTTCCTCGCAGCGTCTGATCGGCCGGCTGGGCAGGCTTCCAGTTCTGGGGCGTTTCCTTGTAGTCCGTCGGGACGGGTGCGGCAGGGCGCGAATAACGCGGACCAACCGCGCAGCCGGACAGAAGCATGAGATCGACAAAGAGTGCCCCACCCAAAATCGACGTCGCAAGTTTTTCAAAAGTTGAGCTGCGCCTCGAACCAATCACCGCTGAGATTCTCCCGAAGCCGCCGGCTGGGCAATGCGGACTTCTTCTCCCGATACGATCGAATCCGGGGGATTGACAATGATGGATTCATCCCCGGCCAGCCCAGCGACAACTTCGACCTCGGAGCCGAAATCGTGGCCCAGTGTGACCGGCTTAAGTTCGGCGTGCCGGCCGTCGGTGACCGCAGCCACGCGCAATCCTTCCGATCGAAATAGTAGTGCGTTCACCGGAAGGATGAATGCCGAAGTCGCCGTCGGCAACTTCAGATGCACCTCCGCGTAAGCTCCACTAAGCAGCGTGCCCGTGGGATTATTCACCCGAATTTCCACCAGCAGGGTTCGGGTGGTTTGATCGATCGCCTCGGCCGTGCGCACCAGCGTTCCGGGGAAACGCCTGCCCGGAAACTCCGACAGCACCAGGTCAGCAGTAAGTCCTAGCTTGGCCGCCTGCGAATAAGCCTCCGGTACACTGACGTAGACTCGCAACTTGTCCGGCTGGGCAATATGAAAAAGCTCAGTCCTCGCCCCTCCGCTGCTGCCCGAATCAATCAACGCACCGATATCCGTATTTCGCGCTGTAATTACGCCGTCAAAGGGAGCGTAGATCTTCTCGAAGGCCTGCAACTCTTCCAAGCGCCGCACGTTCGCTTGCGCGGATTGGACCGTAGCTTGCTTAGCTTCATAGTCCCCCGCGGCATTATCGGCGTCCTGTTTGGAAACGGAATCCGTTTTCAACAAATCCGCGTAGCGGGTGGCTGTAATCTTCGAAAGATTCAAGTTGGCTTCGGCGGTTGCCAAGTCGGCTCTGGATTGCCGCAGCTGTTGGTCGACCTCCGGAGTCTCAATGTCCGCTAATAATTGACCGGCCTTCACATGCGCCCCGATGTCCGCAGACCAGTGCTTCAGGTATCCATTCGTGCGTGCGTAGATGGGAGCATCAATGTAGGCTTGCACATTAGCGGGCAGAACCAATTCTTGCGTTGGAGCGCCACGCTTGGGGTGGACTACCGAGACGGTTGGAATAGCCATCTCGGCGGTCTCTTTGTCCAGATTCGCCCGGGCGTGGATTCTCGGCAAGATTCCAGAAACCACGATCGCCGCAACGATCAACAGAGCCAGAACGACAATCCACCAGCGGCGTGCCGGACTGCCTTGAGGATGGTTCTCTATTTTGCGCTCCGCCAACTTTGGCCTCTCAACTTGATTTTGCGGTTCAACCTTCATGAAAAGACTCCGTGAACTTTATAAACGAACCGATATGAACTGAAATCAATGCTTTGCATCGCCTGTGGCCAGCCGCTCCCGGCGCCCGTGCAGCATACTGAAGAAAACCGGCACGAAGAACAGAGTCGCTACTGTGGCGAATAATAGACCTCCGATGACCGCCCGGCCAAGGGGAGCGTTCTGTTCACCACCTTCGCCCAATCCGATCGCCATCGGCACCATGCCAATGATCATGGCGAGCGCCGTCATCAGCACCGGGCGGAACCGCGTAAATCCGGCGTTCAGTGCGGCTGCGATCGCGTCTTTGCCTTCCGCCATTTGCTCCTTGGCAAAACTTACGACAAGGATGCTATTGGCGGTCGCGACCCCAACGCACATGATCGAACCGGTGAGCGCCGGAACGCTGAGGGTGGTTCGGGTGACGAACAGAAACCAGACGATACCGGCAAGCGCGGCTGGCAAAGCCGAAATAATAATGAATGGATCAAGCCACGACTGGAAGTTCACCACGATCAGCAGGTACACCAGCAAAATCGAGAACACGAGGCCGCTCAGCAGTCCGGTATACGAAGAGCGCATGGTTTGAATCTGCCCCCGAACGATCAGTTGCGAGCCGCGCGGAAGTTCTTTTTTGCTGTCCTCTACAATTTTATTGATCTCGCGCGCCACGCCGCCCAAGTCCCGCCCTTGCACCGAACCGTAAATATCGATCAATGGCTGAATGTCGTAGTGCGAGACCACTGCCATTCCAGCACCGCGGCGGATGGAAGCAAGGCTGGCGAGAATCCCTGCGCGGGCGCCACTAGGGCCGGTAACCGGGATGTTCTCCAGACTCTGCAATGAATCGACGCGGTACTGCGGCGTTTGCGTCGCGATCGAATAGCTCACGCCGGTCTTCGGATCAAGCCAGAACTCGGGAGTCGTCTGGAAACTACCGCTAAGTGAAACCAGCAGGTTTGTGGCAACGTCTCGCTGGCTGAACCCGACCTGTTGCGCCTTGGTGCGATCGACATCGACATGCAGGTAAGGCTGATCAAAAGGCTGCTGGATGTGCAAATCGACAGTTCCTCGAACCTGCTTGACCCGCTCCAGCAGTTTGTCCGCAAAAGCCCGGTTTGCATCCACGCCGTAGCCCACAACCTGAATATCGATGGGGGCTGGAAGACCGAAGTTCAAAATCTGGCTGACAATGTCAGCTGGCAGAAATGAGAAAGTTACCCCGGGGAACTCCTCTGGAAGTCTTAGACGCAGATCGTGAATGTACTGCGCAGTGGGCCGGTGATCCTTCGACAAGCTGACCAGAATGTCCGCATCCGACGGCCCCACGGGAGCGGAGTTGCTGTAGGAAAGATTGATTCCGCTGTAAGGCAGACCGATGTTGTCGATAATGCTGTCGATTTCTTTCGGCGGAATCTGCTGCCGGATCGATTGCTCCACCAGATCAGAGAGCCGTGCCGTCTCCTCGATGCGCGTCCCCGTCCGCGCGCGCAAATGCAATTTGAACTGGCCGGCGTCCACCGCCGGAAAGAAATCCTGCCCCAACCACGGAATCAGAAACACCACCGAAGCCAAACACACGCCGAGAAAGATAAGCAGAAAAGCGCGTTTGTGATGAAGACAACGCTCCAACCATCCGTGATAGCCCTCGCGGAAACGCTCAAAAGCCTCTTCAAACTTGATCTGCATCGCAACCAGCGGGTTCCGGCTTTGACTTGCCGCCAGGCTCTCGGCTTCATGACCGCGCAACAAATACTTGGCCATGGTCGGTACGAGCGTCCGGGACAGCAGGTACGAAGCCAACATGGCAAACACCACCGCTTCGGCGAGCGGAACAAACAGATAGCGCGCCACCCCGGTAAGGAAAAACATGGGGACGAACACGATACAGATGGCAAGTGTGGAAACGAATGCCGGAACTGCAATCTGCTGGGCGCCGTCTAGAATCGCGTGCTCAACCTCTTTCCCTTGCGCCAGATTCCGGTTAATGTTCTCGATTTCGACCGTGGCATCGTCTACCAGGATGCCGACCGCGAGCGCCAGTCCACCCAGCGTCATGATATTGATCGTCTCACCCAGCGCGCTCATAACGATGATCGAAGTCAGAATCGAAAGCGGGATAGAAACCGCTATGATGATTGTGCTGCGCCAGTTGCCCAGAAAGATCAGAATCATCAGCCCAGTAAGACACGCGGCAATGCTGGCTTCTTTGAGCACGCCGTCAATCGACGCACGAACAAAAATCGACTGGTCCGCCAGCGGATGTATGTGTAATTCGGGCGGCAAGCCCCCCTGAATTTGCGGCAGGAGAGATTTGATTCCGGCAATGATGTCGAGAGTCGAGGCTTGGCCAGCCTTCAGCACCGTAATCAGAACGGAGCGCTGTCCGTTTACCCGCACGATATTGGTTTGCGGAGGAAAACCGTCTCGCACAAACGCCACGTCACGGATGTAGATGGTTGTGCCACCCATTGTCTTGACCGGCAATTGGTTTAATTCGTTAACCGTCGTCGGGCTGCTGTTCGTATCGACGGCGTACTCAAAAGCCCCAATCTTCGAAGTTCCGGATGGCAAAACGATATTTTGCGCGCTGATCGCGTTGACCACGTCCAGCGGCGACAGACCCTTCGATTGCAGAGCGTTGGTGTCGAGATCAACCTGCACCTGGCGCTGCTTCCCGCCGTACGGATACGGAATGGCGCATCCGGGGATGGTAATTAGACGAGTGCGGATAAAATTCACGCCGTAGTCAAACAATTGCTGTTCCGAGAGTTTCTGGCCCGACAGCGCCAACTGAATGATAGGTACGCTGGACGCGCTGTAGGTGATGACCAACGGCGGCGTTGTGCCGGGTGGCAACTGCCTCAACTGGGTCTGCGAGATCGCGGTCACCTGGGCGATCGCCTTGGTGATGTCCGCATGTGGCTGGAAAAATACTTTCACCACCGCGATGCCGTTCAGCGACTGCGACTCAATGTGCCCAATATCGTCGACCAGCGTAGTGAGCGCCCGCTCCGTCTGGAAGACGATGCGGTTCGACATATCATCGGGATTGAGTCCGGTGTAATTCCAGACAATACTGACAACCGGAATATTGATATTCGGAAAGATATCCGTTGGCGTGCGAAGAATAACGATAGGACCCAGGATAAGCAGCAACAGAGCGACGACCACAAAAGTATAAGGCCGCCGCAACGCCAGTCGAACAATCCACATAGTTCCTCAGGCTTTTTAAAAAAGTCGGTCGGATGAGCAATCTAGCAATCGCCGCCAGTCCGCCACACTCTGGTTCTTGCCTTCAAAGTCTAAAGGGGTCGATCCACAGTTAGAAACTGTAAGGCTGATGTGAAGTGCTGCTACTCGCAGCAACCGCCCACAGTGCGTCCGGCGGCGCCAACACCGGATCATCAATATTCTATTGGATTTTGGCGGATCGGCTGGAGATGCAGAGTTTTTAGTTGTAAAGATTTGTATCGCATCCGGGATAGATATGCCGAGGGCGCATCGTGGGCGGGCGCCCAATCGAGCTAGTTGGGTTTGCGAACCTTGCCGTCGGAGAGGTATTGGAGCAACGCAGTGTCAGCGGCCCGTTTGAATTTTTCCGCGGCCGCTACTCTCGGGCTGACCATACCATCTCCGGAAGGTTTCTGGCCGAGGCTCTGCCGCAGGCTGTCCCCATCCTCGGATTCGTTGGTCATCACCTGCATGTAGAACCAGAGGAAGTGCCGCATCTGGTCGAGCGCTGATCTCAACACCTGCAGTGATTCGATCTCAGGTAACTGACAGAGAACCTCCATCAACTCTGGATCCCCCGGGGCTTGCATGGCTGCGCAGTTCAGAGTCTGCTGAATCGTCCGCAGGTCTTCCGTCACGCGCAGGATTCGAACATGGACCTCGTCCAGAAAATCAGTCTTTCCCATGGTTCCCCGGCTTTCTTGATCGAGAAATACAACCTCACGATCTCATCGGCGACCACGGACTAATAGATGTCCCATGTGCATGCGCTTTGGTAATTCGGGCTATTACTTTCGTATGATGCGCTCTTCGTTTGGCGGATATGGGGGCAGGAGGACAAGGGCAGAAGCTGGAAACCCGCTTGGACAGCGGGTTTTGGGCACTTCGTGGATAAGCTATGCGATTTTCCACGGCATCGGACGCAGCCTCGGTTTGATCGAGATCAAACTAGCGCACGAAAGTTTCTACGAAGGCACTCCGTCTGCCATGCGACTCCCAATCGACGTCAAGCCCCGGCCCCCGATAGGAGTCGGTGAGGGCGACGGCTGGCATGGAATGGGTCAGTTCCGTGAGCGGTGGATAAAAGGTTACTTCGTTACCACAAAGATGGTCCTTGTCATTCACCGGACGGGTCTGCACTATGGCGAACTGTCCCGCTCGTAGCAGTGCTACTCCGTGACGCTCCGGATTGACTACGAGTTCCGTGGGCGCAGAAATTACTTGCTGAGCGTGACGCAGAAGTTCACCTCCCATTTGGTGTGCGAACGCGACCAGAGCCGCGTTCTGCTGCTGGGTGGCCCGCTCATCCACGATGAGGACGGCTCGCGCAGGATATGGATTGGCGTAGGGATCGCCCAGAGTCGCCTGAGCATGCACGGCGGCGGCGACTGTCAAGCCATCCAGCGAAACACCTTCCCAGCTTCCGCTCTGGACGTGCCATGCCAGGATGGCCTCGTCGCCGACCAGGTTTACTTCGCCGTTGGCGAAACACTGCCCGGTGTAGATGTCCGCGCTACGGGTCTCGACGTACTGGCCACGAATCTGCTGGCCAACCGCCGACGTGGAAAGAGCCAAAAGCCCAACCCAAAGCAGTTCATAGAAGCCGTTCTGCATAAGTCACCTCCGCCGGGTATGAATCTATTGTGCTCCAAATGAGCTGGATGTGAAAAGGGAGTTCATGGCCCGCACCGGCGAGCACGCCTGCGCCCGCATTTGCTTCTTCCTGATTTGGAACTTTAGTCACCTTATCTTTTCGGAACCCGCCCTCTATCTGAAATGCCCCAGCGGTCAACGTCCGATGTAACCACCAAGAGGATATGCCAGGCAATGAGAAAAACAACGGCCTCCAAGATTATGAAACCGCAACTTCAATTGCTACTGCTTGGGGGTAGCGAGCAGGACTTCACTAATCTGCGTGAATTGCTGATGGTGGGTAGCTATCGCCATTTGCGTTTCGAACACGCTTCTTCGACTGACGATGTGATCCAACAGAAAAGGAAACGACGCGATGACCTTGTATTGTGCGGTGATCAATCGACTGACAATGTTGCGTTTCAATTGCTACGCCAAGTGCGCCAAGATGATTCTCGCGTTCCGGTCATGTTTCTGAGCGATCCCGCAAACGAAGCTGCACGCAAACAATCGGACCCCGAGGAGACCCTGCGCAAGCTCTGGCGCTCGGTCGAGCAATCGGCAGATACCGTGATCATTATGGATCGATCCGGTGCCATGGAGTACGTGAATCCAGCATTCGAAACTCTCACCGGATACTCACGACAAGAAGCGGTCGGCCAAACTCTCGCAATGCTGGAGTCCGAGCAGCAGGCGAGCAACGTTTACGAAGAAGTGTGGAAGACGGTTCTTTCCGGTGACGTTTTTCGGGGAATTGTGATGGACCGGAAAAAGAATGGAGAGACGTTAATCATTGAAAACACCGTCACTCCTCTGCGGGACGGGAGCGGGCAGATCACGCATTTCATTTCCACCGGACGCGATATTACCGGGTGGCGCAAACTGGAATCGGATCTACAACAGGCACAAAAAATGGACTCCATCGGCAGACTCGCCGGTGGAGTGGCTCACGACTTCAATAACTTGCTTTTGATTATCAGCGCATATGCAGAACTGGCGCTTGACTCTGTCGCTGAGGAGCATCCGTTGCGGCGAAACTTGAACGAAATAATAAACGCGTCCCGCCGCGCGGCTGACTTGACTCGCGAGTTGTTGGGTTCGGTCGGCTGAGGAAACCCTGGTCGAGCGAAAATTCACGTTGGCCGCCGCAGGGGCGGTGGACGCCCCGCCTACACCGGCTCAGCCGAGATTCTTATCAGTCTGCCGTTTTCCAATCTAAACCGATCTCCGCGCCACACCACCTTATCACCGGCGAAGCTGACCATCCAGAGCAACAGCGCCAGCAGGTCGCGTACCGGAATAAGATGCAGCGAGCGCAGGACTTGACGATCTCTCAGCACCAACTTGCCAACCACGATGGCTGCTGCGATGCGCAGCGCTGCAGTGCCTGTCAATAAAGCCCATGCCCAGCGCGCGTCGTGAGCGAAAACCACGGCAAACACCGCCCACGGCAAACCAAAGCTCAGCCCGAGTCCGACGTACCCCCAGAAACGCGAGTCGCGAACGGTTCGTGCCCAGCGCAATTGGTGGCTCAAGAAGCCGCGAAGCGTGTACCTGGGCAGGAATGTTTCAACCACGACCTCGGACAATTTTACTTTTAGCCCCAGAGCCGCAATCCGGCTTCCAAGTTGATAATCGTCGGCCAGATAGTCGACGAAGGCGTCGAACCCGCCGATGGCTTGCAGATCGCGTCGTCGAAAGGCGAGCGTGGAACCTAATCCAAAGCGGATTCCGTTCTCGATATTCTGCGCGACCAGCACGCCGGCAGAGAAGTCGGTACTAATGCCAAGTGATTCGAAGCGCGAACCAAGGGTCGAATTGGCAATGCCGCGATAGAGGCAAGTAACCAGCCCAATCGCTGCATCGCTCAACGGATCCAGCACGCGGCGCAGGTAATCGGGCGCAACCCGAATATCGCTGTCGTTGACAATGAGACATTCATGACGTGCCGCGCGCACCATCTGGGCGAGATTGCTAACTTTAGTGTTGGCACCCAGGATCTCACCGCAGACCATCAAGTGAATAGCGCGCTGGGGAAACTCCGCCTTCAACTGCTCGACAAGTGGAATCGCAGGATCGCTAGCATCGCTGACGCCGAAGATGATCTCGTAATCCGGGTAATCCTGCAGGCAGTGGGTGCGAAAGCTTTGGTACATCTCGGGATCAGTCCCCCGCACCGGCTTGAGAACCGAAACAGCTTGTGTGGGGCGGCCACTCTTGTCCGCCGCCTTTCGCTCTCTTAGAAACCGCGCCGCGCTTAAGAGACAGATTATGTAATAAGCGCTGCCGGAGACGGCACCAGCCACAGCTAAAACTTCAATGATCTGCAAGGCCGAGTGAACCATGAATGGCTTTAACCCGCTTGCCTCGAAAATCAGCAGGCATCGGGATGCCACCTACGGATAGCCGCAGCGGCGGTGTCGAGTTTCAGTTTATCAAAGGGCAGAACCGGTCGGGTTACCGCTGCAAGGAGCCTGATACCAGAGTGTTCGAGTCTGCCTGAATAAAAAGGACTCCGTGCCCTCCGTTCACCACCACGAGGTCCAGATGGATGGGCCCCTGATTGCCGACTTGAATGACCGCCGCGCCTTGGCACGGACGATTCACCTTGTAGGCGCCCGAAATCTTTTGTTTCGAGGCAACGGTGCCGTTTATGCTCAAGGTCTCGGTTCCGCTCAGGGTTCCATTCTGGAGTAACGTAATCTGACCGCCTAAGGCCAGAGGCCCCGTACCAATTTCCGTACCCGCGCCCTGCAAGGCGTAAACGCCTTTGACCTCCCCGAGGGAGCAGGACTTCAGACCTTGCGCCTGGGCCGTTCCCAACTCGGTGGTTCCGCTGTCCGTCTGAACCATTTCGATCTGCTTGCCGTTGGCGATAAGGGTCACGCTGAAATTCTGCTTCGAGTGGCCCGCGGCTTGAATCGTCATGGTGCCCGTGCAGTCGGACTTTATGGCGTATGTTCCCAAAACGTCAAGAAGATCGCCTACGGTGCCGTTCTCGCTGATAGTCTCGAGTCCGGCGATGGTTCCATTCCCGTTGGTCTTGATCTGCCCCATAGCGGTGACTGGATTGCCGTTGGCCGTCCCGTTGATTGTGAATCCGTAACTCCCAGTGAGACTGCCATTCGAGCACGCAGCCGGACGCGCGGGCTGTGCCCAGAGCGAAGCGCCCAGCACAAGCGCGCAGGAAAGAATCAAAACAGCTAAGCGGACCAATTTGGAAATCATATGCTTCTCCTTTTTTCCGCCGCTGGATCGGTGTCTGCAATTCTCGTCTGGCTCGGGCATTTGTCAAGATGAAAGAGTTTGCAGCCTTCTGTCTTCTATTCCTCGATCTGTCATTTTGCCCAACACCAGGCTTTAACGAACGACATCGGCCGTAAAGGCTGCCAATCGCATCCCACATCCGCCTATCGCATATAATGATTTCTGTAGGCAGCTGGACCGGACGGTCGCTCGTGTTTCGTCAAGGAACGGGGGAGGAAAGTCCGAACTCCGCAGAGCAGTGTGCCGGATAACGTCCGGGAAGCCGGGTTGAAGCCCGGTTGACGGCTAGTGCCACAGAGAACATACCGCCCCGGCGGCAACGCCGAGGTAAGGGTGAAAAGGTGCGGTAAGAGCGCACCGCCGCCGCAGTAATGCAGCGGGCAGGGCAAACCCCACACGGAGCAAGACCAAATAGGGAGGGATGAGGCCGGAGTGAAAGCTTCGCCTGAACGTGCCGGCTCGGCGCGTCACAACCTCCGGGTAGGTCGCTTGAGCTTCGCAGTAATGCGTGGCCCAGAGGAATGACCGTCCTGTGGGAGCAATCCCGCAGACAGAATTCGGCTTACAGGTCCGGCTGCCACAAACTTCCGTTCGTGCAAGATGTCGATGGATGTGCGCGATTCGGGGAACTCTCACGCCGTCGTCACTCGTCCATCATAGGATCGCGGATATCTGCGGCCTTTGTTCGCCTGCCGCCTGTCCTCCGATTTGCCGACGCTATGCATCACGAGGGAAAAGTCAGAATCGTGGTCTGGAATTGCCGCATGGCGCTGGGCAAGAAGCGCGAACTACTGTACGATCTCAAACCCGATTTAGCTGTCGTTCCTGAGTGCTCCGAAGATTCAGCTCGGCTCTGCCGCGAGGATGGATACGGCAGTTATTGGTGCGGTAGTAATAAGCACAAGGGACTGGCAGTGTTTGCAGCAAAGCCGTGGTCTTTGGAACCGGGACTTCGCCCGACTCAAAAGTGGATTGCGGCGGTGAAGGTAAACGGGCCGACCAACTTTTTGCTGATTGCCGTATGGGCATGTTCAGTGGGCGGCATAAGGGAACTAAACTACATCGGGCAGGTCTTTGAGGCCATCAGGAGACATCCAGCCTGGTTTAAAGTGGAGCGTCCTGTTGTTCTATGCGGTGATTTAAACAGCAACGCAATTTTCGACCACGGCAGGAAGACGAGAAATCACACGGCGGTCGTCGGCCTTCTTGAAGAGAGGAATCTTTTAAGTGCCTACCACACGTTCTTCTCCGAAGAGCATGGCAAGGAAACGAAACCCACCTACTACTTCTTGCACCAGAGAACAAAACCCTTCCACCTTGACTATGTGTTTTTACCTCGCCAATGGATTCGCTCGATAACAAATGTCACAGTGGGCAGTTATGAGAAATGGAGATCAGCCAGCGACCATGCGCCGCTGATCGTGGAAGTTTCCATCAAATATCAAGGTAAAATCGACGCCAACTCGCACCCCATGAAGCCTTGGTAGCGATTAGACGAACGCAAATGGCTCTCACACTCGAACCAAACCCTGTTTTTCACTCTTTTGAATGCCGTTGGGGATGAAGTCAAGAAAGTCTATCGCTCGTAGATGAGCAGTTTGATACCACGCTTCCAGAATGCCACATCAACCAGAAAGCCAAGGCCGAGTACGCGAAGTTGGTGTGATTTCTGCAAACAGGCGCGTCGTTCCTCGAAAAAACGTCCGCGGCAGCAAGGTTGAAGACGGGAAGACTAATCGAGGCATGCCATGTGCGCCAGCATTCGCTCGGCCAGCGGAAACCGTCAGGAACAGCGAGTTGCATATGTTCGCTCTGGGTTAGCAGCGGATTACCTGAACAGTTTTCGCTGGAGAGTATCCTTCTGTGGTTTGACCCGCTGGCTCGGCTTGAACGCTCTACGACTTCTCGGGAACTTCAGCACCGGCTGCGGTGAGATGGATGGTGCGTCCGCAGTTTCGACGAGCATAGCCCGCTCGCTGGGCATCATCCCGCCCAACAGACGCGACATATTCAAGAGTGAGCGGCTTCCGCAAACCAAGCATTGGTCGTGCGGACTGTCGCTGACCACATCGCAGTCAGCGCACAGTACAGCATTCTGCAAGGAAATGGAATTCAAGGGTCGATCGCTCTCACGACAGACGTTGAACTCGGAACCCTTCATAGTTCCCCGCAAGACCCAAAATCATTGTACCGGGTCCACCACCTCGCACAAGAGAAAAGTTCCTAGGGTTGGCGTCTCATTGCGCCACTCGTCGCACCGCGTCGTGCGAACTGCAACCTAAGCTGCAATTTCTTTCACCTTGACGATAAGCCACAACCAGATCACACTTTAGCGAACCGCAGCGGCATGGGTTCCCTCCGGTCTTTTCGACAAGTGAATTCTGGAGTTGAATCTTGAGCCTGACGAAATTCTGCATTTGGAAAGAGGATTTATGAACACGAGATGCGTAATCGTCGTCGCGGTTATATTTGTGGTTGGCCTCGTGCTGCTCCCAAGTTCTGTCAACGCGGAGAAGGCAGCTACATCGAGCCCAGAAGTCATCTACGACAGCTATCACGACACCTCCCTCCCGGTTCGCGAATATTCCATGGCGGGTCCGCAAGGCCGAGCGCCGCGTGAAGTCGAACACCCCCGGCCTCGCCAAATTCTTTCTGGCGCTGCCGTCCCGGTAGAGGATCTCGCGGAGCAGACCTATGTTGCGCCACCAGTTTCCGCCACCATCGGGTTCGACGTCGAGGGCATTCCCAACTCGGCTAACGGCAAGTCGCTGGAAGGAATTCCTCCCGACAACAATCTGGCAGTAGGCGCCACTCAGGTCGTCGAAACCATTAATACGGCCTGGCAGGTTTTTGACAAAAAGACGGGCAAGTCGGTGTCCGACCCGCAACAGATCAGCGCCATATTCACGGGCGTCCCCGGACTATGCGGGCAGGGGCAGACGTTTTTCTGGACGGATCCTATCGTTCTCTATGATCAGTTCGCCAATCGCTGGATCATCAGTCAGATCGCGTACGAGAGCAGCGGCACCACCGGCAACGAGTGCATCGCCGTCTCCGAGAGTTCCGACGCAACCGGCAAATATCACCGCTACATTTTTAAATTCGGGACCAATGTGTTCAACGACTACGACAAACTCAGCGTCTGGCCCGACGCTTATTACGCTAATTACAATCTCTTCTCCCCGAGTTCGTACCTCGCGGACGAGGCTTGCGCTTACGACCGCGCCGCAATGCTGACCGGCGCAAAGGCAAAGGCGGTGTGCTTCAAGAATCCGAAAGAGTTCTCTTTGCTCCCCTCAAACGCCGACGGCGCCACGCCTCCGCCGTCTGGCGAACCCAGCTTCTTTGTAGACCTCTCCAACTCGACATCTCTGCACCTGTACCGGTTTCACGTGGACTTCGCCAACCCGGCCAAATCCAAGTTCGCCGGTCCGGTCACCATCCCGGTTAAGGCTTACGCCATGGCCTGCGGGGGCGGATCCTGCATCCCGCAACCGGGCACGAAGCAGCAGCTTGATTCCCTGGCTGATCGCCTGATGTTCCGCTTGGCCTATCGCAACTTCACCGACCACGAATCCCTGGTCGTAAGCCATTCGGTGATGACCAGCAAGGCGGCCTCCGGGGAACGCTGGTACGAAATCCGCGACCCCAACGGGACTCCGAAGGTGTTCCAGCAGGGCACCTTCACCGACGGTGGCAATTCGCTGTGGATGGGAAGCATCGACATGGATAAACAGGGAAACATGGCGTTGGGTTATAGCCAATCGAACGGCACTTCCTTACATCCGTCGATTGCTTTCACCGGACGAGTGCCCGGCGATCCTTTAAACACCATGGAAAGCCCGGCCACAATCTTCACCGCAAAAGGATCCGCGACCGACGCGAATCGCTGGGGAGACTACAGCAGCATGGTCATGGATCCGTCGGATGACTGCACCTTCTGGTACGTGAACCAATACATCCCAAAAACAATGCCTAAGAGCGCGATCACCTTCCATACGCGCCTGGCATCGCTCAAGTTTGCTGCCTGCCAGTAGGAATCCCAAATACAGAAGACGGAGGAGCGGCCAACGCTCCTCCGTGGGTTTCTACCGCGAGTTGCCAGTCGATCAGTTAGTGCGTCGACCTGCCGCGCTACTGGATGCGCTGTGGTCATCGTTTTCCGGCTGGATCACGACCCCGTCAAATGGAGTGGCTGCCAGAAAACGGCCGTGCACCACGCTGATGTGGCGCAACGGGTAGCCCGTGTCAGGACCGCGGGTCCAAGTCTGGCCGGCATCCACGCTCTCAAACACCACGCCGGTTTCCGTGCTGGTCGCCAGCAGGCGCTTGTTGGTTTGGTCGTAGCTGATGGAGCTGATGTTCTTGTCCGGAAGGCCGTTCTGCATGTGCTCCCAGCCAGATCCCGCGTTCGGGCTGCGGAAAGCGCCTTCGCGAGAAGCAAACATGATTTGCTCATCAGCGATAGTGACGCCCCGAATGCTGCTCACATACGAAGACAGACTGGAATCTTGCCAGGTCTTGCCTTCATCCTTCGATACCAGAACATTGCTGCGAGTGGCGAGGGCTATCAGGTTTCCGTTGGCTTGCACGGAGACGAAATCCTGCTTGCCCATCACCGGACCGCCGCTCCAACTCTTGCCCTGGTTGGCGCTGGTGAAAAATCCGGCGGAGGTCGCAGCCATCCAGGTCGTGGGCGTGATCTCAATTTCGTTCACCCGCGCGCTCAAGATGGAGCGGGTTTCAGTCTTCGCCGACTTGCTTCCTTTCTTCGTCTTCAAAGAAGTTCGGTTGATAATGTTGTTGATCGGACTCCACTCGCTGGCATTGTGCGCCAGGATGAACATGCCGCGATTCGTACCCGCCACAAGCTCGCCATTGCTGGCCTGCTTCAGGGTGAACACATCGCGACCGTCCAGGCCCTTGCTCTTCTGCAGCCAGTGCTGCCCGCCATCGTGCGAGACGAATACGCCACCCAATTCTCGGTCGTTAACCACGCCGACAAAGAGAGTGTTGGAATCGGTTTTGTCCGCGAGGATGGAAGTTACGTAGCGGTGAGTGTAGCCGTGATTGGAGGTAAGGAAGCTGTGCCCACCGTCGTCGCTAGCCAACACGCCGGCGCGATCGGTAGCCAGCATGACCCGTGCCGAGTTGCGCGGATCGACCATCACATCGTTGACTACGACGTCAGGATTGCTCACGCGAGTCCAGGTTTTGCCGGCGTCGGTTGTCTTCCAAAGGCCTTCAGTGGTTCCCGCATAAACAATCGCAGGGTTCGTGGGATCCTGCTTCAACACCCGGGTACGGCGCGCGGAAAACGGAATGCCCTGAATCTTCTGGAAGGAATCGCCTGCGCTCTGGCTCTTGTAAATGCCCGAGCAAGCGCTGGCGAAAACGACGGAAGGATTCGTCGAGTCGACAATAATCGAGAACACATCCGAGTCCTCAATCATGCCTTTATTGATGTGATGCCAGTTGGCCCCGCCATCGTCGGTCTTCCAGGCCAGATGCCAGGTGCCGGCGTAGACCACGTTCGGATTCTTGGGATCGACCGCAATGGATTCAATGTTATGAATTTCCTGATTAGAGGAAGAAATCCTCTGCCAGCTCTTGCCGGCGTCCGTGCTGCGGAATACGCCGTCGAGCGCGCCCGCGACTAACGTCTTCGAATCTGAGGGAGCGATGGCCATAGCGCGAATCGACTTGCCGTGCATGGCGGGAGTAGTCTCCCATGTAGTTCCACCATCGTTCGAGCGGAACAAATCGCCAGCCTGCTGATTCTCGACGCTCCAGGCCGCCGCATACATTTTGTTCGGGCTCTGCGGATCAATGGCCAGGTGGTCAATCACATAATCGTCGCCGCTACCCAAGTGGGCAAACCGAGCCCAGCTATGGCCGCCGTCGGTAGATGTAAAGAGAGTTCCCGTGCTGGTGCCCAGGAAGATGTGATCCGGGTTCTGGGGATCATAAGCCAGGCTGCGCACATCGCCTCCATCTGGCCCTAATGCGGTCCACGGT
>Ga0210406_10000535_pt1 | contig 50998 bp, 41 predicted proteins | sample IncBWC30MmetaG_FD_155454 | JGI IMG/M metagenome (GOLD analysis project Ga0210406, IMG submission 155454) | Forest soil microbial communities from Barre Woods Harvard Forest LTER site, Petersham, Massachusetts, United States - Inc-BW-C-30-M | ecosystem: Environmental > Terrestrial > Soil >...
ATGTCCTGACCCTCTTCTTGCGACCAGAGATTGCGAAGAGAATAGATCATATTCGCACCTCCGTGCACTGACTTCAGTCTATGCCTATCAGCAAATGCGCCGATGAAAAAGGCATACGATTCGGACCATTTCCTACTTCCGCCTCACGAAGCTCTCGGGGGAGGGCATTTTCGGAGAGGGTTACTGGCACACTACCATCAGACCAGTCATCTTTTTCGATATTCGTCCCGGTGTTACGAAATCCGGAAATAGTTGCACGCAACCGCGACCGTTTTGACCGTCAAGGCAACGTTCGCTTGTGCCCATGTATCCAAGCGTCGAGAGGGGCGTGATGAAGCGGTCTAAGAAGCAGCCAACCCGCTACGATCTGGCGGCAGCCTGGAAGACCATACGCGATCAATCCCAAATCATAAGTTTGCAAGCCGAGAAAATTCGCCGCTTAGAACAGGCGATGGGAGACGTATTACTGGCGTATCCAAGGCTTGAGGAATTCCGCGTAAACTAAAGCCAGCTATTCTTCCTTTTTCTTGGCGACTGCATTTGCGCGTACGGCAGCCGTGACTCTGGCGACGTGGACTATTTCAAGTTGCGTGCCGGAGGTGGTTGCGCACGCCTTCCCTGGTATGGCACCACACAGCGGACAAACCAAGCTCATGGGGCTAATGGCCAAAATCGGTGTATGTCTCAAGGGATCGGTTTTTGTCATGCACGAACGCCCACGTGCACGAATATACGCCTGGAAACATGACCCGCACCCGCTGGGATGGGCTCCTGATGCGGGCCTAGTGGGGGAGGAGCAGGACGTGGACCAGCGCAGCAAAGATGCTGCACCTAGAAACCGGACGCACGAAACCTGACAGCAGAGTGCCTAAATGATTTCGTCGTCTAGAGCGCGCGATGCGGCGGGTATTGCTTCCAAGACTTCAAGAGTTCCACCTAAACCTACTACTCCGTCGCCTGCTTGACGATCCTCGCAGCCGATTGACTGGCGTCCTCTGTAGTGTGATAGCGTCCTACGTGCGCCGTGAATGCAGCCACAAGTTCGCGGAGATCGCCAACAACCGTAAACGATCCTTCTCCCTTTTTTCGTGTCCCATCTCCACGGCACATAGAACAAGAGAACTCGTTAGGGCTGGAAAGGCGAAACTCCAAGGTTGGTTCCTGTTTTGGCATGTACACAGTTTAACCCGTCGCGCTTGATGTAAGCCGAAAACGTGCGGCTATGCGATGCAGACAAGACGAATATCATTGTTGTGCTGGTAATCGCGGTTGGAGCGTGTCTCGTTTGGTGGTTCCTGGTGAGGTAACTGCGGGGCTGGTCCACGCTATACCCTCAAGCCGATTGACCGCTTGGTGCATGGTTGACCTTTAGCTACCCTCAGCGGGACAATTAAAAAAAGGGGGTGCGCCGATGATCCGCCTCCGAGACGACCCTGAAGCGCAGTGGGTGCTTGCCCGATTTCCCATTAACCAGATTAGTCAGCCAGGGCCCTCGGTAGCGAACGTGCAGCCTCGTTGAGGGAGTTCCATGCTCCGGGGTTGCGGAGACCAGCGTTATTCTTGGATGGCTCCTTGAGGTGCGGGTCTTTCAGTCGATGTTATTGTCGGTACTGGCGCGCCAGCGACACAGGCCAAAATAGATGGTGCGATTAAGTACATCCTCAGAGCTAGAACACAATGAAACAGCCTGAGATGCCCAAGGGGATTCATGCTGCGTTTCCGGCGAACATCTCTGAGTACATGGCAGCCGTAGGACGTAAAGGCGGCCAGACGCATGGAAAGCGACGGCCCAAGACTAGGGCCCAGCGTTCCAAAATCGCGGCTAAGGCTTCAAAGAAAAAGGCGAAGCGCTCGCGCTAGGCCAGTCAGCTATTCGATCTTCTTCTTGGCGACTGCATTCGGGCGAACGGCAGCCGTGACTCTGGCAACGTGGACTATTTCAAGTTGCGCGCCGGAGGTGGTTGCGCACGCTTGCCCTGGTATGGCACCGCACAGCGGACAAACCAAACTCATGGGGCTAATGGGCAAAATCGGCGTATGTCTCAAGGGATCGGTTCTTGTCATGCACGAACGCCCATGTGCACGAATATACGCCTGGAAACGCGCTACATTGTCTCCGAGCCATGACCCGCACCCGCTGGGATGGGCTCCTGATGCCGGTCTAGTGGGGGAGGAGCAGCAGGGAGCCAGCGCAGCTAAGAATCCTACACCTGGAAAGCGGGACGCACGAGACGTGACAATGTGAGCACCGCGCGGCCCGAGACCTTCGAAAAAAAGGGCCGAACGATGGGGCTCGTCCGGCCCGAAATTGATTGGCAAAGTCGAGCGGTTCGTGAGGGTCGAATGTCACGCGGCGTATGAAATGATGAGTCGTCGTGACGCTAACCCAAGAACGCTCAGGGTCCGTTCACAACCGTAGCGCCCACATCGGGCGAGCGCAATACTGTCGATACCGTAGTCATGTTTAGTGACTTAGTGAACTTTCCGTAGCGAAAGTGTGCCGAACCAGACTATGCCCTCTCCCATCTCGACATGTTCTTACCAGGTCGCCCACCAAGCCGCCAAGCCGCCGTGAGTCGTCCGGTAGGTAATCGCCGCAGCCATGGCAAGTAGGAATAAACCCGACGCTACTATTCCCCCTGTGCCCTGGCTGGCGAAGAACCACACAGATTGCACACACGTTGTTAGCACGAACACCACCCACGCTACCTTCAGCCACAAGCGCCAACGGCCACTGTGCCGCCTCCCCATCGTGCCGATTACCACCCCACCGACGACGATGGCGGCTCCGTAGAAGATCATTTCTAGAATCCGTACTTGATCGTGCGTCATTTTACTTCTCCCATCCCGACCGACTTGTCGGAAGCCCGCGCTGCGTTCAAATCGTACTCCTCCTGGGGAACGGCAGCTCAAACAATAAAGGCTAGGTCACAGCGACTACAGCGCCGGGCACAAAACGCTCCCCGCACACCGGACACTCCATCCGCTCGATGTCAACGCGGCGCATCCCGGCGGGCTTCCCGCATTTCGAGCATACCGCAGCGAGCGACGCCTGCACTTTCGCAAGATCGTTTTCCGGAGCGGGGTATGGTGGGGCTGGGTGTTTATTGCGTCGGGGACGGTAATACGCCGCTCAATCTAGCAAAAAGTCCCGTGCGTTCTGGTGGCACATATGGTGGCACTTGGTCTTACTTTTTGGTGCTTTTGGGTGCACGAACCTGCAAAAGACCGGGATTGTCGTCGTCGATGGGAAGCCGCTATTTTACTGGGTGTTTGCGCTACTTTACCACTTGGTGCGTTCCGATGCGTGCTTGGCGGGAAGGGGCTTAATACGCCTTAAAAGGGCATTGCTCTGCCAACTGAGCTACGCGCCCACTGCGGAAACCGCAAACCTAGATTATCATCTCTCAGAAACTCATGCGAGATTTGGCGGGCGCGGCGGCGTGGACGGCCGGCTCGAGTTCAATGCTCGCGCTGCATATAGGTTAATTCCAGTTTCGGGCTCTTCCTCTTCTGGTCAATCCTCCGCGAATAACGCCCGCGCATTCACCTAAGAGCCTGTCACGTTGCTGATGAAACATTGCTCCTAAGTTTCCGCTTGACACCTGCGATCAAGCGTTTAGTATAAGTGAATGTTTATGCATCAGTATGCATAAGTATTCATTGTGAATAAATCTTTAAGACAGCGAGGGATTCTTGAGTTGCTGAAGCATGGCCCGGTCGCCAGCCAGGAAGATCTGCAGCGGGCGCTGCGCAAACGCGGTGTCAGGGTGGGCCAGGCGACGCTCTCGCGGGATATACGCGATTTACGTTTGGCAAAGACTGCAGACGGTTACGCTCTGTCTCAGAGTGACGGTTCGTCGCCGGCGGCTTTGCCATCCGTCTCCAGACTGGTCCGGGAATTCGTGCTGGAGGTGCGCCCCGCCCAGAACCTGCTCGTGGTCAAGACAAGCATTGGCAGCGCGCAGCCCGTAGCAGCTGCCCTTGACGAGGAGGGTTGGCCGGAAGCCATCGGCACGATCGCCGGCGATGACACCATTCTGATTGTGTGTCCCGATAAGGAGAGCGCGGCGAAGTTGGCTGCCCGCATTGAGGAGATGCTTGTCTGATGCCGTTCAAACTCAAGACCGCAGTACTGGGTGCGACCGGATATTCGGGTTTGGAGCTTACGCGGCTTCTGCTGCGCCATCCTCGACTGGAGCCGCCCGCGCTGCTCCGGCGACAGACTGACACGGACACCACTCCTAACCTGGCGGAGATATTTCCTTCGCTTTCGGGCAACGGAAGCTATCCGCTGGAACCGCTTTCGTGGCCGGCTCTTAAGCAACAGGGCGTCGAGTTGCTTTTTCTGGCTACGCCTCACGAGGCATCGCGGTCGCTCGTGCCCGAAGCGATTGCGCAGGGCCTGCGCGTAATTGATTTGAGTGGCGCGTGGCGTCTTAAGCAGGCAGAGAATCGCGCGGTGTACGGCTTCACGGATGCAGATTCGGTGACCGCCGCGGAACTCACAGAGAAGGCGGTCTACGGATTGCCGGAGTTGAGTGGCGATCGAATCCCGGATGCTGCCTTAGTTGCGAATCCAGGGTGCTACGCGACTTCGGTAATCCTGGCTTTAGCGCCGTTACTGAAGGCTGGCGTTGTGGATCGCGGGCATGGAATCATTTCTGATTCGAAGTCTGGCGTCTCCGGCGCGGGCAAGGAGCCGAATTCGCGCACGCACTTTGTTTCTGTCGCTGACAACCTTTCCGCCTATTCGGTCTTCGGACATCGGCATGTCGGAGAGATGCTGGAACAATTGAACCTGGACGCGGAGGAATTGATTTTCACGCCCCACCTGCTTCCGATTCCCCGAGGAATTCTCTCGACTATCTACGTGCATTTGAGCCGTGAGATGAAGCCAGTCGAAGTCGAATCGTGTTTCCGCGACTTTTATGCCGGCAGGCACTGGGTACGGGTTTTTGCGACGCCGAAGCTGCCGCAAATCCAGTTCTCCCTGCACACGAACTATTGCGATCTTGGCTTCTGTCTTGCCGACGATGGCCGCCGGCTGGTTCTGGTTTCCTGCGTAGACAACCTGCTCAAGGGTGCGGCCGGACAAGCAGTGCAGAACATGAATTTGATGTACGCGTGGAAAGAAGAGGAAGGCTTGCAGTGAAAATCGTAGTCAAAATCGGAGGCGCCGCACTGGAGGACAAATCCAGATTGCGCAAGTGTGCCCGGGCAATTGTTGAGTTGGCAGAGGACGGGCATCAGGTCGCCGTGGTGCACGGCGGAGGAAGCGCGCTCACTCGCACTCTCAAGCTGCTGGGCAAAGAGAGTGACTTCGTAAACGGATTGCGCATCACCGATGCCGAGACCCGCGACGTCGCTCTCATGGTTTTGTCCGGCATCGTAAATAAGAGTCTGGTAGCGGCAATCGTCGCAGCGGGAAGCGCGGCGGTGGGTCTGTGCGGGGCCGATGGCATGGCCTTCCGCGCGCGCAAAAAACAAAATTCAAGCTGCGACCTGGGCTTTGTCGGAGAAATATGCTATGCCGAGCCTCGTTGGATCGAAGCCATTTGGGGTGCGGGAGGTATTCCAGTTTTGTCTTCAGTAGCGCTGGGCTCCGATGGAGAGTACTACAACATCAATGCAGACCAAATGGCTTCCGCCTGCGCCGTAGCTTGCCATGCCGACACTCTGATTTTTCTCACCGATGTGGACGGAGTGAAGAATGCCGACGGTGTGGTCATTCCGTGGCTGAACACGAAAGACGTAGCCGCTTTGATTGCCGCTTCCGTGATCGGCGGCGGCATGTTGCCCAAGCTCGAAGCCTGCAGCAATGCGCTCCACAAGGGCGTGGGACGCGTGCGAATTCTGCCTGCGGCGCAAGTCGAGATTCTGTCGCAGTTCTATTTTACGAAGCTGGACTGCGGCACGGAGGTGATTGGCGCATGAGTCTCGCTTCCGTCATTCGTTCCGAAGAGAAATTGCTGCTCCCGACTTACGATCGCCACAAAATCCTTTTCGAGCGGGGCCGCGGTGTCTATTTGTGGGACTCGCGCGGGAATCGTTACCTCGATTTCTTGAGTGGGATCGGAGTGAACGCTCTTGGACACGCACATCCGGCGATCCAGAAAACATTAAACCGCCAGGCGGGCCGGCTGATTCATGTTTCCAATCTGTTCTTCCACGAGTTCCAGGCAGAACTGGCCAAGGGGCTAACCAGGATTTCCGGTTTGGATCGGGCTTTCTTCTGCAACAGCGGAACCGAGGCGTGGGAAGGCGCGCTGAAACTCGCTCGCGTGTATGCGCGAACTAAGAGCAGCAATGGCCACAAACCAAATTGGCGCATCCTCGCTCTCGACAATTCGTTTCACGGACGCACGTTTGGATCGCTGGCAACCACCGGTCAGGCGAAATACAGGGATCCTTTCGTGCCTCTGCTGCCTGGAGTTGGCTTTGTCCGGTTCAATGATGTGGAAGACCTCAAACATCAATTCGACACGGGCGTGTGCGCCATCTGCCTGGAGACGATTCAGGGCGAAGGTGGAATTCGTCCAATCAGTCCAGAGTTTCTGCAGCTCGCAAGAAAACTGACGGAAGGCAGCGACGCTTTGCTGATTCTTGACGAGATTCAATCTGGACTGGGGCGAACCGGACGTTATTTCGCCTACCAGCACTATGGTGTCCAACCTGACATCGTGACGATTGCGAAGCCTCTCGCCGGGGGATTGCCGCTGGGAGCGATTCTCATGAGTAATCGCGTAGCTGGAAGCATGCACCCTGGCATGCACGGCACAACGTTCGGTGGAGGCCCGCTGGCTTGCGCGGTCGCGATCGAGTTTCTGCGCGTGTTGGACAAACTGTTGGATCAGGTAAGCGAGATCGGAGGATACTTCCATGACCAACTTCAACAACTGAAAGCCAGGCATGCCTCTATCCGTGAGGTTCGTGGGATGGGTCTCATGCTGGGTGTGGAATTGGACTCCGCCGACACGGCCAAGGCCGTTGTCTCTATCCTGATGCAAAACAACATTCTGATCAACCGAACTCACGAGACGGTGCTGCGTTTTTTGCCGCCGTACATCATTCGGGAAAAACATGTCGATGAAGTGATTAAAGCCCTCGATTCGGCTTTGAGCTTCAGTGCTGTGAAAGGGCAACGGGTCGCAAGTCCGGCTGTAAGACTTGCCCATAAAACCAAAAGAAGGAGTCAAAATGAGTAGCCAGCCATTGAATAGAACGCCCGTCATCCCCGCACGCGTTCCGAATACGTTCTGGGGGCCTGATCTGGTTTCGACCCGCGATTTGGGCCCTAGCGGCGTTCAGGCGGTGCTCCACCTCGCGGGAATAATGAAAACGCGTCCTGCGGATTTTCGCAGTTCGCTCGCCGGCAAGAAGATGGTCATGTTCTTTGAGAAGCCTTCGCTGCGGACGCGATTGACGTTCGAAGCGGGAATGGCGAGCTTGGGCGGGACTACGTTCTTTGTCGATCAGACTCAGGGGCGCCTCGACGCGAGAGAGAAACTGAGTGACATCGCGCACAATCTCGAACGCTGGGTGGATGCCATCGTGTTGCGCACCTTCGCCCAGCAGACGATTGAGGGAATGGCTGAGTATGCTTCCGTTCCAGTCATTAATGCGCTCAGCGATTTGGAGCATCCCTGCCAGGCGCTGGCCGACTATTTCACTCTGCAAGAACGCTTCGGCAATCTCAGAAATATTTACTTAGCCTACGTGGGCGATGGAAACAATGTGGCTCATTCGCTGCTGCTCACATGCGCTTGCCTTGGGTCCAAAATCCGCCTGGCCACGCCGGTAGGTTATGGGCCCAACGCGGAAATCGTCGCTGATGCCCAAGAGATAGCCGAAGAAACTGGTGCCGTCATCGAGATACTCACCGATCCGCAGGCGGCTGTGGAAGGCGTCGATGCGGTTTACACCGACGCGTGGGCCAGCATGGGCCAGGAGCACGAAGCTGAGAAACGAGCCGAAATCTTTCCGCCTTATCAACTGAACGAAGAACTCGCGTCGCTAGCCGCTTCGCACGCCGTATTCATGCACTGCTTGCCCGCTCATCGCGGAGAAGAAATCACCGACGCGGTAATGGATTCGGAAAGATCGGTGGTTTTCGATCAAGCAGAAAGCCGTCTGCACGTTCAGAAAGCCATCTTGTATTTATTGCTTGGCGGGGAAACTCGCCTGCCAGCGAGGAGCGTTCATGCCTGACAAAATTGTGCTTGCCTACTCTGGAGGTCTCGACACCTCGATCATTATTCCTTGGCTGAAGGAAAATTATGCCTACGATGTGATTGCCATGGTGGGCGACGTTGGCCAGGGAGACGACATTGAGGCCGTGGTGGCAAAGGCCTATGCCACCGGCGCCTCCCAGGTGGTCGTGGAAGACCTTCGCGAGGAATTTCTCACCGGGTATGTATTCCCTGCGTTGAAAGCCGGGGCAGTCTACGAACATAAATATTTGTTGGGTACATCACTCGCACGTCCGGTAATCGCGAAACACCAGGTCGAGGTGGCATTGCGAGAGGGAGCCACGGCTGTCGCTCATGGATGCACGGGTAAAGGCAACGATCAGGTGCGATTCGAATTGGCTTACCAGGCGCTTGCGCCTGAGCTCCGCGTGATTGCGCCCTGGCGCGAGTGGTCGCTTAAGTCTCGAGAGGATTGCCTTGATTATGCCGAGCAGCATGGAATTCCCGTCGCTGCCAGCCGCGAGAAGATCCACAGCCGCGATCGAAACCTTTGGCACCTCAGTCACGAGGGCGGCGAGTTAGAAGATGCCGGCAATGCCCCGCTGGCTAGCACCTGGCAACTCACTCGCTCGCCGCAAGACGCCCCTGATCGCGAAGAGCAGGTGAAGATCGGCTTGAAAGCCGGTGTTCCGGTTTCCGTCAATGACCTCGACCTTGATCCTGTGTCATTAGTCGAATTATTAAACGAAATCGGCGCTCGCAACGCAATCGGTCGGGTCGACCTGGTGGAAAACCGCTTTGTGGGCATTAAGTCGAGAGGTTGTTACGAGACTCCCGGCGGAACTCTCCTGATTACGGCGCATCGCGAACTCGAAGCCCTTTGCCTTGAACGCGATGTTACTCATTTCAAGCAGGCCATCGCGCTGAAATACGCTGAGTTAGTTTATTTCGGATTCTGGTTCGCGCCGTTGCGCGAAGCTCTGGATGCCTTTGTCGAAACCACGCAGAAAAATGTAACCGGCTCGGTTACGCTCTCCTTATATAAGGGCAACGTCTCCGTCGTGAGCCGCCACTCTGAGCATTCGCTGTACCGCACCGATCTGTCCTCGTTCACGATGGGAGAGGCTTACGATCAGAAAGATGCGGCCGGCTTCATTCGTATTTTGGGCCTTCCTTCGCGCTCCCGCGCTCAGGCACTTAAAGAGGTGCCCGGATCGGAGGTTGCACGATGAAGATGTGGTCGGGTCGTTTCCGGCAGGCTCTCGATCCGAAGTTCGAACGTTGGCAACGGTCGTTTGAATTCGACCGTCGATTGCTGACTTACGAACTTGCGGCCAGCGGCACTCACGCCCGGGCTTTGAAAGGTGCGGGCGTTTTGGATTCAACCGAGCTGATCGCCATTCTGCAAGGCCTGGAGCAGATCGCTGAGCACGCGGCCTCATCGCCTGCGATTCTCGATGACGATGAGGCCGAAGACGTTCATCATTTCGTCGAAAAGCATTTGGTCTCGCTGATTGGCGATACTGGATACAAGCTGCATAGCGGACGCAGCCGAAATGAGCAGATCGCAACCGATCTTCGCTTGTTTGTCCGCTCCGCCATTGATCAAATCCGGGCTGATCTTTCGGCGTGGTGCAGTGTTTTTCTGGATTTGGCGCAGCAAGCCGGGAACGCTGCCATGCCGGCTTACACGCATCTGCAACGCGCAGAGCCGGTGCTGGTCTCGCATTGGTTGCTGGCTTATGTCGAAATGTTTTTGCGCGACGCGGAAAGGCTCGCGGATTGCCGCAAGCGGGTGAATGTTTGCCCTCTAGGTTCGGGCGCCGTCGCGGGAGCTACCCTGCCCCTTGATCGTCGAGTGATGGCGTCCGATCTTGACTTCGATCAGCCAACCGCAAACAGCATCGACGCTACCAGCGACCGTGATTTCGTCCTGGAGTTTGTCAACTCACTTTCGCTGCTCGCCCTGCACTTGAGTCGCTGGGCCGAGGAGATGATTCTGTTTTCATCCCAGGAGTACGCCTTCGTGCACTTGCCCGAGGCATACTCCACTGGAAGCAGCGCAATGCCGCAGAAGAAGAATCCGGATCTTCTGGAGCTCACCCGCGGCAAATGCGCCCGGGTCATTGGTGACGCAACCGCGCTGCAGATTTGCTTGAAAGGCTTGCCCCTGGCCTACAATAAGGACTTGCAGGAAACTCAAGAACCGCTGTTTGACGCCGCCGATACTTTGCTATCGCTGGTGCCGTTGGTAACTGGATGGATGAAAGCTGTTGAGTTCAACTACGAATCCCTGCAGAACGCGGCACAGTCGGGATTCATGAACGCGTGGGCGGCTGCCACCTACCTGGTACAGCGCGGCGTCCCGTTCCGCCTGGCGCATGAGCAAATCGGAAAAGTCGTGCAGATGTGTCTAGAGAAGCATTGCGAACTTCAAGACTTACCTTTGGAGGAACTGCGCTCGGTGAACCTGAAATTCGATCAGGATTTTTATGCTTGTCTGAAGTTGGAGTCGGTGCTTGCTATCCACGACGTTCCCGGCGGTACCGCTCCGGCGCGAGTGCGGCAAGCGATGGCAGATGCTCGACAGAGGATCGAAGCGATCCGGGAGGATGTCCATGCGCACGCGTAAAGCCATCCTGCCCGACGCCCAGCGGATTCATTCTTTAATATCCGCCTACGCTGGCGACGGCACTCTCCTGCCACGAACTTTGGCTGAAATCTGCGAGAACGTGCGGGACTTCGTAGTTTTGGAAGACTGCGGCGTGATCATCGGCTGTGGCGCGCTCCATCTCTACGGCCCGCATCTGGCGGAGATTCGTTCCATCACGGTTGCGCCCTCGCAGCAAGGCAAAGGCGGTGGCGGGCATCTGGTGAAGGCGTTGCTGGCAGAGGGGAAAAAGCATCGCGTGAGTTGCACCTGCTTGTTCACGCGCGCCCCGGAGTTCTTCGCGAGGCTGGGTTTCTCCACCGCACAGCGCGAGGATCTGCCGGATAAGATCTACAAAGATTGTCACGTTTGCCCGAGATTCCATGCCTGCGACGAAGTGGCAATGGTGCGTGGCGAATTGCCAAAATTCGCGATTCTACCGGAACCCGCGAACTGGCTGGTCAAACTTCAGGTGAGACCGTAGCTGTTCTGTGTCCGCAGTTATTACATCGTGAATTAACGAAAGGACGGTTTTGCAAGCCCGCCCATTCGCGTTATCTTATTCTCATGCAACTCCGTGGATGTGGCACCGCTCTCATAACTCCCTTCTGTCAGGACGGCTCCATCGACGAGCCTGCCCTGCGCAATCTGGTGGCGTGGCAGATCGATTCCGGAATTGATTTTCTGGTTCCCTGCGGCACTACCGGCGAAACTCCAACTCTGTCGCACGAAGAATGGCTGCGGGTCATCGACGTGACCGCTGAAGTCGCAGCGGGACGGGTGCCCATTGTGGCGGGTGCGACTTCTAACTCGACCCAGGATGCGGTCGAGAAAGCGAAGGAAGTGGCGGCGCGGTCTGGCGTGGATGCGATTCTTACCGCGTCACCTTATTACAACAAGCCGACGCAGGAAGGCCAGTACAGGCACTTCCGCACGATTGCCGAAGCAGTCGACAAGCCGATCATTCTCTACAATGTCCCCGGTCGTACCGGCGCGAATATCGAACCCGCTACTGTGGCGCGGCTGGCCGAGGTTCCAAATATCGCTGCGGTAAAAGAAGCCAGCGGCAACATAGGGCAAATGGCGGAACTCTGCGCAGTGGTGCCGGAAACTTTTCTCGTCTTTTCTGGCGACGACGCGGTTACCTTGCCGCTTATTGCATTGGGTGGTGTGGGCATCATTTCGGTCGCCTCCAACGAGATTCCCCACGAGATGGCAGAGATGACACGGGCCGCATTGAATAACGATTGGGGCACGGCGCGACGACTATATCGCAAATACGTGGCGCTAATGCAGGCCAACTTTATCGAGACCAGTCCGATGCCAGTCAAAGCAGTGCTGGCAATGATGGGGAAAATCGAAGAGGTCTACCGGCTGCCTCTATTGCCCATGCGGCGCGACACGCGCTCCAAACTGCAGAAGATCGCTACCGACGCGGGCGTCATTGCCAAGCCCGCGAGCGCACCCGCGGACGTAGTCAACTTCTACATTTATGAAAACTGGCTGGCTGGACCGCACAAAATCGTCCTGCACCGGTCCAGTTGCGGGCAATGCAACCACGGCAAGGGGCGTCCCGCTGGACATGACGCCAACCACGCCCGCTGGCACGGGCCTTACGCTACGCTCACGGAAGCACGCGAAACTTCACACGGGATGGCCGGAGTACTGATTCGTAGCGAATGCAAGTGCATTTAATAATTTCCAATTGCCGATCGCCACGTGGGTGTGGCGGTGGGAATCGACAATTGGCGATGGCGGGCTGAAAATCCCGTATACTTTCCCCGCATGGAATCCCTCAGATCCGCGATCGAACGGCTCGCCTCTCTCGAAGTCGAGAGCAATCCTGATGCGCGCCAAATCTTCATGGACTTCCGCGATGAGCTGACCCAAGGCAAGATTCGCGCCGCAGAAAAGATTGATGGGAAATGGTTGGTCAATGTCTGGGTAAAACAGGGCATTCTGCTGGGCTTTCGCCTGGGCGAACTCAGCAAAATGGGCGAAGACGTGAGCCTTTCCTTCGTCGATAAAGACACATTCCCTGCCCGGCGCTTTACGGTTCGGGATCGCGTCCGCATTGTTCCGGGCGGATCGTCGGTGCGAACCGGATCCTATGTTGCACCAACCGTGATCTGCATGCCTCCGATGTTTATTAACGTTGGCGCCTACGTGGACGAGGGCACGATGGTGGACTCGCATGCGCTGGTCGGTTCTTGTGCGCAGATTGGCAAGCGTGTGCATTTGAGTGCAGCAGCCCAGATTGGCGGGGTTCTGGAACCGATCAGTGCGTCTCCGGTCATCGTTGAAGACGATGTGCTGGTGGGAGGCAACTGCGGCGTCTATGAAGGCACATTGGTGCGAGCGCGGGCGGTGTTGGGCGCGGGCACGATTCTGACACGGTCCACTCCCCTGTACGACATTGTCCGGAACCAAGTGTATCGGGCCACGGACGAGAAGCCCCTTGAGGTGCCGGAAAATGCAGTGGTCGTGCCCGGGTCACGAGCGGTGACAAAAGGTCAGGCGGCCGAGTGGAATCTATCACTGTACACGCCCGTAATCGTGAAGTATCGCGACGAAAAGACCGACCAGAGAATCGAACTGGAGGAGTTGCTGCGATAAATCAAGATAAAGGCCGCGCGGGGTTTGAAACCGAGGCCAAGGCCTCCCCAGTAGCATCCATCCGCCCGCGAAGCTCAAGATGTTTCTGGCGAAAGTGCGCCTGCGCGCGGTGGCCCCAAGCGCGCACAAAATAGTAGTTCAGCCCGGCACCGATGGCCGAACTGGCAATCGGAATGAGGCGACCCGCCCACTTCTCGACCACCTCTTTGCTTGCCTGAGCAGCGATCTGCTGGATCACCTTGGGCACGAAACGATTGACGACTTCTTTTTCCAGGATCTCGCGGCTAATGTCCACACCCGCGGCGCTCGCTGCGGCAATCCAAAGCTCCGCTGTCTCTTCGTCAGTGTTGTATTCGAAGCCGTAGATCAGACTTAGCTTCTGAATCGTTCGCAAGGTGATGCCAGCGAGAATGCTGAGATCTGGAACGATGGTGAGGATTCCGCCGAAGCCAAGACCGGCGCCTTCGGCCGCAGCCAGCTTCATTCCGCTATGGATGACGCGGTTCGCTAAATCATCAAGAACGCCAACGTCTACAGAATAAATGCCCTCAAAGGTGTTGATGGGCACGCCATAGGCCGCGCGAAGTTGCAGAAGAAATTTGCGCGGGTCAACCTTTACCGTCTCGTAGGCGTGCTGAAAGCCACGTCGCAGACCATGTTCGATCCGGCGCCGTATCCAAGACTTGCGTTCTTGTTCAGCCATCTCACTCGACGTTAACTCATGCAGCATAGAAACACCAGTTACCATTCATGGCTGTCAGTCGGCAGGCGCGCCTGGCTAAGCTACGGTGCGCCCATCCTCCGTATGCTACGATCAATGGACATCTAAAATGCCAACTGGAAAACTGCACATCGTGCCCCTCGGCGGTCTGGGGGAGTTCGGAATGAACTGCATGGCCGTACGCTGGGGCGATGACATCATCGTCATCGACGCGGGCCTGATGTTCCCCGAGGCCGAACTATTGGGCGTGGATATTGTTGTTCCCGACATCTCCTACCTCATCGAAAACCGGCAGCGGGTGCGCGCCATTATCCTCACTCATGGCCACGAAGACCACATCGGCGCTCTGCCCTGGATTCTTTCCGAACTCAAGGTGCCAGTGTGGGGCACCGAGTTCACGCTTGCCTACGTGGAAGACAAACTGGAAGAGCACGGGCTTCTCGAGAATGCCGATCTGCGTGAGATCCGTGCGGGAGAGCGCTTCAAGGCGGGGCCATTCACCATTCATCCGATTCACGTAACCCATAGTCTGGTTGATTGTGTGTCGTTGGCCATTCATACGCCGCTGGGTGTTCTGATTCACACTGGCGATTTCAAGGTGGATCCGACTCCTACCGACAATAAGATGTTTGACCTGCATTCGTTCGCGGAGTACGGGAAGCAGGGCGTGCTCGCTCTGTTTCAGGATTCGACCAACGTCGAGCGCAAGGGATACACCCCGAGCGAGCGGGCGGTGCGGCGCAAGTTCGATGAAGTGTTCGCGCACACCAAGCGTCGACTATTTATTTCATGTTTTTCCTCATCCATCCATCGCATTAAACTGGCGGTGGAATTGGCTTGGGAGCATGGGCGCAAAGTGGCATTTGTCGGGCGCTCAATGACCAATTCATCCGAGATTGCCGAAGATCTGGGCTACATTGAAATCCCCGAGGGACTGCTGATTCATCCAGGAGAGATGAAGAATTATCCACCTGAAAAAGTTTGTGTGATGATCAGCGGTACTCAGGGTGAACCGATGTCGGCGCTTTCACGGGCCGCGGTGGACAATCACAAGCACGCCAAAATCGAGAACGGCGATACAGTTGTGCTTTCGTCACGAATCATTCCGGGCAACGAGAAGGCAATCTACCGCATGATTGACCATCTATTCCGCCGTCAGGCGCACGTAATTTACGAAGACGGGTCATCCCCGCCGATCCATGTAAGCGGGCACGGAAGCCAGGAAGAACTCAAGCTCATAATCAATCTGGTGAAGCCGAAATACTTCATTCCAATTCACGGCGAGTACCGGCAGTTGAAGCTGCACGCGGAGATGGCGGGCGCGATGCGCAGTTCCGTCGGAAGCGTGATGCTGATCGAAAGTGGCGACATTCTGGAATTGGACGAACTGGGTGCGCGCAAAGCGGGGCGCGTGAACGTCGGGCGCGTATGCATTGATTCCGGCTCACGAACCGACGTGGTCGAGGATTTGATCATCAAGGACCGCCGCCACCTGAGCGAAGACGGCATCGTGCTGCCGATCATCGCTATCAACAAACTTTCGGGGCGAGTGGAGAGTTCGCCGGAAATCGTGACCCGCGGCTTTGCACCGGGCGAAGACGGCTTCGTGGATGGCGCGCGGCAACTGGTGATGCAGACCTTGGAACTGTCGAGCGCGGAAGAAAAGGCCGACTATGGGGTGATCAAAGAAAAAATCCGCGCCGATCTGAAGCGCTACATCTCGAAGCAGACGCAGAAACGGCCGCTCATTATGCCGGTGATACTGGAAATATAATGGAAGAGCTTTTCCACCACAGAGTCACGGAGACACAGAGAAGAAAATAATGGATTTTCTCTGTGACTCTCTGGTGAAAAATGGGGGGGAAGTTTCATCGTTACCCTGAAAGACATCCTTGAGGCGCAAACTCGTTTGCATGGCGTGATTGTGCGCACCGAGTTGATTCAAGCCTCATGGGCTGAAAATCCTAGCGCGTCCAGCGGTGGCAAGCTCTATCTCAAGCCCGAGAACTTGCAGCCCATCGGCGCCTTTAAATTGCGTGGGGCGTACAACAAGATCGCATCTCTTTCTCCGGAAGAGCGCAGTCGCGGCGTGATTACGTATTCCAGCGGCAATCATGGGCAAGGTGTCGCGTATGCGGCGCGGGCACTAGGAACGAAGGCTGTGATCGTGATGCCGAACAATGCTCCGGCCATTAAGCGCGAGGCGACGGCATCTTTGGGGGCTGAGATCGTGCTGGTTGGTCCTGCAAGTCTGGATCGCCAAGCCAAAGCGGAAGAACTAGCCGCACAGCACGGCTATGTGATCGTGCCCCCATTCAACGATGAGCAAATTATTGCGGGTCAGGGCACTATGGGACTGGAGATTTTGGAAGATCTCCCAGAAGTGGAAGCCGTACTGGTGCCGGTTGGCGGAGGAGGAATGCTGAGCGGCGTGGCTGCGGCTATCAAGTTGAGCAAGAAAAGCACGAAGATCATCGGGGTTGAGCCAGAGCTGGCCGCGGATGCGCAGGCCAGTTTGCGAGCGGGAAAGATCGTTCAGTCCACTGCCGAGCAAACCTCGCGCACCATCGCCGATGGATTGCGGACTCAGAGCTTGGGCGCTATCACCTTCGAACACATCCGGCAATACGTGGATGACATTTTGACGGTCAGCGAAGACGAAATCCGCCAAGCCACGCGGTGGTTAGCGACGAATCCTAAGACCGTAGCTGAACCCAGCGGAGCCGTGGCGGTGGCGGGATTTTTATTTCATCAGGATCAGTTTCCAAGAACTGCGCTCAATGTGGCCATCATAAGCGGGGGGAATATTGATCCACAGATGCTGCAAGAGATCAGGCGAGGGTGAGACCTTGCCGCTCAGTGTCTCAGACGACCAAGCCAAGTGTGTCATTCCGGGAGCGAAGCAATGAGGAATCTGGGTCTCTGCCGGTCATGCGAAGAACCTAGATCCCTCGCTTCGCTCGCGATCACAACGCCTGAGCTGTCGTCAATCCGGGGCGTTGCAAGCAACATCTGTACGGAAGTTGTCGTCATACTGATAACGTGCTCGCTGAATTGAAGATTATGCAACTTAGATTATTAATGATGGTCGCGGCGCTCTTGCTCTGCTCCACAGCTTGGGCGGACACGCTGCGGGGCACGCCGATAAGGGTTGCTTCGATCTATCTATCGCCTGACTCCAGTTCGAACAAGCTTGCGGACATCGAGCGGGGGCGAGAGGTCGTTATTCTCGAGACCAGCGGCGATTGGCTACATGTTGAAGCAGTCCTGACGGAAGAGAAAATCATCACTGGCTGGATGACAAGTAAGGGCGTGGTGCAGGCTTCGACGCCAAACGGCGACCGGATCGTGTTTGGCGAGGCCGTGGACTCCGAAGACCAGGCGAGCCAGCGCCATGGCCGACGCGGCGCTGCCCAGGATGCGATGCGACTGTACTACCGCACGGCCGAGTATTTCCCGCACTCGCCGCTGGCGGGCGAAGCGATGTATCGTTCGGCCGATATTCGCTGGCAGATCGAGAAGGCAGATGTGATGTCGCGCCCTTCGGCTAAGGAGAAAGAGGCGTACCTTCGGGAGGGCATGAACGATGAATTCATGAAAGAAGTAATAAAGAAGTTTCCCGGAACAAAATGGGCTGATCTAGCGGCGTTTCATCTGATCGACAACAAGTTGTGTGGCGATTGGCAAGCCGATTCCAAATGTCCTGAGAAGGAAGCCGAGATGTACGAAAAATATGCCAACGAACACCCGCAATCCCCCGCGCTGGTGGAAGCTTTGTACGACGCGGCCTGGCGGCGATCCGCTTTGATCGCGATCTACAAGACCGACGACCAGGCTAAAAAATCCGATGAGTCCAAGGGCAAGGCCATGGCTCTTGCGCAGAAGGCGGTGACGCAAGCCCCGCAGAGTGACTGGGGAACGCGCGCTCAGCGGCTTTTGTTCATGATCGAGCAGGGCATACCGACTTACGGCAACTCGACAGAGTAGACCCACCTCGGGAGCTACTGAGACTTGATATCCACTGCAGTGTAATTTCTGAGATACTTCCCATTCACTCTGGAGGAAGCTTGAGCGACTATCTGTTGTCCGTGATCCTCGGAATTATTGAAGGGCTCACCGAATTCTTGCCTGTCAGTTCGACGGCGCATCTTCGCATCGCCGAAGCGCTGTTTCACATCAATCTCGCGGACGGCTACTGGAAGATGTACACCATCGTGATTCAACTCGGCGCCATTCTATGTTTGCCGGTGTATTTCCGTCACCGCATCGCCAAGTTGCTCTCGACTTTTCCGAAGGGAGAGCGGGGCGATCGTACGCCGCTGACGCATCCCTTAGGCCTCACGATTGTGGCATTCGTGGTAACCGCCATTCCCGCATTTTTGTTAACCAAAGTCATCGGCAAGCATCTGGAGAGCCTGCAAATCATGGGTACGGCGTTGCTAGTTGGCGGCATCGTCATGTGGATTGTCGATGCCATGAATGCTCCCGCGGAAACTGCCGGGCCGCAGTCCGTGGGAGGCCGCATTCACACCTGGACTATGGAAGCCATGAGCCTGGGTCAAGCCATTTGGATTGGGGCGTGCCAGATTCTTTCGGCGGTATTTCCAGGCACGTCCCGGTCGATGTCGACAATTGTTGCGGGACAACTGGCAGGGATGTCGCGCGCGTCAGCCCTTGAATTTTCGTTTTTTCTGTCGATTCCAACCATGGTGGTCGCGACCTTCTACGACCTCCTGAAATCCCTCCGTGGTAAAGGCGCGAATCCGATCGGAGTATCGCAAATCGATCCCCACGGATGGATTGTTTTGGCGATCGGCTTCATCCTTTCCTTTTTTGTCGCTTATCTGTCGGTTGCATGGTTCATGGCGTGGGTTCGAAAGCATGGGTTTGCTCCATTTGCCGTCTACCGAATCATCGTCGGAGCGCTGGTGCTCGTATACGCGTCCCGGCTGGTGGCATAGGTGGTGTTTGTCATTCTGGATACTGCTGAGAATCCCGAGTTGTAGGGTTCGTTCATTCTTGTCATAATCGAAAGGCTCTGGCATAGATCTGGCACCGCAGGCAGGAGTGTCGTTCCTGCCTGGGATAAAATTTGCCTATGAGGTATCTCAGACAGATCTTTGCGCCCACGAACAACCGCCGGCTCAATGAGCTGATCGGCTTTCTTTTGTGCATCTCCGCGCTGCTCCTTTTCCTGGCATTGGCTTCGTATTCGCCGCTCGACCCATCGTTCAACAGCGCCTCGGTGCTTACCGGCTCGCGAGCGGCTCGCAACTGGATCGGGGTTGTGGGCGCGCTTATTTCTGATCTGGTCCTGCAAGGCTTTGGAGTTGGAGCATTCCTGCTTCCCATCTTCTTTGCGGTGCTTGGCGTCCGCTGGTTCCGTTCGCGGAGGGTCACTTCGCCCATCGCCAAGGTTCTGGGCGGGCTGTGGCTAATCATCTTTGTTCCCGCTCTGCTGGCGCTTTTGCCTGGCCACTTGCGCTGGATGAACGCAATCCCGATGGAAGGGTTATTTGGCAGGATGGTAGGGGATTTTCTAATTCACTACTTCAATCTAGCGGGAGCTTACATCGTTTGTGCGAGCGTCCTGGCAGTGGCTCTTTATCTTTCGACCGCGTTCTCTTTTGCTGCCCTGCAAGTTTGGGCGCCCACGCGTTTCGCATTTGCAATTGCACTGTGGGATCGCTGGAAAGATTGGCAAGATGCGCGTGCCAAGAGGCGGATGCAGAAAGAACTGGAAAAGCGACGCGCTGCGCCAAAACCAGTAATTACGACGCAAATGGTTCCGGCCAGGCCGGCACCTCCACCCGTGCAATCTCAGCCGCGAACTGCGGAACCGGTGCGAACCGGCATTGATCGAACCTTTGCGGAAGCAGGCGGTATGGAGGCAGCGCCCGAGCCGCATGCAATTTCTCCCCAGGTGACCGAGCGAGCCGACAGCGCACAGAAACCGAAGACGATCTTGCCCCACATTGCGGGCGGTTTCAAGCTGCCTCCCAGTTCCCTGCTGCATCGGCCGGATGAGCAGCAAGCCGTCGATGCCAATGAGCTAAAGCTGCTCGCCCAGGTGCTCACGGGAAAATATGCGGAGTTTGATGTGCATGGGCAAATCACCCAGATCAATCCCGGCCCCGTGGTCACGACTTTTGAATTCAAGCCCGAAGCAGGCATCAAGTACAGCCGCATTACCAACCTGACCGACGACCTATGCCTCGCGTTGAAGGCCGAGAGCATCCTGATTGAACGTATGGCAGGCAAGTCGACTGTTGGCATTCAGGTGCCAAACCGTGAGCGCGAAATCATCTGGCTGCGCGAGAACATAGAATCGAGTGAATTCCTCGGATCGAAATCAAAGCTCACGCTGGCGCTAGGCAAAGACATCAATGGCCGCATCGTTACTGCCGACTTGAACGGAATGCCGCACCTGCTCATTGCCGGATCGACCGGCGCGGGCAAGAGCGTCGCGATCAACGCCATGATTATGTCGATTCTGTATAAGGCGACGCCCGATCAGGTGCGGCTGATTCTGGTAGATCCCAAACGGCTGGAATTGGGCAATTACGAAGGCGTGCCACATCTCTACACCCCGATCATTACCGAGCCGAAACTGGCCGCCAACGCGCTACGCAATGCGGTCCGTGAGATGGAGCGGCGTCTGAAGCTGCTGGCCGAAAAAGGCGTACGCAACATCGATCAGTACAACAAGCTGTTCGATGAAAGCGGAACGCCCAGCCTATTCGGTGACAACGCAGAGGAACGTCCGCTGCCATACATCGTAATTATCATCGATGAATTAGCCGACCTGATGATGCTCGACTCCAGCAACGTTGAGGAATCCATCACCAGGCTAGCCCAGATGGCGCGCGCGGTGGGCATTCACCTGGTTCTCGCCACGCAGCGCCCTTCGGTCGACGTAATCACAGGGTTGATCAAGGCAAACTTCCCGGCGCGTATGTCGTTCCGCGTAGCCACGAAGGTAGACTCGCGCACGATTCTCGACGCCAACGGCGCCGAGGCTTTACTGGGCCGAGGTGACATGCTTTACCTGCCATCGGGGTCGGCTCGGGTTCACCGTCTACATGCTCCGTTCGTCACAGAAAAGGAAATTGCGGCGGTGGTCGAGTTCTGGCGGGCTCAGGGTCTCGCTCAATACGAAGAAAAGTTCCTGCAGGCGCCGAAAGAAGAACGAGAAGAAGCAGGCTCCGGCTCCAGCGGTGAAGGAGATGAAGAAGCGGTCAACGATCCGCTTTATGAAGATGCTGTGAAGTTAGTCGTTGAATTCGGGAAGGCTTCCACTTCCCTGCTGCAGCGGCGACTACGTATCGGCTACGGCCGAGCCGCGCATCTTATCGACCTGATGGAGAGAGACGGCATTGTAGGCGCCGCAGACGGTCCCAAGCCACGCGAAGTATTGAAGCGGCCCGACTGGCTCTCCGAAGTCGAAGAGACGATGAGATAACTCTCGCGTTAGGAAGTCTCAGCCTTACGCCATGCTCGGAGGTTGACAGCATACAGCACGATACAAAACAAATTTGCCGGAATGAAACCCCACTGCGATGTCTTAAGACCGATAAAACATATGATTATGCTGTTTATGGCAGCCAGAATCCATCCTTCCCAATGCCTGCGCCCGATCAAAAGAGTTGAAAAAACTGTAAGCACACAAGACAGATAGTCGAGCCTTAACTCCACCGAAATGCACCTCCCCAAACTCAATTATGCAGTAAGCAGGCCGGTTTTCTCTGTGATGTGAAAGCGCCCGTAACGTAACGTAAGTACGTGCACCACTGCACCCTCCCCCCTTCCCCCATTCTTGCGCAAAATCTAGAAAACAAAAGGTTTATTTTGCGACTACGTGCCAAATCTTTGAACTTGCAGGACTTACACGCACAATATAGAAAACATGGAAGTTAGATTGGCGAAGCGACCATCTTACCTTCCCGATTTGGAACTGGGCGGTTAGGCGCCCGAGCGGCGCTAGAAGCCCACGCCATCGCTTGGTCAGTTTGTCAAAGATCGATTTATCTTGTAGATAATATATCTTGTGTAAAGTTATCTTATTTGAAGCTCGCAGTCAATGAGAAAGCGCCTTTCTCCCTCGACGGCGAAAGCCTGAAAAGCTATTGCTGGAAAATGTCGACTCTCACGTCCGCGTCCGCTGGGACCGCCGAGAGCTGGAAGAATTCCGAGGGTGAGACCAAGTACAAAATGTCCACGTCGCTTCCCAACAGCGTCACCAGAACCCTGCCATGCGTATCCGGAGGAGTAGTGGCTTCGGACACCTGATTCAAAACGCTTAGTCCGTTGCTACCGCTGATGTCCGATGTAACGATGAGGGTGTTGGACCCGGCAATCGAGACGCTGACTGCGTTGCTGACAGCCGGATCGACAGGCGCGAGAGAACCTCCCGCATAGATTCCTGAAAGCGAAGAGCCCAGCTGCTGCGGAGCCATGAATCCAAAACTGACCGCAGGGTCTGTGCCGATGATGAAGGCCTGGTTAGCATTCACCATATAAAGAACGGGCTCGGAATTTTGAAAGCCCGATCCGGAGAGTGTCCCGCGACCATTCGTAATGCTGTAGGTCCCCGATCCGCTGGGCTGGGACAGCGTGCCATCGAGATTCTCGTCGGAGGTCAGATTGTAGGATCCAGTGATGGCCTGGAACTGTCCAACCTGGCTCTGGGCAGTGGACGCGTTTAACGCGGTCACTTCGAAAACGCTGGAACCGGTAAAGTCACTGCCGCCCGTCTGTGGAAGAATTGTGCCGCTAACCAGAGGATTTCCTCCGGGCGAAAACGGATCGATTCCCACAACCAGAAGTTCGCCTGAGTTGGCAATGTAGAAGCTGTAATTGGCCGTCCCGATAGTTGCCGTCCCGCGACCGTTCGAGGCAACCGCGTATGCGCCACCAAAGGCAACGGCTGAGGATAAGGAGCCAGCGTCATTGGAATCCAGCAAACCATTGGTAAAATGCCCTGCTCCGTCGGCTTGAAAATCTCCGGCTTCGCCAAAACGATTTTTGCTTGAATCGATTCCAAGAAAGCCAAACGCATAATTATTGTTTATCAACGCCGTCGAAAATGGGGAGTTGGTTTCGCGTAAGAGCACCCCAGAATTGCGCGTGCCTCCGCCAGTGTTGTCGTCGAACTCAATTAAGTTGTTCACATCCCCTTTGGTCGTCATAGAGAATGCGAAAGCCCGGCTGCCCGTGCCTCCTGCCGTGATGTTGAAGGTCATGTATCCCAGGCCGTTTTGGCCGACGGAATATGTGCCGCTGAAGGTTTCGTTCGCGGGCACCCCACTCGTATCATTTATGTCCATGATGCCGCCTGAAATGTGCCCCGCACCGTCCGCCGTAAAGCTGCCCGCAGCCACGAAGAGTAAACTCGGATCGGAACCGCTGACCGAGAACACATAGCTGCCATTGAGCCTCGAGTTGTTAGTATTCCCAAGATTGATGGTAATGCTGAGATTGGCCGAGGCCGTCTGGGGATTGGGCGTCGATGAGTCCTTCACTTGTACCGTGAAGGGGAAGTTTCCGGTCGCGATCGGCGTCCCTGAAATCGTGCCGTTAGTGGCAAGAGTAAGCCCAAAGGGCAGGCTACCGCCCGTAAGGCTCCAACTATAGGGCGGGACTCCACTGCTTGCCTGTAAGGCCTGGCTGGGGTAGGCCACGTTTACCTGGCCATTGGGCAGTGAGCCGGTCGCAACCGAGAGTGGCGGTGGCGGGTTAACGGTGATGCTCAGCGGCTGAGTTACGCTCACGCCGGCGGCATCGGTAACCTGCACTGTGAACTTCGAAGTTTGCAACAGCGTAGGCGTGCCTGTGATCTCGGCAGAAGAAGTGGTGCTTGTTGTTTGAAATGTTAACCCCGAAGGGAGACTGCCGGCGGTTATCGTCCAGGTAAACGTCCCAGTTGCGCCTTGGGCGTTGACGAACGCGTTGTAAGGGACGCCCAAAGATCCTGCCGGAAGCGACGTCGTGGAAATCGTCAGAACCGCGTTCAACGTGATTGATTCGGTCGCGGTTATGCTACTGTTGGTGACCGAAGTTGCTGTGATGGTCGCGGTCGTATTAGTTGATATGTTGCTGGGGGCCGTATAAACGACGGAGGTTGTGGTGTTGCCGCTTAATGAGCCAGGACCGGAAAGAGTCCAAGTCACACCTTGCTTGTTCTTGTCATTCGCAACTGTCGCAGTGACAGTCACCGTGCCCCCGGGACTCAGCGATTGTCCCGAGGCGGGTGATAGCGTAACCGTGAGGGAATTGCTACCTGAGCAACCTGCGAAAACCAGCGTCCAGACAAGGATACCAGCTGCTACAGAGGAAAGAGCTCTCAATTTTCTCACGGTTTCTCCACTGAAAGTTTTAACAATATCTTCACGAAAGAGCAACCTGCTAGAAGGAAAATACAACCTGCAGATCGATCCTCCGGGTAGCTGAACCGAACGAGTACGGCCCGCCGGCAAGTGCGTTGGATTGTCCGAACAATGGTGAATCCAGATTGCCGATGGGGGGAGCGAGGTTCACTCGATTGAGAATATTTCGCGCAGCGATGCTGAAAGTCATATTGTAGCGCCGGTTGGTCGCGGCGGCCGCGCTGAAAGACCCGCCAGTCCCGCCGCTTGCGCTCAATCCGCGGCCGCCCAAACCGCCACCCGGAAAGCCCCCTCGTCCGCCTCCTCCTCCCCCGCCTTGTCCGCTGCGAGTACCCTGCCCTGCGCCTACCTCTCGCCCAAATCCAAACGTCTTGCTGAGGCGCAAATTCATGGTGAACAGCGTGGGTCCGGTGCCGAGATTGATTGGGATTATTTTCTGCCCGGGCGTGGGAGCCAGGTTGAAAGTACCTAACTGAGTACACGCCAAGCCCGCAGCGATCTGCACCACGCTGCAGGTTGTAGTCGAGGCCAGCGCAGGCCTGTCGTTGAAAATAGAATCGCCATTTAAGTCCTGCCCGACCGTGACGTTATAGGGCTGCCCCGAGCTTAGGATGATAAAGGGATTTAACCGAAATGTGTAAGGGAGAGAAATCGTCCCTCCCACAACCACCCGGTGATGCACGTCGAATGACGACCGGCCATAATCTGCCATGGGATCGTATGAATTGGAGAGAAAATTGGCGCTAATGGTTGAACCACCTCCAGAAGACCCAAAGGCTCCACCTCCGCCCGACCCTGCTCCCAAATCGCTGTTAGCGTAGTTCAGCATGTAAAAACCAAAAAGAGAAAGTTTCGATCCGAGGTTGGTTCGGAAATTGGCAATCAGTTGGTTTTGCCGGAATATTCCTTCGGAGTCGTATTGATAAATATTGTCGCTGACCCCAAAAGGCCGGGTGCCAGGTAGAAACGTCCCCGGCAGCGGAGCGTTGGCGTTGCGCAAGAACAGCTGATGCTCTCCGTACGAGTTTATGTAAGTAACGGCGACGGTGGTGCTCTTGGCGACTTGCCGCTCGACTCCGACGGCGGATTGCATAATCGATGGCGCTCGCAAACTAGACGCGATTTGGTAACGCGTAGGAGAGGTTTGACCGTTGGAGCTGTTGTTCGCCTGAATAATCGTCTGCAATTGGGTAAAGCCGTTCAGCCGCTCGGACTGGAGTACAAGGTTGGAAGGAAAACGATCGTAGAAAATCCCGAAGCCCGCTCGCAATACAGTCTTGGGTGTTGCTTTTTTCCCGCCTCCGAGACCCCAGGCAAAACTTATTCGGGGAGCGAAATCACCGTGATCGTGGATGTCATTCTGGGTTTCGAAGCGCAGGCCGTAGCTAAGCGTCATGTTGGGACGAATCCGCCAATCATCCTGTCCATAAAGACCCGCGTCGACCAAGGTGACCTCGGAGAGCGGCTGGCCAGTAGTGATAGAGAACTGGCTGGCGCCGCACTGCGCTAATGCAGTGGGCGTGGGCACCGTCGGCAACCCTGCGACTAACAGCGATAAACAAGAAGTTCCTGGCAGCACATTGATCCCATACTGTAGTAAGGACGAGAAGGTGAATGCGCCATTGAAATTGGAGTTCGAGACATTTGAATCCGCCATCGCACGCAACCGCCCACCAAATTTTATTAGGTGGTTGCCGTGAACAATAGACGTGTAATTCTGCAGCTCGTAGTGGTTCTGAACGTCCGAACCATTCCCGATCTGATTGCCTCCGCCCGTGAACGCTCCCAGCACAGATATGCTTGGCTGGAAATTTTGCACCGTCTGACTGCTGTTGTCATGGAGATACTGGAAGCGGGTTTCGTTGACGACATTCGTGCTCACGACCTGGGTGTCGCTGATCTGCAGCGTGTGTTCGGTGGAACTCGTGTTATACGCCTGGGAGGGAAGAGAAAACTGTCCGACTCCTTGGTTGTCTTGGCTGTCCCGGTAGAACTGGTAGCGAACAGTCAGCGTGTTGCTCGGGCTGAGCTGAAAATCCATTCGAGGACCAATTTCGGTTCGAGTCCTTGGATTGGGAACTGCTTGCGTGAAGTTGGCAGTAGTTGGGTTGGGATCAGCGGTAGTGGGGACGAGCGCGTTCACAATGTTGGAATCGCCGATCTGCCTGCGCTCAGCGTTGAAGAAGAACGAGGCCTTCTTGCCTAGCGGACCGCTGAGGCTTCCCTCAAACTGCTCCGTGTGAAAAGCCGGCTGGTCCGGTGCAAACGGGCTCAGGGCGTCGAAGGCAGAGGAGTTGCCCATCACCATGAATTGGCCGTGAAACTTATCTGTACCCGGCTTGGTGAAGATTTCAATCCGGCCATAGCCAAGCTTGTCGTACTCCGCGGAAAACGGATTCTGATTGATGCGAATCTCGCGGATCGAGGACTTGGGCGGAAGTTGCCCGGCAGTAAATCCATCGATATAGATCTGTCCGCCATTTGGTCCGGCGGAAGGCCCGGCGAGCGCCTCAAGCTCCTGCTGCAACTCGTCGGGATCATCGGAAAGAGCGTCCAGATCCTTGCCCTTGATTACGATGGAGCTGGCATTCTCTGACGGGTTGAGGCTCACGGTCGCGCTTTCCTCCTGGACCTCTACTTTTTCTGGCTGTACCAGAATGTCTAGCGAGATGTCGAACTGCTGCACCTGATTCGCCGAGATCGCGACGTTCTGCTTTGTAGATACTGTGAAACCCTTGGCCGCAGTAGTGACCGTGTATGTTCCCGCAGACAATCTATTAAGTTCGTAAGCCCCTTGGTTGTCGGTGACGGCGGTTGCGTTTTTGCCGTTAGGCCCTGTCGCCGTAACAGTTGCTTGCGGAATAACTGCGCCAGTGGGATCTGTAACCCGGCCGCGAAGCGTCCCTGACGAAGTTTGCGCGGGCAAAGAACCGGTCAACAGCAAAACGAACAGCGCGACCAATCCGCACGTAAGGCTTCGGGGCCGGCCAGAGTTCATCAATTCTCCTGAAGCAAACTTTATCCAGCCAATTGATTTACGGTGTCGTACCCGCTGCGTCAGCCCCGCCGCCGCCTCCCAGATTCCAGGGAGAAAGAAGCATTGCGGCCCGACTGCTGTTAGGCGAGGCTGACAGGATGGGTTCCACGCCGCTCAACAATGTGATCGCGCTCGGTTGAGTATCTGCTGTACCTTGCGTCGCCACAATCATAACGGTGTCGCCCTTCTGCAAGTCGGCGAGCGTGACGGCGGGCATTCGCTTTAGCATTTGTTGGAAATCGGGTAGCCCACCCGGACGCGACCCTCCACTATCGCCGCTCGCCATGCTCCCGCTTGCCTTGGCTGGCGGACTCCCTCCGGAAGCCGGATTACCGGGAGCGGCGTCCGGATTTTCGCCTCGTAATCGCTGGGCAATCCGTTGAGCAAAGGCGGTTGGCAATTTTCGGAGTTGCGAGTCTGCGGTGATCCTCAGAGTCGTCGGCTTCCTGGTTGACAGATCCATCACGGTGATCGTATTGCTGCCCGCATCCGTTGAGGTGACTAAGCCTGCGACGTTACGGAACGTTCCGGAGACAACTTCGTCCGCCGCTAGCTCTGTGCCATCTGGGTTGCGCTCTCCACGCGCGCGCAGTTGGTCGCCGGCATTGATTTGACCGAGTGTCCCAGGTTTGGCGTCGTCGAACTTAACCGAGTCAGGAGAATAGCGACGAATAATCGTGTTTTTCGCAATGTGAATCGTAACTGGCTTGGCGTGGCTCAGAACCGCCGCCAAAAGCGTAATCGTTCCGTTGGCCGTGTCGACCTTGCTCACCAATCCGCCCACTCCCCGCTTCTGCCAATCCTCGCGGTCACGCTCCTGCTTCGCGGTCAGGTCGGACTCCTTCATTAGGACGATAGATGAAGCTTCTATGGACTTGCCATCATTCGAGACCTCGCCTCGAGCGAGAATGCGATCGCCGACATGAACCTCCTGCAACTGGATGGGCGCCGCGTCCTTCAGGTCTTTTTGTCCCGGGGCAATGCGAACCAGGCGAGTGGAATTCTGAACGAGGAGGTTGACGGTGGACCCGGCGTCGGTGGCCAGGGTAATTATATTTCCGGAGAGGGCTTTCACTGCGCCCACAGACTTTGCTGCGGGACTAGCCGGTAGGGATTGCTGAGCCTGTTGGTTTTGATCGGAAGCGCTCCAGCCCAGCGGGACGAGAACCGAGCCGGCAAATCCAAGCGCCATTGAGCCAGCGAGCGCTAGCGCGGTGGTTCGGGGCGACCTCATTCTCTCTGCACCTCAGGCTCTGACGATCTCATGGTCTGCGCCTCATAGTTTGTGCACTGTTCCTCATCATTTCTGGAATTCAAGTGGAAATCGCTATCCCGCCACGAAATGAAGAATGGCTCAAATGCGGCTGCAACTTTCGTCCAGACTTCGCCATACATATTGCAACACAGCCAGCCGCAAATTGGACGTAAAGAATCGTCAAACAACTGTAAATTTCTGTGGCATCAGCACTTGCGGCTGCAAATACGTCGTGTCCAACTCCTGTTTCACGCAGGTCTGGTTCTCGGCGAGTTTGAAGTAGCGATCGAACAATCATTCTCCCGGGCTGTAGAGACGTAGCTAGCTCCGTCTCTGCCGGACACTTAAATAGAATCAATACGCGGTCTTGTCAGGCTTATCTTGCCACGCACGGAATGCGGCTAATGCCTCTTCGCGCATCATCTGAATCACCGGAACCTTGCGCTGAGAATGCGGCTGGGCGATCTCTCGGTAGATCAGTGAATCGTCAAAACCGAAGTTGGATGCATCAGCCGCGGCACCGGCGAAATAAATGCGCGCGAGGCGAGCCCAGTAGATTGCCCCCAGACACATCGGACACGGCTCACACGAGGTGTAGATCTCGCAGCCCTGGAGGTCGAAAGTACGAAGTTTCTTGCAAGCCTCGCGAATGGCGAGCATTTCCGCATGCGCCGTGGGATCATTCGTCGAAGTAACCTGATTCACGCCCTCGGCAACAATGGCACCGTCCTTCACCACCACTGCACCGAAAGGCCCGCCGCGTCCGGAGCGGACGTTGTCGATCGAGAGCCGAATGGCCCGTGTCATGAAAAGGTTGTCCATGCGTTTGTCCATGCTGCAACAACGGGCGTGTAATGCTGGGTTACTGATTCACCGGCTGCTGTTTGCGGATCTTGGCGTAGCCCGGCTTAATAATTGAGTAGATAAAATCACAGCGCTCTTTGTACGGTAGAAAGGCGCTCTTCATTGCATTGATGGTTATCTTTTCGAAGTCATCCAAAGACAAACCAAACGTATCCGCAGCGGCTTCGAACTCCCGGGTCATGGTGGTGCTGCTCATCAATCTGTTGTCCGTGTTGAGGGTAACGCGAAATTTTTCCTGGAAAAGAATCTTGAACGAATGCTCCGCCAAACTCGGCGTGGCGCCGGTGTGAACGTTACTCAGCAAGCAAATCTCTAGTGGAATGCGCTTGTCGAGAACGTATTGCGCCAGGTCGCCCAACTTAATCGCCTTGCCGTCCACAACGGCGATATCCTCGATGAGCCGGGTCCCATGCCCGATGCGGTGCGCCCCGCAGTACTGAATCGCCTGCCAGATCGATTCCTTTCCATAGCCTTCCCCGGCGTGAATGGTGATGTTGAAGTTCTCGCGCTGGATGTAGTGAAAAGCATCCACATGTTTCTTGGGAGGGTACCCGCCCTCTTCCCCGGCAAGGTCGAAGCCGACAACCCCACGCGCACGAAAATCGACCGCCAGTTCCGCCATTTCCAGCGAGACGTCCATGTTGCGCATGGCGCAGATAATCAGTCCCGAAGAAATCCCGAAATCCTTTCGACCGCGCTCCAGCCCCTTCAAGACGGCCGAGACTACCTGTTGATGGGTCAATCCGTTCCTGGTATGAAAGACCGGTGCGAAGCGAGTTTCAAAGTAAATCACTCCATCTTTGCTTAGATCTTCGGCCTGTTCATAGGCGACGCGCTCCAGAGCTTCCTCGGTCTGCATTACTGCAATGGTGTGCGCGAATCCCTCCAGGTATTTGGCCAGACTTCCCTGGTTCGCGCCTCGATGAAACCACTGCGCTAATGCTTGCGGATCGGCGGTCGGGAGATTCGCGTACCGCGCATCTCTTGCCAATTCAATCACGCTTTGCGGTCGCAGTACGCCATCCAAATGCTCATGCAAGAGAACTTTGGGGACGCTCTGCAGTAGCTCTTTATCGAGGTTCATGGAGTGCCCTTTGTCTCCCGGGCGGCGGCTGGTTTAGAAGCACCGGTCACGGTTCACCAATATCTTCATTCCAAATCTCAGGATTCGCACGAATATAATCGTTCAACATGGAAGCACACTCTTCGGAGTCGAGGTCGATAACCTTCACGCCGAGCGACCGCAGCCACTCCACGCCACCCTGGAAATTGCGGCTTTCACCGACAACCACAGTGCCGAAACCAAACTGTCGTACGAGCCCGCTGCAGTACCAGCAGGGAGCGAGGGTAGTGACCATGATGAGATTGCGATAGCTGCGCTGGCGTCCCGCGTTACGGAAGGCGTCGGTCTCGCCGTGCAATGAAGGATCGCCATTCTGCACCCGCCGGTTGTGACCCGCGCCGACGAGTCTGCCGCTCAGGTCAAAGATCGCGGCGCCAATAGGAATACCTCCCTCAGCCGGCCCTTTGCGGGCCTCCGCCTTCGCCGCCTCCAGCATCGCAGAGTAATCGAGACTGGACATTGTGCTTAAGTTCCGCCTGCGATCCGTTTGCTAGCGCTTCTCGAATGGGATCCAGTGTTGCGGGTAGGCCGGACCGATATAGTCGGCGCGAGGCCGGATGAGACGGTTGTCGTCAAGCTGTTCGATTACGTGAGCCGTCCATCCGCTGATTCGCGATACGGCGAACACGGGCGTGAACAGGTCCACGTCGATTCCCAGCGTGTGATAGGTCGAGGCAGAATAAAAGTCCACGTTGGCGTTCAGCTTTTTGTCGGCTTTCACAAACTGTTCGATGGCGTGCGACATCTCGAACCACTTTTCCTGGCCGCTCGATTTTCCGAGATCCTCGGACATCTTCCGCAGGTGCGTGGCGCGTGGATCTTCGGTGTGGTAAACGCGGTGTCCGAATCCCGGAACCTTCTTTTTCTCCGCCAACATCTTCTTGATGTAATCCACCGGGTCGGAGCCTGAGCGGTCAATCGCTTTGAGGATGTTGAACACAGCCTCATTCGCGCCGCCATGCAATGGGCCCTTCAGGCAGCCGATAGCGGAGACAATGGCGGAATGCATGTCTGAAAGCGTTGCCGCTGTGACACGCGCGGCAAAAGTTGAAGCATTAAGCTCGTGGTCGGCGTGCAGGACGAGTGCGATGTCCAGGGCGCGCTCGGCGGTCGGCGTGGGCTTGGTGCCGTTCAGCATCAGAAGAAAATTGGCGGCGTGGGAAAGCGAGCGATCGGGCTCTACGATCGGCTTCCCTTTCCGGATGCGATCGTAGTTAGCGACGATCATCGCAATCTGCGAAGTCAGACGAATTGACTTTCTGATGTTGGCCTCGTGATCGTTATTTCTCTCGTCCGCATCGTAAAACGAGACCACCGATACCGCGCTGCGCAATACGTCCATCGGCACTACGTGCTTGGGTGCCGACCTCAGGAAGCTGACAATCGCGGGTTCCAGCTTGCGTTCCTCCGCCAAGCGGTCGCGGATTTCCGCGAGTTCAGTGCGCGTGGGCAGCCGCCCATTCCACAAGAGATAACAGGTTTCTTCGAAAGTGGAATGATCGGCCAGTTCGTGGACATCAATGCCACGATAGGCGAGAACGCCTTGGTCTCCATCGATGTAACAGATGCTGGAGGTGGTCGCGACTACTCCCTCCAAACCTTTGGAGGGATGCGCGGTAGTCACACTAGACATGCTTCCTCGCTCGAGCCATGGGATGCGTTGTGGCCGCACGGAAGGGAGAAACCTGCGAGCGACGCAACTAACTTTTATACGCCAAAATGGTCAACTTTCCAACCGTGACATGGCCACCTGAGCGGTTACCTAAGGCTGTTTGGTCCCCAAAGCGCATGCCTTCCAAAAGCCAAGGAGTCGCGCTTCACGCCTATAATCTTTTTCGTCCACATTAGTGCCAATCGTAGGATGCACGCGGCGGGATAGTAAAAACAGCTTTGTCACGATTTTTGCCCCACCAATCCTTCCAACTTTTGAGAGCTCTCCGAGGTTGTAGGCACGTTTGCGGGCAGCGGTGGGTCTTTCACTATTTCGGCAAGGGCGCCTAGGATAAGACCTGTCCGGCGATCTGCCCAGGAAAAAAACCCGGCACATTGCTCCTTTGCGGCTTCTTTTTGCTCCTGCGAAGGCTGGCTCACGGGGATGACCCTCCCCAGACACGCGTCAAAGTTCTTCTGCGCATCCTGGCTCACCCGATTCGAGCTCCCCAAGCCGTCGATGAGAATTCCAACGGCAGTCTTGCCTCCAGCAAACCTGAGCTTCCGGATTGCCTCGAACGGAAAGTAGCCGGGATAAATCGGGAGTTCATTTAACTCCGTTGCAACTTGGGCCGCTATTTTCTGGTCTCCAAACCGCAATAAAGCGGCTTGAAGATTTCCCTGAATCTGGCCATAAACATCCGGTATTCCATCCTCATTCTGAAGTATCTCCGGGAACAGCTGCCTCGCGCCCATTACTTCTCCAGCACGCGGTGCCGGAAACTGCTTGAGAATCGCTTCCGCTGGTGGGCCGCCGAAGGTAGCGATGTCGAGAATGGCATCAGGGTGACCCCACTCGACTCTTCGGGCGAGACATTGAAGGTACGGATCCGAAACATTCTCAAAGACGGGTCTGCTCAGGTGCTGCCCTTTGTATTTCTCAAGCCATGCCTTCCACTGCGCAATCCCGGAGGGTGAATAGTCAGCGTCGGGAAGGTCGAGGACAACGTGCCGGCGGGCAATTCCCCTGATTTGCGCGAGCAGCCCGTCGCGAACGTCGATAGGCGCGTCCGATGGTCCAATTACGACCATTCCAGGATCATTCACGTGTTGAATCAAATGCTCGACCAGGGTCAGGAGAGCCCAGTCATCGCCTATAAAATCAATCCTGGCTGGGTATGGCCCGCCACGGTGTTGGGCCCATTGTTTCTTAATCACTGCGTAGGCACTTTCGTCGCCGAACTTCGCGAGGGCGGTCCGCGCCGCGGCACCGAAGGTCGATGACGTGCACTCGTTGTTCTTGGGCAGGACGGCGAATACATGAAGCACGGGGATGGCGAGATTCCCGGCAATCGAGGCTTGATCGAGGATCACTTCGTGCCCGTATTTCATTTGCATCGCCTGGACCTCATCCGGCGACGAGCACACGTCTAGGACTTTCTCGAGAACAGCGACCGCAAGTTGCGGGTTGCTCGCAGTGCAATTTTGCGCTGACGCCGGAGCGGTAATGAAGTTTAAGATGACGAGAACAGCGATACCTATCCAAGGCTGAATAAGCCCTAGATTGCAGGCTAAAGCGCGTAAAGGGTGGTTTCGCTTGGTCACCTCTGAAATCGTACTGCATATAGAATGAGCAGGCATGTAACTCTGGTGCTGAATGCTGAGTGCTTTTCCTGCAAGACCTGCGGGTTCGGTCGTTCCAATCAGTTAACCCGAAGGTACAAGGCCCTGCTGGATATGGCTGGGGACTGTCCATTACCGGTTACAATCGGAGCATGCGCATGCGTTGGGGATGGTCCGGTGTGGCCATTGCGGCACTCGCGATAGCGGCCTTAGCCGCAGACGAGCCGCAAAATCTTGCTGTGTTGCCGTGCCCTCAAGCGGCCGCCAGTGACCCTGCGTGCAACCCCTCAAGAGCGGATCTGAAGAAATCGAAAGCTGCCTTTGCCAAAGCATTGAAGCTACAGAAAGCTGAACGCTTCGACCAGGCCTACGAGGAATTTGATACCGCAGCCCGTCTGGTGCCAAAGAACCTTGAATATGTAACCACGCTGGCCATGGTCCGCCAGCAGCTAGTCTTCAATCACCTGCAGCGCGGAAATGACGACCTGACAAAAGGAAAGGTGGTGGAAGCGCAGGCAGAGTTTCGCAGCGCCTCCAATCTCGATCCTGAAAACGAATTCGCGCAACAACGCCTTCGTGATTCGCTCGCCGAGTGGTTGCCGAAAACGGCTGAGACTCCGCGCGTGGTGGCCGAGTCTGCGGAGGTGCGCGTCGTTCCCAACCCCGCCTTTCATGAATTCCACTTTCGGGGTGACTCGCATGCGCTCTTGACGCAGATTGCCGCCGCGTACGGCCTGACCGCTGAGTTCGACGAATCCGTTCCTTCGCGACGCGTCCATTTCGACATGGAGAGCGTCGACTTTTATACCGCGATGAGAGCGGCCTGTGGCGTGACCGCGGCTTTCTGGGTGCCTTTATCGGAGAAACAGATCTTCCTGACGCGGGACAACGCAGAAAACCATCGCCAGTTCGACCACCTGGCATTACGTACGTTTTACCTGCCCGGAGTTACGACGCCGCAAGAGTTGAATGAAATGATGACTCTGTTGCGGACGATCTTCGACATCCGGTTCGTTGCCCAGCAGCCACAAGCGGGAAGGCTTGTGGTACGCGCGCCGGCGGGCGTCCTGGATGCGGTGACCAAATTGTTTGAGAACTTTGGGGTCACGCGTCCGCAAGTCTTGCTGGACATCCAAGTCTTTGAGATCGACCACCAGTTAACCCGGAACATGGGAATCCATATCCCCAACCAATTCACGCTGGTCAACATACCTGCAGCCGCGGTGTTGGCCCTCGCTGGGCTTGGTGGACAAAACATTCAGAGCTTGATTAACCAATTGATATCGAGCGGTGGCATCAACCAGGCCAATTCGCAAGGCATTGCCGGGTTGCTCTCGCAATTGCAGGGCCAGCAGAGCTCGATTTTCAGCAACCCGCTGGCTACCTTCGGAGGCGGCCTGACTTTAATGGGCTTGAGCTTGGGAACCCTCAGCGCGGAACTCTCGCTGAACGAAAGTTGGGTCAAAACTCTGGAGCATGCGACCTTGCATGCGGCCCAAGGCAATGAGGCAACCTTCCGTATGGGTTCGCGTTATCCAATTCTGAACGCGAGTTTTGCGCCCGTCTTCAATACCCCGGCCATTGCGCAGGTGCTGCAGAATGGGAGCTTCCAGGCGCCGTTTCCTTCCTTCACTTACGAGGATCTGGGTCTGACCTTCAAAGTGAAACCGGCGGTTTACGCGAACTCGGATGTCGGCCTCGCATTCGAGATGAACTTCCGCACTTTGACCGGACAAAGTTCGAACGGCGTGCCCGTGATCGCGAATCGCGAATACAAAAGCAGCATGACCCTGGTGGACGGAGAGCCTGCCATAGTCGCTGGTTCGGTGAGTCAAAGCGAACAACTCAGCCTGAACGGAATTCCCGGCCTCGGCGCGGTTCCGGGCATAAACAAAGTAATGGTTTCCAACAGCAAGATGGATGAAACGGATGAACTACTGATAGTGATTACACCACACGTGATCGATCTCAGCCCAGGCCAGAGTACGGAAGTGTGGCTGCCCAAGAGCGGCCAGTAATCGGCGACGGTGCGTCTCTCCCCCGTTTATGCCGTCATTCCGTGGGCTTACTTCTTCGCCTGGCTATTCTCCTTCGCCGCGAAGTCCACGAGTTTCTGCAGAGTTTCGTAGGGGACGCCAGGGAGTTTGCGACCGTTGACGAACAGCGTCGGCGTGCTGTTGACGTCCAGGGCATTCCCTAAAGCCATCGATTTCTCCACTCGAGACGCGGTTTCGGGTTTGGCGGCACAGGCTGCGATATCCGTGCCCTTCACTCCTGCGCTATCGGCGAGTCCGGTTAATTTTTCGTCAGCATTGGCGGCGGTGAGGTCGCTTTGCCCAGCGTAAACACTTTGGATGAACTTCCAGAAAGCGTCATTTGAACTGCGGCTGACACAGTCAGCATAAGCGGCAGCTTTGGCCGCCCAATCGTGCATGGGGAGCGGAAAACTCTGGAAGACCACGCGAACGTTCTTGTCCTCGGCCATAAGTTTTTCGAGGGCGGGGTGGGCATCCTTACAATGCGGACACTGCAGGTCGCTGAACTCCACCACGGTAACCGGGGCATCTGCTGGACCGCGTGACGGTCCATTCACGCCTCGTTCCAACTCCTTTTGGTTGGAAGCGAAGGGATGAGCACCGAACGGCATAAACTCTCCGCTTATCGCATGTTTGTCGTCCGGGGTGATGTACAGCTTAAGGGGTTGCTGACCCTGAGAACTGCTGATGACGAGGTTTATTTCAGACAGCCCCTCGATTTCAGAGGGCTTGATACTTACGATTTTCCAGCCCAACGAAGAATCGTAGCCGAACCACTGATGCAGAAAAGAGTTGACCGTCTCTTCGGAAGGAACATTCGCGGTGACCGAAGCTTTTGAGGAGGCATGAGGCGCGGCGGTCTCTTGTTGCGCGCCCGCAAGCGTTAGCAGAAAGAGCAGGATAAAAAGACAGTTCAATATACGATGCATTGCTTTCCTTTCGGTTGCGATACCATTCCCGGCGGAGGCGTTGCCAGCAACGTCTCTACCTTCAGACGTCGGACTTGGCGGCGATTGGAAAACGGCGGCCATAGCCAAACGCCTTGGCTGAAATCTTGAGGCCCGGCGCCGCCTGTTGCCGCTTGTACTCGCTGCGTTCCACCATGCGAATGACACGCCGGACCAGACTAACATCGAAGCCACGTTCGGAGGCAATCTGATCTGCCGTGTGCGATTCCTCGACATAATCCTCAAGGATGGCGTCCAGGACCTCATATGGCGGGAGCGTATCACTGTCCATTTGAGCGGGGCGGAGTTCAGCCGATGGCGGCTTCTCCAGGCTGGCCTGAGGAATTACCGGGCGGCGCGAGTTCACGTAGTGGCTGAGCCGATAAACCAGGGTCTTGGGCACATCCGAAATCACCGCGAGGCCGCCGACCATGTCTCCGTATAGAGTGCAGTAGCCCACGCCCAGTTCACTCTTGTTGCCGGTACTGAGCACGATGGCTCCAAACTTATTGGAAAGCGCCATCAACAGCGTTCCCCGGGCTCGTGATTGGATATTCTCCTCCGTCTCATCCTCTTTACGCCCGGCGAAAACCTTGGCCAAAGTCTCTTTGTAGCTTTCGAAAATATCGCCAATACACAGCAACTCAAACCGGATGCCGAGATTTTGCGCGAGCGACCGCGCATCGTCAATCGAACCGGTCGACGAATACGGTCCCGGCATGCCCACGCCAATCACATTCTCCGGTCCGAGCGCGTCGGTTGCGATGGCGGCAGTGAGCGCCGAATCGATGCCTCCGCTCAGGCCGACAATCACCTGGCGAAATCCGCATTTGCGCACGTAATCTCGCGTCCCCAGCGCAAGCGCGGAATACGCGCTTGCCTCCTCACCCTCGATCTGACTATGCATCTCACCCGTCAGTTGATCGGAGTCGAAATAGACGATGTCCTCCTCAAACGACTTCCCTTGCGCGATCACCTCTCCCGCTGGATTGAACACCAGGCTGGAACCGTCGAAAACCAGGCTGTCATTGCCTCCAATCTGGTTGACCATAACGACGGGAACTTTGTAGCTGCGTGCGATGGTGGCCAGCATGTCGCGGCGCAACTCGCGCTTCCCCATCCAAAACGGCGAAGCGGAAATGTTCAGGATGAAGTTGCCTCCGGCATGAACCAAGGCCTCTACCGGATCGAAGTTATAAAGACGTTTGTTCCAAAAGTGTTTGTCGTTCCACGCATCTTCGCAGATGGTAAGCGCCATGTGTTTCCCGCAAAATGGAAATAACACTTGGCTTTTCCCGGGGGCAAAGTTGCGCATCTCATCGAAAACGTCATAGGTGGGCAACAACATCTTGGATTGCAGGAAAGCCGTCCGGCCATCTTTCAGCAGGGCAGCGGAGTTCAACACCGACTTGCCACTTTCCGCGTGCGCGGGAGTTACCAGCCCGCAAATGACGGCGATGCCGCGGGTTTCGGCTGCAATACGATCCAGGCTTTCACGATTGTGCTGGACAAACGAGGCGCGCTCCACCAAGTCACGGGGCGGATAACCGCATACCGAGAGTTCCGGAAAAAGAATTAACCCCGCGCCTGCGGCTTGGGCTCGATGGGAAAATTCGATGATCTTCGCGGCGTTGCCCGCGAAGTCCCCTACGGTAGGATTGATCTGGCCCAGCGCAATCTTCACTACTCCAGTTTAAAGGGCAGGAGGCGGGAGAGCCAAGTCGGCGCACCTTGGCTAATCACAACATTCTGTTAAAATTGCATGACAAGCGCGATCCGCAACGAAGGGTTACAGCAACCGGTTGAGCAAGATCCACAACCGAGAATTGCAAAACGCGTAACCATCAAAAGCCGACGTAGCTCAGTTGGTAGAGCAGCCGATTCGTAATCGGCAGGTCACCAGTTCAACTCTGGTCGTCGGCTCCATCTTTCTTTTTGCTTAGCAATCCCGGGAGACAGTACTAATTGCTTCTAATGACCGGCGGACGCGGCCAAAGCGCCGAGGTTGGTTGCCAACAGTTTGGACATTGCCTGATGGTCGGCGGGTCGGGAGAAATGGTATCCCTGTGCCATTTCGCATTTCAGTTCCTTTAACAAGTGGATGTGCTTTTCCGTTTCCGTACCTTCGGCGACGACTTTCAGACCGAGATTGTGGGCAAGCATGATGATGACCCGCACGATCTCGCTGCTTTCCGGGTCGCTGTCCATGTGCATGATGAAGGCGCGGTCGATTTTCAAGGTGTCTACGGGAATGCGGCGCAAGCGGCTGAGGGAAGAATATCCGGTACCAAAATCATCGATGCTCAAGCTTACCCCGAGGGCTTTCAACTGTGCGAGTACCTGACCAGATTTCTCCGCATCCCCCATAGCGATGGTTTCTATAATTTCGAAATTCAGACAGGCGGGATCGATGCCGACTTGCTGCAACGTCTTACCAATCTCCGTAGCTAAATCGGGTTGAGCGAATTCTTTAGGCGTGATATTCACGCTCATGGTGAGGGGTGGACTTGAAGGAAATTCGGACTGCCAGGATCGGAGCTGCAGGCAGGCTTCGCGCAGCAGTTGCCGATTCATGGGGATGATGAGCCCGATCTCCTCCGCCACCGCGATGAACGCAACGGGTGCAAGTATCCCCTCCGGACGTTGCCACCGCGTCAGGGCTTCGAAGCCGGTAATCTTGCCGGTTTGCAAAGATATGATGGGCTGGTAGTGAACACGGAATTCTCCCTGGTCGAGAGCCTTCCTCAAATCCGTTTCCAGCAGCAACCGCTTCACCGCATTCGCATGCATCGCTGGATCAGAAACTTCGCAGCGGGCCTTCCCACCACGCTTGGCGCGGTACATCGCGATATCTGCGTCGCGCAGCAAATCTTCCGCTTGGGTGTGAGGGCTGGTACTGGAAGTGATCCCGATGCTGGCTGAAATTACGATTTCCTGTTGGTTTACTGCAAACGGCGCTGCCAGTTCTGCTTGTATTCGCTCGGCGACCCGGACTGCTTCAATCGGATCCCGGATGTCGTCCAAAAGAATGGTGAATTCGTCGCCGCCGAGTCGGGCCAGCGTGTCGTCATTGGCGGGCTTATCAGGAACACCAGCAATGCGCGGCCGCGAGACCGTGTCCGCACGTCGAACAGCATCCTTCAATCGTTGCCCGATTTTGATCAGCAACTCATCCCCGGCTGAATGTCCGAGGCTGTCATTGATGATTTTGAATTCGTCTACATCGATGAGCAGCACTGCGAATTTGTAGTTTGCGTGCCTTTTGGAGAGGGTTAGAGCGTGCTGTAGCCGGTCCAGGAACAAAGCGCGGTTGGGCAGATTCGTTAGTGCGTCGTGGAATGCGTTGTGGGCCAGCAGTTCTTCGGCCCGCTTGCGCTCGGTGATGTCGCGGTTCACGATCACCAGTTTATCGGTCTGTCCGCTGGCGTTGCGGATCGCGCTCGCGGTCGATTCAAGCGAGCGCCAGGAACCATCTTTGTGGCGTATGCGGTATTCGACTCGCTCCCCCTCACCACTCAGAAGCGCATTTTCTGCGGCTTGCAACACCCGCAGGCGGTCGTCGGGATGAATTTGCTCCATCGATGAAGTGCTCTTCAAATCCTCGGGAGAGTACCCCAGCACCTTTTCATATGCGGGACTGTTGTACAGCCGGTTGCCCTTGCAATCGACAAGCGCGATCATATCGTCGGCATTTTCGCTGATGAGCTGAAAGAGCTGATCCCGCTCAGCTAATTGCCGTCGTATGCGATGGATTTGCATGTACTGGTAGACCGTGTAAAAGTCGAAGAGCAATACGAGCGCGGCCAGCCCTCGCACCCACTCCCTCAGATCGAACCAATAGGAGGAATCCGCATCCCAACGAAACCAGGGAAAAGTGAACGAGACAATCCCCAGGGTCAATGCCAGCGTTACTGCTACCGCGAACCCCCACAGCCACCATTCGCGTCCTTCGACCTGGCGCATCCGGACCGGGATCGCAGCCGGACTGTTCGGGTTCACTTCTTGAAATTCTTGCTGATTCATGCGGGCGAAATATGCTCTTGATCTTTAAGGATTCTAATCTGTGAAGCGCGGGGAGAAGAGTTACGAAAGTAAGGCCGACGGTGTTATGCCCTGTGCGTCGCGAAGCTCACGAAGTAATTCGCGGTTGACCGCGTTTCTCCTCCGCCATGAAAACTTTGATCATGACTGTCCCGCAGACTTGGCCCGCTTGTTCCGTACCAGGTTTCCTACCTCGGCGATGAGCTGTTGCTGCCATGAGCCACTCTTTTGCAGGAGCGCCTGGGTGTCTCGCCCGAGAACGGCAAGTTCATCCGAGCTCAGGCTCTTCGCAGTCATGACGAGAATCGGGAGTGCTCTCAAGGTGGGCTCTTGGCGGACGTGACGGATCAGTTGAAAACCGTCCATGCCGGGCATCAGCAAATCGAGCAAGACCGCGCTCACGAGTTTAGAAGAGAGCACTTCGAGCGCCCGGGCGCCACTTCGCACACTCTGGGTTTCATATCCCGCAGACCGCAGAGTTTCCTCCAACAACTCCAGAGTTTTAGCGTCGTCGTCGACCAGCAAGATAGCCTGGTCGTCGTCGTCCGAAAACGGAACATGCTTGCGGATGGTTTCCAGGAGCGCTGTCTTCTGGATCGGTTTGATGAGATAGTCAGCCGCACCCAAGGCAAAACCCACGCGCTTCTGATCTACGATTGAAACGATGATGATCGGAATGTTCGCCGTCTCCGGTGTTTTCCTCAGCGCAACGAGTGTTTCGAATCCGCTTCCGCCCGGCATCAATACGTCCAGGGTGATAGCATCCGGCAACAGTTGTTGAGCCTTCCCGACGACTTCGAGTCCCGAATCGGCCATTACAATTCTGTAATCCTGCTCCAAATAGCTGGCAAGCAGCTCGCGCGAGGAAACTTCGTCGTCAGCGACCAATACCAGCGGTTTTTCGCGGCCTGCGCTGACCGCGATCGCGGCGGGTATAAATTCTCCAGTCTTGGCGGCATTCTCAGTTTTGGATCCGGCGGGAAGAGTAAAAGTAAATCGGCTGCCTTTCCCCAACTCACTGACCAGCGAAATCGTGCCGCCTTGTCGCTCGACCAAACGCTTGGTGATGGCCAATCCCAACCCCGTTCCTTGATGAACGTCCTGCTGAGTTCCCTCCACTTGTCGAAATTCCTCGAACACTACCGGTTGATCTTCCGCTCGGATGCCAATGCCGGTATCCGTAACCGAGATGTGAATGAAGTTTCCTTTCTCAATGCAATTGATATTGATTCGGCCATCCTTAGGAGTGAATTTAACCGCGTTACTGAGCAGGTTGTACAGGATTTGCTTGAAACGCACCCGATCCGCATAGACGGGCCGATCGGTCTCGAGCTCTTGTTGAACTTGGACGTTTTTTGCCATCGCAAGCGGACGGATGGTGGAGAGTACCTCCGGCAAAGCATCTTTAACCTGGAAGTCTTCGCACCGGATGTCGAGCTGTCCCGCTTCGATTTTCGAGAGATCCAGAATGTCATTTATTAATTGCAATAAATGCGCCGAGCCCTGTTTGATGTGATTCACAAAGCGTTTCTGCTTGGTATTAAGTTCTCCGGGGGTTCCTTCGGCCAACAAGTCGGAGAAGCCAACAATGGCATTAAGGGGAGTTCGCAGTTCGTGGCTCATGCTGGCCAGAAACCTGCTCTTAAGGCGGGTAGCGCGCTCCACTTCGCGATTGCGTAGCTCGAGTTCGCGGTTTTGCCGTTCGATTTGCTGTTGCGACTTCTTGCGCTCCGTTATATCGCGCGCGACGGCGTAAATCAGCTTCTGCTCAGGTACGGAAACGGCATTCCACAAGAGCCATTTATAAGACCCGTCCTGGCACCGGTAGCGATTCTCAAACGCGAAGGTGACTTCGTCGTTCTCAAGCCGACCCGCTTCCGCCACCGTCGCCTGACGATCATCCGGATGAATCAACTCCAGGTAAGGCCTTGCGAGCAATTCCTCGACTGTGAAGCCCAGGGTATTCTCAAATGAGGGGTTGACGCTCTTAAAAAATCCGTCGAAACCAGCGATACAAAACATGTCGACCGACAAGTTGATAAATCGGTTGCCAGTCTCCAGGCGGGAATAGAGCGACCCCATGAAGGTGCTTACTCCCAAGCCGACAATCGCAAAGACCAGGCCAAGAAGCCATACCCGCCGCTGCACAGCAAGAATTCCTTGTTGCAAGACAGCCGAGGGCTGCTCCACCAGAATTCCCCATCCGTACTGACCGACTGGTTCGTACGTGCTAAAAAAGCTCTTGCCGTCGCGCACGAATGTCCCATAGCCGGACCGGCTGGTTCGCAGTTGCTTGACCGGTTCGTAGCCGCTTAGGTCGACGGGAGGAGCATGAGAATCGATATTAGGGCGAGCCGATAAGTGACCGCTCTGGTCTACTAGCGAGATCGTCCATCCGCCGCCAAGGTTGGTCTCGACCAGCTGCCGGCTCATGGTATCGAGCGAACAGGGGGCCATGAGAATGCCAATTGGCTTGCCCGCCTGGTCTCTTACCGGAACTACAATCGCGACCACAAGTTGATGCGTTCCAACCCCAGTTTGATAAATCTCGGAGATATAAGGCTTCCATTTCGAAGCCGTGCCTTTGTACCAGTCGCGATAGGAGAAGTTCTGCTTGAGCAAGGCAGGTTGGGGTGGGTAGATTGCCCGCATCGTGCCATCAAGCTCATACACGCTGACAAACTCGAAGTCCGGACGCAAGCTCTGCGATTGCGTCAGATTCCATTCCAGCGTTCTCAGATCGCGATCCACCCAGGCTTGACTAAAGGATGGGCGCGTGGCAATCGATTCAAGGAAAGCGATGCTGTGGCGGAAGTGTTCCTCAACCAGAGTGGCCGAGGCACGAGCAATCTGCCCACTCTCGGTTACCGACTCAGTTTCGGTTTGGTGTCTTAGGACCCGGCCTACAGAATAGGCGAAAAATGCGATGGGCAGAACCATCAACATCATGAACAGAGGGTACAGACGCCATCGGCCCTTGGATACCCATTTCCCAACCTTGGTCAGCGTGCTCATGTGGATTCCGTGCTCTTTTGGTTTTTCATTTTAGCCAGCCAGTGTCCAGCCCATTGGGATATCCGCAGCCGTCGAGCTTTTGTTGATGATCAACTGCTTCGACTGCAACGTTGGTTCCTCACCTATCTGAGCATGTGTTTCTGAGCCTCACACAGGAAGGTGACCAGAGCTAGTTACTGAAGTTATTGGGTGGGGCGTTCAGTGCCGGTTCTTGTCTTACTGGAGAGACTGTCCTGCCATCGCCTAACAGAATGCAGGTTTGCACATCCGTCCTGCTTCACGATGTCCAACTGTTCGGGGAAGGCTATTCCTCTACCGCAGCTACGAACTCGCGGATCGACTGTTGGTTTTGTGCATTCACGTTAGTAAATTGGATTCCCTGCCGTTTCTCACCTACCCAGACCACCGTACCCGTGACATCGATGGATACGTTGGAAGCCGGCAAGCGGAATGACAATCGCACGTTGTCCTTCGGCCGCAAGTCACTCGCTTCTATCTGCATCCCCCCCTGGCTAAGATTCCACGTCACCCCGCGCATTGTTCGAGAACCCACCTCGCAAGTAACGTCGGCCTGGATCGGTACCCGCGCGGATCTTCGCCGGTTTTCCAACATTCCGCCACGCACGATACGGAATAGGGCGCTGAGCTTGTGTTTATCGACTGGCTTTTGGAGATAAAAAGTTGCTCCCAGGGCGAATGCCTGTTGCATGGTTTCTCGCTCGTCTCGCCCGGTTACGATGACGATCGGAGTATTTTTATTCCAAGAGGAATTGCGAATGTGGCGAGCGAGATCGAAGCCATGAACGTGTGGCATTTCCAGGTCCAGGAAGATCCCATCGAACTTCTCCTCACTCACTAGTTTCATGGCCTCCTGACTATCGCTGAGCGGGCGGACTTCAGCTTCAAGAGACACGAAAACCTCGGCCATCAATTCCAGGCTGGCAAGGTCATCTTCCACGATAAGGAGTTTCAAGGCCGCCATGGAACCATCCTTTCTATTGACCGCATCCGTGACACCTATCATACGTCGCACGTCAAGAAAGTCGCTGTCAGTCCAGTTCGGATCACAGAACAGTTAGCGATAACATCGATGACGGGTAAGCAGATAGTTGGCTTCAAGAATTGGATATTGGCGGGATAATTGCTGTAGACGCGGCGGCACACAACGGATGAGTTCTGGAACATCTTGGCTGATATCGACGCAGGTGAGGGTATGGGCAGCGCCGACGGTCACGAATGAGTACATGAAATCGTAGTCAGCATCGTCACCGGTTTCCGGCTGATTCACGCGAGCGATCCATCTGGCTCTCTTGAGGCCCAGGATCAAGCTGCGCGGCGAGCTGAGACTTTATGCCGCGGGTCGCATTCTCGAGTTCAGCTTTAGCTCGGGCCACGTGTCCCAGCATGACGTGCAACCGCTTTGGTCCTAAGACTACGAGTCCGAGCATAAGCATGAATAGGATTTCCGTGCCGAATCCCACGATTCACCCCTTGGTTAGGCCTTGGTCGTTGGCAACGGTGGTTGTCGTAGTGACCGGCTTCTCATCCTCAGGTCTCATGGCTGCCTTGAAGCCGCGAATGCCCTCTCCAATTCCTTTGCCCAGTTCCGGAAGCTTTTTGGGCCCGAACACGAGCAACGCAATTCCGAAGATCACCAGCAGATGCATAGGTTGAAACAATCCTTCAAACATACAGGCTCCTTAGCTCGAGAAAAAACGGATCAGAACTTCGTTAGAAAAAATGCAGGCGCCGACACCTATGACCAGATACAGCGCCTGCCCAGACATCAGGAGAGAGCTTGCACAATTAGAAACCCCGTCGAACCGAGTCAGCTTCGACAGCCAGCCGGGTTACCAGATCAAGGAACGCCTGCGATTGACCCTGGAACAAGAGGTCATTTGTGAACGCCGTGATAGTGGCGACTGCTCCCGCAATCTGCGTCGAGGTGGGCCGGATCACGGAACACTGCGGCAGACTCGAGCTGATGAATTTGCAGGGCTCGGGAAGGATCAGGTTCGTCTGATCGAGCTCGGAGTGGCGGGCATTGAGATCGGGGAATTTCAGACCCGTTTCTGGATCCGTCACACCGGCCAAAGGTTGGGAAACCGCGTTGCCGGCCTTGTCATGCCATAGCCCGAAGTGGTCGATCTCGACTCCGCCAATACTGATCAGAATGCGCAGCACTTCAGGATCAGTCGCCTTAAAGGCCAGCGTGGGGTACAGGCTCGACCCACCCTGCTCGATGAAGGCAAAGTGAAATCCGGCCGTGTTTGCGATTGCCTGCATACGGGCTTCTTTCGGGGTTTTAGGTGGAACCGGTTGAGGCTGGTGGGGAGGTGTATCGGTATCGTTCAAAGGAATGGCTGGTTCGTTCTTGATGACGAATGGTCCCTTGAGGTGGGCGCCAAAGTCGGGGTTCTGTCCGCTGCGATAACGCGTGTACCAGCTCAGGTCGACATTGAGATTCATCAGGTTGGTTAGTCGACCGATATTCTTGGCGCCGGTCGCTTGACTGCTGGGTAAATTCCGGAAGGCATCCAGATCGACCGGGTCTTCCCCTTTGGAAATCAAATAAGCATTCAGGAAGGCTGCGTGGCTTATTTCATCGTCGGTGTTGTCCGCGATGTATTGAGGCATGTCGCCATCAAGATTGCTGAGCGCGGCCATGTAGGCGGGATTGCCTCCTTGCACCCCTCCGAGTTCGTTGTACTGTTGCCACAGATCAGCCTCGATGAGTTCTGCGGCCGCCGCGAACCGGAGAAGCGCAGCGTCACCTTTCGAAAGCTTACCTGAGCTGGTGCTCTGTGCAGAGCTCTCAGTCGCCAATAAGGCGCCTGCGGACAACGTTGCGCCGGCAATCCCCAGGCCCTTGAGAAACGAACGGCGCTTGATCACATCCTGCCAATGACGTTGAACATCGTCTCCCGTTGAAGAAGGTGCTTCAGGTGAGTTCGGCTCGGAAACCACAGCAGATGAAAACTTCTCTTGTTTCATAATCTACGACCATTCCTTTTCGGTAAAGATTTTTGCTCCAGTACTCTGTGAAACTCCGCCACGCGGGCAATACTCCAAACGACCGAGAAATATTTCCGCTGACAAACCCACGCTACGGTCTGCGAACATTTCGCTTGTCACCACGTTGTCATAATTCTGTCAACATTAGCGAGCGCGCTGTCGAGATCAAAAAAGACAAGCGCGCACTACGACTGTGCGCACTCGTCAGAGCTGTTGGTTGTTAATTGATATTTATGGTTACGGGAGTAGAGTGGCTAAGTGAGCCTGATGTTCCCGTGACCATTAAAGTGATCTGAGACGCAGAAGGTTGAGGCTTTGAGTTGCCGCCGCATCCCAGGGCGAATAGTGAGATAAGAAGCACCAAACTCAGCACACTCATCCACAGAATCCTCTTCCCCGTAAGCATTTTTCGTTTGCGAGTAAGAAGAGTTCCGAACAGCCCGAAACCAGGCAGCAACGCTGCCCTGCCGTAGCCGCTAGTCGGTGGGGTCGAGGCGACAGCAACCGTCAACGTGGCCGCGCTTCCTCCGGGAGAGATCGTCGAAGGGTTGAAAGCGCAGGTCAGGCCCGCCGCGGTGGCGCAGCTAAGCGAAATCTGCCCGTTGAATCCCCCAACCGCGCTGGCACTGATCATGAGGTTGGCCATCCCCCCTGGGGCAATGGTTGTACTTTTGGGTGAGAGACTCAGAGCAAAATCTGCGCCGGTCACGGCAGCCGCAGGTACGAGGCTGCCAAACACTGCGGTTGTGCTGCCTCCAGCCGGGAAATTGGGTTGGCTGCTGCCGCCAGCTGTGAAATAGAGGGTGCCTGCATCGCCGGAGCTTCCCCCGCCGCCAAATACCATATCCCACAAGCCGGGATTGACCAACGCTTTGTCTGCAGTGTCGGTGACCTGGCCGAGAAACTTCCCGGTTGTGTCGTAGGCATCGATGGTGCCATCACCGAAATTTCCCACCAGGATGGCGTTCGGGAATGTTCCGAACGAAGCTGGAGTTGCCACCGCACCCCAAGGTGCGTTCAGTTTGCCGCCGGCAGCTACGAGAGTGCTCACGAAATTGCCGTTGCTGTCGAAGATATCCACCTGCCCCAGTCCCGCGCCGGGTTGAGCATCGTGCTTGGCGGCGTCCTGCATAGCGTAAACCACATACACCTGGTTGTTGATGACGTGGATGCCGTGCGGAGCTAACCCTGCGGGAAGGTGTGGATCGGTGAACGAACCGCTCAACGAAGTGAGTGTGAAGTTGCGATCGAGCACGTCGATTTTGCCGCTATTAAAGTTCGCCGCCAAAAGAAAAGTGCCGTTCAGCAAGGCGAGACCCTTGTAAACCGCACCGCTGGCGGAGTTATCGAAGGCTACGCTTGCTGTATTGCTGGTGCCATTCCAGCTGGCGAAGATGCCATCTTCGGTGTCAAAAATAAACAGTGCGCCACCGAAGTCACCGTTGTTGACGTTAGCCACCGTACCAGTCGGGCAACCAGGATTGCAATTGCCGTTCGGATTTTTTGTGGCTCCGGGTATGGTCACCACGAGAGCGGTATCTTTTTTCCCTTGATTGTCATAGAGCGTGGAAGTACCGCTGTTGTTGTCCGCGATCCAAAAGTCATTCCCGGGAACAAACGAAATTCCCCAGGGATTCAAAAGTTGAGTATCTGTTGTAGTAGCTAGACCGGCAGTATTCGAGACCAGGTTAGTCTGGGAATAGCCGGCCTGCTGAGCCCAAAGTCCCGAAGGAATCGCCAGCTTCATTAGCAGTCCGAGTAACAAAAATGCTTTTTTCATGTTGTCCTCCATATCCTTAAATTCAACTTTGTGAACCGGCTTATCTCCCTTTCTCACCGCGAAGCGTCGGTCTCATGACGAGGGGATTCAGTGCTTAGCGCACTTTCTGACTCCTGAACTCAATGCCAGACCGCCTCCGAACTACTTTGTCTTCGCCCTAGTGGGAGCCAGAGGACGACAAAGTAACCTGATCTTTCAGTTGAGCTACCTTGGTCATGGCTCGCGGCATCCCGAATGAGTAGACGCCGGCCAACGTATCAATTTCGCTGAGAAAGTACTCGCCCCCTACATGCACGAAGGCAAGTTGTGCCTGATCCGCTGCAGGGCCATCGAAAGCAATGGGCAGCAGAAACGCGCCGTTCTCGTAGCTGCGGATCACCAAGGACCGTGACACTGGCGAGACACGACTTATGGTGTATGCGCCCGCGGGAAGCGTCTGGCCTCCGGCAATGAAATCGAACGGAACATTTACAGCAACCCTGCTGGAATCTTGCGCGTGAGCACTGATGCCCAGCCCAAGCAGGCAAGTCAGAGTAAGTACTGCGGTCAACAATGTCTTCTTCATGATTTCTCCTGTTTGAAACTTTTTGAATTTGTTCTGGATAACTGCGCGTGAGATTCAATCCACCGCTGTCTAGTGAGCTTCGGTTATCAAATTGTCAGAACTATGTACTTAGACGCGAGGAGCACTTGACGAGATGGAGGTGGGATGTCATTTGATTGTCAAGTGTTTGTCAACCCACTCTGATGGTGAAAGGCAAAGCTTACCGCAAGATATTTCTGTCGCGTGCGCAGCGGCTGAGTTGCAGGAACGATGGACAGTCCGAGAATGCTTTAGGTAGGCGGGCAAGTCGCCGACTCAGGAATCTTCTTCCTTGCTGACGGCCTGTCCGTTGGAGAGTTCAGTTTCACTGCACAACAATCTTGCCGGTCATCTTCGGGTGGACGGAGCAGAAGTACGGATACGTTCCCGCCTTCGTAAATGTGTAGGAGAACGTTTCGTCTGTGCCGCGCACTTTGGACTTGAACACGCCATCAGTGCTCACCACCGTATGGGGAATGTCATCACGGTTGATCCAGGTAACGGCTGCTCCGACCGGTACAGTAACCGTCTGCGGCCCAAAACTGAAATTATCGATTTTCACTTCCGCGGTTGCCCCGGAAGCCTGGTCGTTCGCCGCGACGCGCGCTGATTCGCCTATCAGGAGCAGCATCGCGATCATCAACGGCGCAGTAAAACCTGCGACCCACACCTTGTTCCTCGTCATTTCTTTTTCCTTTTCGAATGTGGTGTTCTTGCGGCGCAGTTCAAGCTCCAAGTGGCGAATCGACGATTGCGAGGCTGCTGCCGCTGACCACATAGTTCACATCGGTGATGCCTAAGACTTGCTGCAACTGCTCGGCTGGCACTTTCATCGGTCCAGCCGACGGAGCGGTTCCCGGCGCAGGTTGCGGAAAAGCGGTCGACATCGCGGTGTGGAACGAAACCTTGCCTTCGATCTTCTGCATGATCTGGTGAATATGGCCGTTCAACACCGTTACGGAGCCGAAGCGCTTAACGTAAGACAAAGCTTGTTCACTGTCGTCAGTTCCCCAACCCCAATCGGGATAAATCGTCCACAACGGAATGTGCGCGAACAGCACAATCGGAGTGCTTGCAGTGCGGCCCTTGAGATCGTCCTCGAGCCACTCCAGTTGCTCGTGACCGAGCGATCCCATGCCTCCAGCTTTCAGATTGGCGACATTCACCAACCCCACGAAATGCACACCCTTGTGATCGAAGCTGGACCACCCCGCGCCTTTTGTACCTTTTCCGTAGCGCTGGAGGAATTGCTCGCCGTTGTCACTGAGCATGTCATGCTCTCCCGGGACAAAGTAGGTCTGCTTCGCGGACGATCCTTTCAACACCTGGTCAAGCGTGTCGAATTCACTCGGCTTCGAAAGCTGGCTCAAATCGCCGGTATGAATGATGAAGTCCGGTGTGTGTGACATGCCATTGATCTTGTTGATGGCCGTCTGCAGGGTGGCGGTGACGTCCGGATTGGCCG